>Ga0326597_10000775_pt1 | contig 54612 bp, 48 predicted proteins | sample RVTome_12_FD_203789 | JGI IMG/M metagenome (GOLD analysis project Ga0326597, IMG submission 203789) | Soil microbial communities from uranium-contaminated site in the Upper Colorado River Basin, Wyoming, United States - RVT100D185 | ecosystem: Environmental > Terrestrial > Soil > Contaminated >... | reverse complement strand
GAGCCCCGCCACCGCCGGCTCGCCCTGCACCCCACAGGTGAACGGCGGCAACCCCGAAAATCCCTCCGGCCTACTGTCCCAACAGGCTTTGCCGCGGCCGCAGAAAATCAGAGCCGACGATCAGGGTGATCCGATGATCGTCGGCTTACCCCTCCCGCGATGGGAAGCGGTTCTCCACGAAGAAACACGAAGGGCGCTGCGCGCCACACGAAGGGAAACCCCACGGCTCACGCCACCCGCGACGGCACCGAGCGCCCGCGTGCGCCGTCCGCACCTGCGCAGGAGCCGTTGCGCCCGGTACAATGGCCGAACAATGCGCCCGATCGTTGTCGTCTACTTCGATTTCATCTGCCCGTTCTGTTATCTGGGCGCTCACCGCCTGAACCGCCTCAGGGCATCCTGGGCATTCGATATCGAGTGGCGGGGCATCCAGATTCACCCGGAGACCCCACCGGAGGGGATGCCCCTTGCCGCCATCGGCGATGCCCGCCTGCGGGGGGCCGCCGCCGGAATCGTGGCCCTCGCGGAGGAGGAGGAGATCGAGCTCGCCATCCCCCTGACCCTCGCGAACTCCAGTCTCGCCCATCGGATGGCCGAGTGTGCGCGGCGCGAAGGCGCCTTCGACGAGTACCTCCAGCGGGTGTTCGCGGCGTACTTTCGCGAGGGACGGAACCTCGGCGACCACGACACGATTCCTGCCATTGTCCGGGAGATCGGCATCCCCAAGGCCGCCATTGCAACCTTTCTCGCCGATCGGGACGGCTACGCGGCGATCATCGACGGGCGTCTACGCAATTGCGCGCAGCGCGGCTTCCGCGCCTTCCCGGCGGTGATCATGGGCGATCGCCAGTGGCAGGGTGTGCAACCGGAGGTGGTTTGGGTCGACGGTCTCGCGGCCATGGGCTGCGTGTCGGCCTAGGCGGGGGACGGGCGCGGGTCATGGCGGCTCTGGGCCGTGGATCCGTTCGGGCCCGTCGACGGTGCTTGACTTCAGGCGAACCCAAGAAAGACTATCCGTCTCCTTGTATTAAGTAATCTTCTCATCCGAACGAAGAAAACTTGACATATCGACGCTAAGATCTATCCTTATGGACGTGAAATGGAGGATTGTATCGCGATGACGACCTACGCCCTCACCCCCCAAACCAGTGATCTGACACGTTATCTCAATGAGATCGCGCGCCATCCCCTGCTCTCCCAGAAAGAGGAGTACGAGCTGGCCTTGCGTGTCCACGACGATCACGACGTCGAGGCGGCCCAGCTGCTGGTGCTCTCCAACCTCCGCTTCGTGGTGAAGATCGCTAAGGAGTACGCCAAGTTCTCATTCCCGCTCCTCGACCTGATCCAGGAAGGCAACATCGGCCTGATGCACGCGGTGAAGCGGTTCGACCCGCGCCGCGGCTTCCGCCTGCTGACCTACGGTGTGCACTGGATCCGCGCGTTCATCAAGGAGTACATCATCCGCAACTGGTCGTTGGTGAAACTCGCCAGCGCCCGGGTGCAGAAGAAGCTCTTCTTCCACCTGGTGCACATGGACTCGCCCTCTGCGCTCGCTGACGATCCAGGCCAGGCGCGCGCATTCCGGCGTCTCGTCGCGGATAGCCAGGTGCAGGAGGAGATCGCGCGTGCGGTCGCCGAGCGAGTGAAGCGGCGCGACCTCTCCCTCGACCTCCCGGCGGCCACCAGCGAAGGCGACGGGCCCGCAATGCTGGAGTTCCTGCCAGCGGCGGGTGAAGCGCCGGACGAGGTGGTCTCACGCGAGGACCTGGACGAACGGGTACGCAAGGTGGTCGGGAGGATCCGGCCGAAGCTTAATGAGCGTGAGCGTTACATCCTCGACCACCGTCTGATGGCGGATGAACCTCTAGCCTTGCAGGAGATCGGCAATCGCTACGGCGTGTCGCGCGAGCGGATCCGGCAACTGGAGGTCGGCCTCAAGCGGCGTCTGGAGGTGGTCCTCAGCCCGTTCGTGGTGGCCGAGGGGGTTGCCTGATCCGGCGACGGCTCCGTCGCGGGGCGGGTCGTCCGGCGCAAGGAACAGAGCGATGGCTGCCACGGACCTCTACGCAGATCTTGGGGTCCAGCGCGACGCCAGCGCGGAGGAGATCAAACGTGCCTACCGGCGGCTGGCTCGGAAATTTCACCCGGACGTGAATCCGGGCAACCGGCGGGCCGAGGAACGGTTCAAGAAGATCTCCCTGGCCTACGACATCCTGGGTGATCCGGAGAAGCGCGCCCAGTACGATCGATTCGGCGAGGCAGGTGTGAACGGGGCCGGTCCCCCCCCTGGGGGCGGGTTTGGTGGCGCGGCGGCCGGAGGCTTCGAGGCCTTCGGTGACCTTTTCGAACAGTTCTTCCGGGGCGGCGGTCCACGTCCCGGGCCGCCGCGCGGGTCGGACCTCGAGACTAAGGTTACCCTTACCCTGGAGGAGGCGGCGCGCGGGGTGACCCGGCGGATCGCCCTCGGGGAGGGCCACCGGGTTGACGTGAAGATCCCGGCTGGCGTCGACACCGCGACCAAGATTCGCGTCGCGGGCAAGGGCCGGCCCGGGCCCGCCGGTGGGCCCCGGGGCGACCTGTTCGTCGTCGTCCAGATTGCCCCCCATCCGTACTTCCGGCGGGAGGGGAGCGACCTCTATCTCGAATTACCCCTAACCATCGTCGAGGCGACCCTCGGCACCAAGGTGCGTATTCCGACCCTGGAGGGGCGTAGCCAGCTCACCGTGCCGGCAGGTGTGGCATCCGGCGCGAAATTGCGGCTGCGCGGCAAGGGTCTGCCGGCTCCGAAAGGAGGAGGACGCGGCGACCAGTTCGCGGTGATCAAGATCGTCTCTCCGAAGGTACTTTCGGCTGCGGATCGGGCGGGGTTGCAGGAGCTTGGCGAACGACTCTCCGAGAATCCGCGCGCTGGCCTTGTGTGGTCGGCCGAGGGCGACTGATGGAGCGGCGCGGTACCTACTCAATCTCCGCGGTCGCCGAGATGTTCGGCGTCCATCCACAGACGCTCCGGGCCTACGAGCGTCAGGGGTTGATCACCCCGGAGCGCACGGCTGGTAATACGCGGCGCTACACCGAGGAGCACATCGAAGAGTTGGAGATCATCCTCAACCTCACCCGTGAGCTAGGGGTCAACCGGGCCGGGGTCGAGGTGATCCTGCACATGCGCAAGCAGCTTGCCGCCATGCGCCTGGAGGCGCAGGACATGATGCGCCGCATTTACCGTGACATCGCCCTACAAAAGAACCTGCCGGTCCCGCGACCCCTCGCCGACCTGCTCGTACGGGACGACGACCGGTTCGACCATCGACCGCCTGCGGCCGAATGATCGGCGCAACTTGGCGTCGGATCCGCCGCGCATCGGACGGCGCGACGATCGTGCTAGTCGGCCCGTGTGGTAGCCGTCCCGCTGTGCGGCGAGTGCGGGGATCCACTCCGGCCACCAATAGAAGAGCCCCCGGTGGTGGGGAGGGGAGGGGAAACCACCGGGGGCTGGTGGGCGCAGGTTGAACCTCCGCCCGACTCCAATGTAAGCACAATTCCCGTCTTGTCCAGAGAGACTCGGGGTCGTCTGGCAAGTTAGGGGTGAGTGATGGCAAATACTACACCGGTTTTGTCGCCATTCCTGGCCTGCATTTTTCGCCCGGGGGCGGTCGCGCGAGCGTGCCAACGGCGGGCGCGATCCTGGTGGACCCGCAAATTGGGGCTTGAGGCCTGGTGAGGACTTGGATCGGATGGGTCAGGCGGTGCGGCCACTGCGCGCGCGCCGTGGACTGATGGCGGCACATGGGAGTGACCGACTCGGTCATCGCCACGGTTGTGTCTTCGCACAGCCTGGAGCCATCGCGCAAGTTGACGCAGACCGCGCTGGTGAGAAGCCGCGCGCCGCCGATACGATGGCGAGCGCAAGGAGGAACGGATGAGTTACCCGGCTGGAGCGGAGTACGATCGTTATCGGTGGTTATGTGAACAGGAGAGCTGCATCCGCATGCTCGGCTGGGAGCCGGCCGACGGCGACTACTACTTCCCTTCGGACGGCGCAGATGGCGCGTTTCTGAGGGTGGTAGCAAGCGACGCGGCGGCGGTGACGGATGCGGCCGCGTGCCGTTTCTACCCACGCCTCGATCAGCTCAAGACCCGTTGCCAGCGCCGCCTCAATACCTCCTGGCGCTTGGCCCAGGAGCGGTTCGAGCGCTGGATGGTGGAGCAGGATTTCTTCGAGACGGAGGAGGAGGCGTGGTTGCGGTTTTTGTGCCATCTCCACGAGGTGGAGGTGCCGCCGCCTTCGCTCGTGCTCCCGGACGCCGGCTGATCGCCCGCGTGTGGCGCGGCCGATACGCGCTACCATAGAGCGCCTGCGGGCCACGGTGTTTTCGCCGCCCTGCGCCTCTATGACCCGGTACTGGCGAATCACATACAAGTCGCTCGGGGCGCTGGCGGTCACCGCGTTCGCGGCGCTGCCCGTGGTCGTCGTGGCGCTGGTTACAGCCGGACACCCGAAGGCACGGGCGCGGGTCGGGGCCCGTGCGAGCCACTTCTGGGCTCGCCTCCTGCTGCCGATCCTCGCGGTGCGCGTCAAGCGCAGTGGCCCGACGCCGGCGGATGGCGCCATGGTGGTCTCCAACCACCTGTCCTACCTTGACATTCTCTGCCTGGCGTCCTGTTACCCGGGACTCTTCCTCTCCAAGGCAGAGATTGCCGGATGGCCCGGGATCGGGGTGTTGGCGCGAGCGGCAGGCACCCTGTTCGTCGATCGCGATCAGGCGCGGGACACGGGCCGGGTGAACGGAGAGCTGGCCGCGTGGCTACGCGCCGGTCTGCGGATCACCTGGTTCCCCGAGGGCGGCACCTCCAGTGGTGTCGCCGTGGCGCCGTTCAAGTCATCCATCTTCCAGGCCGCTTTGCTGGCCAACGTGCCATGCTTTCCGGTAACCCTGGGCGTGGCGACGCCGGGGAGCCTCCGTCCAGCCAGCCAGACCGTATGCTGGTGGAGCAAGGAGCCATTCGTCGGCCATTTCCTGCGCCTCCTCGCCCTGCCACTCATCGAGGTCACCGTCCAGTTTGGCGAAGGGGTGATGCCCGCCGGGGACCGGAAGAGCCTTGCCCAGGAGCTCCACGCGCGCGTGTCGGCGGCCTTCGTACCGGTCGCACAGTAGCTTGCAGGACGAGGGCTCGGGGACCGCGGCGACTGCGAGCCGTTGCCACGATCACAGTGGCTGTTTGAGACTGAAATAGACCTTTGGAGTGGCGCCGTCGTTCGGGTGGTAGCCGTACGCGAGGTCGAGGCGCAATACCACCCCCACCAGCCGGACGACATAGATACGCAAGCCAACGCCGCCACCCGCCGCGAAGCGGCCGGGGTCCACCAACTCGTATGCCTCACCCGCCGAGCCCACGTCGACGAACGCGGCACCACCAAGCCGTTTCCACGCCCGAGGGCTACGGTACTCCAGGTTGCCGAGCCATATGCCGGCCCCATCGAGGGAGTCCTTCTCGATGCCGCGCAGGGAGCTACCGCCACCGAGGTCGAAGCCAACGTCTGCCGCGTCGGGTCCCACGGTGTAACCGGCGCGGGCGCGCGCCGTCAGGTTGTGCTCATCGAACCTCCAGAACCACTGATAAGTCATGTCCAGCTTCAGCGCGTTGGCGGTACTGCCGAGGGTGGCGGTGAAAAACTGCACCGAGTAGCCCCAGCGCTGCCCTGCGAAGGTGTAGGTAAAGTCGTCGACGCTATCCAGCGAGTGGTCGAATCTGACGCTATTGATCCACTCGCGTCGGCTCTCGCCCGTGTCGATGGTCTGGTCCACGTAGTTCAGCGTGAGCCCGACCCCCATGCGCCGGCGGTTCGTGCCCTCGCGCCGGAAGTGGTGGACCCCTAGGTCGACGTCGATGCTGATGGCGTCACCCTGGTCCGTGGTGGTGAGATCGGAGCGGGCGTCGGCCTCTGCGTCGGTGGCCCAACCGAGGCCGATGTCGAGATCGTAGGAAGAGTCGCGGAACTCCGGCAGCGCCAGGTCGATGGCGGCCGAGTCGCCGCTCTCGCTGCCGGCATCCGTGCCGAAGGCGCGCTTGGCCTTGATCTTGAGGCGCTGATCCTCGCCACGGAAGTTGTAGTCGGTGTAGCTGATGCCGACCTTCACATTGCCTTCGTCGGAGACGTCGATCTCCGGCAGGGGAAGGATCGCCCACTTCTCCTTGACCCGCACCGTGAGCTGCCTGAGGTGGGTTCCCGCGATCGGCACCACCTCCCCGGAGACCTTGTAGAAGAGGCCGAGGTTACGGATGCGCTGCAGCGACGCCTGGAACAACACCTCGTCGAAGAGATCGCCCACCTCGAGCAACATCTCCCGCGCCAGCACCTTCGTCTTGGTGCGGTGGTTGCCCTGGAACACGATCATCCCCACCACCGGTGCCGGCCCCGCATCGCCACTGGTGACCTGGTCGGCGGCCGTACTCGTGGCGACGAACAGCGCGAGGAAGATCACCAGGGGGTACATGGATGCGTTTTCGCACGGGAGACCATCCCAAGCGTACTGCCCGGAGTGGGTCGATGGACGCTGTGGTGCGCCGCAGTGCACCTCATCGGAGTGCATTTCCACCGTTCTGAGTCAAGCTCTTCCATCGCTGGGGATTGACTCTGCATTGGCCGTTTGGCCGCGAAGATGCGATCGTTAGCGAGCGTGCATCGAGTCGCCACCATCAACTCCTCGCAGGGCGCGCGGTGGTGGAGAGTGCCACCCCAATGACCCGCTCCGGAACGCCCGTGCTGTCTCTTGGCGAGATTGCGTACGCGAATTGTCTCCCCATTCAGGAGCCGTTCCGCGAGCGCTGGGAGCGCGAGTACCGATTCACGACCCGTGAGCCGGCGGACATCAATCGGTTGCTACGCGCCGGAGAGGTCGACTGCGCGCCGGCCTCGTCCATCGAGTACGCGCACCACCCCGACCTCTACTGGATTGTGCCGGACCTCTCGATCGGCGCCGACGGCCCCGCGCGGAGCGTCGTGCTGATGACGCCGGTGCCGGTAGCGGAGTTGGACGGCCAGGAGATCTACCTCACCCCGGCCTCGGCGACGTCGGTCGTCCTGCTCAAGATCCTGCTGGAACAAGTCGCCGGGGTCCACCCGTGCTACGTCGAAGGGGTGCCCGGGGATCCCCACCTACCTCATCTACTCATCGGCGATCACGCAATGCGGCGCTTCTACGACCCGCCGCCGGGTATCGACGTGGTCGACCTCGGAAGCTGGTGGAAGGAGGTCACCGACCTACCCATGGTCTTCGCCCTGTGGCTCCTCCGCCGGGAGGCGGCCGCGCGTGAGCCCGCCGCCTCCCGGCAGCTTGCCGCCCGCCTCGGCCGGATGCGACACGAGATGGATGCGGCGCGTCTCGCCGCCCTGGCCAACCGGTTCGCTGGGCGGGAATTCTCTGCCGATCGCCTCCTGGCCTACTGGCACACCCTTTCCTACGCGCTCACCGACCGCCATCGGGCTGGCCTGGCGCGCTTCTACGAACTCGCCCGTGAGACCGGGGCTGTCGATCAAGTCCCGTCGCTCGATCTCTACCCCGAAGCGGAGGTGCCGTTGCCCGCCACGGGGTCGGCGAGTGGCCCGTAGATCTCCGGCTGCCGGTCGGCGAGGAAACGGGTGATGCGGCGTGCTTCGTCGACCTGGTCGGTGTCGATGGTCGCCATCACGATCGCCTCGGTCGATCCCGCCGGCTCGGCGACGAGCTCACCGAACGGATCGGCGCAGAACGATTGGCCGTAGAACGCCATGGCCGGCTCCTCCCCCACCCGGTTGAGACGGAAGAGGTAGAGGCTGTTGCACAGGGCGTGGCTGCACAGCAGGCCGCGCCACCGCTCCTGGGAATCGAAGGCGGCGGCGGTCGGGGCGAAGATGAGCTGCGCGCCGGCCAGGGCCAACAAGCGTGCGCCCTCGGGAAAGTAGTTGTCCCAGCAGATCTGAATGCCCACCTTCAGCCCATCCAGGTCGAACACCGGCAAGCGTCCCTGGCCGGGCGTGAAGTACCCCTTTTCCCGGTACCCGTCGAGATCCGGCAGGTGGCGTTTCTGGTGGGTCCCGACGAGCGCGCCATCGGGATCGATTACGAAGGCCGAGTTGAACCACTCGTGGCGATCCTTGCGCGGTCGCTCCGGCATGGGCGCCACGAGGTAGACGGAGTGATCCTTCGCGCACGCCTGGAATCTGGCGAGGGCGTCTCGGTGGCTTTCAAGCGGCACGCCGCCGTTCTGGTGGGCGGGAAACCACTGGGTCGTGCAGAGCTGTGGGAGCAGGACGATGGTCGCCCCACGGGTCGCCGCGACCTCCGTGAGCTGCACCAGGTGCGCGACGTTGCGTACCGGATCGGGCGAGGCGACTGCCTGGATGCCGGCAAGGGTGTATTGCATGGGGAAGGCCTCCAACTCGGTCGGAGGACCGCCCTCCGACTGCCGCCCATCTTTGCCGCTCAACGGCGGCGAAGCCAAGGGGATGCTGCCACCCGCCCACAGCCCATCGCACGACGACCACGCGTGATCTCATTCGTGTGCATAGGCCGCTCGCCCCTGCCTTCGCGGCACCGCATTGCCGGGAATGCCGAGCGACGGCCTACGCCCCGGAGGTCATGCGGGCACCGTGGCACTTCTTGTACTTCTTGCCGCTGCCGCACGGACAGGGCTCGTTGCGGCCAACCTTGGCCGCGTCCTTGCGCACGGGCTGGCGGCCCTCGGTTTCCTCGCCACGGGAGTACTTGAGGTTACGCGGCGGCTGCGGTCGGGGGACCTTCATCGCGACCGCCGGGACACCGTCGTCCGGCGTGGTGAGGGTGTCGTCGGCCTGATCGTAGGCGAGTCGCTGGGCGGCCGACTGGCGAGCGTTGTCACCCGGGAGACCGGGACGGGGTGCCGCGGTCGGCGGCGGCTGGATGCGGATCTGGAGGTGGAAGAGGGTACGAATGACCTCCTCCTTGATCCGGTCGCTCATTGCCTGGAAGAGCTTGAAGCCCTCCTTCTTGTATTCGATGAGGGGATTGCGCTGCCCGTAACCGCGCAGGCCAATGCCCTCCTTCACGTGGTCCATGATCAGGAGGTGGTCCTTCCAGAAGCCATCCAGGTACTGGAGCATGACCATCTTCTGGAGGTGGGCGGTGTTCTCTGGCCCGATCAGATTGCGTTTGCTGTTGAGAAAGGTCTGGAGCGGCTCCAGGAGGGCGGCCATGCGCTCCTTGTGGGACTTCTTTAACAGCGGGCCAAGATCGTCGATGGGCGCGCGGCCGAACACGGCGGTGAGGGCCGTTGCCAGCGGTCCCGCATCCCATTGCCGGGAGCTGTAGTCCGGCGGCAGGTGGTCGTAGAGGAGGCGTTCCACCACCTCGTCAAGCATGGCGTCAATGTCCTCGCTCAGCCCGTCTGCCTCCAGCACCTTGCGCCGCTGGGCGTAGATCACCTGGCGCTGCTGGTTGAGGACGTCGTCGTACTCCAGGAGGTGCTTGCGGATCTCGAAGTTGCGTGCCTCCACCTTGCGCTGGGCGTTCTCGATGGAGCGGCTGACCATGCGGTTTTCGATCGGCATGTCCTCTTCCATGCCGAGGCGCTGCATGAGGCCGGAAATCCGGTCCGAGCCGAAGATGCGCAGCAGGTCGTCTTCCAGGGAGAGGTAGAAGCGCGACGCGCCGGGATCGCCCTGGCGGCCGGAGCGGCCGCGGAGCTGGTTGTCGATGCGCCGGCTCTCGTGGCGCTCGGTGCCGAGGATGTAGAGCCCTCCCGCCTCCAGGACCTTCTCCTTCTCTTCCGCGCATTGCTTGCGGTAGCGCTCGAGCTGGGCCTCATGCCCTTCGACGTCCTCCCAGGGGAAGGCCTTGGCGAGAAACTCCGGGTTGCCACCGAGCATGATGTCGGTGCCGCGCCCCGCCATATTGGTAGCGATGGTGACGGCGCCGTAGCGGCCGGCCTGGGCGACGATCTCCGCCTCCCGGTCGTGGTGCTTGGCGTTGAGGACGTTGTGCTTGACCCCCGCCTTCTGCAGGCGCTGGGAGAGGCGCTCCGACTTCTCGATGGAGATGGTACCGACCAGCACCGGCTGACCGCACTCGTGCAGCTCCTTGATCTCGTTGACGATCGCCCGCTCCTTCTCCGGTACGGTACGGAAGATGACGTCGTGGCGGTCGCGGCGAATCATCTCCATGTGGGTGGGGATGGTGACCACGTCGAGCTTGTAGGTGGAGTGGAACTCGGCTGCCTCGGTTTGGGCGGTGCCGGTCATCCCGGCGAGCTTGTCGTAGAGGCGGAAGTAATTCTGGAAGGTGATTGAGGCGAGGGTCTGGTTCTCGTTAGCAACGGTGATCCCTTCCTTCGCCTCGAGTGCCTGGTGCAGGCCGTCGGAGTAGCGCCGCCCCGGCATCATGCGGCCGGTGAACTCGTCGACGATCACCACCTGGCCCTCGTGCACCATGTAGTCGACGTCGCGGGTGAAGCATTTGTGGGCGCGCAATGCCTGGTTGACGTGGTGCACGAGCTCCATGTTGTCCGGGTCATAGAGGTTGCCGCCCTTGAGTAGCCCGGCCTCGGCGAGGAATGCCTCCACCCGCTCGGTACCCCGCTCGGTGAGGGCGACGGTGTTGTGCTCCTCGTCGTGGACGTAGTCGCCGGTCTCCTCCTTCACCTTGCGGCTCGCCGGGTCGTCGTTGGGGATCTCCTCGCCGCGCTCCAGGTTCGGGATCACCTGGTTGATGAGGTAGTACTTGTCCGTCGAGTCCTCGGTCGGGCCGGAGATGATCAAGGGGGTGCGTGCCTCGTCGATCAGGATCGAGTCCACCTCGTCGACGATCGCGTAGTGGAATGGGCGCTGGACGTACTGCCCGAGGTCGTACTTCATGTTATCGCGCAGGTAGTCGAAGCCGAATTCGTTGTTGGTGCCGTACGTGATGTCGTAGCCGTAGATCTCTTTGCGCTGCGCGTCGTTGAGACCATGGATGATGGTCCCCACGCGCATGCCGAGAAACTCGTAGATGCGTCCCATCCACGCGGCGTCGCGGCTCGCCAGGTAGTCGTTGACCGTCACGACGTGGACACCGCGGCCGGTAAGGGCGTTGAGATAGACCGGCAAAGTGGCGACCAGGGTCTTGCCTTCACCGGTCTTCATCTCCGCGATCTTGCCCTGGTGCAGGGCCATGCCGCCGACGAGCTGTACGTCGAAGTGGCGCATCCCCAAGACGCGGAGACTCGCCTCCCGGACGGCGGCAAAGGCCTCGGGCAACAGCTCGTCGAGGGTCGCGCCCTCGTGCAGACGGCGGCGGAAGAGGGCAGTCTGGCCACGCAATTGCTCGTCCGTGAGGGCCTGAATCTCCGGCTCCAGGGCGTTGATCCGGGCGACCAGGGGTCGCAGCCGGCGGACCATGCGCTGGTTGTGGGTGCCGAAGAGCTTGGTGACGATGGCGGAAAACATAGTGGGATCACGGCACGCCGCGGGCGGGCCGCCACGCTACCACAGGGGACGGCCTGGACGCTCGTCCAGACCCGGCTACTCCCGGATGTACTCCATCGGGTTTCTCGGGACGCCGCGCTCATGCACCTCGTAGTGGAGGTGCGGACCGGTGCTGCGGCCGCTGCTGCCGAGGTAGCCCATCACGTCGCCACGGCGGACCTCGTCGCCGAGCCTGACGATGGCCTTCTCCAGGTGGGCGTATAGGGTTTCGACCTCCCGCCCGTGGTCGACCTGGATGTAGTGACCGTAGCTTGCGTCGAAGGCAACCTTGCGGACTTGACCGGCCGCGCTGGCGACCACCGGTGTCCCGAAGCGGCCCGCGATGTCGATGCCGGCGTGCCGCTTCCAGCGATGCGTGTAGGGGTCGCTGCGTCGTCCGAACGGGCTGGCGACCCAGCCGTGGGTCGGCCAGATGGACGGGGTGACGAGCATCTCCTGCTGGCGCTCTTCGAGTAGCCGGGTGAGCTCGGCGAACGAGGCATCCTCCGCGGTGAGATTGGTCTTGGTGCGGCGAATCTCCTCCGCGAGCCCCCGCAGCCGCTCCGGTAGCGGAGTCTCCTCGCGCTCCATAGGCTGCAAGCCACCGATCCCGAAGAATTGGCCGTTGATCGACGGCGGCCGGTCGTCGGCGACGATGCGTAGCCGGTTGTTCAGTTCGCGGGTCTTGGTTAGCTGCTCGGTCAACTCGTCAAACAGGTAGTGTGCGCCGGTGTACGCCTGTTCCACGGTCTCGATCTGAGTGGTGAGCTCGGTGTGCCTCACCGTCAGCCAGACGGTGATCGGAACCAGCGCCAGGCAGAGGGGGAGGAGCGCGGCCACGCCGATCACCACCGGGCGCGGGAGGGCATGGACGCGAACTTCACCGGCACGGCTCGGTACTTGGAGGCGCACTTCAAAGCGGGCCATGGCTGGTTCTCCTAGCCGTCATCCCGCGCGCGGCACCTGCGCCGTATACGTCTCTGCCCGCCGCATCTGTCTCTCCCCCCGGCGCGGCCATCTGCCCGCCGCAAGCGCGGTGGGGAAATTCGCGTCGGGAAGTGGGGAGCGCGGGGCATCGGCGGGTTCTCGCGACGGTCCACCGGGACGATGACGGTCGAAAGCGCGGGGTGTCTACCACGGGGTATCGGAAGGGGTCAAACAAAACGGTTGGCGAATTCCTTGGCCGCGAATCATGGCTCTGCTTCATCGGTCGGGGCTCGCCGAGGACCAGTGACTCGGGTAACTTGGACCCCGCCCTCACGATTTCTCGGTCGGTCGATGCAGCACGCGATCCTTTTCGACTTCAACGGTGTCATTCTCGACGATGAACCGATTCATCTGCGCCTCTTCAATGAGGGGCTCGCCCCCCTCGGATACCGGATCGACGCGGCCGACTATTACGACAAATACGTCGGGTTCGACGATACCGATGGGTTCGCCGCGGCGGTCGCAGACCAGGGTGGGAACCTCGACCGTGCGGTGCTGGACCGCCTGATCCGGGAGAAGGCAGTCCGCTACCAGGCGTTGATGGACAGCCGCCCGCCCCTCTTCCCCGGGGCGGCGGAGCTGATTCGGCGTCTCGCACACCGTTACCCTCTCGCGATTGCCTCAGGCGCGTTGCGTGGGGAGATCGAGGGGGTGCTAGCGACCGTCGGCCTCGCCGATTCCTTCCAGGTCATCGTGGCGGCTGAGGACGTGAGCCGCGGCAAACCGGACCCGGAGGGGTATCTGATCGCCCTTGCCGCGTTGCGCCACGGAGGGCAGCCTGCCCTGACTGCGGACCGCTGCCTGGTGATCGAGGATACGGTGGCGGGTGTGGTCGCCGCCAAGGCGGCCGGTATGCGTTGTCTCGCCGTGGCACACACCTATCCCGCCGAACGGCTCCATCAGGCGGATCTCGTCCGGCCCACCATTGCGGCGGTGAACTTGGAGGAGATCGACGGCGTCCTGGCGTAGGGGTGTGGGGTGACGGGCGGATAGGCCACTCGGTCGACCCACTACGACCGCGCGAAGCGTCGCGCGAGGTGGGCCGTAGGGCCGCGTCACCTTGCACGCATGAATCCCGATCGACTGCCCTGGCCTCAGGTTTGCTACCTACCGGGCTCGGCGAAGGTCGACAACGGGCCGCGCGTGAAGCGCCCCAGCGGGGTATGAGATGGCCGAGAGGCTTCATGTGAGATGTGGGAAAGATCGGCGGCGGACGACCTGGCGCACCGCCGTCTACGCCGTGCGCGGGCGCCGCAAGGGGGCGCGACGGGACGGTGATTCTCCTGCATATCCAGACCATTACGGCTCTTGGCTGTTCTTTTCGATCGTCCTGTTGTTCTCCCTCTCCCTGGTCGACGCGTTCGCCACCTTGCTGTGGCTCGACCACGGCGTGGCCACGGAAAGCAACCCGATCATGGCGGCCATTATTCCCTTCGGGCAGGAGTTCTTCGTCTTCTACAAGTTTTTCCTGACCGCGGCCGGAGTCTCATTTCTGCTCTACTGTTACCCCTTCTATCGTATCAATCTGATACTGGCCGGTCTCAACGTCGTCTACCTGATCTTGGCGGCTTATCACTTAGGTATCTATCTCACCTTCATGGCGTGATCGGCCCCTGGGCCGCTGCGCTGGCGGGTGGGTCAGCGACGCGTTTCCGGTGGTCTCGTCCGGAGCGGTGCCACCAGGCGACGGGAGGGGCGGCGCGGCGAGGGGCCTGGGTCTCGCACCCGGCGTCACACCCTGCCGTTTCGGGGAGACCGCGGCCTCCATGTGTTCCTGGGCTTCTCCCGGCTGTGGCGATTTCGCCCGTACCAGTGACTCACTTCCTATTCGCCCTTGAGAGGTGGAACAGGCTGGGCGATAAGTGAAGTGGACTGTATTCCGCCCGCGCGAGCATACAGCGGTAACTTGGGCAGGAAGCCCCCACTCTTTCCATGACAAGACGCCGGTCCACAGCTCGCTATCGAGCGCGTCCCTGCGCCGCGTTTCCCGTTCCGTCAACGGCGGTTTGCGCGCGGAGTGTCCCGGTCGAAGAGGACGCCGGGCGTGCCCTCGAGGGGGGGACAGCGATACCGTCGCGGTGGCCTTGGCTGCGACGGGTGTGGCGGCAGGGTATCCGCGTCGCGAGCGTGATCGCCGTGCTGTGTGCCTCGATCGCCGCCGCGGTGGAGTATCAGATCAATTTCACCGACGGTACGGAGCTACGGACCAGTCGGGTGCGTCAGGTGGGGGACGCGATCCGGTACGAAAAATTCGGCGGCGAGGCAAGCGTCTCCGTGGACGAGGTGGCGAGCGTCTACGTCATCGAGGCCGATGGAGAGGTGTCCTGGGTGATGCAACCGCGCCGGGAGGGCAGCCCCCCGTTGACCACCCAGCGCAGCGGCGTCCCGCGGCCGCAGGTCGCGCCGAAGAAAGGTCCAACCGCGCCGTCCTCGCCACCGACACTCGAGGCGCCGCCGACGAAGCCTGTACTGCCGGCCGCGCCGGCGGCCGCGTCGGGCGCGCGGGGTGGTGCCACGGTCACGCCGGAGGAGCCGCAGGGGGCGCCTGCGGCCGCCCTCCCGAACCCCACCCCACCGCAGGTCCATGCCCAAGGTGATGCCCCCCCGGGTGGGGCCCCACCGGTGCCCGCGCCCCGGCCGGGCAAGGTGATACTCGATCCCCCCGAGCCTCTGCCCAGGGTCCTGTTGCGGTGGGGCGGTGCGCCGATCGTGGCCCTGCTCGCCCTGTCGGCCGCGGCGTTCGTCTTCCGGAAAAAGTTCCGCGCGGGGGAGCAAGGCATTCCGGCGACCGAGCCATTGGCGAGCACCGGGGCGCGCGAGGTCGATTTCTCGGAACCGTCCAAGACCTGGGAGACCCTGGTGTCGGCGATCGAAGAGCGCGACTTCGACATATACCGCCTCTGCTGGCAGCAGAGCTACCCCGACGACGATCTGGACCTCACCTTCCAGAAGAGCCTGATGAACTGGAAGTACTACGACTACTCGGTGGTCGAGACCGAGCCCCACCCGAAGAGCAAAGAGCGATTTTATCTCCACATCAAGCGCTCCACCAAGTTCGACCGGAAGGATCTGGAGGAGCGGGTGAAGCGCGTCAGCCTCATCCTTACCGACGGCGGCTGGAAGTTCGAGGAAGTGCCGTACGGTTTCTGATGCCGCCGTCCGTCGCCGTGGCCAAGGTGCCCCCCGGCCGGCAGCGGTAGCTCACGGTACCGGTGAACCCTCCGCGGTGCGGGTTACCCGTCCTGTCCGACGGAGAACAGCGGGGCAGGGTGGATCGAGGGCGGTCTGTCCCCCCCCGGGGCGGTGTGACGGCGACCTCCCCTGCACGGCGTATCCAGTGTGGGGAGGGCGGTGCCGCTGTCGATTCGCCAGGGATCTAGGGGCCAAAGGACCTCGATCCGGCCGACGATGCCTCCCCCACAATCCTGAGTCAACTACTCGCCCTTGACGGCTAAAGGTGGGCCGACTATATTTCGACTCGGTGGGGAATTGTGGGGAATAGTGGAGGAAGTTTCCTGAGGCCCGTGTGTTTCGTGGAATACACAATCAAAAGCTCGATGCCAAGGGACGGCTGGCATTACCCGTGCGGTTTCGGGAGTCCCTCGTCGGCCGCGATCAGACCCGTCTGGTCGTCACCGGCTGGATCGACTGCCTGTGGGTCTACTCCCTGGAGGAGTGGTTGCAGGTCGAAGAGAAGATCCGCCGCCTGCCAAGCCAGGACCCCGACGTCATGGAGTTCACGCGGACCTTCGTCGGCTGTTCCTCCGAGGTGGAGCTCGATGGCCAGGGACGGTTTCTCGTCGCCCAGCCCCTGCGGGAGCTCGCCGGGCTGGAGAGGGAAGTGATGGTGGTGGGGCTGATGAATCGGATCGAGTTGTGGGACAAGGCGCGGTGGCTCGCCCGACTGCCTAGCACCCCCGAGGAGTACGTCGCCCTGAACCAGAAGATGGCCGGGTTCGGATTGAGTCTGTAGGGAGGGGACGTGGCCAGCCGCCATGTTCCTGTCCTCGAAAGGGAGGTTATTTCGTGGTTGGCACCGGAGGCGGGCAGCGCGATTTTCGACGGCACCCTCGGGGGCGGCGGCCACGCCCGTGCCTTGCTCGCCAGGGCAGAGGGGCGAGCGCAACTCCTTGCCGTCGATCGCGACCCGGAGGCCTGGACACGCAGCGGTCTGGCCGGGGCCTTCCCGCAGGCCGAGGTGCGGTTCCTGCACGCCACGTTCCAGGAGGTGCTCGCCCGTCTCGTCTCCGGTGCGGAGCCGGGGGCTCCGTTTCACTGCATGCTGCTGGACCTCGGCCTCTCCAGCGATCAGATCGACGACCCGCACCGCGGCTTCTCGTTTCAGCTCGATGGCCCGCTCGACATGCGCATGGACGCGTCCCGTGGGGAGAGCGTTGCGACCTGGCTGGAGCACCAGGACGAGCCGTGCCTGGCCAGGGTGTTGCGCGACTACGGCGAGGTCCCGCGACCCCGCTCCGTGGCGCGAAGCATCCTCGCCGCACGGCCCCTACGCACCACCCGGGAGCTGGCCAGGGTGTGCGAGGCGGCGCTGCGCGGCGCCCGGGGACACCATCCGGCTACCCTCGTCTTTCAGGCCCTGCGCATCGCGATCAACGACGAGCTGAGCGGCCTGAACTCGGCCCTGGAGCACGCGGTCGACTGCCTGGCCCCGGGTGGCCGGCTGGCGGTGATCTCGTTCCACTCGTTGGAGGACCGCATCGCCAAGACCACCTTCCGGCGCCTGGCCCACCCGTGCATCTGCCCCCCGGACCTGCCGACCTGCGTGTGTGGTCGGAAGCCGGCCGTCGAGACTCTCACCCGGCGGCCGGTCATCGCGTCGCAGCCGGAGATCGCCGCCAATCCCCGGGCGCGCAGCGCCCGCCTGCGCGTCGTCGCCCGTCTTGCCAAACAACCATAGAGGTCATGCCGACCCGTAGGGTCGGCTCCACCCCTAACCCCTAACCCCTAACCCCTACCACAGGCCCTCCCAAAATGGCGCTCGCCATTTCCCCTGCCAGGACCACCACCCCCAGTCAGCCGGTTCGGGTCCGTCCCAAGCGCCCCCAACAGGTCGATATTGCCTCCCGGCTGGCCCGACGCAAGACCGTTCCGGTCAAGCTCGGCATCCTTACCCCCCTTGTTGGGGTGCTGGTGGTCCTGGTTTCTATCTTCTGCATCTGGCAGCGGACCCAGATGATCTCTGCCATTCAAGAGCTCGATGCCCTCCACCGCCAGGCTCAAGAGCTTACTCAAGACAATGCCCATCTCCGCCTCAAGATCGAGGGGTTGACCGGTCTGGAGCGCGTCGAACAGTGGGCCACGACCCATGGCTTCGTCGTGCCGGCTCCCGAACAGGTGGTGGCGGTGCGCAAAGGATAGGGAGCCGGGCCGGCCACGCCGGTCAGCGCTTACCGATGAACCCGACAGGGTCGTCGCCTCACACCCGCTACGAGATTTACCGCCATGCTCGCCTTCAGCCGCCTTCGTCTCCTGTGGCTGGCGTTGGCCGGTGTGGCGTTGTTCGGCCTCCTGGTCTACCGGTTGGTGGATCTACAGATCCTCGACCACGAGACCCTCGCCGAGCGGGCCCGCAGACAGCAGGAACGGGAATTCACCCTCGCTGCGCCGCGCGGCAGCCTGATCGACCGCAATGGCGTTGTGCTGGCGCGCAACGGCGATGGTCTGTCGATCTATGCGGTGCCCGGCGAGGTCGCGGACGTCCCTGCCACGGCGCGCCGACTCGCTGGCCTTCTCGACCTCTCTGCGCGCACGCTGTGCCAGCGGCTCGCCTCCAAGCGCCCGTTTGTCTGGATCGACCGCCAGCGGGAGATGGACCTGCTGGAGCGCCTGACGGCCCTCGATCTGCCCGGGATCTACGGGCAGATCGAGAGCCGTCGCTATTATCTGCGCGGTGACGCCTTCCAGTCGGCCCTCGGTCTGGTGGGCGTGGACGACGTCGGTCTCGAGGGATTGGAATTCCGCTATACCCGCGAGCTGGGCGGCGAGCCTGGCCGCTTCTTGCGCCGTCGCGACGGGCGCAAACGACCGATCGCGGACTGGGTCCTGGTGCCGGCGCGGGAAGGCTCCGATCTCATTCTCACCCTCGACGAGGTGCTGCAGCACACCGCCTATACCGCCCTGGCGCGCGGCGTCCAGGAAAGCGGGGCGCGCTGCGGTGTCGCGGTCGTGTCCGACCCAGCCACCGGCGAGATCCTGGCGATGGCCGACTACGGTGCACCGGCCGAGGTGAAGAGTGACACTCCCGGCCGCAAGTACCGCTCCCATGCCGTCACCTGGCAGTACGAGCCCGGCTCCATCTTCAAGCCGGTGGTGGTGGCGGTGGCCCTCGACCGTGGCCTCGCCGAGCGCGACACCCTGGTCTTTGCCGAGAACGGCACCTATCAGGTGGCGGACCGGACCTTCCACGAGGCGACCGGCCATCGTTTCGACTGGCTCTCCACCGCCCAGGTCCTCCAGCACTCCAGCAACATCGGCATGATCAAGCTGGTCGAGCCGATTGACGCCAAGCTCCTCTACCGTTACCTAACCGCCTTCGGGTTTGGCGCGGAGACGGGGATCGACTATTCGGGTGAGGCGACCGGGCGGCTGCGTTCGCCGCGCGAGTGGTCGGCGGTGTCCAAGGCGTCGCTGGCCATCGGCCAGGAGCTCTCCGTCACCGCACTACAGATGATCACCTTCTACAACGCCCTCGCCAACGGGGGTCTCCGCATCTCGCCGCGCCTGGTGCGCGGGATTAACGCACGGCGACCGGGAGACCGGGGGCGCCTGGTGGCGCCGCCGTCGCAACGGGTGATCTCCCGTGACACCGCGCGCGAGCTGACGCGCATGCTGACCGCGGTGGTCGGAGCGAAGGGGACGGCGCCCAAGGCGGCGGTGCCGGGCTTTGCCATTTCCGGGAAGACCGGCACGGCACAGAAGTTCGATCGCCGGGCCCATCAGTACTCCCGCACCCGGTACGTGAGCTCGTTCGTCGGCTACCTGCCGGCGGACAAGCCCCGCCTCACTATTCTCGTCACCCTCGATGAGCCGCGCGGCGGCGCCTACGGTGGCCAGGTCGCCGCCCCGATCTTTCGCGAGATCGCCGAGAAGGGGCTGCGCTACCTGGGGGTGCAGGCAGATCCCGGCCCTCGTATCCTGAAGGCGGCGGCGCCGTTGCGGCCGCCGCATCTCTCCACCCTCACCCTCTGAGCCGCCGAACTCCATGCGCCTTTCCGACCTGATTGGGGAGCTGGACGTCGTGAAGGCGCGTGGCCCCCTCGACGTGGTCGTCGAGCGGCTTACGGAGGATTCCCGTGCGACCGGCCCCGGGACCCTCTTCGTGGCGCGGTCAGGCGCGCGCCACGACGGCCACGACTTCATTGCCGACGCCGTGGCGCGCGGGGCGTCCGCCGTGCTGGCGGCCCGTCTGCCCGCCCCCGGCGTGTGTGATGGTGTGACCGTGGTCGCGGTGCGCGATCCCCATGCCGCGGCGGTGCGGCTCGCCTGCCGCCTGGCCGGCGAGCCGAGCCACCATCTCCACCTCGTGGGGATCACCGGCACCAACGGCAAGTCCACCACCGCGTTTCTGGTCCGCACCCTGCTGCGTTGGTGCGGCGCGCGGGTCGGGTTGATCGGCACCATCGAGTACCAGGTCGGCGACGAGGTGGTGCCCGCGTCCCACACGACACCGGATCCCCTGCGCCTGCAAGGGCTACTCGGCCGCATGGTGGCCGCCGGCTGCGGCTATGGCGTGATGGAGGTCTCCTCCCACGGACTCACCCAGGGACGGATCGCCGGGTGCCGCTTCTCCACCCTGGTGTTCACCAACCTGAGTCAAGACCATCTCGACTACCACGCCGACATGGGCGACTACTACGCCGCCAAGGCCAGCCTCTTCCAGCGGCGCTACACGGCCCCCGGGTGCGTCGCCCTGATCAACGGAGACGACCCCCACGGTCGGGCGCTCGCGGCACGCAGCGCGCTGCCCATCCGCACCTTCGGCCTCGGCCCCGACGTCGACATCCGCGCGACGGCCATCGACTACCGCCCCGACGGCACCCGCTTCACCCTGCACGCCGCCCGCCAGATCGTGGCGGTACACACCGAGCTGGTGGGCGAGGTCAACGTCTACAATGCCCTCGCCGCCGCGGCGGTCGCCGTGCGCCTCGACTGGGATCTCCCGGACATCGCCGCGGCGCTTGCCACCTGCACGCCGGTACCAGGTCGCTATCAGCGGGTCGGAAACGGCGCGCCCCTGGTGCTGGTCGATTATGCGCATACACCGGATGCCGTGGCCCGCGCGGTGGCGGATTGCCGCCACTTCACCCGCGGTCGGGTGATCGTGGTCTTCGGCTGTGGCGGCGACCGTGACCGGACCAAGCGCCCCCTCATGGGTCGCGCCGCGGCGGCGGCGGATCGGGTGATCGTCACCTCCGACAACCCGCGCAGCGAGGAGCCGCTGGCGATCCTGCGCGAGATCGAGCCCGGGTTGGCCGGCTGTGCCTACCTCGTCGAGCCCGACCGCCGTGCCGCCATCGCCGCGGCCCTGGCGGAGGCGGCGCCGGACGATACGGTGTTGATCGCCGGCAAGGGCCACGAAGATTACCAGCTCGTCGGTGACCAGCGCCTGCCCTTCGACGATCGGCAGGTGGTAGCTGAGCAACTCATTCTCCGTGCAGCGGAGACGAATCGGCCCCCCTCCCACCGGGAGGGGCGGGGGGGAGGGCGTGTGGAATGAGCGGCGTGGCAGGTGCATTGTGGGCCAGCCCGTTGGGTCCATGCCCCCTCACCCTGGGCCTCTCCCAGGGCGAGAGGGTCTCAAGGGTCTCCCCTACGGGGAGGATTGATTGATCAGCGTGGCGACCACAGCCTTGTTCACCGGCGCCGACGTTCGTGACTGGCTGGCGGCGGCCCTCGGTGGCGACCGGGTCCAGGGGCTCGGCGACCTGGAGCGCGGCGTCGTCTCCGTCTCCACCGACAGCCGGACCCTGGAGGCCGGTGCCCTCTTCTGCCCGCTGGTGGGGGCGCGGTTCGACGGCCACGCCTTCCTGGACACCGCCTTCGCCGCCGGGGCGATCGGCGCCCTCAGCGGGGTGGAGGTGACGCCGCCGGCCGGCCGCTGGGCGGTGCGGGTCGACGATACCCTCGTCGCCCTCCAGGCCCTGGCGGCCCACTGGCGCCGCCGTCTCGGCCTGCGGGTGGTGGCGATCACCGGCAGTTGCGGCAAGACGACGACCCGTGAGATGGCGCGTCTGATCGCGGACGCGGCGGGCCTGTCCCCGTGCGCCTCCGCGGCCAATCACAACAACGAGATCGGTGTCCCCCTCACCCTCCTCGACTTGCGCCGCGACCACCGCCTCGGGGTGGTGGAGGTGGCGATGAACCACCCGGGAGAGATCGCCGCCCTCACCCGTCTGGTCGCGCCGGACCTGGGGCTCATCACCCGGGTAGGCGAGGCCCACCTGGAAGGGGTGGGGAGCCGCGAGGGCGTGGCGCGGGCCAAGCGCGAGCTGCTGGAGGAGATGGCGTCGGGGCGGCCGGTGGTGCTCAACCGCGACGACCCGTCGTTCCTCCTCCTCTCCCGCGGCGCGGTCGGACCGATCACGACCTTCGGCCGCCACCGCGACGCCGACCTGCGCTGGCAGGCGGACGCGACCGCCGATGGTGGCCAGACGATCGCCTTCACACGCCCCCACGGCCTTGGATTCGACGTCCACCTCGCCGATCCGGGGGAGCACCTGGCGGAGGACGCCGCCGCGGCCGCGGCCGCGGCCCTCGCCCTGGGGATCGGGGCCGACGCCGTCGTCGCAGGCCTGCAACGATTCCGCGCCCTGTCCGGCCGGGGTTGCCGACGCCGCCTCACCGGCGGTGGTGTGCTCATCGACGATACCTATAATGCCAACCCGGACTCCATGCGCGCGGCCCTGCGGGTCCTCGAGGGGCTGCCCGCCCCGCGCATCGCGGTCCTCGGCGACATGCTGGAGCTGGGCGACGCGGCCAACGATTTGCACGGCGCCCTCGGCGAGGAGGTGGCCGCGGCGGAGGTCGAACACCTGGTCGCCGTCGGGGCCTACGCGGACATCGTGGTGGTCGCCGCGGGCCTGGCAGATGGGGTCGCGGTAGGGACCTGGCACGCGGCGGCGGCGGCCGTGCAGGCGCGTCTGACGCCGGGTTGCTCCGTGCTCGTGAAGGGGTCCCGCGGCATACGGTTGGATCGGCTGGTGACGGCCCTGGTCGGAGAAGCGAACCCCGGGGGAGTTCCATGAATGGCAGAGCATGTGCGGAGCACTGCGAGCGTCGACAACGGGCGGCTAGGAACGAGGGATTAGGGGATAAGGAAGGACGGCGCTCCGGGCCGGACAAGGCATCGATGGCCACCCATAACGAATCGCCGGCCGCGAAACCGGATCCATCCCTAGCCGCTAGCCGCTAGCCCCTATTCCCTGACTCTGGCTTTCCATTTCTTCGCATCCCGCCATGCTCGGCAACTTCCTCTACTCGCTCCACGACCAGGTCTCGGCGTTCAACGTCTTCCGCTACATCACCTTCCGGGCGATGTTGTCGGTGCTCACGGCCCTGGGCATCTCCCTGGCCATCGGTCCGTTCTTCATTCGCTACATGCAGCGCCGCAAGGTGGGGCAGCAGATTCGCGAGCTCGGACCCCAGAGCCACCTGCCCAAGGCGGGTACGCCGACCATGGGCGGGGGCATGATCCTGATCGCGGTGGTGGTCACCGCGCTGCTGTGGTGCGACTGGCACAACCCGTACATCCCGATCGTGGTGTGGGTCACCCTCGGCCTCGGGCTGCTCGGCTTCACCGACGATTACCTGAAGCTGGTCGCCCACGACAGCCGCGGTCTCGCCGCCCGCTACAAGTTTGGCGGCCAGATCCTCCTCGGCCTCGGAGTGGGGGTGTTCCTCTACTTCCATCGCGTGGATGGCAGCGCGACGGTCCTGACCGTGCCCTTCTTCAAGCACATCATGCCGGATCTCGGCAGCCTCTACATCCCCTTCGCCATGCTGGTGATCGTGGGCTCCAGCAACGCGGTCAACCTCACCGATGGCCTCGACGGCCTGGCGATCATGCCGGTGATCATCTGTGCCGTGGTCTTCGCCCTGATCGCCTACGTGGCGGGCCATGCCAAGCTCGCCGAGTACCTCAACCTGATCTACATCGCGGGGGTCGGCGAGCTATCGGTCTTCCTCGGCGCGATTGTGGGCGCCGGCCTCGGCTTTCTCTGGTTCAACACCTACCCGGCGACGGTGTTCATGGGGGACATCGGCTCCCTGTCGCTCGGGGGCGCCCTGGGGACGGTCGCGGTGCTCGCCAAGCAGGAGCTGCTCCTGGCGGTGGTGGGTGGCGTGTTCGTGATCGAGGCGGTCTCGGTAATCCTCCAGGTCGCCTCCTTCAAGATCTTCGGCCGGCGTATCTTCCGCATGGCCCCTCTCCATCACCACTTCGAGCTGAAGGGATGGCCCGAGCCGAAGGTGATCGTGCGCGCGTGGATCGTCACCATCGTCCTGGGGTTCGTCGCGCTCTCCACGTTGAAGCTGAGATGAGGTTCTGTATGCGGCTTGGGGGATGGGGTTTGGGGGGTGAGGGGGCGGCTGGCCGGCGTCGCCGGCGAGATTTCCATTCTGAACCGATCGTCCGGCTCGTAGGGCCGGGTCCTTCCCTCCACCTCGCGACCCCCATCCCGCGTCCCCCTATCTCCCCCATGGCCATCAGACATAGCTTCTCCAACATCGCTGACCAACCCACCATGGCATCCTCTCCCGACCTCGCCGGCCGCACCTACGCGGTCATCGGCGCCGGTCGGTCCGGCGTGGCGGCGGCGAACTTCCTGGCGCGGGCCGGTGCGGCGGTGCGTCTCAGTGATCAGGCGACGCCCGCCGTGGTGGTCGAGCCTGGGGTGGAGCGGTTCTTCGGGGGGGAGGCGGCGGCCGCCTTGGCCGGCGTGGATGAGGTGGTACTCAGCCCCGGTGTGCCACGCGGTGGTGCCCTGGTGCAAGCGCTCCTCGCCCGGGGGCTGCCGGTGGTGGGGGAGGTGGAGTTGGCGTGGCGCCACGGGCGACGGCCGATCCTCGCCGTGACCGGCACCAACGGCAAGTCGACCACCGCGACCCTCCTCCACGCCATGCTCGTAGCGGCCGGCGCGGATGCGGTCCTGGGCGGCAACATCGGCACGCCGCTGATCGACGTGGCGTGTGACGGCGGCACCGGACCATGCGTCGCCGAGCTCTCCAGCTACCAGCTCGAATCGATCGTCGATTTCGCTCCGCGGGTTGCTTGCCTCCTCAACCTCACCCCGGACCACGAGGACCGCTACCCGGATACGGCGGCCTATCTGGCGGCCAAGGCGCGGATCTTCGCCAACCAGGGGGCCGGGGACGTGGGCATCGTCTCCCTCGACGACCCGCTGCTGGCACCCCTTGCCGCCGGCCGTCTCGGCTTCTCCACCGCGGGTCGAACCGGCGCCGCGGCGTGGCTGGAGGGGGGATGGCTGCGCTTCGCCACCCCGGCGTTTACCGGATCCCTCATGGAGGCGGCAGCGATGGCGCTCACCGGCCGGCACAACGTCGAGAACGGCCTCGCCGCCGGCCTCTGCGCCTTCGCCTGGGGCGCGTCGCCCGAGGCGGTCGCGGCGGCCCTGCGTACCTGCACCGGTCTGGCCCACCGCGGCGAGCTGGTGGCGGTGCGCGACGGCGTATCTTTTGCCGACAACTCCAAGGCGACCAACGTCGGCGCCGTGGCGCGGGTCCTGGAGGGGTTCAGACCGGGCGAGGTGGTGCTGATCGCCGGCGGCTCGTCCAAGGGTGGGGGGTTCACCGACCTGCGGCCCCAGGTGGAGCGCGCCGTGAGCCACCTCCTCCTGATCGGCGCTACCGCGGAGCGACTGGCCACGGACCTCGCCGGCTGTTGCCCCTGCGAGTCGGTGGGCACCCTGGAGGCGGCGGTGGCCCGGGCCGTGGCCATCGCCCGGCCAGGCCAGACCGTGCTGCTCGCCCCGGCCTGCGCCAGCTTCGACCAGTTCCGCAGCTACGCGCACCGCGGCGAGACCTTCCGCGCCCTGGTCCACCAACACGTACCCGCGGAGACCTCATGAGGGCAGTGACCCGTTTCTTAACGCAGAGACGCAGAGGCGCAGAGGAAACGCGGCGTCCTCTCGCCGAGACGCGAAGCGCGCAATGGAATCGTGGCGTACGGCGCAGGGGAGGTGACGGCTATCTTGGTTCGAGGTCTTGCGAGGCCCAAGCCGACTTACCGCTCCAGCTCAGCGGCGAGCCGAGGTCTATCTTCGATTGCCACCCGACATCTGCGTCTCTGCGTCAAATGCCGCTGGACTGGCTCGGCGATGGCCGGTGATGGCGGAGTCGTGCTTGGTGGGCGCAACCCTGCGGGCAGCCCGGAGGAGCGGCTGATGCAAGACATCGATCGCCCCCTCTTTCTCGCCATCGTCAGCCTCACCCTGTTCGGGTTGGTGATGGTCTATTCGGCCGGGGCCGCAGTCGGCCACTACCGGTTCGACGAGCCCCTGCACTACCTCTTTCGCCAGGCCGGGTGGTTGATCCTCGGCGGCGGGTTGTTCTGGCTACTGGTGCGGATCGACTATCGGCGATGGGAGCTCCTGGTGTGGCCCCTCTTCGTGGTCAGCCTCGTCCTCCTGATGGCGGCGCTCATCCCCGGGGTGGGGCTGGAGGCGAACGGTGCGCGGCGCTGGCTGCGCATCGCCGGGTTGACCGTGCAGCCGGCGGAGATTGTGAAGCTCGCGGTGGTGGCGCTCCTCGCCCATAACCTGCCCCGCAAGGGGGAGCGTCTGCGCGACTTCCGCAACGGTCTTCTGCCGCAGCTCATCCTGGTCGGTGTTCCCGCCTTCCTCATCTATCATCAGCCCGATCTCGGCAACGCCGTGGTAGTCGCGGCGGTCGCCCTACTGCTGATCTATCTGGGCGGGGCGCGCCTCGGGCAGCTCGTTCTCCTCCTGGTCGCGGTGGTGCCGGTTCTGGCGTGGAAGATCGTGGACACCGGCTATCGGGTGCGGCGCCTCGCCGCCTTCCTCGATCCGTGGGCCGACCCCAGGGATAGTGGCTGGCAGATCACCCAATCGCTCATGGCCCTGGGCAGCGGCGGCGTCACCGGCACCGGTCTCGCCGAGGGGGTACAGAAGCTCTACTTCCTGCCCGAGCCGCACACCGACTTCATCTTCTCGGTGGTGGGGGAAGAGCTCGGCCTGCTCGGAACCCTCGCGGTGGCCGCGTGCTTCTTGCTCTTCGCCTGGCGCGGTCTGCGTGTGGCCGTGCGGGCACCGACCCCGTTCGGACAATACCTGGCCGCAGGGATCGTGATCCTCATCACTCTCCAGGCCCTGCTCAACATGATGGTGTGTACCAGCCTGGTCCCCACCAAGGGGCTGCCCCTGCCATTTGTCAGCTACGGCGGGACGTCGCTGGTCCTGAACCTCGCCGCAGCCGGGGTGCTACTGAACATCTCCCGGTGGGTGCAGGACGAATGAAGGTGGCCATCGCCGGCGGCGGCACGGGTGGCCACCTCTTCCCGGCCTTGGCGGTCGCGGAGGCCCTGTGCCGGCGCGACGTGCCTGCGGGCGACATCCTCTTCGTGGGGGCCGACCGGGGGATCGAGGCGCGGCTGGTGCCGGCCCACGGCTACCCCCTGGAGCTCCTCGCGGCGCGTCCGTTCAAGGGACAGGGGGGGCTGGCGCGCATTGAGGCCCTGCTGCGCCTGCCGGCGCTGGTGGCGGCGGCGCGCCGCGTCCTGCGGCGGTTCGGGGCCCGTGTGGTCCTGGGGGTGGGGGGCTATGCCTCGGTGCCGACGGTCCTGGCGGCGGCCAGCCTGCGCCTCCCGGTCCTCCTCCAGGAGCAGAATTGCTGGCCGGGTCTCGCCAACCGGCTGCTGGCGCCCCTCGTAGACCGGGTCCTCGGCGTCGACGGTGGCGTGGCCCGGTTCTTCCGCGCCGGCAAGGTGCTGATCACTGGCAACCCGGTGCCCGCGGATCGGGAGAGCGGCGGCAGCCCGGCGGACTTCGACCTCGATCCCGCGCGGCTCACGGTGCTGGTCCTCGGCGGTAGCCGCGGCGCGGTCGCCATCAACCGGGCCGTGGTCGACGCCGTGCCGCGCCTGGCGAACCTGGCGGCGCGGGTGCAATTTCTCCATGCCGCCGGCGAGGGCGAGGTGGAGGCGGTGCGCGCCGCCTACGCTGCGGCCGGGATCGCGGCCCAGGTCGTGCCGTTCATCGAGCGCATGGGCGTGGCATACGGGGCTGCGAATGCGGTGATCGCCCGGGCCGGCGCCATGTCCTGCCAGGAGATCGCCAATGCCGGTCTGCCTTCCCTGCTCATCCCCTACCCCTATGCGGCCAACGACCACCAGTGGTACAACGGGCTGCGGCTGCGCGAGGCGGGTGGTGCCCTCCTCCTGCGCCAGGAGACGGTCGACGGTGAGGTCGTGGCCGAGGTCATACGGAGCTGGGTCGAGGACCCCGACGGCCGGCGCCGGCAAGGGGCGGCGGCCCACACCCTGGCGGCTCCCGACGCGGCCGAGCGGGTCGCGGACGCCCTCCTCGCGGCTGCGCAGCACCCCCACACGAACTGAACCACCAAGGCACCAAGGAGTAGGCATGTTCATTGACCCCACCGGCCGTGTCACGGTCCCGCGCCACGCCTCGCTCTTCGCGCAGGCCCATCACGTCCATTTCATAGGTATCGGTGGCGTGGGGATGAGCGGGATTGCCGAGATCCTGGTGAGCCTCGGCCATCGGGTGAGCGGCTCCGACCTGCGGGAGAACGACGCCATCTGCCAACTGCGCGAGCACGGCGCCACGGTGTTCATCGGCCACGACGCGGCCCACCTCGGTGCCTGCGAGGTGGCGGTGGTCTCCAGCGCCGTGCCCGCGACCAACCCGGAGGTGGTGGCCGCGCGCGCGGCCCACGTGCCGGTGATCCCGCGCGCCGAGATGCTCGCCGAGCTGATGCGCCTCAAGTACGGCATCGCGGTGGCCGGCGCCCACGGCAAGACCACCACCACCTCGATCCTCGCCCTCCTCCTGGAGGGGGGCGGCCTCGACCCGACCGTGGTGGTGGGCGGCCGCGTGAAGGGCAGCGGCTACGGCGGCGCCCGGGTCGGCCGGGGCGAGGTGCTGCTCGCCGAGGCGGACGAGTCGGACGGCTCGTTCCTCACCCTCTCGCCGGTCGTGGGGGTGGTGACCAACGTCGACGACGAGCACCTCGACCACTACGGGAGCCCCGCGGCCCTGGAGGAGGCCTTCGTCGCGTTCTGCAACCGCATCCCGTTCTTCGGGGTGAGCCTGCTCAACCTCGACGACCCGCGGGTCGCCCGCCTCCTGCCGCGGATCCGCAAGCGCACCCGCACCTTCGGCACCTCGCCCCAGGCCGACCTGCGCGTCCTGCCCCTGGCGGAGGGGCTGGGCGGCGCGCCGCAGGCCTTCCAGCTCGTGGAGAATGGCGCCGACCGCGGGGTCTTCCACCTTCACGCCCCCGGGCGCCACAACCTCTACAATGCCGCGGCGGCGATCGGGGTCGGACGCGTCCTCGGCATCGAGGTGGAGGTCTTGCGCACCGCCCTGCTGCGCTACCAGGGGGTGGGGCGCCGTTTCGAGCGGCTTTTCGAGGGCGGGGGCGTGCAGGTGGTCGACGACTACGGCCATCACCCCACCGAGATCGCCGCCACCCTGGCGACCGCGCGCGCCTGCTGGCCGGGGCGAATCGTGGCCCTGGTCCAGCCGCACCGCTACTCGCGGCTGGCGGCCCTCGCGGATCAGTTCGCCACCTGTCTCCTGGCCGCCGACGTCTGCCTGGTCACCCAGGTCTACAGCGCCGGTGAGGCCCGGGGCAGGGGTCCGGACAGCCAGGACCTCTGCCAGCTCCTCCAGCGCCACGGCCATCGCCGGGTCCGCTTCTGCGCCGATCTGGAGCGGCTGGAGGAGGCCGTGCTGGAGATGCTCCACCCCGGCGATCTCCTCATCACCCTCGGCGCCGGTGATATCACCCGCGTCGCCCACCGCCTCGCCGACCGCCTCCCCACCCACCTGGGCGTTGCCTCCACTCCGGTTTGATCTCCGTTTTCACCACAGAGACACAGAGGACACAGAGGCCGTTCGCTCGCCTCCCCCTTCCCTCCGTGTTGTTAAATTTTCGTGCTTTCGTGTTCCCCTCTTAGGGATATGTGGGGCATTCGATCTCCCCACCATCCTGCTGTTTCCTGAGCCTCAGTGTCTCCGTGGTGAAGAAAGACGTCCCGTGACCGGTTGTGAAACGAAGCCGATGGAGGCGTTCTTTTCGACCATCGACGCCGAGGTGCGGGCCCATGAGCCCCTGGACCGCCACACCACCTTCCGCATCGGCGGGCCGGCGGATTGGTGGGTGCGGCCGCGCACGGTGGTGGCCCTGCGGGAGGTGGTGGCGGCCTGCGACGGGCGATTCACCCTCCTGGGGAAGGGGTCGAACGTCCTGGTCCGGGACGGCGGCATTCGCGGGGTGGTGGTCAACCTCGCGCGCATCGACCATCTCGCCGTCGCGGAGGACCGCCTCCTCGTCGGCGCCGGCCTGCCGCTGGGACGCCTCCTGGTGGGGATGCGGCGCCACGGGCTGGGGGGTCTCGAAGACCTGGCCGGCGTTCCCGGCACGGTGGGCGCGGCGGTGCGCATGAATGCCGGGGCTCACGACGACTGCATCGCCGATCTACTCCTCGGGGCGCAGGTGCTGGATGGCCGCGGGCGGTTGGTGTGGCGGGAGGCGCCGGAGCTGGGTCTCGCCTACCGGACGAGCGCCCTCGGGCCGGACGAGGTGGTGGTGGAGGTGGCGCTGCGGCGAGCGCCGGCGCGGACTTCCCCCCGGGAGCGGTCGCGGCAGCGGCTCGCCATCAAGCGCGCCAATCAGCCCGTCGACCTGCCCAACGCCGGCTCGATCTTCAAGAACCCACCGGGGCAGGCCGCGTGGCGGCTGATCCGCGACGCGGGGCTGGCCGGCGCGCGCCGCGGCGCCGCGGCGATCTCGGCCAAGCACGCCAACTTCATCGTCAACCTGGGAGGCGCCCGCGCCAGGGACGTGGAGGCGCTGATCGACCGCGCCCGCACCGCGGTCCTGGCACGCAGCGGCGTCGCCCTGGAGCTGGAGATCCAGATCCTCGGCGAGTCATCCGCCAGGCGATCGGAACGGGGCGAAGAATGATGGCATTGCTGTTAATTCATCCGGAATTCTCGGGGATAGTAGGTGGGGTCACCGGTAGGTGCCGGTTTTACCGGCGAGCCGCGCCCATGGCGCGGCAGGCCCTTCGGGCCTGGGTCGCCGAAGGGATTTGGCTCCTACCGGTGGGCCGACCCGCGCTACCCGCGTGGCGGTCGCGTCTCTGCGCGAGCATCCCGCCGGCGTCAACGCCACGAGGTCTGCTGGCATTGCACCGGCTACGAGGGTCGAGCCATGAGTGAGCGCGGACACTGGCGCGGTAAGCGCATCGGGGTGTTGATGGGCGGGACCTCCCACGAGCGCGAGGTGTCGCTGGAGTCCGGGGCGGCGGTCCTCGGCGCCCTGCGGCGCAAGGGCTATGACGCGCTGGCGATCGATGTGGGCAACGACCTGCCGGCGGTGTTGGCGCGGACGTCGATCGACGCCGCCTTCATCGCCCTCCACGGCCGCTTTGGCGAGGACGGTCGGTTGCAGGGGTTCCTGGAGATCTCGGGGATCCCGTACACCGGCTCCGGTGTACAGGCGTCGGCGGTGGCCATGGACAAGCTGATCACCAAGCGCCTGCTCGTCTCCCACGACCTTCCTACCCCCGAGTTCTGGGTGGTGACCTCGCCGGAAGAGGTCGTCGAGCTGCTCGACCGGCGCGACCACCCGCTCGTAGTCAAGCCGGTCTACGAAGGGTCGACCCTGGGAATCACGGTGGTGCGCAAGGCGGCGGAGGTCGATGACGCGATGCGCTCGGCCTTGACCTTCGGTCGCCGCGTCTTCATCGAAGAGTTCATCCACGGCCGGGAAATCACCTGTGGTGTGCTCAATGGTGATCCTCTACCCCTGGTGGAGATCCGCACGCCGGGTGGTTTTTACGACTACCAAGCGAAGTATCAGTCGGAGCGCACCGAGTACCTGACGCCGGCGCCGTTACCCGATGCCCTGCGGCGCAAGGTCCAGGGGGCGTGTGCCAAGGGGGCCGTGGCCCTCGGTTGCCGCGGCGGAGTGCGGGTCGACGTGATGGTGGACGCGGCGGACAACTACTACCTCCTCGAGGTCAACACTGTGCCCGGCATGACCGCCCACAGCCTCCTGCCCAAGGCGGCCGCCGCGATCGACATCGAATTTGACGATCTCGTGGAGATGATCCTCGATGGCATTCCGCAGCAACGCGACTAGCGCGGCGCAGGGGCGCAAGGCCGCTCGGGCGAGGCGCCCGGTGTGTCCCGAGCGGCGTTCGTGGCTGGCGCGCTGGCGGCGCGGCGGTGGTGAGCCGCCCCGGGCCGGCGGCCAGGCTTCCAGCCGCAGTCCGGCGGTCGCGGTCAGACGTGGCTCGGCTGCCGCCGCGGTCAAGCGAGCCGCGGCGCGCAGCCCTGGCCGGACCCCGACCGCGACTCGCCGCACGCAGCAGGATCGTCGCCGTACTCGCCTGCGTGGCCTGTGGCTGATCGCCGCATTAGCGGTGATGGGGGCCGCGGGGTTCGGGCTCTACCGCGGGCAGGCATGGCTGCGCGCCCAGCCGATCTTCCACCTCCGGCACTTCGATGTGGTGGTGGATGGCGTCGGTGGCCCCGGCATCGACGCCGCCTACTTCGAAGACCACTATCTGGCAGATCACCGCGGCGAGTCGATATTCGCCGTCGATCTCACTGCCCTGCGTGGCGCGGTGCAGGCAGACCCGTGGGTGAAGCGTGCCGTGGTCGTGCGCTGGCTGCCCGACCGGTTGCGTCTCCAGGTGGTGGTGCGCGATGCCGTGGCCGTGGTCACCGCCGGGCCGCGCGGCTGGCTGGTCGATCGCGACGGTGTGGTGATCGAGCAGACCACCGAGCTCACCGCGCTGTCGCTGGCGCGGATCCGCCTGCGGCCCTCGGAGCGCCATTGGGTGGAGACGCCGGCGGCGATCCAGCGCGCCCTGACCGTGTTGCAGGCCAGCCGGCGCCGCGGTTTCCCTGCCCCGGAGGAGATCCGCCACCTCGGCTTCGATGAGCTGGGCGACCCGATGCTGGTCGCGGAGCACGGCGGGATCGAGATCTTCCTCGGCCGCGGCGATTATCCACTGAAGCTCGATCGACTGGCGCGCATCCTGCCTGATCTTGCGGAGTCGAAGCGGCGGGTGGCACGCATCGACCTGCGTTTCAAGGACCGGGCGGTGGTCGCGGGGCCCGATGCGTGAGTCTCTTTCCACGGTGGACTGTGCCCGGTGAACCGGCCAAACTTTCCGCCGCGCAACATCGGGTGGATACGCGGGTGACAGGAGGCAGGGGTTGAAGAGCCAGTCCATCGTCGGCCTCGACATCGGCACGACGAAGATCTGTGTGGTGGTGGGCCGTGTCGGCGAGGGCGGGGAGATCGAGGTGGTGGGGCTTGGCACCCACCCCTCCACCGGTCTGCGTAAGGGTGTGGTGGTGAACATCGACGCCACGGTCGAGTCGATCAAGCGCGCCGTGGAAGAGGCGGAGCTGATGGCCGGGGAGGAGATCAGCCGCGTCTTCGTGGGCATCGCCGGCGGCCATATCAAGAGCTTCAACTCCCGCGGCGTGGTGGCGGTGAAGGATCGCGAGGTGTCGGCCGACGACGTCGAGCGGGTGCTCGATGCGGCGCGGGCGGTCTCTATCCCCATGGACCGGGAGGTGCTGCACATCCTGCCCCAGGAATACATTGTCGACGACCAGGACGGGGTGAAGGAGCCCATCGGGATGTTCGGCGTGCGTCTGGAAGCGGAGGTGCACATCATCACCGGTGCGGTGACCAGCGCCCAGAACCTGGTGAAATCGTGCAATCGCGCCGGCCTCGAGGTGGCGGACATTGTGCTCGAGCCCCTCGCCTCGGCCGAGGCGGTCCTCACCCCGGAGGAGAAGGAACTCGGCGTGGTATTGGTCGACTCCGGCGGCGGTACCACGGACCTGGCGATCTACTCCAAGGGTGGGGTCTGGTACACCTCGGTGCTCTCCCTTGGCGGCAACAACGTCACCAACGACATCTCCATCGGTCTGCGCACCCCGGTGGCGGATGCGGAGAAGATCAAGCGCAAGCACGGCTGCTCGCGGACCGCTCTGGTGAACGAGCGCGAGACCATCGAGGTGCCGTCGGTGGGGGGCCGGCCGCCGCGGGTGATGTCGCGCCAGATCCTGTCGGAGATCATCGAGCCGCGCCAGGAGGAGATCTTCGCCATGCTCGCCGAGGAGATCGAGCGCTCCGGCTACGCCAGCATGGTGGCCGCCGGTGTGGTGCTCACCGGCGGTGCGTCGTGCCTGGAGGGGATCGACGAGACCGGCGAGGCGGTGCTGCGCATGCCGGTGCGGGTGGGCCGGCCCACCGGCGTCGCCGGACTGGTCGAGGTGGTCTCCAACCCCATGTACGCCACCGGTGTCGGACTGGTGTGCTACGGCGCTCATGCCGGCATCCACGACACCTACTTCAAGCCCTCCACCGGCGATGACGGGGTGTTCAGCGGCATCATCGGGCGCATGAAGGGGTGGTTCGCAAATTTCTTTTGACATTTCACTGATAACGATTACATAAAGCGTATCCTTCCGGCGTCCCCCGAGACGCCTGCTGTCCCCACCGTTTTACCCCGCCGTTTCGTTAGTCCTCCGCCGTACCCAGGGATCGCCTTGCGATCCGCGCTCCCTTTCCTGTCAGCCCTTCCCATCCCTTCTCCACCGAGGGCGTCGTCCCGTCCGTCGCGCGCGGCATGGGCGATCGCCGGCTCGGCCTAGGAGCACGGCCATGAAGTTCAGTTTCGCCGAGGAGACCAAGCCCGCCGCCATCATCAAGGTCGTCGGTTGTGGTGGTGGTGGCAACAACGCCCTCAACAACATGATCGCCTCGGGGATCAAGGGGGTCGATTTCGTCGCCCTGAACACCGACCGCCAGGCCCTGGCGCGCTCCCTCACCGAGTCGCGGGTGCAGATCGGCGACTCGGGCCTCGGTGCCGGGGCGCGGCCCGAGATCGGCAAGCAGGCGGCGGTCGCCTCCGTCGACACCATCCGCGGCTATCTGGAGGGGGCCGACATGGTGTTCGTCACCGCGGGCATGGGTGGCGGTACCGGCACCGGCTCCGCGCCCGTCGTCGCGTCGGTGGCCCGGGAGGTGGGCGCGTTGACCGTGGCAGTGGTGACCAAGCCGTTCGGCTTCGAGGGCAAGCGCCGCATGCGCATCGCCGAAGAGGGGCTGGCCGAGCTGCGCCGCGAGGTGGACACGGTGATCGTCATTCCCAACCAGCGATTGATCTCCGTGGTGGAGGAGAGCCTCTCGTTCCTCGACGCCTTCAAGGTGGCGGATGAGGTCCTCACCCAGGCGGTGAACGGCATCTCCGAGCTCATCACCACGCCGGGCTACATCAACCTCGACTTCGCCGACGTGCGCACTGTCATGAAGGGTATGGGCGCCGCGGTGATGGGCTCCGGCCGGGCGACCGGCGCGGGGCGTGCGGAAGAGGCGGCCCTCAAGGCGATCTCCTCCCCGCTACTCGAGGACAGCTCCATCGATGGCGCGCGCGGTGTCCTGATCAACATCACCGGCGGTCCTGACATGACCCTCGCCGAGATGAACAGCGCCGCCACCCTGGTCCAGGAGAGCGCCCACGAGGACGCCGAGATCATCTTCGGCTCGGTGTTCCGCGACGACATGGACGGCGAGATCCGCGTCACCGTCATCGCCACCGGCTTCGAGGATAAGGTCGCCTCGGTGCCGTTGCCGCAGCCCCGCGTCGAGCGTCTGCCCAGGGTGGTGAATGGCGAGGACTTCGAGCCCTTCGGCCTGCCGCCGGAGATCGAGACGCCCGCCTTCCAGCGCCACCGCAACCCCGGCACCGTCAACCTCCCGGACCGCGGCCACAGCCCCCGCACCTTCCCCTCCGGCGAGGACCTCGACATCCCGACCTTCCTGCGCAAGCAGATGGACTAGCCTGAGGCGGCCGCGGATCTGGCCGGATCTTCCGGCCGCCGCGCGGCGGTCGGCGTCGTTCAGACTTCCGTACGCCTGCGTCGCGCGCCTGTGGGTCGGTGTTCGCTTTCCGCGTCACCGGGGCACTCGTGGCGACACGGCAGGGTGGATCCCGCGCCGTGCCGTTCAACGCGAATCGCGCCGGACCGCTTGGTACGCTAGTGGGTCATCGGCTCAGGGCGTGGTGTGGTCTCGGTGCTCACCGGTAGCAGGGGATACTCCACCCGCGGCTGGGTGCCGGTCAGGGCTCTCAAGAAGGCGACGACCGCGTCCACCTCAGGCGCCGTGAGCTTCTCCCCGAGCTGACTGGTCCCCATGATCGCCACCGCCTGTTTCAGGCTCCACACCTTGCCGGAGTGGAAGTACGGCGCCGTGAGGACGACGTTGCGCAACGAGGGGGCGCGGAAGACGTAGGCATCGTCGGCGGTCTGGGTGACGGCGAAGCGGCCCTTGTCATCCGGTGGCAGGATCTCCGCACCCGGCTTCTCCATGACCCCGAAGGCGTAGTAGTCGCCACCCCCGACGTTCACCCCGCCATGGCATCCGTCGCACCCCTTGTCCATGAACAGGCGCAGACCTTCCTTCGCCTGTGAATCCATCGCCTTGGTATCGCCCGCCAGGTAGCGGTCGAAGGGTGCGCCGGGCGTGAGCAGCGTGGTCTCAAAGGCCTCGATGGCCTTGGCGACGTTGTCGAAGGAGACAGGGTCGCTCGCCTGCGGGAAGGCCTTGGTGAACCATCGGACGTATTCGGGCATGCTCTTCAGGGTGGCGACCACCCGCTCGGGTGTGGCGTTCATCTCCACCGCGGCCTGGATCGGGCCCTTGGCCTGGGCCTTGAGGTCCTCGGCGCGTCCGTCCCAGAACTGGGCGACGTTGAAGACGGCGTTGAGTACCGTGGGGGCGTTTCGCGGGCCCTTGTGCCAGCCGTGGCCCACCGAGGTCTCCAGGTTGTCTCCGCCACCCATGCCGACGTTGTGGCAGGTGTTGCAGCTCAGCAGGCCGCTGGTCGAGAGGCGCGGCTCGAAGAACAGCATGCGGCCCAACTCCACCTTTTCCAGGGTGACCGGATTGTCCTTGGGGGTAGGGGCGCGGGTGGGGATGGGCTCGAAGGTAGCCTGCGCCTCCTTCAATAGGTCGTTGGCAAAGGTGGTGCGGGCGAACAACAGGGCGACGGCAAGGGCAGCAAAGCGAAGCATGGCGCGTGCCTTCCTCGATGGGGTGGTTGGTTTGGGGGGGCGCCAGGGTGCCGGCGGGTTAGCCGATCTCCTCCAGTAGGCTCACCAGGTCGTCGGCGTGCTCCTCCTCCATGGCGAGGATCCCCTCCAGCATGCGACGGGTGGTGGGGTCGTTGTTGCCCAGGTACTCGATCATCTCCCGGTAGCTGTCGATGGCGACCCGCTCGGCGACCAGATCCTCGCGGATCATGTCGGTGAGGGAGTCGCCCTCCACGTACTCGGCGTGGCTGCGGGTGAGCAGCCCGTCGGGGGAGAAGTTCGGTGCGCCGCCGAGCTGCACGATGCGCTGGGCGATCTGATCGGCATGCATCTGCTCTTCGTTGGCGTGGACTAGGAATTCGGCGACGGCCGGCTCGGCGTTGATGCCGGTGGCCATGAAGTGGTGGCGCCGGTAGCGTAGGATGCAGACGATCTCCGTGGCGAGGGCCTCGTTGAGGATCTTGACCACGATGTCACGGTCGGCGCGGTAACCGGGGGTGACGGCGCCCTGCTCGATGTGCTGGCGGGCGCGCTTGCGCAGGGTCTGGATGTCGGTGAGGAACGGTTTCTTGGCCATGGTCGTCTCCAGGGGGTGCGGTAGTGCGACGTCTGTATCAGGGGTCGATGGTGATGGGCGATCGACGGTGGGCGGAGGTCTCCTCCGCCCACCGGGGGCCTGGCGGTCAAATCGCCGAGTCGCTCACAGTACGCGCATGAAGGCTACCAGGTCGCTTTTTTCCTCGTCCGTGAGACTGAGTTGCAGGACCACGTTGAAGAACTCGACGGTATCCTCCAGGGTGAGCAGGCGGCCGTCGTGCAGATACGGCGGCGAGTCTTTGATGCCGCGCAGGGGGAAGGTCTTGATCGGGCCGTCCGCGCTCGCCATGCGCCCGTTGACCATGCGCGGCTCATAGAACCGCTCGACCCGCAGGTCGTGCATGGTGTTGTCGGTGTAGTACGGCGCGGGATGGCAGGTGGCACAGCGGCCCTTGCCGGAGAATAGGGCCTCGCCCCGCCGCTCCGCCTCGCTGGCCTTGGCCGGGTCGAGGTTGCCGAACACGTCCAGCTTGGGGGCGGGCGGAAAGTCGAGGAGGGCCTGGAACTCTGCCATGAAGTGGACCTGGCTGCCGCGCTCCAGGACGTTGACCCCCTTTTTGGTGGCGATCACGGGATCGCCATCGAAGTAGGCGGCGCGCTGCTCGAACTCGGTGAAGTCCTCGATCGTCTTCAATGCCCGCTGTGACCCGAAGAGGCGCTGGACGTTCACGCCACGCAGGGACGGCGTGTCGATGCGGTGGCGAAAGACCTGGGGGCGGATGTCCCCCACGAGATGGGTGGCATTGTTGGTATGGCCGTTGGCGTGGCAGTCGAGACATGCCACCCCGAGGCTGGGCCGCGCGGAGCGCCGGTCCTCGGTGGCGTTAAACTGCTGCTGCGGAAAGGGGGTGACCAGGAGCCGCAGCCCTTCGAGCTGCTTCGGGTTGAGGATGCCGTTGAAGAGCTCGTAGTAGTTGTCCGTGGTCACCAGCTTGCCCTGGGAGACGTCTCCCAGGTCGGGCCGGGTGGTGAGGTAGATCGGCGGTGGAAACTCGGCGAGCAGGTGGTCGGGAAGGTCGAAGTCCAGGTCGAAGCGGGTCAGATCGCGTCCGGTCTGGCGCTGCACCTCGTCGATAAGGAACCGGGGGAAGACCATGCCCCCCTCGCCGTGGTTGGGGTGGGGCAGGGGCAGGAAGCCCGCCGGCAAGAGATCCTTGGCGCGGATCGCCTCCGGGGTCATGGCGGCAAGTTTCTGCCACGTCATTCCCTTGGGGAGCTTGACGCGCACCCCTTCCTGGACCGGGGCGCCGCCGGACTTGGTGACCCCCTTGGCCGGGTGATCGCCGAGGTCGTAGCGTTGTTCGAGGAGGTCCATCTGACGCTGCATTACCTGCGGCTTCTCCGCGCGCATGCGCGCCATGATGGAAGCGAACGCTTCGTGGATGGCGACCGGCGCGTAACTGGTCGGGTGGCTTGCCATCTCGCCCGCCTGCGCGGTGCCGAAGAGGGCGGCCGCGACACCGGCCGCGGCCGCGATCCTCCCCAGTCGTGTGGTGGGTCTGGTATTCATCGTGATCGTCCTGTTCATCGTGGTTCTCCTGACTTGTGTCGGTGATGAGTCTCTGGCGTCCGGCCAGCTACCGCGAACCTTAACCAAGGCGCTCGCCTTAGCGAGTATGAATCGGGAGGCGGCGTCATGCGCCGACGTGGGTGTGCTCGGCGAGGTACCTGGCGACCCCCTCGGGGGTCGGCGCCAGCGCTGCATCTCCCTTCTGCCAGTCCGCCGGACACACCTCGCCGTGCGTGTCGACGAATTGCAGGGCGTCGAGGGTGCGCAGGGCCTCGGTGACGCTGCGGCCGAGGGGTAGATCGTTCACCAGGGCGTGGCGCACCTTACCCTCAGGGTCGATCAGGAACAGGCCGCGCAGGGCGACCGACTCCGCATGCAGGATGCCATAGGCACGGCTGATGGCCTTGTCCAGGTCGGCCACCAGGGGGAAGCGGACCGGGCCGATGCCGCCTTGGTCCACCGGGGTGTTCTTCCACGCCAGGTGGGTGTAGGGGCTGTCGACCGAGACGCCGACCACCTCGGCGCCGCGCTCGCGGAACTCGGCGAGGTGCCGGTCGAAGGCGAGGATCTCCGTGGGGCAGACGAAGGTGAAGTCGAGGGGCCAGAAGAACAGCACGACGTACTTGCCGCGCAGCCCGGAGAGGGTGATTTCGCTGAAGCGGTTGTCCGGCAGGACCGCCTGGGCGGTGAAGTCCGGGGCGGGCCGGGTGACGAGGGTCTGCATGGGGTTCTCCTTGCGGTGTGGGTGGATTGGGTACCCATAGCTCTATCAAGTGGTGTGCCAGGGCGGCGCGGCAGATAATCCGCAGTAATGTCAAACGCTTATGCGGCATCCGCGGGCTCCGGGGGTTGCATAATGGTGACATGCCATGAAAACTATCGTGGTAAATCGTGATTGACATCCGTTCGTGAGATTTCGCGATGGCCGCTCCCACCCTCGACCTGACCGCCGATCTCCAGCAGGCGATCGCCCTGGCCACCTCCGAGGCGGCGGTGGATCGCCTCCTCGGGGAGGCCCTCGACGCCTTCATGCCGGTGGTCCCCTACGACCTCGCCGCGGTGCTCCTCCTGGAGGGGGAGGAGCTCTTGGTGCGCGCGGCCCGCGGCCGGCTCGCCGGCGCGGCGGTGCGCCGCCACCGGATTGCCCTCGCCGCCTTCCCGACGGTGCGCGCGGCCCTGCGCAACCGCCGCGCCCGGATCTACACCGAGCACGACCACGCCGACGGCGACGGCGATCCCTACGACGGCGTCCTCGACCTCCCCCGCGGCCACTCGTGCATGCTCGTCCCCCTGGTGGCGGACGACCTCCCCCTCGGGGTCCTCACCTTCGATCGCACCGTCTGCGAGCCCTACCCCGAGGGCACCTTGGTGCTCGCCCAGGCGTACGGGGCGCTCCTCGCCAACGCCATGCGCTACGAGCGTCAGTCCGCCCTCCTGACGCGGCTGCGCGCCCAATGGGAGGAGCAGAACCGGCTGCTGGTGGACAAGATCGGGGCCGGTAGCGAGGCGTGTGCGATGATGGAGGGGAGCCACAGCGCGGCGATGCGGCACGCCGTGGAGCTGGCCAAGCGGGTGGCACCCACCGCCACCCCGGTCCTGATCACCGGCGAGACCGGCACCGGCAAGGAGGTCCTCGCCCATGCGATCCACGGCTGGAGCGGCCGCGCCGAGCGGCCCGTGGTGAGCGTCAACTGCGCGGCCCTGCCCGCGAGCCTGATCGAGAGCGAGCTGTTCGGTCACCTGCGCGGCGCCTTCAGCGGCGCCACCCGCGAGCGCATCGGCCGCTTCCAGGCGGCTAACGGCGGCACCCTGTTCCTCGACGAGGTGGGAGAGATCCCCCTGGAGCTCCAGGCCAAGCTGCTACGCGCCGTGCAGGACGGCACCTTCGAGCCGGTGGGCAGCGATCGCACGGTGCGGGTCGACGTGCGGATCTTCGCCGCCACCCACGTCGACCTCAAACAGGCGGTCGCCGAGGGCCGGTTTCGGGAGGACCTCTACTATCGCCTGCACGTCTTTCCCATCGAGATTCCGCCCCTGCGGGCGCGGCGCGAGGACATCCCGCGCATCGCCGCCGACTTCCTCGCCGGCCTCGCGCGGCGCACCGGTCGTGGGCCGTGGACCCTCAGCGAGGCGGCGCTGACGGCGCTCCGCGCCCACGAGTGGCCAGGCAACGTGCGCGAGCTGGTGAACCATCTGGAGCGTGCGACGATCCTCGCCGATGGTGGCGACCTGGCGGTGAGCGATCCGCGCCCGGCGGTGCCCGCGCCGTCGGCGGCCGCGGGGCTCCAGACCCTCGAGGCCGTCGAGCGCCGGTACATCGACCGGGTCCTGCGCGCGACCAGTGGCAAAATCTATGGCCCGGGTGGTGCCGCAGAGATCCTGGGGATCAACGGCTCCACCCTCGCCAGCCGCATGCGCAAGCTCGGCCTGGGCGGGGCGCGCGCCTACAGGTAACACCGGAAAAGGTTTTTCACCACAGAGACACAGAGGTCTTTGTTGGTCTCTCGCCAAGACGCAAAGACCGCCAAGGCTCTTACTCTCTCACCCAATCTCCCTCGGCGTGCTCGGCGGCTTTGCGAGAGCAATGAACGCGAACCCGCGGCCGGTCCGTAGGGAGGATGCCAGCAGGCCGATCCGCCACCCACCGCACCATCCCGTCCTCAGCGGGGGGCCTTTCGGGTCCGGGAGACCACCCCTTCGTAGGGCGGGTTTCAACCCGCCGGACGCCGAACCTTGTCGGATGGCTGGCGTCGGCCGACTGAAGTCGGTCCTACGGATAGGCGCAATTCCCCGCCGTGAACGCGCGGGATTTCGGTGGCCATAACGGCGCTGTGCGCTCTGTGTCTCTGTGGTGAGACCCGTCTAAGGCGGGCTACTCGCGGCCGCGGCCGGCGGACCACCAGATACGGCAGGCGCCCTCGTCCGAGACCATGCACGGGCCGACCGGGGCGCGTGGCGTGCATGAATGGCCGTAGAGGTGGCAGTCGGTGGGGTAGAGCTTGCCCAGGACCACCTGGGCGCAGTCACAGCCCGCGGGCATCTGGCCGGCGCGGCGTCGCGCCTCGGCGCCGTAGCCGGGGAAGCGTAGCCGGGCGTCGTGTGCGGCGTATGCGGGCCTGAGCCGGTAGCCCGACCGCGGGATGGTGCCGATGCCGCGCCAGGCGGCATCGACCACCTCCATGGTCTCCTCCAGGCAGCGTCGCGCCGCCGGGTTGCCGCCGGGTCGCACGACCTTGGGATAGCAATTGTCGAGGAACGGGCGGCCCTCGGCGTGCTGGCGGAGCACCGAGTAGAAGGCGGCCAGCAAGGTATCGGGCTCGAATCCGGCGACCGCCGCGGGGATTCCGTGCCGGTCCACCACGAAGGCCCACTCCTCCGGCCCCATCACCGTGGAGACGTGGCCCGGCGCCACCAGGCAGTCGAAGCCCGGGGTGCCCGATTCCAGGAGCAGCGCCACCGCCGGCCAGGTGAGGCGGCCGGAGAGGAGGAGAAAGAGGTTGTCCGGCGCCCCCTCCGCCACCATGGCCGCCACCGGCGCGGCGGTGGTCTCGAAGCCGGCGGCGAAGAACACCACGGGCCGCTCGGGCTGGGCCTCGGCGAGCCGCGCCGCCTCCCTCGGGGAGGCGATGGGCCGCACGTCGCCGCCGGCGGCCCGCGCCTGCTCCAGGGAGCGGATCTCACCCGCCGGGAGGTTGACCGGCACCCGCAGCATGTCGCCGAAGGCCACCAGGGTGACCGCCTCGCGCAGGGCGAGCTGGATGGCGTGGTAGACGTCCTCCTCGGGGCAGACGCACACCGGGCAGCCCGGTCCGGGGATCAGCTCGATGTTGGGCGGCAGGGCGCCGCGCAGGCCGGCGGCGGTGATCGACCGCTCGTGGCCGCCGCACACGTTCATGATCCGCACCCTGGCCGGGAGGGGCAGGGCGTGGATCCGGTCGAGCCACTGGCGCGCGGTGTGGGCCATGGGCGGGTGGAACTCGCTACGCTCGCAGGGGCTAGGCGTCAGGGGCTAGGGGTTAGGGGCGGTTGGCCGCTGTGCGGCCAGCAGAACGTGTCGTGGGTGGCATCCATCACGAGTTCATTCAGCCTGACGGGCTGTCCTTCCCTAGCCCCTAGCCCCGAACCCTATTCTTCCAGGATCTCGTCGAACAGCTCCCACGACGACCGGGCGTCCGCCTCGGTGACCTTCTGGATGGCATAACCCACGTGGATCATCACGTAGTCCCCGACGGCGACCGGCTCGTCTTGCATCAGGAAGAGGGAGACATCCCGCTCCACACCCTTGGCCGCACAACGCGCGGTGAAGCCGTCGATGGCGACCACCTGCATGGGGATGGCGAGGCACATGAGCTTCCTTTACCAAAAAGACACGACTAAAAAACAGGATAAAAACGACAGTTAATCGAATGTAATGAAAAGCGTATGAATACACTCCAACGGATATGGATCTTTTCCGCTACAATTGACTCCAACACCAAGAGACACGCACTCCGCCTTGCGGCCACGAAGATGCCGCGGAACGGAGGTGATTATGGCCAACGTCGTCCCGAAGGCCACGCTGGTGCTGGGTATCGGCAACACCCTGTTGACCGATGACGGGGCCGGGGTCCACACGGTCTCCTACCTGCGACGCACCCAGGGCGACCTCACGGGTGTGTGCTACGTCGACGGCGGCACCCTGAGCTTCGTCTTCATGGCGGCGATCGAGGGGGCGGCGGGATTGATCGTCGTCGACGCCGCGGAGATGCAAGCACCTCCCGCGACGATCCGCCGGTTCGAGGGGGAGGAGATGGACCGTTTCCTCCGTGCCGGCAGACGCAGCGCCCACGAGGTCGGGCTGGCGGACATCCTCGAGCTTGCGCGCCTGCGGGGCCTGTGCCTGCCGCCCCGTGCCCTGGTGGCGATCCAGCCGGAACGCGTGGGGTGGGGTGACGCGCCATCGCCGACCGTGGCCCGGGTCATCCCGGAAGCTGCGGGGCACGTGGTGCAAATCGTGATGGGGTGGCGGCGTGGACATCGCGGCGTGCGGGGCACCCTGGCCCGGCAAGGGCCACCATCACCAGAGACAATCACATAGCGCTGGTCAACGATAGCAGGCGGATTCGAATCCATGGAATGCGCAGGTGAGCCCATCGGGAGACAGGGGTCTGGCCGTGTCCCCGCCGGTACATCGGGGACGTTCCCCCCGTCCACGCACACCCGCGGGAATGGGGCATTCCCTCCATCGGGAGTGGGATGGGGCATGAAGGAGAAGGGCGATGGCTGACATGACCGTGGGTGCCCTCTTGCGGGAGCGCGGCGTGAGCCGCAGGACCTTCCTGAAATTCTGCACCGCCCTGGCCTCGCTGATGGCCCTGCCGCCGGGGATGGGCGGGGCCATCGCCCGCGCCCTGGAGCGGGCCCGGCGGCCGTCGGTGATCTGGCTCTCCTTCCAGGAGTGCACCGGCTGCACCGAGTCCCTGACTCGCTCCGCGACGCCGACGGTGGAGGGGTTGATCCTCGACCTGATCTCCCTGGACTACCACCACACCCTGCAGGCGGCGTCGGGTACGGCCGCGGAGGCGGCGCGTGAGCGGGCCATGAAGGAGGCCTTCGGCCACTACGTGCTGATCGTTGATGGTTCCATCCCCCTCGGCAACGCCGGCTACTCCACCATCGCCGGGATCAGCAACGCGGCCCTCCTGGCCGAGACGGCCCAGGGCGCGGCGGCGGTGGTGGCGGTGGGGAGTTGCGCCTCGTTCGGTGGCCTGCCCGCGGCGGAGCCCAACCCGACCGGCGCGGTAGCCGTCTCCGAGTTGGTGAAGGATCGGCCGGTGGTGAATGTGCCGGGCTGTCCGCCGATCGGGGTGGTGATCGCCGGCGTGGTCGCCCACTACCTGACCTTCGGCAAGGTCCCGGAGCTTGACGCCCTGGGTCGTCCCAAGGTGTTTTACGGGGAGACCATCCACGACCGTTGCTACCGCCGCACCTTCTACGACCGCGGGATGTTCGCGGAGAGCTTCGACGACGAGGGGGCGCGCAAGGGGTGGTGTCTGTACAAGCTCGGGTGCAAGGGGCCGGTGACCTACAACGCCTGTGCCACCACCAAGTGGAATTCCGGGATCAGCTTCCCGATCCAGTCGGGCCACGGCTGCCTCGGCTGCTCCGAGCCGGCCTTCTGGGACGTGGGTGGCTTCTACCACGCCCTGTCCATGACCACGACCCCGCTCAACAAGCCGACCGGGATCGCCCTGGCCGCCGGCGCGGTGGTCGGCGCCGCGGTGGCCATCGGCAATCGCAAGAAACAGGCGGACGCCCGCAAGGGCCACCAGAAGGCGACCCTCGGCGATCTGGAGAAGACGTCATGACCGTGACCTCGATGGACCTCCTCCTCTGGGCGCGCGGCCCCGGCTTCGCGGCCGCGGTGGTGATCTTCGCGCTGGGCATGGTGTGGCGGCTGATCGAGATCTTCAGCCTCGGCCGCAAGCCCGACCTGTCTCTGCCGCGTGAGCGGGACGGGGCCTCGGGCATGAATACCGTCTTCCGCCGCTTCCTCTTCCCGCCGGGGATGCTGCGGCGCGCGCCGGTCACCTACCTCGGCGGCTACGTCTTCCACATCGGGTTCGGCGTCGTGCTGCTGTTTTTCGTCCCCCACATCGAGCTGGCGCGCGGGGTAGTCGGGTTCGGCTGGCCCGGCCTGCCGACCCCGATCGTGGACCTGGTGGCGGTGATCACCATGGTGACCCTGGTGGTGATGCTGGTGAGCCGCATCACCGACCCGGCGAAGCGCCTCATCTCCACCTTCGAGGACTACCTAACCTGGGCCCTGACGCTGGCGCCGCTGCTCACCGGCTACCTCGCCTACCACCACCTGCTGTTGCCGTACCCGACGATGCTGGCGCTGCACATCCTCGCGGCGGAGCTGCTCCTGGTGGCGATGCCGTTCACCAAGCTCATCCACTTCGTCACCGTGTTCCCGGCCCGCTGGTACAACGGTGATCTCTTTGGCCACAAGGGGGTACCGTCATGAGCGCGTCCTTGGAGCGCGGCGTCGCCCTCTTCAAAGAGGCCATCGACGCACCGATCGCGAGCTTCTTTTCGAGCTGTGTGCACTGCGGCCTGTGTGCCGAGGCGTGTGAGTTCTACGTCGACACCGGCGATCCCAAGTACACGCCGATCCACAAGCTCGACCCCTTGAAACGGCTGTGGCGCCAAGAGTACACCCTGGTTGGGCGGATCGCGAAGGCCCTGGGCTTGAGCCGCCCCATCACCGATGCCGAGCTCGCCGAGTGGAGCGAGCTGGTCTACGACTCCTGCACCCTGTGCGCGCGCTGCTCCATGGTGTGCCCGGTGGGCAACGACATCGCCTACATGGTGCGCAAGATGCGCGAGGGGATGGCGGTCGCCGGCCACGCCCCCGAGGGGCTGATCTTCGCCACGACCCGCACGATCAAGCTGGGCAGCCCGATGGGGGTGAGCCTGGACACGGTCAAGGCCCAGATCCGCCATCAGGAGAAGGAGACTGGCGAGACCATCCCCCTCGACCAGGTGGGCGTCGACTACATGGTCCTCCTGTCCTCCATGGAGGTGGTGAACTACCCCGAGTACCTGGGCGCCCTGGCCAAGATCTTCCGGCAGGCCGGGGTCACCTGGACCCTCTCCTCCGACGGGTTCGAGGCGACCAATAGCGGCATCCAGATCGGGGTCTCCGACCTGGCGCAAGAGATCGTCCAGCGGGTCGTGGACGCGGCGGAGAAGCTCCAGGTGCGGGGCGTGATCAGCCCCGAGTGCGGCCACGCCTACACGGCCCTGCGCTGGGAGGGGCCGAACCTGATCGGGCGACCATACCCGTTCGAGGTGGTGCACATCGTCGAGCTCCTCGACCGGCTGCGCCAGGAGGGGCGGCTGCGCACGAGCGGCAAGAACCCTACACCCCTCACCTTCCATGACCCGTGTCAGCTCGTGCGCCGCGGCGGGGTGATCGACCAGCCGCGCAACCTCCTGCGGGAGGTGGCGGCGGACTTCCGCGACGTGGCCGATCGCGGCGTGATGAACTGGTGCTGCGGCGGCGGCGGCGGGGTGAGCACCAACGATCGCGCCGAGCCGCTGCGGCTTGCGGCCTTCCGGCAGAAGAAGGAGCAGCTCGACGCCGCCGGGGTCAGCACCCTGGTGACCGCCTGCGCCAATTGCCGCGTGGTCATGGAGGAGGCCCTGGAGGCCTACCACATGGAGCACGTCCAGGTCCTCGGCCTCACCGAGCTGGTGGCGGAGTACCTGGATACAGAGGTGGAGAAAGAACGGCTCGCCGCGTGATCACGAACGGTCTCGTCATGTTGCAGAGGTTGCAGCCTGCCCCCCCCTCACCCCGGCCCTCTCCCACGAGGGGAGAGGGAGCGTGGCAGAGAACGGCCGCGATGAGTCCCCCCGCCCCTCCCACGAGGAGGGGGGGCATGCCGAGCGTCGGGTGTCGAGCACCCTCCCCCGGGGGAGGGTGGGGGAGGTGGGCGCAATCGAGCTGCTCATTCCATGCGCCCTCCCCCAGGCCCCCTCCCGGCGGGAGGGGGATTCAAGGACGCCCCTCCGGGGCGGACTGATTGAGTTGAGCGGAGACAGACCATGAGCGAGCGAATCGTCGTCGACCCCATCACCCGCATCGAAGGGCACCTGCGCATCGAGGCGCAGATGGAGGGTGACACCATCCAGCAGGCGTACTCGTCGGGCACCATGGTGCGCGGCATCGAGATCATCCTGCGTGGCCGGGACCCGCGCGATGCCTGGGCCTTCACCCAGCGTATCTGCGGGGTCTGCACCCTGGTCCATGCCATCGCCTCGATCCGCGCGGTGGAGGACGCCCTCCACTACTCGATCCCGGGCAATGCGCAGCTCATCCGCAACCTGATGATCGCCGCCCAGGACGTGCACGACCACGTCATGCACTTCTACCACCTGCACGCCCTCGACTGGGTGGACGTGGTCTCGGCCCTGAACGCCGACCCGCAGGCCACCTCGGCCCTCGCCCAGTCGATCAGCCGCTATCCGAAGTCGTCGCCGGGCTACTTCGCGGACACCCAGCAGCGCCTCAAGGCCTTCGTGGAGAGCGGCCAGCTCGGCATCTTCGCCGGCGGCTACTGGGGACACCCGGCGTACAAACTACCGCCCGAAGCGAACCTGATGGCCGTGGCCCACTACCTGGAGGCCCTGGCGTGGCAGCGGGAGGTCGTGAAGCTACACGCCATCTTCGGCGGCAAGAATCCGCATCCCAACTTCCTCGTCGGCGGTGCGCCGTGCGCCATCGGCGTCGAGTCCGGCCAGCAGTCGGGGACCGCCCTGGACATGGTCGGCCTGGCCCAGGTGCAGGAGGTGATCCGCGAGATGCAGGCGTTCGTCGACCAGGTCTATCTCCCGGACACGTTGGCCATCGCCAGCTTCTACAAAGACTGGGGTGGCCAGGGCGAGGGGGTGGGGAACTTCCTGTGCTATGGGGACCTGCCCGCCAAGGGGATCGACGACCCCAGCGGCTTCCTCTTCCCCCGCGGCGTGATCCTCGATCGCGACCTGTCCACCGTCCACGAGGTCGATCTGGAGGCCCCCGACCAGATCCAGGAGTACATCGCCCATTCGTGGTACGACTACCGCGGCGGCAAGGAGCAGGGGCTCCACCCGTATGACGGGGAGACCGAGCTGCACTACACCGGTCCGGCACCGCCCTACGACCACGTGGACGTCGACAAGGGCTACTCGTGGCTCAAGTCGCCGCGCTGGAAGGGCAAGGCGATGGAGGTCGGCCCCCTGGCCCGGGTCCTGATGCTCTACGCCACGGGCCACGAACAGACCCGCGAGCTGGTGCACACGGTGCTGCGCACCCTGGACGTGCCCGTGGCGGCCCTGTTCTCCACCCTGGGGCGGACCGCGGCCCGCACCCTGGAGACCAAGGTAGTGGTGGACGCCATGCAGGGGTACTACGACGAGCTCGTCGCCAACATCCGCGCCGGTGATCTGCGGACCTTCAACGACGAGCTCTGGCAGCCCTCCACCTGGCCACGCCGGTGCCAGGGGGTCGGCTTCATGGAGGCGCCGCGCGGCTGCCTCGCCCACTGGGTGGTGATCGAGGACGGCCGGATCGCCAACTACCAGGCGGTCGTCCCGACGACGTGGAACGCCGGACCACGCGACCCGGCGGGCCAGCCCGGCCCCTACGAGGCGGCCCTCGCCGGCCACCACCTGCACGACCCGCAACAGCCCATCGAGATCCTGCGCACCATCCACTCCTTCGACCCGTGTATCGCCTGCGCGGTCCACGTCGTCGACCCCGCCGGGGAGGAGCTGATGCAGGTACGCGTCCAGTGACGGAGCACACGCTATGACCGCCATCGACAACGACACGACGTTCAAACAGGCCCTGGAGGCCCTGACAGCGGACGAGAAGCGACGGATCGCCAGCCGATTCGCGGAGGCGGTGCTCGATCTCTGTGACGACTTTCGCGTGCGCCAGGCGGTGGCCGCGGCCGCCGCCGAGTCGCCGCCGGCCGCGGAGCTGGCGGTCGCTTATCAGGGAGCGAGAGCGGCGTCGGTGGAGACCTACACCGCCTGCGGCCACGACACGGAGTGGCTCTGTCAGGCGGGCCACTTCGTCGCCGCGGCCGCGGCGGCCACGGCCCAGCCGGACGGGGCGGACCCATGGCGTGCCGCGATGTGCGCGCGCATGGCGCGCACCTGCGAGATGATTGCCCAGGGTGTCGGCGGCACCCATAGCGAGGCGGAGCGGCAATACGAGCTCGTCGGCCAGGTCCGTGCCGGGCGTGGTGCGTGAGCGGTGCGGGCTCGGGCGGCCTCCACCATCCGCCGGGGCAGCCATCGCAGCGACACGCTGTCTCGACCTAGGTGGCAGGCCTTGCCGCGACTGCCCTGGTGCCGTGACCCGCTCGCCCCGTTTGCGGCCGGGTTACGAACCCGCGGCTGGCCGCATCGGCCACGCGGGAACCCAGGAAACCCGGAATGTAGCGACGTCAGAGAGCGGCTTCTCCTGATATGCCGCGTGGATAACCCTCGGTGGGACGACATTCAGGGCGGATGACTCTGCTCTTCCCCTGCGTGGTGGCTCGCTTTACCGTTGGTGGTTCGCGGCATGGCCGGTGTGCGGCGGCCGTCTGGGAGAGGCGATGGCAGATTTCCACGGGACGACGATTCTCATGGTGCGCAAGGACGGTGCCGTCGCCATGGCCGGTGACGGTCAGGTGACCCTCGGGAGCTCCGTGATGAAGGGGTCCGCGCGCAAGGTGAGGCGGCTCTACAAGGAGCGGGTGCTGGCGGGCTTTGCCGGCTCGACCGCCGATGCCTTCACCCTGTTTGAGCGGTTCGAGGCGAAGCTGGAGCAGTTCAGTGGCAACCTCACCCGTTCCTGTGTGGAGCTGGCCAAGGACTGGCGCACCGACCGCGCCCTGCGCCGCCTCGAAGCCCTGCTCATCGTCGCCGACCGAGAGGTGAGCTTCCTGGTCTCCGGGACGGGCGACGTGATCGAGCCCGAGGAGGGGTTGCTGGCGATCGGCTCCGGCGGCGACATCGCCCGGGCCGCGGCCATGGCCCTGTTGCGCAATACCGAGTTGGCCGCGGCCGAGATCGCCCGCCAGGCCCTGTCCATCGCCGCCGCCATCGATATCTACACCAACGAGCAGATCGTCGTAGAGGAGCTGAGTAGGTGACCCAGCCAGCCCCCCAGCACGAGCTCACCCCCGCCGAGATCGTCGCGGCCCTCGACCGATACATCATCGGCCAGGATGCGGCGAAGCGCGCCGTGGCCCTGGCGATCCGCGATCGCTGGCGGCGCCAGCAGCTCGACGACGAGATGCGGGCCGAGGTCATCCCGAAGAACATCATCATGATCGGCCCCACCGGCATCGGGAAGACCGAGATCTCGCGGCGCATCGCCACCCTTACCGATGCGCCCTTCCTCAAGGTGGAGGCGAGCAAGTTCACCGAGGTGGGGTACGTGGGCCGCGATGTCGAGTCGATGATCCGCGATCTGACCGAGCTGGCGATCAACATGGTCACCGCCGAGGCCACGGCCCGGGTCGAGGCCCAGGCCGCGGCGGCGGCCGAGGAACAGCTCCTCGATATCCTCCTGCCGCCGATCCGCGCCACCGGCGCGGACGCGGAGGGGGAGATCGAGGTGGCGGGCCACACCACCCCCGAGACCCAGGCCCGCACCCGGGAGAAGCTGCGCGAGCGACTGCGCACCGGTCACTTCGACGACCGGGAGGTCGAGGTGATGGTCGAGCGCACTGGCGGCCCCAACATCGAGGTCCTCGGCGGCGCCGGCATGGAGGAGATGGGCATCAACCTCAAGGAGATGCTCGGCAACATGTTCCCCAAGCGCAGCCATCCCAAGCGGGTCAAGGTGGCGGAGGCGCGGCGCATCCTGCGCGAGCAGGCGGCGGCGCGCATGGTGGACAAGGACAAGGTGCAGGACGAGGCCCTGCGCCGGGTGCAGGAGACCGGGATCGTGTTCATCGACGAGATCGATAAGGTCGCCGGCCGCGGCGGCGGTCAGGGGCCCGACGTGTCGCGGGAGGGGGTGCAGCGCGACATCCTGCCGATCGTCGAGGGCTCCACGGTGGTGACCAAGTACGGCGCGGTGAAGACCGACCATATCCTGTTCATTGCCGCCGGTGCCTTCCACGTCTCCAAGCCAAGCGACCTGATCCCCGAGTTGCAGGGCCGCTTCCCGATCCGGGTGGAGCTCGAGAGCCTCGATGCCGCGGCCTTCGTGCGCATCCTCACCGAACCGAAGAACGCCCTCACTCGCCAGTACCGGGCCATGATGGCCACCGAGGGGGTCGACCTGAGCTTCACGGCCGAGGCGATCGAGGAGCTGGCGCGGATCGCGGCCCTGGCCAATGAGCGTGCCGAGAACATCGGCGCCCGGCGCCTGCACACGGTGTTGGAGCGGCTGCTCTCCGACCTGAGCTTCGCGGCCCCGGGCCGGGCCGGTGACCAGGTGATCATCGACGCCGCCTACGTCACCCACGCCCTGGCCGAGATCCTCGAGGACGAGGACCTGAGCCGCTACATTCTGTAAGCCCCGGCAACGCTTTCGCCACCAAGGCACCAAGGTTCGCCAAGGGGTCGATGCTCGGTCGGGAGCACCGGTAGGAGCCGAATCCCTTCGGCGACCCAGGCCCGCAGGGCCTGCCGCGCCTCCGGCGCGGATCACCGATGCCGTCCGCTTCTTCCCCGAACCCTCGTCGGGGCGAGCGGCGGGCTACACGTACCGACGACCCCCATTGCACCTCTTGGTGGCCTCTTGGTGTCCTTGGTGCCTTGGTGGTAAGACGTGTCCGCCACCGCCATTCATCATCGTCCCCCCTGGAGTAGCGATCCATGGAAAAGCTGATCGAGAAGGCCGAGGTCTTGATGGAGGCCCTGCCGTACATCCGGGCCTTCCAGGGCAAGACGGTGGTCATCAAGTACGGCGGCTCGGCCATGGTCGATCCGGCCCTGGCCGCGGGGTTCGCGCGCAACGTGGTGCTGATGAAGTCGGTGGGGATGAAGCCGGTGATCGTCCATGGCGGCGGGCCGCAGATCGGCCAGCTCATGAAGCGACTCGGCAAGCGCCCGGAGTTCGTCGACGGCATGCGGGTCACGGACCCGGAGACCATGGACATCGTGGAGATGGTCCTGGGGGGCAAGATCAACAAGCAGATCGTCGCCCTGATCAATCAGCACGGTGGCCGCGCCGTGGGCCTCGCGGGCAAGGACGGCCGGCTGATCGAGGGGCGCCGGACCCGTTACCAGAAGAACAACCCGGCGACCAACACCACCGAGATCATCGACCTCGGGGCCGTGGGGGAAGTCGCACGGATCAACCCGGAGATCATCGACCTGCTGGACAGCGGCCAGTTCATCCCGGTGATCGCCCCGGTCGGGGTCGCCGAGGACGGGACCTCCCTCAATATCAATGCCGACCTGGTGGCCGGCAGCGTGGCCGCGGCCCTGCGCGCGGAGAAGCTCATCCTCCTCACCGACGTTGCCGGGGTGCTGGACAACACGGGAGCGCTCATCCACCACATCGACCGCAACGACCTGGATGGCCTGCGCGCGGACGGCACGATCAAGGGGGGGTTCCTCCCCAAGGTCGCGGCGTGCGAGATCGCCCTCGCCGGCGGCGTGCGCAAGGCCCACATCATCGACGGGCGGGTGCGCCACGCGGTCTTGCTGGAGATCTTCACCGAGACCGGTGTCGGCACCGAGATCGTCGAGGGATCGGAGGGGGGGATCGGGCGACGCTGATCCCGGTCGCGCCTGAATCCCAGGCAGACATCCACCGCCCGCAGATCTCGTCCGCCCCGTCTCCGCGCCCGCCATACCCCGGGGGTCGCCGGTGGAGTCGAACCGCGGGTCTGACTCGACCTACGGGCGACTGCGGGCCCGCCGCCGATTCATGGCGAGACAGCGGCGTAGCGAGGCGCCGGCCCGCACAAATCCGTGTGCGATCCCGTGAGGCCTAGCCGCGGGCTTGTCGGACGCGCCATGCGAGGCCGAGAACGGCCGATACGATCAGCACGCCCGAGGTCGGCTCGGGGATGACGGCGGCGACGCTGTTCGGCCGTACCCGGGGGTCGTCGCTGAGACCCGGCAGGACGAAGGCGCTGTCCCCATGGGGCCCCTGGGTGAACTTCAGAGCTGCGGCGCCGCCGACCTGATTCGGCGATCTGGTGGTCGATAGATTTCCGAAGTCGAGGTCAGCGAAACCCGTTGCCCCCAGGTCGAGCTCCCAGGTGGCGCGCTCACCGGCGGCCAGGCCGTCACTGGCACGGGGCGGCGCGGAGAGGTCCAGCAGGAGGTCGTAGTAGCCGAAGCCGCCGGCGTGGGGCTGGAGGGTGGTCTGGTGCGGGTCGTGGCCGATGGTCTTGCCCGCCGTCAAGACACCGCCGCCGAGGGGATCGCTCACCAGCGTGAAGGCGGAGGGATCGGCGCCGCCCGTGTAGTTCAGATATACCGCCGACAGGGTGTAGGCATCCGGAGGCGCCGTCTGGTTGACGAGTTCCACGATGAGCAGGTCGTTACCGGACGCGCCCGCGGCTGTCGCCACCGACAGGGACAGGGTGGCATCGAGGAGCTCGACGTCCGCCCCGGCATCACTGGCGAAGGCGCTGAAGGTGAGGGTGAAGGCCTCGGCCCGGGTGGTCAGGGTCACGGCGACAAGACCGGCAATGAGTGCCGAGGTGGCGAAGGTGACGGAGCGGGACATTATTCATTCCTCCATGTTTGGGTTGAAATTGTGCGTATACGGCGCCAATGAGCAACGGTTCATACCTTATTGGCACAACCCTTGCCCCGGTCGATGCATGATGCAGGAGGCGTGCCAGATCCAAGAGCCGGCACGGCCGCCGCGGGGGGCGTCCGCCCGCGGCGGGCCGTGTATCTGCTCGCAATTGCTGCGGCTTCCAGCCGTTGCCGGGCAGATCCGCCCGGACCAACAGGCAGGTTTCCCATCGTCTTACTTTGGATTCGGTGGCTCACCTCGCGTCCGGCGTGGGGACCACGCCGTCTCAGAGTGAGACGGCGTGGTCCCCACGCCGTCTCAGGACGAGGGTCTACCATCGAATAATGGTGTCGATGGGGACCCGGAGGGTTTTCCTCGCCTCCCCTTGGGGCGGGGGGCTAGCCCCCCGCCCCAAGGGGAGGCGGCGCGCGAGGTCGGGTTTGCCGGCGCGGCC
>Ga0326597_10000774_pt1 | contig 54682 bp, 35 predicted proteins | sample RVTome_12_FD_203789 | JGI IMG/M metagenome (GOLD analysis project Ga0326597, IMG submission 203789) | Soil microbial communities from uranium-contaminated site in the Upper Colorado River Basin, Wyoming, United States - RVT100D185 | ecosystem: Environmental > Terrestrial > Soil > Contaminated >... | reverse complement strand
CATGGATGACCGCCCTCATCGATGGAGAAGAATGACTGGTTCGGTTACGATTCTACCAGGTCAGCCTGGGGCCCACTCGCCAGAGGCGGTCTCAGAGTGGATTTTCTCCCGTGACGCAGACTCCTAGCGACCAAGGTCCTTCCCGAGCACTTCACGGACGACGAGAAACGGCTGCGGCGCTTCGAGCGCGAGGCCAGGTCGCTGGCGAGCCTGAACCACCTGAGCGTCGCGAGTGGACCCACAGATTCCCCGTCGTGCTGCCCGGCGGCGACGACATGCTCTTCGTGATCGACGACGAGGGGCCGAGATTCGACGTCGTCCTGCACTCCCTGACGAGCGGACGCCAGGAGATCCTGATCCCCGGAGCGACCTCGGTCGACGACCTCGACCCCGGCTACCTCGTCTACACCCTCGGAAATGACCTCTGGGCGAACACCTTCGACCCCGTCACCCACCGGCTCGGGAGCGCCACCGGCCCGATCAGAGGTCCCTGGCCTGGATCACCACGGCATTGGTGACGCTCCAGCCTCGCGGATTGGCCGCTCCTGTGTCCTCGATCAACCCCTGAACGGTCAGGTTGATGCCATTCTCCAGGCCTCGGGCGAGGGAAAGGGTGAAGGGAACCGCGGGGGGCCCCGTCTCCTGGACTCCGATGCCCCGGCACAGAATCGGCGGAAGACCGGGGCTCCCGAGGCACACGAGCGGACCGAAGCCCGCGCCCGCAGCCTGGAGAGGCGAGGGATTCACCAGACGACCCAGGACGTCCTGACCGGCCTGGAAGACCACCTCGTGGGAGGGCCGGCCTCGCCACGCCCAGAGGATGTACCGGCCGGAGGGGCCTGCGGGTGGCGCATCCAGAGTCAGGTCCACGGGAGCGCGGCTCGGCACGGTCACGGTCCCGGTCTTGCCGCCGATCCGGAGCACGGAGGTGACGGCTCCCTGGCCGCGGTTGACGCTTCCCAGTCCGTAGGGCTCGTCGAACCGCGAGAGGTGGAGGACGGTGTCGCGGAGATCCCCGTCTCCGTTGAGATCTCCCGTCGAGGTGCGCTCCCGGATTCCGAAGGCCAGCGCATGCTCGCCAAAGGCGACGTCCTGAACCGAGAACCCGAGGTTGACGGTGACGCCGGTCGTCGACTCGTAGAGATGGAACACGTTGTCCTCGAGGTCGCCATTGCCGTTGAGGTCTTCCCCCTGGATGGCCTCGCTCACCGGCAGATAGACCCTCTTGCCCCGGACGATGGCGTTATTCCTCCCCCGGCCCCGGAGGCTATTGGGATCGAAGGCGTCGATCACCACCCCGAGATTGGTGGATTCGCCGGTGGCCGCGTTCCACACGAAGACGACAGTCTTGTCGGGGTCGTCATCGACGCCGTTGCCGTCGAAGTCCGTCTCTCCCTGCGCCTCCTCGTCCACCTTGAAGGCCACCAGGTCGCCGTCGCCAAAGGCACTCAGGGTCTCCACCGCGAGCTCGAGGTTGAGGAGGGTTCCCGTGACCGGGTCCAGCAGATGCAGCACGTTGTCGAAGAAGTCCCCGTCCCGGTTGAAGTCGGTGAGATGGCTCTCGATCTCGTTGGCATCGATGGCAAAGAAGCGGCCGGCGACGCGGCCGTGACCGGCCAGACCCACGCTCCGGATCCGCTTTCTGGCCGCGTCATAGATGTGCACCACCCGGTCCGCGAAGTCGCCGTCGCCATTGAGGTCGGTGAATCCCTGGTCCAGCTCGGAGACGTCAAAGATGATGAGATCCCCGAGGATCCGTTCGCTGGTCCCCAGGAATGGGTCCTGGGGATAGGCGAGCCCCAGGTTGGTCAGAGACCCGTCCCGTGCATCGTAGACGTAGGGAATCGTATCCCGGTGGTCGCCGTCGCCGTTGAGGTCGGTCTCTCCCTGGTCATCCTCGCTGCCAAAGAAGAACAAGAGCGGGCCCTCCACCCGATTCCCCTCGGAGCTGAAGATGTCGGGATCGGGCCTTGCCACGCCGAGATTCCTGATCTCACCGGTCTGAGCGTCGTAGACGTGCATCACGGTGTCGAGCGCGTCTCCGTCCCCGTTGAGATCGGTGTGCCCCTGCTGGAACTCCCGGATGGCCATGCAGATCAGCCGCGCCGACACCTCGTTGGGATAGATTGCCGGGCTGTCGAGACCGAGGTTCCGGCTCGTCGCGAGCTCGAGGTCGTATACGTGGAAGACGGTGTCGGAGAGATCTCCGTCCCCGTTCAGATCGACCTCCTCCTCGCGGACCAGATAGGGCAAGATTCTTCCCCGCTGCTGGAAGTTGCCGGCCCTCACCCCGAGATTCGTGAGCTCGCGGGTCGTCAGGTCGTACACGTGGAGCGTCTGTCCCCGGACCACGCCATCACCGTCGAGATCGGTGCCCCCCTGATCAACCTCGCTCACCCCCAGGATCACGAGCCGGCCCGTCATCCGGATCCGACCCACCGCCACCCCGAGGTTGATGAGCTCCCCCGACCGGAGGTTCATGAGATGGGCCACTTCGTCCCGGGTGTCGCCATCCCCGTTGTAGTCCCGGGTGTCGCTCCCCTCATCGAGCACCATGGTCATCCAGACCTGAAGTCCCGAGCCCGGAGTCCGGAGCTCCACGATCTCGACGTCCGCCGCCGTTACCCCGAGGTTGGTGAGATCACGCGGGTTCTGGGCCTGGGCCGGGGATGAGAAGAAGGCCCCTGCCAGCAGGAGAAGGAGGGGAATGAAAACGAGGCTCTCGGTCGTACCGTTCTTCATGACATCCTCCGAAAAAGGAAGCTCCCCCCCCTACTGCACTCCCAGCGCCCGCCGGTTCTCGGCGCTCGCCTGCACGATGAGGGGCTCGCTCCCGACCGAGGAAAACGCCACGTAGAGGCTGGCGTCCTTCTCCTGCACCCACATCACGCTGTCGAGACGGATCCAGAAGCGTCCCTCATCGCGGACCCCGGCGAGGGGAACCCACACGAACGGCCCTGGACCTTTGCTCTCGAGGGCCGACTCCTTGGTCTCCTCCCACGGACGCGCAGCGACCAGGGTGAGCGCCCCGAGCACCAACAGCACCAGGAGGACGGGAACCCTGCTCCTGCTCATGTCTTTCTCCTTTTCGACGGCTCTTCCTTGCCAGGCTTCTCGCCCGAGACCCCGCCCGAGATCAGGAAAGCCATGATGTCCGAGCTCGGAACGTCGAGGGGCGCCACCCGGTCTCCGGGGAGGATCAGCAGGTTGCCGGCAAAGTTGTACGACTGGGGAAAGTACACCGCGACGTGTCCCGGAATTCCGAGGAACTCGAGGCTGTCGCGGGTGACGAACCCGACGACCTTCACCGCCCCGTCGCCGGACAGGCTGACGAGGACGGGCCGGTCGAAGCCCTTCTTCTCCCCCACGAAGGCGGAGAGGAGATCCTTGATCGACCCGTAGAGCAGCTTGACCAGGGGAAGCTTGCCGAGCATGGCCTCCGCCTGGGCGACGAGCCTCTTGCCGACGAGGTTCGAGCCCAGAAACCCGAGCAGGGTGATGATGGCCACGGTGGCCACCATCCCCACCAGGGAGACGGTCCCCTTTCCGGTGCTGGTGGTCATCTGAGCGCCGATGCGAGAAAACACCGCATCGTCGAGTGTCCGGAACACGAGGTAGACGACGTAGATGGTGAGGACCATCGGCGCGGTGAACAGCAGCCCCTGGAAGAAGTAGCGGATGAGACCCTTCATGGCCGATCCTCCGAGCTCGACAGGTGTTGATGAGCGAGCTCCTGGCGATGGAGCTCCAGAACCTCTCTGGCTTTTCCGGCAAGGCCCGCTTTCTGCAGCTCCCTTGCCAGATGGGGAAGGCTCGGCAGCACGAGCGCCGGACTTCCCCGAAACGCGCGGAGCACCTCTTCGGCTCCCTCCTCCACCTCTCCCGCACGCACCCGCACCATGCCCAGCATGGCACGTGCCGCGTCGATTCCCGGGAAGAGGGAGAGCGCCTTCTCGAGATGGACGCGGGCCTCCGCCTCCTTGCCCTTGCTGGCCAGCATACCTCCGTAGAGGTACTGGAGACGGGCGCTCTCCGGTGCCGCCCGCAAGGACCGCCGGACGAGGGTCTCCTCGTCCCGGTACATGGCGACGGCGCTGACCGCAAACGGGAGCTGGAGCGCGCAGAGGCACACCGCGAAGGCGAGACCACGCCGGGAGGCCGGAAACCTCCTGCCGGCGAGAAGGGCGAGGCGAGCGAGGACGAGGCAAGCCGCCATCGCGGGCAGATAGAGAAGGCGCAGCCCGAACACGGTGCCGAGAGGAAAAAGCACCTGGGACGGAAGCGCGAACGTGCAGAGGAATCCCACGGCTCCGAGGGCGAGGGCGGGGTCGCCTCCGCGACGCAGGGCCACGACCAGAAGGACGAGGACGACCCCTCCGGCAACGAGGGAAAAGGAGAGGCCTTCGGTCACCGGCAATGCGGCGAGGGAATAGTCGGTCGACTGGGGAAAGGGGACGAGCAGCAACCTCGCGGCCTGGCCAAGGAGAACGAGGCTGCCTCTCCATCGCGCGAGGAACGAGAGGCCGGCGAGTGGATTGTCGAGAAGCGAGATGTCGGCCGGGGCGCGCGCCAGATCCCCGAGGACGACGGCGCGGAGAGAGAGAGCGACGGCGAGGCCGAGGGCAGGAGCGAGGAGGCAGAGAGGTGAAGCAGCCCGTGGGGCTCCCCCCTTCTTTCGCAGGTGGAGGTGGAGGAGCGCCACCAGCGGCAAGAGGCAAACGGCACTCTCCTTGGAGAGGAGAGAAAGGAGCGACGCAACGAAGACGAGGACGAGCCACGGTCCCTTCCCACGCGCGAGGAGGGCTCGACGGTAGAGGAGCAGCGCCAGGAGCACGAAGAGTCCGGCGAGGAGATCCGCCCGGCCGATCACGTACTGCACCGACTCGACGCAGACGCCGTGGACACAGAAGAGAAGCGCCGCCAGGAGGGCCACCGGAGACCCGGCAAGGTCACGAAGGAAAAGAAAGAGGAGCCAGCACACGATTCCATGCAGGAGCACGTTGACCAGGCGGAAGTGAAGGGGCCGGGGTCCGTGGAGAGCGTACTGAAGAGCGTAGGTCGCGGTGGCGAGCGGGCGGTAGAGGAGATCCTGCTTGCCCGAATCCCCGGGCCAGTAGCCCCGGGTCACGATCTCCCCCGCCCGATGGAGGTCGATCACGGCCGGATTCCGGACGATGATGGACAGGTCGTCGCGGACGAACGGAGACCCCAGCCCCACGGCGTAGACGAGGAACGGGAGGACGAGGAAGATGGCGAGTGCGAGGAGCCCGGGAAGCCCGCCCTCGAAACGGCCCTCCAGCGACGATTCCTCGGAGTTCATGGCGCAACATGTTGCGGTGGCGCAGGCTTCCGGTCAACCTTTGGCCTGCGCGGAGTGCCGATCTCCGGGTCCTCTTCATCGGCTCTTCCCGCCGAGGCATCGTCACCCGGACGAGGTTCTTCAGCATGACGGAGACAGGAGCAGAGACAAGGATCGCCCTGGGCCGGACGGTCCTGGTCATCGCCGCCCTCTCCGTCCTCACCGCGAGGAGCCTCGCCTACGACTTCGTCTCGGACGATGCGTTCATCTCGTTGCGGTATGTCGACAATCTGGCCACCGGCAACGGCCTCGTCTTCAATTCCGGGGATCGGGTCGAGGGTTACTCCAACCCGTTGTGGGTCCTGGTGCTGGCCGGAATGGTGGCGCTGACCGGTGTCGATTCCCTCCTCGCCGCACGCGCCCTGGGAGGGCTCTTCGCTCTTGCCCTCCCGCTCCTCGTCATCCGGATGGCGCGGAGAGAGGGGGCAGGTCGCGGCGACGGACCAGCGAGGCCCTGGGTGACCGAGGCTCCGGTCGTCCTCGGCTGCTTGCTCGTGGCTTCGAGCCCTCCTCTTGCCTGCTGGAGCCTGGCCGGGCTCGAGACCGCGAGCCACGCCTTCCTCGTTCTGGTCGCCGCGTGGGCCGTCCTCGGAGAGGGGTCCACCCCGGGGAGACTCGCCATCTGGCGCACGGCGGTCGTGTGCGGCCTTGTCGCTCTCTCGCGCCCCGAAGGACTCCTCATCGGGGGCGGCCTCGTTTTCCTCGCCTGGCTCTTCGAGAAGGGGCGCACGATCAAGGGAGGGGTGGCGCGTGCCGGGATCTTCCTCGCCCTGCCCGGCGCGTACTTCCTCTTCCGCGTCCTCTACTTCGGCCAGATCCTTCCCAATACCTATCACGCCAAGGCGGGAGGCGGGCTTCTCCGTCTGGAGCAGGGGGCGCAGTACCTGGGGGCCTTTCTCCTCGACCTCGGCGGAAAAGGGGCGCTCCCTCTCCCGCTTGCCCTTCCCCTGGCTCTCATCGTGCCCACCGCGCTCCTCCTCGGCCTCGCGGGAAAGCTGGGAAAAACGGGGATCGTGCTCGGCATCGTCGTCCTCCTCCAGATCGTGTTCGTCGTCGCCTCGGGAGGGGACGGCCTTCCCATGTACCGGTTCCTCGTTCCTGTGGTGGCACCGCTGGCGCTCCTCGCCGGGCTCCTCCTGCGACGGGTTCTCCTGCTCGGCACTCCGGGCGATCGACTTCTCGCCCCTCACTGGATCGCCATCGTGCTGTCCGCGACCCTGCTCGTGTGCTCGTCGTCCCATCCCGCGTTGCGGTCCCAGTACAGCCTCTATCGCGACCAGAAAGACATCCAGGTTCCGGCGTGGACGGCGGCGGGACTCTGGCTGAAACACAACGCCCCCGCCGGGGCCTCGCTGGCCGCGGTGCCGGTCGGCGCCATCTCCTACTACAGCGGGCTCACCGTGATCGACATGCTGGGGCTCACCGACCACCACATCGCACACTCCGACCCCCCCGAATGGAGAAAGAAGCTGTCGTCCACCCAGCGCTGGGCCGGTCACGAGAAACAGGACGGCGCGTACATCCTGTCGCGGCGACCGACGTATCTTCTGCTCGGCAACATCGCCGTCACCGACGAGCCGCTGGATACGAGCGTGCCCGCATCGAAGTTCATCCCCTACCCCCTGACGAGCTGGATCCGGGTCTGGGAGTGGGACGTGATCCACCATCCCGACCTCGACCGGCTCTACGCACCCCGGGTCGTGCGGCTCGAGAACGGGCGGTACTTCAATTTTCTGGAGCGACGGGAGGGCGGCTCCTGATGGATCTCTCGCTTCTCGAAGAAGGCCAGGTGCTGCACCGGCAGGGTGCCGCCGGCAAGATCGCGACCTTCGAGGCCAGCTTCCGGGGCTATCCCGACGGCTTCGGGTTCTTGGTGAGCGCCGGGCTCGATCCGCTCGTCTCCTCGCTCGAGGGGGCGATCCTGACCGCAGAAGACGTCTCGTTCCTGCGCGCGACAGGGCGCTTTGGCGAGAGCTACCTCGACGCGCTGGCCGCGGCGGCGCTCACCGCAGAGATCCGGGCCATTCCCGAGGGCGAGATCTTTTTCCGGGACGAGCCCCTCCTGCAGGTGACAGGGCCCTGGCTGGAGGCGCGTCTCATCGAAGACAGGGTGCGACACATCCTCGGCCTCGCGACGATGACCGCGACGATGGCGGCGCGGTGTGTGCTGGCCTCGGCGGGACGGGGGCTCGTCGACGGCTTCTCCTGCCACCAATCGCAAGAGCGTGCGCTTCTCCTCGCCCGCGCGGCCCGCATCGCCGGATTCTCGGGGACGACGAGCCTGGCCGCGGGACGGCGTCTTGGCATTTCCACCGCCCCCTTTCCGCGCCCGCCCGAGGAGATGGTCGGAGAGGGCGGCGGCAAGACCCTCTGCCTCGGCAAGGCCGAATTCCTCCACCTGGACGATCTCGACGATGGGCGGCTCGCGAAGGAGATCGCGATCCACCCCTCCCTCGTCGCCACGGTGATCACGGGCTGCGCGTCCGTCGAGATGTCACTGCACACGGCGCGGCTGCGGTACGATCCCGTGGAGATCGAGGGCAAGCCCGTCCGACGCAACCGGGCCGATGCGCCGGCTCCCTTCCGCAAGCACATCCACCGCATCGTGGATGCCCAGAGCCGGCCGCGCCACGACATCCTCTCGCGTCACGCCGATATCGAGGGCTACGGTCCCAAGGCGGTGCCGCTCCTCGAGGTGGTCTCGGTGGCCGGTTCTGACCCCGTTCGCGCGATCGAGTCCCTGGAGACGGCCCGTCTCCGATGCGAACGAGCCCTCCGTCTCCTGCGCCAGGACGTGGCTCGCCTCACCGATCCCGCGCACCAGGACGTCCGGTTCGATCCCTCGCTGGCCCCCGGTTAAGAACGGTGCCAGGCACACTTGTTAACAGGTCACTTCTCTCCGGCTGCAGCGTTGGCCCTTGCCCGCCATGCGCTTACGCGCAGCAACACGTCTGTCTCGCGGCAACAAGTGTGCCTGGCACCGTTCTTGCCGGGGGGCCATCGCCCAGGGATTGACCGAGGTCAAGGCCGCCGCGGCGCCAGCATGGTGAAATAGATCTCGAGCGCGGACGCGCCGCGCCTCCGGTTCCCGAGCCAGAAGAGGTGTGCCATGACACCGGACCTGTCCACCCGCTATCTCGGACTCGATCTGAAGAGCCCGCTCGTCGCCTCCGCCTGCCCTCTTACCGGCGACCTCGCCATGCTGAAGCGCGTGGAGGAGGCGGGCGTGGGAGCCGTGGTCCTACCATCGGTGTTCGAGGAGCAGATCCGGGAGGAGGAGCTCAACGTGGACACCCTGTTCCGGCGCGAGAGCTCCATGGAAAGCGTGCCCGCCCGCTACTTTCCCGATCTGGAGGGTTACAACACCGGCCTCTCCGCCTACCTGCGCCTCGTGGAAAAGGCGCGGGCCACTCTCGGCATTCCCGTCATCGCCAGCCTCAACGGCTCGGGGAACGGCGCCTGGGTGCGCTTCGCGAAGTGCATCGAGGAGGCCGGCGCCCATGCCCTCGAGCTGAACCTCGACACCGTGGCCGCCCGTCCCGAGCAGACGGGCCAGGAAGTCGAGCAGATGTACACGGAGACCGTGAAGAGCGTGGTCGCGGCCACGAGGCTTCCCGTCGCGGTCAAGGTCGGTCCTTACTTCAGCGCCTTCGCCCGGACGGCCCGGGATCTCGAGCACGCCGGAGCCTCCGGCATCGTGATCTTCAACCGCTTTCCCCAGCCCGACATCGACGTGCGGAAGCTCGTGGTCACCCCGACGCTCAAGCTCAGCACCTCGAGCGAGTGCTTGCTTCCCCTGCGCTGGATCGGGATCCTGTCCGGAACGCTGAAGGGATCCCTCGCCGCCACCACAGGCCTCCACACCTGGGAGGACGTGGCCAAGGTGATCCTGGCCGGCGCCGACGTGGCCATGGTGGCCTCGGCCTTCATCAAGAAAGGAGCCCACGTGTTCCGGACCTTCGACACCCAGCTCCGGAGCTGGATGGAGGAGCACGACTGGGAGAGCCTGAAGCCGGTGCGCGGGCTCCTCTCTCGCACGGCGGCCCCGGATCCCTCGGCCTTCGACCGCACGAGCTATCTCAAGGCCATCGCGAGCTTCCAGCTCGTCTGAAGCCCCCTCCCCGGGGCCCTTCCCTGCCCGCGGTTTCGGCCTTTGCTACGCTGGAAGCACGGGCTCCGAGGGAGCCTCGAAAAGGAGTGTCGCCATGACCGCGCCCCGCGCCTTCCGCAATATCCTGGTTCCCGTCGACGGCTCCGCGAGCTCGAAGCTGGCGGTGGAGCAAGCGATCGCCCTCTCCCGGATCACCGGTGCCAAGCTCACGCTCCTCCACGTCGTCCACGCCGATGGGCTCGTCGGGCTCGGCCTCACCGAGCTCGTGACCCACGGCTTCGAACAGCTCGATGCCGCCGTCCACGACAAGGTCTTCGCTCCCTTCGACGAGGCGCTGGCCGAGCTCGACAAGAAGCCCGCCTACCTCATCGTCCAGGGCCATCCGGCCCAGGACATCTGCGACATCGCCGAGAAGGAGAAGTTCGACCTCGTGGTCCTCGGCTCCCGCGGCATGTCCACCATGCGCAGCGTCCTTCTCGGCAGCGTGAGCAACCGCGTCATTCACGACTGCTGGTGCCCTGTGCTGGTGGTGAAGTAGGGGCGGCGCCTCGCTGGTAAAGGGCGAGGAGGTGACGCCACCCCCCTCTCCCCTCACTCCCCCTCCACCCGCAGATCCGTCCGCACCGGCACCCACGACACCTCGCACCCGAGCTCCCGCAGCCAATCCGCCACCGCATCGTTGCAGTTGTGGAAGCACCAGAAGCGGTGGGGATAGGGCACGAAATCCATCCGGTAGTCGGGATTCCAGATGGAATCGCCGATGCCTGCCGCGAACTCCGCCTCGAGACGATCCCGGAGGGCCACCACCGCCACCAGCTCCACGCGGAGGCTCACGATCCGCCTCCCGAGGAAGTGCGCGCGCAGCTCGTCACCGGTGCGCGTTCCCGTCGCGTGACGCCCCAGGGTCCCCCCCGTCGGCCACAGCAAGGTGTCGAAGGCGTGGTACCAGCGGTCCTTTCCCAGCGCATACCAGTCCCGGTCCCCGTAGCCGTACTCGATGAGCTCTCCCGAAGCATCGGGGAGCACGAGCCCGCGGTGTCGCGCCTCGTAGGTGAGGTAGATCTCGGCGGGATCGCCCACGCCGCGCGGCGGCTTGACCGTCGAGGTGCAGCCGACGATGACCCAGGCGATGGCCAGTGAGAGCACAAGGAGAACGACGCTCGATCGTGTTCGGGATAGGCGCAAGAACGCTCCTTCCGGAAAAGGGGCAGGGAATACCGTGGCCGGACGAAGTCCCCGCGGCGACCCGGCGTCCCCTGCTCCGCCCCACCTTGACTCCGGCCCTCCCTTTCCCTCCAATGTTCCCCGTGAAGGTGGGCCTCCCCTCGACCTCGCCAACCCCGTTCCGGAGCGACACGATGAAGATCACGGCACCGTTTCTTCCCTCGACCCTCCTTGCCGCCGCCCTCCTCGGCCTGGCCATGGCCGGAGCTGTTGGCGCGCAGGAGGCCTCCCCCGGCAACGACACCCCCCTTTTTTCCACCTTCTCCCTCTGCGCCATCGATCCCTTGACCGGCGAGTGCGGAGCCGCCGTCACCACCCGCGTCCCCTTCGTGGGAAGAGCCGTCCCCTGGGTGAAGGCCGGCGTGGGTGCGGTGGCCACTCAATCCTGGACCGTGGTCGAGTACGGACCCCGCGGCCTCGAGCTTCTCGAGGAAGGTGTCGCGCCAACCGACGCCCTCGAGAAGCTCATGGCCGACGACGAGGGAAAGGAGCTGCGCCAGGTCGGACTCATCGACATGAAGGGCCGCGCTTCCGCGTTCACGGGTGCGCAGTGCGGCGCCTGGGCCGGAAGCCGGCAGGGCCCGGGTTACACCGTCCAGGCCAACATCATGGTGGGGCCCGAGGTCGTGGCGGCGGTGGGCGACTCCTTCGAGAAGACGGCCGGCACCGGGATGCCGCTGGCCGAGCGCATGATCCTGGCCATGGAAGCCGGCCAGAAGACGGGTGGCGACAAGCGCTGGGGACTCTTCCAGTCGGCGGCTCTCCTCATCGCCGACCCGCGCGATCCCGGCCGGAGAGGCGATCACATCGCGCTGGCCATCGAGGTGGGCGAGCACCCGACGCCGGTTGCCGAGATGAAGAGGATCTACTGGACGACGGCCAACCGCCTCGGCCATCGCAGCTTCTCCGAGACCAGGGGCCGCGACGTCATCGAGCTCAAGAGGATGCTCCACGGCACCGGCCACTTTCGAAAGGAGCTGGAGGCCTTCCCCGAGGAGCCCCGGTTCGACGCGGATCCTTCTCTCCGCACCTCCGATCCGGCCGAGTTCCGCCGCCAGATGGGAGCCTACCGCCAGCGTTTCCAGGCCTGGCTCGAGGAGCTCGCCCTCTTCGACGAGGAGGCCATCGTTGCCGTCGACGCCTTCCGCAAGGACCACGGCCTCGACTACCAGGGAAACCCCCGCGGGCTCGTGGACGAACGGCTGGTGGAGGCGCTGAGGAACGCGTACTACTTCAAGGAGTGAGGCAATGCTGGGGCGGCGACACGTCGCGACCCGGACGGCAGAGGGCCGCCCGGGCGCGTGCATGGAATCTTCCGTGGGAACCCGCCTACAGCTTCTTCGCCACCGCCTCCGCCATATGGGTGGTGCTGGCACTCCCCTTCATGTCGTAGGTGCGGACCTCGCCCTCGCGGATCACCTCCGCCACCGCGGAGTCGATCTTCCCGGCCAGCGGCTGCTCTCCGAGGTGATCGAGCATGAGCTTGGCGGCCAGGATGTTGGCGATGGGGTTGACCTTGTTCTGCCCGGCGTACTTGGGAGCCGAGCCATGGGTGGGCTCGAATACGCCGTAGGAGTCGCCGATGTTGCCCGCGGACGCGAAGCCGAGGCCGCCCACGAGCTGGGCGCAAAGATCCGAGATGATGTCGCCGAACATGTTGCCCGCCACCAGCACCCCGTAGTTCTGGGGATTCTTGATGAGCCACATGCACATGGCGTCGATGTTGGCCTCCCACAGCTCGATGCCGGCGTACTCCTTGGCCATCTTGCGTGCCTCGCGCATCATGAGGCCACTCGTCTCCCGGAGCACGTTGGGCTTCTCGACCAGGGTCACCGTCTTGTAGCCGAACTTCTTGGCGTACTCGAAACCGCTGCGGAGGATTCTCTGGCAACCCCTCCGGGTGAAGAGGCGGGTGGACATGGCCATGTCCTCGTTGCTGGCATGGGCGAACGCCTTCATCTTGGGGTGGTTCTTCTCCAGGACCTGGCGCACCTCGGCCGGCATGGGGTGGAACTCCACCCCGCAGTACAGCCCCTCGGTGTTCTCCCTGAAGACCACCAGATCGATGTCCTCGCGGTAGTTGAGGGGATTGCCCGGGTAAGCCCGGCACGGCCTCAGGTTGGTGTGGAGGTCGAACTGCTGGCGGAGCTTCACGATGGGGCTGAAGTAAACGAGCCCCTTCCCCCTCAGGGCGGGGGCGAGCTCGGCCTCGGCCTCCTCCTTGGGCTTGGAGGTGATGGCCCCGAAGAGCGCGGCATCGGTGTTCCTCAGGATCTCGAGCGTCCGGTCGGGAAGGGCGTTGCCCTCCTGGCACCAGAATTCCCACCCGATATCCGCAGGCACATAGTCAGCATCGAACCCGACCGCGTCGAGGACGATGCGCGTTGCCTCCATGGTCTCCACCCCGACGCCGTCGCCCGGCATCCACGCGATCTTGTACTTCGCCATCAGAGAAGTCTCCTCTCCAAGCTCACGGCCTCGAGACCGGAGCGGACCTTTCCGGCACGTCCGGCCACGTTTTTCGTAGAATTACCCGTACGCTCCCTGCAGGTTCGCCTCACCGCCCCGAACGGCAACGGGAAGGAATCCCCAGATGAAACGACTCGCTCCGATGGGCCTCACCGGTCTCCTCTTCCTCGCCCTGACCGCCGCCGGCTGCCGGAGCCCGAAGCCGAGGGTCGTCGAAGGCCCCCGTCCTCGCCCCGCCGCAACCTCAGCCACCATGAGCGTGGAGGAGGTGATCGCCATGTCCGAGAAGGGGATGCCCGACCACGAGATCATCGATCGCATGGTGCAAAGACGGGTCTCTTTCCGTCTGACCACGGCCGACGTGCTCCTCCTCCACGAGGCCCACGTTTCCCACCGCGTCATCGACGCCATGCTCGCCGGAGAGAGGAGCTCTCCCCGGGTCAAGATGCCGTGATCCAAGAAGCCTGGATCCGTCCAGCCCTCGCCTGCGCACCCGTGGCCCATCCAACCGCTCCTCTTCAGTCGCTCTTGACCACGATGTCGAGGTTCTGGTCCTTGTAGACCTCGCGGGCGAATGCGCGGCCCCGGGCGATCTCGGGCAGCTCCGGCATGCTGCCGATGAGCTCCTTGGCGGTATCGAAGGCGGTGCGGATGCACATGTCGGAGTTGAGGTACTCGTAGCGGCCGAACCGGCCCACGGGATGGATGCCCAGGTCGCGCAGCCCCTTCACCGCCACGTCCTTCTTCCTCGAGAAATCGAGATCGAAGACGATGTACGCGTGGCGGATCTTGCGCCACGCGAGCGTCTTCACCTTGCTCTTGTCGAGGAGCCCGTTGCGATCGAGGTCCTCGACGACCTTCTTCGCCATGGCCTCCATGTCCTTCGGCTCCTCCCGGAACGTCGCCTCGGCGAGGACGGATGTCGTCCCCGGGGGGGCATTGTTCGGGCTGTAGTTCGACAGGTAGGTGATGCGGTTGCAGGCCCCGTTCTCGGGATGGGGGAGGTAGATCCACGAGTAACGATTGCTCTCGTCCCGGCCGTCGAGCCCGATGAGGAATGTCGCCAGCGACAGGAAGTCGAGGGACGAGGCCGCTTCCTTTCCCCTGGGATCGGGGCGATCGAGCATCGAGTAGAGCTCCTCGATGGGGATCGTGCTCACGAGCTCGTCAAAGGGCTCGCCGTTGACCTCGAAGCCCGATGCGGTCTTCTTGACCCTCTCGACGGTGGTCGAGAGGCGAATGCAGTCCCCGAGTGGCTCGGCGAGCCGGTCCGGCAGGGCCTGAAAGCCCCCCTGGCGCGGATAGAAGAAGATGGCCTGGTGCTTGTAGCCGGAGGTGCCGATGCCCACCGCGGTCTTGAGGATGTCGTCGAGGGGAGCATCGGGCACCCGTCCCGCCACCCACTCCGCCGAGAGCCGGGAAAGGTCCGTCTTCCAGATCTTCTCGTTGTACGGGAACATGAAGAGATCGGCGATCCCCTGGCCGAAGCGCCACACGATCCAGTCGCGGAAGCTGACCGGACGGGGCTTGCCCTTCTCCTCGTACTCCCGCCGGTAGTGGGCCTCCACGAAACCCTTGAGGCACTCGTAGTTGTCCTCTTTGGCGAGGTCGGAGAGTCCGTTCTCGAAGGGGTAGTTGACGTACCGCCCCCGGAAGAAGATCCGGGTGTTGCGCTCGGAGCGGACGAGGTTTTCGGGCCCGAGGAGGCCCGCGAGGAAGCTCATGACCTCGGGATCGCGAGAAAAAAGGACGTGTCCGCCGGCGAGGTCGTACACGAAGCCGTCGACGATATCGCTCCGGCAGAGCCCCCCGACCACGGGCGCCTTCTCGAAGATCGTGACCCGGGCCCCGGAAGCCACGAGGAGCCTCGCGACCGCCAGACCGGTGACCCCGGCCCCGAGGATGGCGCAGGACTTGCCCGCGACAAGGCTCAAGACCGGCCTCCTGAAGGATTTGCGCCGCCCGTCATTCCACCCGTTGACATCGAGGAGATCCCCTCCGAGTCCAGGGAAAAGGGGGGGAGGTTAGCAGAGCGCGGGGCTCCCGACCAGGGTCGAGAGCCCCCCACTCGAAGGACGGTTCCGAGGGGAAACCCTCGGCCCGATCCCCGGCCGCCGCGCTCAACCGGACCGCCCTCGGGGTTCGATAACCCCAATGGAACCGGACGATTGACTCGTGTCGCCGAGCACCCCCGGTTCGTGAAAGGGCCAAACCATGAATTCGGTCGAACGACCGCAAGAGGGAGGACCGTGCCGCATGCGGTGGGTCCTGACAATTCTGACCGTCTGCCTGCTTGCGTCCACGGCGGGTGGTGAAGGCTGGCAGCGCATCTCGAACGGTCACGTCGTCGTTGTCTTTGACGGCGGCACGCGCACCTGGGAAGCGGCCGACGAGTACGGAGAGTCCTTCCTCACCGGCCTCTCGTGCTCCGTCTCGATCCGTGGGGCCGAGTACTCGACCTCGGTCGAGGGGCGCATCCCCGAGGTGGTCGTGGGACCCTTCCAGGACGCCATCGGCCGAGGCGAGGAGATCGTGCTCACCTGGGTGCTCCTCGATGGCGCCCTCGAGGTCACGCAACATCTCAAGGTGCATCGAGGCTCCCCGCGGGTCGTGGTCGAGACCGAGATCCACAACCTTTCGGCCCGCCCTCTCGCCGTGGACGGCGTGGCGCCGATCATCACCACCTCTCCGGGCTTCTTTCCCCGGGGGCCGGCCGATGGCTGGGCGCTCCTGCTCGAGACGCTCGATCTCGAGGCAACGCCGTCGCTGCGCCAGGTCGAAGGTGCGGTTCAAGCCCAGGGATTCTGGGCCGGAGTCCTCTGGCATCCCGTCCTCGGGCGAGGAGCCACGGTGGGATTCCTGCACCCCGCAAGGGGCATCGGACAGATCATGGTGGAGCGCGAGCGCGGCGCGCTCGCCTTCCGCCTCGCCATGCAGGGCACCACGCCGGGGCTCGTGCTCGGTCCCGACCGGACCTTTGCCGCGAGCTCGGTCTCGCTGCGCGCCACCCGAGACATCCTGGGGGCTCTCCGGAACGAGGCCGTCTTCCTCCATCCCCCGCGCACATCGTGGTCGGCCACCGACCCGGAGAAGCCGCCGAGCTCGACCTGGATCGCTCGCCACCGCCCGGGTCGTCCCCTCGACCTCAAGACTCTCCAGGCGGAGCTCGATCGGCTGGCGGCGCTCGCTCCCTGCGGCGTCAACCGCGTGCTCTTCGACTCTGCCTTCGCCGTCGATTCCGGGTCGGCCCCACCAAAGTACGGGGACTGGCTCGAGACCGGAGCCACCTCCGGAGTCCCCCTCGACCGGCTGGTCTCCCTCGTCAAGTCGCGGGGGTTCTCGCCGGGGCTCCGCCTCTCGCCGTTTCTCATCGAGGAGCGCTCCCGGGCCTTCAGCTCGGTCAAGGACGTTCTCGTCCTCGACGCCACCGGCGAGCCGCTGCGTGTCGACGCGGGGAAGGCATGGAGCGGTCTGCCCCATTCGCCGTCGCCCCCCCTCGCCACGTCGCCCCTCTACAGCCTCGACGTCACCTCGAGCGCGGCGAGGTTCTGGCTCCAGGAGGTCTTCCGACGTCTCAGGAAGGACCTCCGATTCGAGCACTTCGTCCTCGACGATCTGACCCTGGGAATGATCCCGGGCCGGAGGAGCGACCAGGGGCTTCCATCGACTCTGGCCGCAGACCGCGGCCTCGAGCTGATCCGCGAGGCCTCGGACGCCGTCATCCTGGCCGGGGACGCGAGCTTCCTCGCCGCGCAAGGGGGCCACACCAACGAGACCTCGATCGGACCGGAAGTGACTCCGGATCCTCGCTGGATTCCGGAGCTGCTGCGCCTCTTCGCCCGACGCTTCGCCCTCGCGGGTGCCGGCACCAACGTCCACCTCTCGTCTCTCCACCTAGGAGAAGGGCTCGACCTCCAGCAGGCCCGATCCCTGGCCACGATTCATGCCCTCCTCGGAGGAACGGTGAGGCTGGCCGACCCGCTCACGAGCCTGGAGGACGAGCGAATCGATGTCGTGAGGAAGATCCTTCCCCCCCTTCCGGCAGCGGCGATTCCCCTCGATCTCTTCACCAGCGAGGTGCCGAACGTATTCCGCCTGTCCCTGAAGGACCCCGAGCCCCGAGACCTCGTGTTCCTGTTCAATCCCCGGGACCGCGCGGACATCGTGAAGGTGAGCCTGGCCGAGCTCGGCATTCCGGCGGGCGACGACCGCCTCGGATTCGAGTTCTGGACGGAGTCCTTCCTCGGGTGTCTGCGCGAGGAGCTGGCCGTTCCTCTCGCGCCCTACGGCTGCGCGGTGGTGAATCTCCTGCCCGCGCGACCCGCGGTGCCGCGGCTTCTGTCCACCTCCCGGCATCTCGGGCAAGGAGCGGTGGAGATTCCGAGGAGCTTCTTCGATCCCGAGGGACGGACCCTGTGGGTGACCGCCGAGCTCGAGAAGAGGAGAACCGAGAGGCTCTACGTGCACGTGCCGCCGGGCTTCCATCCCCGCCCCGAGCTTCTGCGCAGGGAGCCCGGTGTCGCGGTGACGGAGACTCGGCCGGACGGGCTGGTGGTCCTGGAGGTGACCCCCACCGGCTCCGAACCGGTCGTGCTCCGGCTCCGGTTTGCCGAGAACGACGCGAGGGAGAACCTGGCCACCGGCCCCGCCGACGGCTCTTCGGATGGCTCGGTGTTCACGCGACGTGGACCTCCCCGGCCGCAGGCGCCGGCGGCCATTCGATCTGCCGTGCTCTTCGTCGGCGAGAGCACGGACCCGCTTGCCCTTGCCCTCGAGTCCCGGGGTATCGACTTCCAGGCCCTGTCTCCGGAGCTGGGAGCGGCGGCACGAGCCCTCGTGCACTCGTTCCTTCTCGACTCGGCGGCGGAGTCCATTTCCGTCTCCGCGGGAGACGTGGGAACGTCGACGGAAGCAAGCCATCGCACTCTCGTTCTCGGCGAGGACTCCCTCTCGCACACCGGACTCTCGCTCTTCGCCGAGGAAGACCTCAGGACCTCGCTGCTCGCGTTCCTGGAGCGGGGAGGCACGGTGGTCTTCCTGCCCCAGCTCTCGGGAAGCGCCGCCTCCCTCGGCCGGCGAGCCGGAAGAGGTGCACCGTCCTGGCTGGCCGAGCGCATCGGCGCCCCCGTCGCTCCCTCCCTCGAGGGCCTCTTCAGGCCTCGAGGAGACGTGATTCCCGACCTGACCCTGGCTCCTCCCGACGGCTCCCCGAGTCGGTTTCTGGAGGCGGCCCTCGGGCCCATGGACACCGAGGCCAGCGCACGATTCCTCGCGTGTCCCGCGCTACCGGTGCGCGCCTTCGGGCTGGGTGTCGTCGAGCGGGACGGGCTGTCCATGGCGCGGCTGGTTCTGGCTCCGTGGGGCGCCTCGAGAGGGCTTGTCGCGTTTTCGACCGAGGGTCTCGAGACGGAAATCGCGCGGCTCGTCATGCATCGATCCAGCACCGTGGCGAGACGGGAGCTGGCGGAGACCCTCGACCGGACCCGTGAGCAGTGGATCGCCACCGAGCGGCAGAGCTCGCTCCTTCCCCTGGTGCGCCTCGAGCCTCTCGGCGCGGGGCAGCTCGATCCGCTCGATCCGAAGTCCTGTGCCGAATTCCAGCACGAGATCCCGAACGTGATCGAGGTCGTGCACGACCGCCTCACGGTGCGAGGGTGTCCCGTCACCGAGGGGGGAGTCGTCTACTCGGGGGTGGAGAGACTGCGCATCGACCGCTCGGCACTCGGCGATCGCGACCTCGTGATTGCCTCCATCGTCAACCCGAGGCGAAAGGAGACGGGCGTCAGCGTGTCGGTGGATGGCCGGCGGCTGTTCGACCACCGATACGGCAACTTCTCGGTGGCGCGAGCGTCGGGCTGGTCTCTCCAGTTCCTGCACGTGCAGAGCGCCGAGCTCGGCCGCAAGGCCACGGTGTCCATCGAGCTCCAGCCTCTGGGCAAGCTGACGGGATCCGCCTACAGGTACGGGCTCTTCAGGGGACCCGACCCCGAGGCGATCCATCTCAGCGACCTCGCGCCGCTGTCGGTCACCCCCCCGGGATCAGGAGTGGCCCTGGACCGGAACGCCAATGGCGGGCTCCTCTTCCTCGGCGAGGGGATCCACTTCAAGGGGATCGGCACCCAGGCGGGAACCACGGTGCAGTACGCGATACCCGCCGATGCGGTGACCTTCCATGCCACGCTCGGCGTCGACATCGAGGCCCCCGAGCGCTCGCGGCTTCGCCTTCTCGTGCGCCGGGACGGAGTCGTGGTCCACGACACGGGTCCCGTCGATCGCTCGACCTCCCTCGTCGAGATCGCGATCCCCGTGCACAACGCCTCCACCCTCGAGCTCGTGGCCGAGGACGGTGGCGGCCTCCTTCCCGGCGAGCTGGCCGACTGGGCCGACGCCCGCTTCACCCGATAGATCTCGCCGCGTCCTGGCCATGAAACGGAGCGAGGCCGGTCCTCGAGGGGAGAACCGGCCTCGCCTGGGGGTACGGAATCAGGGCCTTGATCAGGGGGCAATCTCCACGTTGAAGTACATGAGCTTGTCGGTGACGTACCGCTTGCCGATGACCGGAGGACCGCCCTGAACGCTCCTCTTGGCATTGCCGAGGTCGATCAGGCGGTTGGGCACGGGGGTGAGGTCCCCGAGGATGATCTTCCAGGTGTCGAATCCACCCTGGGTCTGCACCCCGAGGAAGTACTCGAGACCGCCGGCCAACCCACAACCATCGGCATAGTCGAAGAAGCCGCGCGAGAGATGCAGCCTTTCCAGGCCCGGGTAGACGTCGGGGTCGGTCCAGAAGCCGATGCTCTTGCCGAGTAGCCCCGACCACACCTCGACAGGAGTCGTCCCCGCAAAGCTGTTGCACACCGTCGAAGCGGTGAGGGCCTGGATCTTGTACTGGGCCACGGCCACTGCCGGCCCGCAGGGGCAGAACTCGCCGATGGTCTCGATCTGGCCCTGGCTGATGGGCTGCTCGGTCTCGCAGATCATGTTGAGGGGCTGGGTGAAATCAAAGCGGCGGAAGGCCTCGCAGCGGATGGGACCCTCGGCCACGGGCACGTTGGGCTCGCAGACGAATCCGGGCGCCGGGCCGACCCAGTTGTAGCTGCGATTCCGGTTGAAAGTACCCGGGCGGCAGCTGAAGCTGTTGTCGTGCTCGATGGGGTCGCATTCGTGACCAAGGGCATAGGCCACCGACCACTCCCCGGTGTCACAGTTCAGCACCCAGTCGGCGTAGCCTGAAACGTGGAGCCGGCCGAAGGTGTTGTAGGAGGCCGGCACCACACAGGTGTTGTTGCCGAAGGCCTGGACGATCTGGGGATCGATGACGAGATCGCCGTTGATCAGGAATCGCCACACCTGCAGGTTGGGAAGCTCACCGGCGACCTGCGACTCCGCCCAGGTCCGCGAGTACGCCGCCACCAGACTTCCCGACCAGATGGTGCGGGTGCCGGGCAGATTGGTGACGTTGTAGCGCAACAGGTAGTAGCCGCAGGCGGCGGGCCGGAGCCGGAGCGACGCCTTGACGTTTCCCGACAGCCGGACATCGCAGTCCTGCCAGCAGATGTACTTCGTCTCCAGCTCCTGGCCCGGGAACTGGGGAAGCTGGGCCACGGTCGGCGTGCAGCAGGGCCCGTTGAGCAGGTCGTCGAGCAGGCTGGCCTGGGCCCGAGGCGCGGCCAGCGCCACCAGCGAGGCCACAAAAAGGAACGGATACCAGAGCCTCGATCGCAACATGAGAAACCTCCTTCTTCCTCGGAGGGACCCCACCCCGATCTCGACCGGGCAAGGCCCCTCGCCAGGGGAATCCGACGGACTCCCCTCTCCCATCACAAGGAACGTGCCAGGAATCATCGCGAAGAGACGACCGATCGCAACTCAAAATCGATGAACAGGTTGTGACGACTGACGAGATGGGCCGGGCATCGCGGCGGTCGCCACCACGGTCACCGTCCGACTCGATCTCCTCGACGCCCCGTGGAGAGAGCGTCGCAACTCCAGTCGCTTGCATCCCTTGGGACGGTGCCCGATCGCCGTCACGTTTGGTGACGATCTGCCCCGGAATCTGGAAGAGCGGTGCCCGGCACGTTGGATCCGTGTCGGAGCGATCAGCCGCCGGGAATGGCCAGGCGGGCCCACCTCAGCACGTCGTCGGCCCCGAAGCCCACGGCCGGCCCCAGCCCGAGCCACAGGACGAGAAGCGCGGTGCCGAACACGGCAACCGACACTCCGGGACCGGGCAGCCGGAAGGTGCGACCGTCGTCACGCGGCTCGTGCATGTACATGAACACGATCACCCGGAGGTAGTAGTAGAGGCCGATCAGGCTCCCGAGGATCCCCACTCCCGCGAGCAAGAACGGCGCCAGTCCTCCACCTTCGAGACCCGTGCCGATGACCGCGCCGAGAACGTGATACTTGGCCAGAAAACCCGCGGTCGGGGGAATCCCCCCCAGCGAGAGCAGGAAGATCGCCATGGCGAGCGCGAGTCCGGGGTAGCGCCGATAGAGACCGGCATAGTCCTCGAAGTCGAGACCACGCCCCTCCTTCTCCTCGAGAAAGGAGATCACCGTGAACGCACCGAGGGTCGCCACGGCATAGGCCGGCAGGTAGAAGATCACCGCCATCGTGCCCGCCTCCCCGGCCTCTCCACCACGTGCGAGGGCATAGATGCCGAGCAAGGCATAGCCGGCGTGAGCCACGCTCGAGTAGGCCATCATTCTCTTGACGCTGCGCTGGACCACGGCCACCACGTTGGCCACGAGAATGGTGAGCGTGGCCAGCCAGAAGAGCGCCGAGGTCGCGAGCGCGAGCCCCTGGGGAAAGCCCGTCCCGAGGATGCGCAGGATCACACAGAAGCCCGCCGCCTTGACCGCGGTGGCCATGAAGCCGGTGACGGTGGAGGGCGCCCCCTCGTAGACGTCCGGCGCCCACATGTGGAAAGGCACCGCCGCCACCTTGAACCCCATTCCCACCAGCATGAGCCCGAGCGCGAGGGGCAAGACCCCGGGCCGGACCTCCGCAGCCGCCACGTTTCCGCCTGCGGTCACCAGATCGACGGATCCGGTGCCGAGGTAGTAGAGGGCAATTCCGTAGAGCAGGATCGAGCTCGCGAAGGCACCGGTGAGCAAGTACTTGAGCGACGCCTCCACCGAGCGGTCCGTGGTCCGGTAGTAGCCCGCCAGTGTGTAGAGGGCGATGGACGCCACCTCGAGCCCCAGGAAGACCACGAAGAGGTTCGTGGTCGCCACCATGATCCAGAGCCCGAGGGCGGCAAAGAGCACGAGGCCGTAGAACTCGCCCCGATCGAGGCCGAATCTCCGGAGGTGCTCCACCGACGAGATGAGCGTGGTGGCAGCGCAGAGCAGAATCACTCCACCCCCGAAGAGAGCCAGGGAATCAACCGTGGCCAGCCCCTGGAAGGCCCGAAAGGATCGGACCTGAGCCGGCTCCCACAGGAGCAACGTGAACAGGAGCCCCATCATGGTGCAGAGGAGCCCCACCGAGACGAGCCAGCGTCGATCGATCTTTCCGATGAAGGCCTCGCCCACGACGATGGCCACACCCCCGAGAGCGAGGTGGACCCCGGGGGCCACCGCCACCAGGGATTCGAGGACACCGGTGCTAGCGGGCATTCTCAGTCTCCTCGACCAGGGTCGAAAGGTCGCTCGCCTCATCCATCGCCGCTGCCTTCCGGACGACGGACTCGCGCATCGTTGCGGCCCTCGCTCTCGAGGTCGTCACGCTGGCGTCGACGGTGTCGTGAGAGCGGGACAGGAAGGGTGACGGGTAGACGCCCAGCAGCACCATGAGCAGGAGCATGGGCGCCAGGACACCGATTTCCTTCCTGCCCAGGTCCTGAAGCTTCTCGTTCTCCTCGTTCGTCACCTCGCCGAAGAACATCTTCTTCATGAGCAGCAGCATGTACCACGCGCCGAGGATCAACCCCGTGGCGGCAAAGGCCGCGGCAATCTTGCTCCGGGCGAAGATTCCCAGGAGCGACAGGAACTCACCCACGAAGCCGCACAGCCCCGGCAACCCCGCCGAGGCCAGGGCCGCCCACAGGAAGGCCGCGGCGTACCAGGGCATGGGACGCGCCAACCCGCCGAACTCCCCCACCTCCCTGGTGTGACGCCGCTCGTAGATCACCCCCACCAGGACGAACAGCGCCCCGGTGGAGAGGCCGTGAGCAAGCATCTGGTAGAGAGCGCCGTTGACACCGGTGGTGTTCCCGGAGAAGAGCCCCATGGCCACGAGCCCCATGTGGCTCACCGACGAGTAGGCAATGAGCCGCTTGACGTCGGTCTGGGCGAGTGCCACCAGCGCGCCATGCACGATCCCCACCGCCCCCAGGACGAGGATGTAGGGAGTGAACAGGTCGGCCGCGAACGGAAACACGGGAATGGCGTAGCGGAGAAGGCCGTAGCCGCCCATCTTGAGCAGGACCCCGGCCAGGACCACTGACCCCGCGGTGGGAGCTTCGGTGTGGGCGTCGGGCAGCCAGGTGTGGAAGGGAAAGAGCGGCAGCTTGATGGCGAAGGAAAGAAAGAAGCCGAGGAAGAGCCAGATCTGCTCCTGGGCGGTCAGGTCGATCTGGAGAACGCTCGCCAGGGAAAGCCCCGACTGCAGGTACTCCTGGCCACCCGCCTCCCTCACGCGCCAGGAGAGGTACAGGATGCCCAGAAGCATGGGCAGCGATCCGAACACGGTGAAGAGAACGAACTTGACCGTGGCGTAGATGCGACGCGGCCCCCCCCAGATGCCGATGAGCAGCGCCATGGGGATGAGCATCAGCTCCCAGAACACGTAGAACAGGAACAGGTTGGCCGCGACCAGGGTGCCCAGCATGCACGTCTCGAGGGCCAGGAGCAGAAAGACGAACTCCTTGACGCGGACGTTCACCGACCCGTAGGCGGCGAGAATGGCCAGCGGGGTCAAGATGGCGGTCAGGAGATAGAGCAGGATGCTGATGCCATCGATGCCGACGTGGTAGTAGACACCGATGGACGGGATCCAGGGCGCCTTCTCCACGAGCTGGAGTCCGGTCCCGGACCTGTCCATGCTCAGGAAGAGAAGGACCGACAGGATCGCCACCACCGAGGCAAGAACCACCCCCGCCAGATGGATCGCTTTGCTCCGCGTCTCCGGGATGAGGAGCAGCAGCACCCCGAACACGAGGGGCAAGAACGTCAACACGGTGAGCGACGAGGTCAAGGGATCAGCTCCCGTTCAAGAGGGACAGGAGAAGGAGAATGGCCGCCAACGTCATGAAAAACACGTAGGTGCGCACGGCACCGGTCTGGAACAGCCTCACTACCCCACCCAGCGCCTTGACGAAGGTGCCCGCGAAGTTCACCAGGGCGTCCACCATCCCCACATCGATCCGCCTGAAGAAGAGGGCGCGCGAGGCACGTTCGAGGGGCCGGACCACGGTGGCCGCATAGAGATCGTCCACCCGGTAGGCTCTGGCCAGGAGCCTTCCGTATCCGCCCAGGGCGGCGAAGAAACGTCCGGGAAGGGAGGGTTGCTTGATGTAGAAGAACCACGAGAGCCCGACCCCGATCACCGCCAGCGCCACCGCGATCCCGATGAGCACGAGCGGCAGGGCTCCGGTGCCGTGGTCGGCCTCGACCTCGGATACGATGGTCTGCCGGAGGAAACCCGAGAACACCGCGTGGCCCCCGAGCACGTGCGGCACCCCGAGAAAGCCCACCCCCGCCGCCCCGATGGAAAGGATCGTCAGGGGGACGGTCATGGTGGCCGGCGACTCGTGGGCCTTCTCCAGGCGATGGGGATCGACGCGGCTCGCCCCGAAGAACGTCATCCAGACCAGGCGGAACGTGTAGAACGCGGTGCAGAACGAGGCCACGAGGAGCACACCGTAGAGGATGCCTCCGATCCCCTGCGGGAAGGCCGGATGCGGGTGAAGCACGCTGGCCAGGATCTCGTCCTTGCTGAAGAAGCCCGAGAACGGAGGCACTCCGGCCAGCGCGAAGGAGCCCACGATCATGGTGAGCCCGGTGACGGGAAGGACCCTGAGCAGTCCCCCCATCTTCCGCATGTCTTGCTCCTCGTGGAGAGCGTGGATGACCGAACCCGCTCCGAGGAACAGAAGAGCCTTGAAGAAGGCGTGGGTGAAGACGTGGAAAATGGCCACCGTGAAGGCCCCCACCCCCGCCGCCGCAAACATGAAGCCGAGCTGGCTCACGGTGGAGTAGGCGAGCACCTTCTTGATGTCGTTCTGGGCAAAGCCGATGGTGGCGGCAACAAGCGCGGTGGCCGCCCCCACGCAGGCCACCACCGCCATGGCCAGAGGCGACATCACGAAGAGAAAGTGCATCCGCGCCACCATGTAGACCCCCGCCGTGACCATGGTGGCGGCGTGGATGAGGGCCGACACGGGAGTCGGGCCCGCCATGGCGTCGGGAAGCCACACGTAGAGCGGAATCTGCGCCGACTTGCCACAGGCCCCCACGAAGAGCAGCAGACAGGCCATGGTGGCCACCGACAACGGCCCCAGGAAACCCTGCTGCAGCTGCTCCTGCCCCGCCCCCGCGGCGAAGGCCTCCAGCGAGACGAAGTCCCTCGCGTGCTCCTTGGCGGTGGCGAAGAGGAGCAGGATCCCCAGCATGAAGCCGAAGTCACCGATCCGGTTGACGAGGAACGCCTTGAGGCCAGCCCGCGCCTTCTCGCCATCCTTCCACCAGAACCCGATGAGAAGGTAGCTGCAAAGCCCCACCCCCTCCCAGCCCACGAACAGGGTGAGGAGAGAGCTTCCGAGCACCAGAACCGACATGAAGAACATGAACAGGTTCAGGTAGGCGAAGTACCGGGCATAGCCCGGATCGTGGGACATGTAGCCCACGGAGTAGACGTGGATGAGGAAACCGACCCCCGTCACCACGAGCATCATCACCGCCGACAGGTGGTCGATCCGGAAGCCGATGTCGACGGAGAAGAATCCGCTGGCCATCCACTCCCAGAGCCGGGCAGTGAGAACGTCTCCGCTCTGGACGCGGAGAAAGGCCATCACGGAGAGAACCAGGGCCAGGAACGGTCCCGTGCAGCCGACCAGCGTCGACACGAACCTTCCCGGGGCCTGCCTGTGGGCCAGCCCCGTGGCCACGGCTCCGTTGGTGGCCGCGGCGATCAGGAGAGCTGCGGGTATCCAGGCGATCCAGCCGTCCATTTCCCTTTATCCGTTCAGAAGGCTCATGTCGTCGGCATCCAGAGTCGGCCGCCGACGGAATACGGCGATGACCACCGCCAGCCCCACTGCCGTTTCCGCCGCCGCCACCGCCATGACCAGGAACACCATGAGCTGGCCCTCCATGGTGAAGCCGAAGTAGCGGGCCACCGCCATGAGGGTGAGGTTGACCGCGTTGAGCATGAGCTCGATACACATGAAGAGCACGATGAGGTTCCTCCTCAGGATGAACCCCACCACACCGATGCAGAAGAGGAGCGCCGAAACGATCAGATAGGCCTCGGGCCTGTCGATGACATCCATGTCAGAACTCCCTTTTCGCCAGGACGACGACCGCGACCATCGCCACCAGCAAGAGGAGCGAGACGATCTCGAACGGGTACATGTACTCGGTGAAGAAAAGGCGCCCGAACGATTCCACCCCTCCGAAGCCTTCGGGCAGGGTGTCTCTCCCCGAGGCCTCGACGGTGGAGGAGGCCTGGAGAAGCCCGACGGAAAGGATGGTCACCAGTGGCAGGCCCAGGAGCGCGCCCAGGGCAAACCTCAGCCCCCCGATCCTCTCCCGCTGGAGGTGGGGCTGGTCCGCCCCGAGGAGCATGATCACGAAGACCACGAGAACCACGATGGCGCCGGCATAGACCAGCACCTGCATGATGGCCACGAAGCTCCCGGCAAGGAGCGAGAAGAGGCCAGCCGTGGCCAGAAACGACACGGCGAGGGCGAGCGCCCCCGACAGCGGGCTCCGCAGGCACACCATGGCCGCCGCCGATCCTACCGCCACCACGGCGAAGGTCCAGAAGAGCAGGGTCTCGATCACCTCCGGCCCTCCCCTCTCATTTGGGCAGCCCGTCCGGTATGTCGTGCAGGAGCTTGTCCATGTTCCACACGAAATCGCCACGGGTGAACTCGGCCTCGGGAACGAGGCCGGTGTCCATGCGAATGGCATCACACGGGCACGCCTCCACGCAGAAGCCACAGTAGACACACTTGAGCCCGTCGATGTCGAAGATGCGAGGCGCCTTCTCGACGTCGGGATCCTGGACCTCGTGGGCAATGATGTAGATGCAGCCGGCCGGGCAGGCGGTGGCGCAGCACATGCATGCGGTGCAACGGATCGACCCGTCATCCTTCTGCATCAGGCGGTGGCGGCTGCGGAACCGTTTGGGAATCCAGGGTTTGATCTCGGGGAAAGAAATGGTGGCCTGCCTCAGGAGCACGAGGTTCTTGATGAAATGGCCGATGGTGATGGCCATGCCCGTGATCACCGCGGGCACGTAAAGCAGCTGCAACAGCGGGCGCCGCCACCACCTCAGGCGCGGGCGAAGCGAGCGGGTGCCCGAGATCGGCCCCGGAGTATCGCCCGTGGAGCTGATCCAGACGATCCCTCCCTTCCCCCGGGTCGGGGGTCCCTGCGGATTCGCGGGCGTCTCGTGCTGCAGCATCATCGTCTGTACCCTTCGGGGTGATCCCTCTCCGTCACGCGATGACCAGGAGCCGGATCGCCGCCGTCACCACCACGTTGAGCAGCGCCAGCGGGAGCATGACCTTCCAGCCCAGAAACATCACCTGGTCGTATCGAAAACGGGGAAGCGTCCACCTCACCCAGATGAAGACCCAGCAGAAGAACAGGACCTTGATGGCGAAGCAAACCACCTGGGCCAGAGCCGCGACCGTGGGGGGCCAGACCCCCGTCAGCTCGGTCCCCCACACCACCAGGAACAGCACCGCCGCCAGGAGCGCGGGGACAAGGCCGAGGACGACGGCAAGAATGGCTCCCTCGCGCCGCCTCTCGTCCTGCCACCGCAGCTTGTTCCAGGAGTGGAAACGGAGGAGCAGGATTCCCGCCAGCGAGGCCAGCACCACCGCGGCCCCGAGCCCCACCAGAAGCACGGTGTGCGCATTGGCCAGGAGGGCCCCGGTGTCAAGCCAGGGAATCTGCCATCCCCCGAAGAAGATCGTCACCACCACCGCGGCCTGTACCGCCATGGCCACGTACTCGCCCATGAAGAAGAGAGCGAACTTCATGCCCGAGTACTCGGTATGGAAGCCCACGATCTCGGACTCGCCCTCGACAAGATCGAAGGGCGCCCGGTTCGTCTCCGCGAACGCGGCGAAGAGATAGAGGAAGCAGCCGAGGGGCTGCACCACCACTCCCCACATGGGCAGGAATCCGAAGAGAAGCTTTCCCTGCTGCCGGCCCATCTCGAGGAGGTCCACGGTGCCGAACACGATGACCGCCCCGATCACCGCCAGCCCCAGGGAAACCTCGTAGCTCACCATCTGGGCCGATCCGCGGATCCCACCCAGGAGTGGGTACTTCGAGCCCGACGCCCATCCGGCCAGGACCACCCCGTAAACAGCCAGCGACGAGAAGGCGAAGACCCACAGGATCCCCAGCTCGGTGTCGACCGCCCGCAGCGAGAAGCTCGTGGCTCCCACCGTGAAATCGTCGCCGAACGGGATCACGGCATAGGTGAGCAGCGCCGAGCCCATGACCAGCATGGGGGCGAGGACATAGAAGATCTTGTGGGCAAAGCTCGGGATGAAGTCCTCCTTGGTGAGGAGCTTCACCACGTCAGAAAAATTGTGCACGAAGCCGGCGAGGCGGAGCCCGATGCCCGGAATGTAGGCCCGATTCGGACCCACCCGATCCTGGATGAAGGCCGAGCCCTTCCGCTCGAACCAGATCATCACCGGCACCAGGGTGAAGAAGAACCCGAGCGCGGCCAGCGGTCGCAGCACCAGGACCAGGAGGTCGCTCACCGCGACACCTCCCCTGTTTCGAGGGCCTCGCCCTCGGCATCGAGAGCAGCGGGATCGACCGCGATGCCCGCCTTGCCCATGCCTTCCCAGGTCACTGCCTCGAGAACGGGGATCTCACGGGCGATCTCTGCAAACACGTGAGCGGCGGACACATCTCCTGTCTCGGCCCCGATTCCCTCGAGAAGCTCGCCCAGGATCTCCAGGTCGAGCCGCGCGCGGCCAAATGGATGAGGACCCCGCCGGATCCTCTGGATACGTCCGCTGGCACTGATGAAGGTCCCGTCCCTCTCGATGAAGGAGACCGACGGCAGGATGACGTCGGCGGCGAGGGAGGTCCGATCCAGCTTGTGAGAGATCGACACGACCTTGTCCGCACCCGCCATCGCCTTCTCGACGAGATCTTCCCGATCTCCGGCGTGATCGAAGAGCGGGCTGCGGAGGAGCACCAGGGTCCCGACCTTGCCCCTGGCACAGGCGTCGAGAATCTCCTCGAGCGGCTTGCCCGGACCAAGGAGCCGCACACCCCGGCCGTTGGGCTGCTTCTCGGCGTGAATCAAGAAGTCGTCGCGCCTGCCCTCGGGCTTCCAGGACTCGAAGCTCCAGAGATCGCTTCCCGCGTGCCGGAAGAGCTTCCTGAAGAGATGGAGCTCCTCGAGGGTGCACTCCGGCGAGGCGATCCCCGCCAGGGTGCCCTTGCTTCGGGCCCCCTGGACCCAGGCCCGGGCGCTCTCCAGCGCCTCCCGGTAGCTGACCGGGACCTGATCGTCACTCCGGGACGGCCGCCTTTGCGGCGTGTGGGCCCGATCATCATTGACGTCGTGAAAGGCCAGGCGCCCGTCGTCACACATCCAGTGCCCGTTCACCTGGGGGTTGTAGCGGGGCACCAGTCGATACGCCTTGCCGTTGTGAAAATCGACGACCTCGTGGTGGTAGTAGTCGACGCGCACATTGCAACCGGTGGCACAGCGAGTACAGACGGTATCGACCCCCTTCAGGAACCAGGCCCGGGCCTGGAACCGGAACAGCCGGGACGTCAGCGCCCCCACCGGGCAGATATCGACGATGTTCTCGGAATAGTCGTTGTCGACCTGCTTGCCGGGGAAGGTCGTGAGCTGGGAGTGGTCACCGCGGTTCACCACGCACAGCTCACCCGTCTTGGGCACTTCGTCCAGGAAACGGACGCACCGCGTACACAGGATGCAGCGCTCCTGGTCGAGCATCACGCGCGGCCCGATGGGAACCACCTTGTCCTTGTGAACCTTGTCCACCTCGACCCGGCTCTTCTGCCGATCGTGCTCCATGTAGTAGATCTGCAGCAGACACTCTCCGGCCTGGTCGCAGATGGGACAGTCGAGAGGGTGGTTCACGAGCAGGAACTCGAGCACGTCGGCCCGCCGCTTGAGCACCGCCTCCGACTCCGTCTTGACCACCATGCCCTCGGCCACCGGGGTGTTGCAGGCGATCTGGAGCGGGTTCCCTCTCCCTCCCACGATCTCCACGATGCAGATGCGGCAGTTTCCGGCCACGGAGAGCCCGGGGTGGTAACAGTAGTGCGGAACGTCGGCCCCCTGAACGAGCGCGGCATCGATGAGACGCGTTCCCTCGGGGACCGTGACCTCACGATCGTCGATGGTCAGGGTGACCAGCTTCGGCTCACCGTTCGAAGAGTTTCCGTCCGCCATGACTTCCCTTGACTTCCTTCCGTCTCGGCCTCAGGAGGCCGTGTCGCCACCGTCCGCCAGCCGGAACTCCGATGGAAAGCTCTCGTAGTAGCTCACCACCGGCATGGCCAGCGCATCGGCCAGAGGACAGATGGTGGCACCACGCATGTTCCGGGCCACATCGAGGGCGACATCGAGATCTTCCTGATCACCCTCACCCCGCTCCACCTTGCGCAGGATGCGATGGATCCAGCCCGTTCCCTCGCGGCAGGGCGAGCATTGACCACACGACTCGTGGGCATAGAACCGGGCCAGGTTGGTGAGGGCCTCTCTCATGTTCACGTGCTGGTCGATGACGATGACTCCTCCCGAGCCCAGCATGGTGCCGTGCTCCTGGAGGGACTCGTAGTCGAGCAAGGCCGTCTTGCACTGCTCTCCGGTAAGGATCGGCACCGACGACCCGCCCGGAATGACCGCTTTGAGCTCGGAGCCCTCTCGCATCCCCCCGCACTCCTTCTCGATCAGGTCCATGAGGGGATAGCCGAGAGGAACCTCGAACACTCCCGGGCGCTTCACGGGCCCGGAGACGCTGAACAGCTTGGTGCCCGCACTCTTCTCGGTGCCCAGGTCGCGATAGGCCTGGGCACCGCGTCCGATGATGTAGGGGAGCGCCGCGATGGTCTCGACGTTGTTCACGATGGTGGGGCAGCCGTAGAGCCCGACCACGGCGGGGAAGGGCGGTTTGAGCCGCGGAAAACCCTTCTTACCCTCGAGCGACTCGATGAGCGCCGTCTCCTCGCCGCAGATGTAGGCGCCCGCCCCGCGGAACGCGATGATCTCGAGATCGAAGCCCGATCCGGCGATTCCCTTGCCCACGAAGCCCGCCGCTCGCGCCTCCTCCACCGCCTTCTCGAAGATCTCGATCTGGGGATTGAACTCGCCGCGGAAGTACACGAACACGGTGTGGCAGTCGAGAGCGTAGGCGGCGATGCCGATGCCTTCGATGACCCGGTGCGGATCGAGCTCCAGCAGGGCCCGATCCTTGAAGGTGCCCGGCTCGCTCTCGTCGGCGTTGACGCAGAGGTAGACCGGCTTGTCGATCCCCTTGGGCACGAAGGTCCACTTGACTCCGGTGGGGAAGCCGGCGCCCCCCCTCCCGCGCAGACCGGAGCTCTTGACCTCCTGGGTGACGGCCTCACGCTCCATGCCCAGAGCCTTCTCGAGGTGCTTGTAGCCACCGGTGCCCTGGTAGACGGCCAGGGTGTGGCTGTCCTTCCTGTCGAAGTTGATGGTGAGAGGACGGGTCGTCTCGTCACCCTGCTGGGCCTCGGGGTAGAAGATCTTGCCCACGCGGGGTCGGAGCTCCCCCGTCTTGCGCAGCTCGTCGAGAATGGAGTCGATCTTCTTCTCGTCCAGGTCCTCGTAAAACTCCTCGTCGACCTGGAACATGGGGGCCATGCCACAGGCGGCGAGACACTCCACATCCTGGATCTCGAAGAGACCGTCAGGGGTGGCCTGGCCCGTCTCGACCCCCAGCTTGTCCTTCAGGTACTGGGCGATGCGCCTGGAGCCCGCCATCTCGCACGAGAGGGTGCGACACACCTGGATGAGGAACTTCCCCCCGGGCTTCCGGCGGAACATGGTGTAGAAGGTGAGCACCTCGAGGACGTGAGCGGGCGAGATTCCGATCTTCCCGGCGATCCACTCCACGGCGGCGTCGGAGATGTGACCCTGCTCGTTCTGGACGATCCAGAGCAGCGGCAGCAATGCGGTGCGCCGCCCCGGATAACGGGAGAGCTCGCGCTCCGCCGCCGCCATGGCATCGGGCGAGAGACGGAGCTCCTTGCCCCGGGCTCCCGCCCCGGCCTTCTTCTCGGCTTCCAGCTCCTGCGGCGTCATCGGTCCAGCTCTCCGGCGATGATGTTCAGGCTGCTCAGGGTTACCACCATGTCGGCCACCTTGCCTCCCTCGACCAGCCGGGGAAGGGCCGAGTAGAGCAGGAAGCAGGGAGGCCGGACCCTCAGGCGGTAGGCATGGCCGCTGCCGTCGCTGAGGAGATAGAAGCCCAGCTCGCCGTTGGCCGCCTCGGTGAAGTCATAGATCTCGCCCACGGGCGGCTTGAGCCCCTCGTACACGAGCACGAAATGGTTCATGAGCCCTTCGATCGAGCCATGAACCTGGTCCTTGGGGGGAAGGATGATCCGGGGATCGTCGACACGCACGGGCCCGGGAGCCAGCCGATCGAGACTCTGCTCGATGATACGCAGGCTCTGCAGGCACTCCTCCAGCCGCACCATGATGCGATCATGAGTGTCGCCGTTGGAGCCCAGGACCACGTCGAAGTCGAAATCCTCGTACCCGTAGTAAGGGTCGGCCTTGCGGAGATCGAGGTTGACGCCACACGCCCGCAGACACGGCCCGGTGAAGCCCCAGCTCAGCGCCTCATCGGCAGAGATCGCCCCCACCCCGACGGTGCGGTCGATGAAGATCTGATTCTTGGCGATGAGGCCCCGCACGTCGTCGACCGCCACCGGTACCTGCTTGAGCGACTCGCGCAGATCCTCCACGAAGTTCTCCTGGAGGTCGTAGGCGAGGCCGCCAATGCGCACGTAGCTGTTGGTGAGGCGATGGCCGGTGAGTCCCTCGATGACCTCGTACAGCTTCTCGCGCACGTTGAACAGGTACCAGAAGTTGGTCAGGGCGCCGATATCGACCAGGCAAGCCGCCACGCACACGAAGTGATCCATGATACGGGAGATCTCGGAGAGGATCACCCGGATGAGCCGCGTCCTCTCCGGAATCTCGACCCCCAGCAGGGACTCGACGGTCTTGCAGTAGCCCACGTTGTTCATGAGAGCCGAGCAGTAGTTGAGTCGATCGGTGTAGGCCACGACCTGGCCGTACTGGCTCCTCTCCGCCGACTTCTCGAACCCGCGGTGCAGATAGCCCATCTCCTGGACGGCCTTGATCACGGTCTCGCCATCGAGCCGGCACAGGATGCGGAACGTGCCGTGGGTGGCGGGATGCGACGGCCCCACGTTCATGGGCACGAGCTCGGAGAGCGAGTCCTCCTCGACGGGAGCCTCGCCGAGCTCGTCCATGAGGTCATCGAGCTCGAGGAGCCACTGCCCTTTCTTGACCGGATAGTCCTTGCGGAGGGCGTGGCCCACGAAGTCCTTGTGGGTGAGCAGACGCTTGAGGTTGTGATGGCCCTCGAACTTGACCCCGAGCATGTCCCACGCCTCGCGCTCCATCCAGTCCGCAGCCGACCACAGATCGACCACCGACTTCACGGTCGGGTCCGTCTCGGAGAGGGACACCTTGAGCCTCATGCGGCGGCCCGTGCGGGTGGAGTAGAGGTGATAGACGACGAGAAAGCGGCCGTCGGTGCCCCCGCGGACCCCGCCGTCCCCCGGCGCCTCGGGAAAGTCGGCCAGATCCACCGCCGCGAGGTCCATGAGCACGTCGAAGGCGTGGGCAGGGTCGTTCTTGAGAAAGCGCAGGGTCTCGTGAAGGCGGTCGCGCCGGACCACGAGGGTGTGCTCATGACCATCGCCGCGACGAGAGATCAGATCGTCGCCGAGGCGCTCCGCGAGAGCATCGAGTTGTTGCTGGACCGTCGTCATCTGCTCTTCTTCTTGGCCACGGGAGAGGAGCTCATCTCAGCGCCAGTCGAGAGCCCCCTTGCGAATGACATAGACCAGACCGAGGGCAAGGACGCCGAGGAAGGTCAGCATCTGCAGGAAACCGCGGACGGCGAGCTCGTCGAACACGACGGCCCACGGAAAGATGAACGCCACCTCGATGTCGAACAGGATGAAGAGCACCGCCACCAGATAGAACTTGACCGAGAAACGGCTCCCGGCATCCTGGACGGGAAGAAGCCCGCACTCGTAGGGATCCTGTCTCTCCGGGCGAGCCGACGCGGCGCCGAGAAGGCGTGGAAGCACGACGAAGGCCACCGGCACCAGGACGGCCAGCAGAAACACCAGAACGAGAGAAAGGGCGACGTCGGTCATGCCGGGATCGAGCACTCCACTGCGGCAATCCCCACCTCGCGGCGCGTCCTCCCGGCCCCAAACCGCAGAGCCGCATGGCACCGTCCGCGAGCCCGCGATGTCCCTGCTCCGAGACCGCGCATCGGGATGCGTGGGGGGCTTTTTCGCGGGGCAGTATAGGTTGCAGGCCCCCGATGTCAAAGGCGGCCCAAGGGGTGCCCGACGGCGGAATCGGCGCCAGGAGCCTGCGCAAGCGATCCGTGGCGCAGACGCCTAGGTGTGACGCGTCAGGAGACGGATCACCTCTCCCGGCTCCTCCACCGCGAGGACCTCCTCGAGGAACGTCTCGTCGGCAAACATTTCCGCAAGCCTCTTCAGCACTCTGAGATAGATCTTGTCCTCGTAGGGGGGGGTGACCATGGGCACGAACAGCCGGACCGGCGCGCCATCGATGCTGTCGAACTCCACTCCCTCCCGGCAGATGGCCACGGCGAGGACCAGCTCCTTGGCCTGCAGGGTGCGGATGTGGGGGATCGCCACCCCCATGCCGACGGCGGTGGTCGCCTTCTTCTCCCGGAACAGGAGGTCCTGCTGCAGCTTTCTCTCGCTGCCCACGCGACCGCCCCGGGACAGAAGAGACGCCAGGCCGACGAGAACCGCCTCCTTGACGACCCAGAGCCGCCGTTCGGCGGACATCTCGGGGTCGAGCTCGGGAAGATCGGGACGGAAGTCCAGATCGACGAGATCGTCGCGGAGGTAGCGGTTGAGGTTCATGGATCCCATGCACAGGGACGAGGATCGGCCAGGGCGCCGAGGATAACACGGGGGCAAGATCCGCGCCGGGGCCGTGGCAGCTGCTCCGGCCGAGAAGCGAGCGGACCTCCAGGGTCCGGGAAGGTGTTCGCCGGTCCCGGGGAAGTCGGCTAGAATCGTCTCCATGACTGACCAGGGAGCGGACAAGCCCATGACCGAACCATCGAACTTCGACCCCGTCGAGAACCTGGTGCTGGACAGGATCGTGGAAATCCTGGGGGTGGAGCGCAAGGATCTCGTCTCCTCGGACCAGGTCATCGCCGCCATTCGAAAGGTCCTGGCCTCCCCGAACCTGGCCCCCCGGGAAAAGGACCTGATCCGTCGCCTCCGGACCGGCGGCGACGAGGGGCTCATCTCCGACGGCTTGATCTCCCTGCGGCTCGAGCGAGCTCTGTCCACCGGGCTGGAGGCGGCATCCCGGAAGACCGGCCAGACGGTCACCTCCGCCCTTCCCCGGATCGTCGTGCTGGGAGAGACGTCCAAGGCCACGCCCGAAACCCTGCACGAGCAAGTGGCCTCCACCCTCGAGATGCTGGAGGACGAGGGGCAAGGTCCGGCGACGCAACCCTCCGATGCCGGCCCTCAGATGACCCTGGTCTTCCAGGAGACCGAAGTCGAGGAGACTCTCCTCGAGCCGGACGATCCCTCCGCGGCCGGGCCCTCGACATCGGGACCGACCTCCGCGACCGGCCCCTCGAGAAGCGGCCTCGCTTCCCTGGGCGGAGCCTCGAGGAGTGGATTCGCTTCCCTGGGTGGTACCTCGAAGAGCGGCATCGCCCTCTGCGCGGTCTCCGGACACCTCAAGGGTCTTCGCAGCCGGCTCGACAGCCTGGCCGAGGGGACGGGCTCGGGAGATCGCTCCTTCCGGATCGGACAGACGCTCGCCGGCAAGTACTGCATCGATCGCATGATCGGCAAGGGGGGGTTCGGCGCGGTCTACGAGGCGACGGACAACACCCTCGGCAGCAAGGTCGCCATCAAGGTGCTCAACGCCCGGAGCGCCACCGACACCGAGAGGGATGCATTCCGGGAAGAGGCGCGTCGCGTCACCCGCCTCAAGCACCCGAACATCGTCGACTGGAAGGTCTTCGAGCAGCAGGCGGACGGCTCCTATTACTTCGTCATGGAGTTCCTGGACGGGGAGGAGCTCGGCGACATCCTCAAGCGCGAGACCCGGCTCGATCCGAAGCGCGCGGCAACGATCCTTCTCGACATCCTGTCCGCCCTGCGCAGCGCGCACCACGTCTCCGCGGAGGAGTCCATCCTCCACCTCGACCTGAAGCCCCAGAACGTATTCCTGGTGAGAGGCAAGGGACACGAAACGGAGCGGGTCAAGGTCATCGATTTTGGCCTCGGCCTCATGGCGGGAAACCAGCTCGAGGGCGGCGACGACCCCGAGCCCGACAAGACCACCGCCGACTCCTCCACCCTGCGACTGGCACCCGGCCCCGCAACGTCGACCGGCACCGGTTCCGCCACCGGCTCCACCGGGAGCTTCAGGAGGAGCCGATCCTGCACTCCGGCCTATGCGTCTCCCGAGCAATCGGCGCACTTCGCGGAAATCCTCGAGCGCCGGGGCATCTTCATCAGCAACCGGACCCTGGTGCCGCTCGACTGCCGATCCGACCTCTACTCCTTCGGGCTCATCGGGTTCGCCATGCTCACGGGAGAGCGCCCCTGGGACGAGGATCCCAAGACCCCTTGGGAGTGGCTCCGCCTGCACTGCGACGTCCCCCCCAAGAAGCTGGCGGCCATGCGGGTTCCGGGAGTCTCCCGCGCCCTGGCGCGATTCATCGATCGGTGCCTGGTCAAGGATCGCGAGCAGCGGTGGAAGGACACCCATGAGGCCTACCACGCCCTCCACGACATCGTACATCCTCCGGTCTGGAAGACGGTGGCCCGGGTCACGATTCCTCTGCTGATCGTGGCCGCCCTCGTCATCGGCTACATCGCGTCCACGCGACCGCCCGAGAGATTCGATCTCCGGGCCCGCGCGGGAACGAGCGAGGTCGATCTCGCCACCACCCCTCTCTATTTCGGTCCCGGTTCGCCCGCGCGAACCATCGTTCCCGTCCAGCCTCCCGGGGACGTTTCCCGGAGCCCCCTGCGCCTGGTCACGAGCCTCGACCGGAGCGACGCCGTGCTGACGGGGTTCGTGGCGCGGGCCGAGGGCCAGGAGGTCGAGATCCGCGTTGCCGGGCGGCGAGATCCCTATCGCGGCCTCGTTCACCTCGAGCTGGAGGACGGGGGACGCGATCGGTTCTCCCGCCCCTTCCGGCTCATCTACCTCCCGGAGAATTCCTGGAGCCTTCTCCCTCTCGACATCGAGAGTCTCCGCGAGAAGAGCCTCGATCCCGTGGGGAGAAAGATCGAGGTGCGGGTCGACATCGAGGACGAGGAGGATGTCGATTCCATCCTGCTCACCCGAGGAGAAAAGATCGAGAGGGCGCGCTTCGAGGGTCGGCGCGAGGGAGTGGCCCTCTTCGGAGCCGCGGTGGATCCCCTCGGCCTCGTCACCGGAGCGGCCGAGATCACCGTACGCGCCCTCGACAAGGCCGGCTCGAGCCACGAGAGGAAGGTCACCTTTTCGGTGGCCGGCGAGCCCCTGTCGCTGTCCGGCATGAACCTCGAGACCGAACGCCGGACCCTGCTTCCGTCGACGGATGGAACCTACGATCTCTTCGCCAACACCTCCTCCCGTCTGGTGGTCACGCTGAACGGCAAGGGCGATCTCCGCTACCGCATCCTGGACGAGGAGTCCCGGAAGGAGCTGGCGGCGGGAGCCTCGACGGGTGAACGGGTGCACCGGATCGACCTTTCGCGGGTGCCGGACCTGCGAGAAGACCGCAGCGCTCCCTACCGGGGTCGCATCGAGATCGAGGCCGACGACGCGGCCTACGTCTCGCGGACCGATCCGGGCCGGGGGCGTCTTCCGGGCGAGGCCGTCCGCTTCCACTACCGGGTCGATCCGCCCGAGCTCGAGGCGGTGAGATTGCTCGTTCCCGACCGGCGGCCCCTCGAGATCGAAGACGGGGCCACCGTCTACTCGCCGAGCCGCGAGGTCAGCCTGGCCCTCACGCGACGCTTCCGGTCGTCCCTCCAGGTGGCCATCCGCGCCGAGGACGCCGGAAAGGAAGCCGTGAGCCTGCCCGCACGGATCCTTCAGGGAGCGATCAACCCCGACGAGGCGGTGTTCGACCTCGGGCTGCCGGGGGACGGCGTCTACCGGGTACACCCCGTGATCCGACTCGTTTCGGAGTCGGGCGAGCCGAGTCCCGGCGAGGAGGCGGCCCCCTCCTACACCCTGGTCGTCGACACGAGTGCTCCCGGCCTCGAGCTGTCTCTTGCTTCCTCCGGCAAGCTCGTCACGGCGAGCAACCCCTCGCCCGGCAGCCTCGGGCTCCGCATCCTGGACACGCCTCTCGGGCAGGACGAGAGGGTGACCCCGGTCTCGCTCTCCTGGCGAATCACCCGCCGGGGCGCCAGCGGACGCGAGGTCGAGATTCCCCTGTCGAGCGCCCTTCCTGGCACCGTGACCACGCTCTCTCCCCTGGTCTGCGACCTCCACCTTCCCTGGGAGGATCGAAGCACCCCCGAGGCGGACCATGACGGTGTGTACCGTCTCGAGGCGAGCGGGACCGATGCCGCGGGAAACGTGGCCCGATCGGGCTCGGTGTCGTTCACGGTCTCGCTCCAGGGACCCCGGGCCGAGCTCCTGGAACCCGGCGCCACGAGCCCGACCTGGGAGCGCGGGTCGGGCGGACTCTGGGACCTGCGCCTTCGCTCGGCCGACCGCAACGGCACGGCCTCGGTCGAGGCGACGATCGCGGCCACGGGCGCGGGCGCACCCGTCCCCCTCGTCCTCGACCTCCTGAGAAGAGAGGGATCGGACGAGGTCGACACGGTGTGGGAGTCGAGCCTCCGGCTCGGTCCCGACTGGTCGACGCGGGAGGTCGAGATCCGCATCCGGGCGCAGGACGGCGCGGGCACCGAGGCCGAGGTGACGCGCCAATGCCGGCTCCCCGAGATCCGGGAGGAGCATCCCCGGCTGCTCGCGGTCACGCGTCGCGACGAGCCCGGGGCACCCATCGCCCCCATGCGTCTCGTTCCCGGCAACCGGGACGGGAACTACCGATTCCACGGCCGGGGCGATTCCATCGAGAACGAGCAGTTCCAGCGGAGCCAGATCGAGCTCCGCACCCTCACCTGGTCCTGGGACGTCGAGTTCCAGAAGGACGAGATCTCCGACTACTATCTCGACGAGCACGAGGTGACGTGCGGAGAGTATCTCGCCTTCGTGCGGTCCAGGACCGGCTTCGCCGATCCCTCCCTGTGGCCTCGGGACGCCGAGGGCAACCCCGACATCCCCCCGGCACCTCGCCGGGAAGAGATCGAAAAGGCCCTCTCCTCCCGACCGGCCGATCTCCCGGTGACGCTCGTCTCCTGGGCCGAGGCCTGGGCCTATGCCCGCTGGGTCGGCAAGCGGCTCCCCTCGTTCGTGGAGTGGGAGGTCGCGGTGAGGGGCGGGGCGCAGTACCGGCCCTATGCCTCCTTCCGACCCGACGTCCCGCGCGACAAGGACGAGCTCAACTTCGACCACAGGACCGGGTCTCCCTGGCCGGTGGGACGAGGAATCGACGTGACCCCCGACACGGGGATCCGCAACCTCGACACCAACGTCATGGAGTGGACACGAACGCCGGCCTCCCTCACCGGCGGCGGAGATTCCTCGGCACGGGAGGAAGCGCGCGCACGCCCCCTTCTCTTCGCCGCCCAGGAGCAAGAGGAGACCCCGGCTGCGGGGAGCCGTCTCTATCACGCGGTGGGCGGACACTACGCGAGCAGCACGGCCGACGCCTCCAAGTCGGACGCCTTCGATCGCGACGAGCGGATGCCTTATCTCGGGTTCCGCTGCGCCGTCTCGGCCCGCCACGTGGCCCGGGCGCGGGAAGGTTCCGTCGATACGACGCTGTCCCCCGTTCTCTACCGTGCCCTCGGGCCCGAGGATGCCTCCAGGAGGTCCGCCATCGATGAGTAGCATGAACGCCAGGATCTGCGCTCGACCCGGCTCGATCGGGTGCGGGATCACGGCCATGGGGCTTCTCCTCGGGCTCGCCTCCTGCGCGTCGACGGGCGAACCCGAGGCGGGTCCGCCCCTGCCCTTCCATCTCGCCGTGGTCCCCGTGGAAATCACCGTCCCCGCCGCGACCACGGAGGGCGATCCCGGATTCGAGCTCCGGATCGACGGTCAGGCGCTCGCGGAGAGGATGCGCGACACGCTGAGCCGCTCGGGCTTTGCCAGGGCGACCCTGCTCGAGCCCCCCTCGGACACCGACCCCGAGTCCTTCGCTCGCTGGGATCTTCCCCGGCGGCAGGAATGGTGGGTCCGCGCCGCCGAGAAGGCGAAGGCCGACCTCCTCCTGGTGCCGCGGCTGCGCTACGAGCCCGAGATCCGGCAGGAGGGTCAGCCGTGGTACGTGGCCGTGCCGTCCTTTCTCTTCCTCGGGCCCATCGCTTTCTTCATCGAGGATCGTCGCTACGAGGCCGACGTGACCCTGACCCTCGCCGTTCACGGGCTCTCCCCCATCGAGGACAGGCAGGCCACGATCCTCGGCGAGGGGGCACTGCTCCTCACCGCCGAAACCGAATTCGTGGAGACCCACCTGAGCTTCCTGCAGCGAGCCGAGGGAATCGGCAGCTATGCCCAGACCCTCATCATGCCGTCGGGGTGGATCGCGCCCCGGACCACCGCCGCCCTGGATCGGATGGCCGACGACGTGGTCGATCTCCTCTGCCGGAACGGCGCCCGGGAGCTCGGCACCAACCGCAGGGAGGAGATCGTGCGGGCACAGGGCACCGCCAACCACTTCCTCGATCTCGGGACGCTGCGCATCGATCGGTCGAGCGGCGGCGACATCGACCTCGCGGCGGATGTCCTCCTCTCCACCGATCGCGGGGTCGACCGCATGCGCGACTGGCGCGTCGACCTCGGCGCCGAGTCGCGGGAGGGACGCTTCGCGGAGCCGGAGGTCGAGGGGACATGGCTGCGCTACGCGATCCGCCAGACGCTTCCGGTTCCCCCCGGTGTGGACGCCGTGCGGCTCACCCTGCGCGAGGGAGGAGCCCCGCCGCGGCGGCGGACGTACACGTTGCCGATCCCGGGGGCGGGGGGGCGCTGAGACCTTCCTCGGCATGGCGAGGTGGCGCCTGCCCTACGGCCGGCGCAGGACCACCGCACCCCCGAACAGGAGCGCCAGGAAGAGCAGCCCCAGCTCACCCAGCCCCGGAATCTCCGTGGGCTCCGCCACGGGAATGGTGAAGCAGGTCGGATCCTCGTCGCCGAGCACCGTCGGGTCGTCGGTGAGGCGCTCGACGTCGTTGCCGCCGCAGCCGAAGCCGTCGTAGAAGATGCGGGCCTGGTTGCAGAGCGTGCTGCCCATGGTGGAGAAGGCCACCCGGGCGTCGATGACGATCATCACCGAGCCCATGGCCGGGATCACCCCGTTGAACTCCACCCTGCGCGCGACCGGATCGACCTGCACCATCCCCGAAGTGGCCATCACCGACACGATCTCGATCCCCTCCGGGAGATCGTCCACGAGCTCCGGCCCCGCAAGATCGGGCTGATCGTTGAGGGCGGCGTTGGTGAGGTGGATGACGTACTGGACGGCCCCTCCCTCGATGAAGTCGCCCGTCACCGTCTTGGTGCCGCTGACATCGCTCGGGACCGGATCGTCGCAGATCGAGAGTGCGCAGAGGTCGAAGGAGCCCGGGCAGGTGTGGTCCTGGAGGAAGTCCGCCACCGGGTTGCCGTCCGGCCCCAGGACCGCCGGCTCGTCATTGACCACCTTCACCTGACCCGCGGCCATGGCCTCGAAGTCCAGCACGGTGTCCGGAACGCCGTCGAGGGCCCCGATCGCGGCGCAGCTCGCCTCGTCAGGGAGCGGGACCGACACCAGGAACTCCCGGCAATCCCCCACCGGGAGATCGAAGGGAGCGGGCGGAACAAAGCCGAGAAGGGCCAGCACGGTGGAGTCGAGGGTCACCAGCTCGAGGTCGGTCTCGCCGGTGTTGGTGACCTTGAGCGTGATCACCGCCCGGCCGGGAAAGCCGGGAATCGTGCGCCGGGCCGAGATCTCGCACTCGAGGTCCGGCGTCACCACGTCCACGTAGGCGTCGTCGGTGGTGGTGACCCGGGTCGCGGGGAGGTTCGGATCGTTGGGATCGAAGTCCGCCACCACGGTGGCGATGTTGAGGGTGTCGGTCAGAAGACTGGTGGCATACGAAGCGGAGACAGGCCTCGCACCGTATGGCAACCGCTGCCCCACCCCCCCCCCGAAGTCAGAGGTGATGTCGCCGCCGAGGAGGGAATCGGTCACCGACACCAGCTCCGCGTTGCCCGAGGACGGACCGACGGGGCTCGCGTTATCGAGGTTGATGCGGTAGAAAACCACCGCTCCGGGCAGCGCGGTGATTTCGGGGCGGAAGGAGAAGTCATCGATCATGAAGGCATCGTTGTCGTCGATCGTCCCGTCTCCCGTCGTCTCCATGCCTGGAAGCACGAGCTTGGTGATCTCGACCAGGAGCGGGGGGATATCGGGGTCCTGGCCCAGCCGGAGCGAACCGAAGACCTCCTCGTCGGCCGAGCACGACTGCTCGGCCATGGCCACCACCCGGGTGAAGATGTTGTAGACGTTGTTGTAGTTGCGCGGGCCTTCACCCAGGAAGACCACCCGGTTCCTCAGGCTGCTGACCCGGAATTCGATGTCCCGGGTGGGGCTCCCTCCCGGTCCGGTGGGAGGCCCGAACGAGAACTGGATGTCGCTGGGCTCGAAGTTGAACACGTTGTCGATGATCCGGGTGACGTTGGGCGCACTCGGGAGCACGCCGTTGCAGGACTCGATGGTGAAGGAGAGGTCATACGGGCGAGCGGGATCTCCCAGCAATCCAACCGTATTCTCGTTGTCATTGCCGAAGTCGATGCAGACCAGATAGGTCTCGCAGCCGGTGTCGGAGAGACCGAACACGCTCTCCCCCACCCCCACTCCGAGCCGCTGGTGGACACCGTCGCCATCCACATCGAAGGGGTTGCCCCGGTTCGAGAAGGGATCCTGGGCATCGAAGGCCAGATCCAGGCCGATGAACAGCGACCCGTCGAGCTGGCGCGAAAGCTTGTTCCGGACCCGTCCGATGTTCAGCCCCGAGATACGCGCTCCGTTGCAGGCCGCCCCTTCGGGCACCACGTCGTAGCCGTAGATGCAGGCCAGGAGCAAGGACTCGATGCTGTTTCGATCCACGGTCCGCCTCTGCCCCGCGGGAAGGTTCGGGATCATCAGCGAGTTGGGAACGGTCTGGGGATCGAGGTGAAGCTGGAAGGTGCTCGGATCGGCCACGATCCGGGTCTGCACCCCGTCACACACGAGCGGCGCGGTCCCGCCGCTGGGCCGGCCGATGAGCGGGGCCACCCGCAGGTTGCCGAAGAAGCCGAGGGCGTGGCCGATCTCGTGCAGAGCCACGGTGAGGAGATCGAACTCGCCGGTGGGGATCATGTCCCCGTCCTGACCGGGGGTCGGGTCGACGAAGAAGCGAACGTTCGAGTTGAACCGGATGTTGCAGGAGACCGGCTTCTGCGACTTCCCGCTGATCTCGGCCTGGGTCTCGCCCAGCTGGGTGTCGAGACTCTGGTCGAAGACGAAGCACAGGGTGACCGGTCCCAGCCCTCCGGGAAAGAGACTCTCCCACTTGACGATGGCGGCCCGGACCACGGCGATCTCCGCCGCGGTGAGCACTCTCTGCCCGGCTCCCACCTGGCCATTGAACTTGGAGGTGATGCCGCGCAGACAGATGGCGTTCTGGACCTGCAGGTCGAGGGGTACGGCCGGGTTCCCGTCGCGCAGCGTCAGGTTCCCGTCATCGGGATTGTTCGGATTGATGAGGTCGCCGAGATTGCCGTCGAGAGTCTGGGCCAGGACCGGACGGCAGGGAAGGGTCAAGACGACGAGAGCAAGTAAGAGGATGCCTGTGCGCACGAGGATCATGGTGATCTCCCCCTTCCCCGGACCGGCCGAGGCCTGACTTCCGCACCCTCGAGTCACCGACACGACCGGTGGGCCCTTCTCGCGGCGCGGAGCAGCAGCCATGATCCGGGCACGAGCCCCCTGCGTCAAGCGCAAAGGACAGTCTGTAACGCATCGACCCAATGCCCTGCATCAAGAGCGGTTAGACTCACACTCCGGTGCCCGGGGCTGGGGTAGAAATTCTCCCCCGCCTACGGCCGCCGCAGGACCACCGCACCCCCGAGCAGGAGCGCCAGGACGAGGAGCCCCAGCTCACCCGGCCCCGGAACCTCGGTGGGCTCCGCCAGGGGCACGTCGAAGCAGGTCGGATCCTCGTCGCCGGGCAGCGTCGGATCGTCGGTGAGGCCCTCGACGTCGTTGGCGCCGCAGCCCACGCCGTCATAGAAGATGTGGGCCTGGTTGCAGATCGTGCTGCCCATGGTGGAGAAGGCCACCCGGGCGTCGATGACGATCATGACCATTCCCTGGGCCGGAATGACACCGTTGAACTCCACACGGCGCGCCACCGGATCGACCTGGACCATCCCCGAAGTGGCCATGACCGATTCGATCTCGATCCCCGCCGGCAGCTCGTCCACGAGCTCCGGTCCCGGGTTGTCGGGCTGGTCGTTGAGGGAAAGGTTGGTCAGGGTCAGCACGTACTGGATGGCCCCGCCCTCGATGAAGTCGCCCGAGACCGTCTTGGTGCCGATGACGTTGCTCGGCAGCGGGTCGTCACAGATCGAGAGGGCGCAGAGATCGAAAGAACCCGGGCAGGTATTCTCCTGCAGGAAGTCGGCCACCGGCATGCCGTCCGGCCCCAGGATGGCCGGCTCGTCATCGACGACCTTGACCTGACCCGCCGCCGTGGCCTCGAAGTCGAGGACGCTGTCCGGAACACCGTCCAGCCCTCCGATCTCGACGCAGCGCGCCAGGTTCGGAAGCGGCACCTCGAGCATGAGCTCCATGCACTCCCCCACGAGGAGCTCGAAGGGAGCCGGGGGAACAAAACCAAGCTGCCCGAGCACGGTGGCGTCGAGAGTCACCATCTCGAGGTCGGCCTCGCCGCAGTTGGTGACCTTGAAGGTGATCACCGCTTCCCCGGGAAAGCCAGGGATCGTGCGCTCGGCCGAGATCTCGCACTTGAGACCCGGCGCCAGCACGTCCACGTAGGCATCATCGCTCTGCGTGACCCGGGTCACGGGCCCGTTGGGATCGTTGGGGTCGTTGGGGTCGAAGTCGGCAACCACCGTCGCGGTGTTGAGAGTGTCGGACAGGAGGCTCGTGGCATACGAGGCGAAGAGCGGAGGCGATCCGAAGCGGAAGGTCTGCCCCACTCCGCCGAAGTCGACCGTGATGTCGCCGCCGAGGAGGGGATCGGTGACCGAAACGAGCTCCGCCAGACCGCTGGCCAGACCGATGGGGCTCGCGTTGTCGATCTTGATCCGGTAGAAGACCACGGCTCCGGACAGCGCGGTGATCTCGGGCCGGTAGGAGGAGTCCGGAGTGACGGAGGCGTCGTCCCCGTCGATGACGGCGGTTCCCGCCACCTCCATCCCGGGAGCCACCCGCTTGGAGATCTCGACCAGGAGCTGCGGGATGTCCGGGTCGGCTCCGAGGTTCAGCGCCCCCGAGACCACCTCGTCCTCCGAGCAGCCCAGCGCGGCCATGGCCTTCACGCTGATGAAGATGTTGTAGACGTTGTTGAAGTCCCGGCTTTCTCCCAGGTTGGTGGTGACCACGTTCTCCCGCAGGTTGGCGATGCGGAACTCGATGTCGCGCGTGGGACTCCCTCCCGGTCCGATAGGCGGTCCGAACGAGAACTGGATGTCGCGGGGATCGATGTTGAACTCGTTGTCGATGATCCGGGTGACGTTCGGCGCCCGGGGAAGCACGCCGTTCTGCGATTCGATGGTGAACGAGAGGTCGAACAGCCGGGTGGGTTCGCGAGGGTTGTTATCCCCGAAGTCGATACAGACGAGATAGGTCTCGGGGCCGACATCGGAGATTCCGAACACGCTCTTGGCCACGCCGGGCGAGAGCTGCTGGTGGACACCGTTGCCGTCGACATCGAAGGGGTTGCCCCGGTTCGAGAAGGGATCCATGGGATCGAAAGCCAGATCGAGGCCGATGAAGAGAGAGCCGTCGAGCTGGCGCGAGAGCTTGTTGCGCACCCGTCCGATGTTGAAACCGGCCACCCGGGTCCCGTTGCAGTCGGCGGGATCGGGCGGACAGTCATAGCCGTAGATGCAGGCCAGGAGCCGGGTCTCGATGCTGCTGGCATCCACGCTGCGCCGCTGGCCCGGGGGAAGGTTCGGGACCATCAGAGAGTTGGGCACGGTCTGAGGATCGAGGTGGAGCTGGAGAGTGCTCGGATCGGCCACGATCCGGGTCTGGATCCCGTCGCAGGCCAGCGGCGCCGTCCCTCCGCTGGGCTGGCCGATGAGCGGGGCCACCCTCAGGTTGCCGAAGAAGCCGAGGGCATGGCCGATCTCGTGGAGGGCCACCGTCAGGAAATCGAACTGATTCCCGGGGAGATCGCCGGCGGTGGCGGGAGTCGGGTCGACGAAGAAGTCGATGTTGTCGTTGAAGCGGATGGTGCAGTTGACCGGCTTCTGGGACTTGCCATCGATCTGGGCCTGGGTCTCGCCGAGCTGCGTGTCGAGCCTGTTGTCGAAGAAGAAGCACATCGTGACCGGACCAAGGCCACCCGGAAACAGGGTGTCCCACCTGTCGATGGCGGCCCGCACCACGAGGATCTCCGCCGCCGTGAGCCGCCTCTGCCCCGCCCCGGGATTCCCGTCAAACTTCGGCGTGATTCCCCGCAGACAGATCGCGTTCCGGACCGGCTGGTCCAGGGGTTCTGCCGGGTTCCCATCGCGCAGGGTCAGGTTTCCGTCATCGGGATTGTTCGGATTGATGAGGTCGCTCAGCAGGCCGTCCAGGGTCTGGGCCGTTGCCGGTGCAAGAACGGTGAGCACGACAACGGCGGCGCCCAGAAATCGGGCGGCGGTTCCCTCGATCCTCATCTTGAAGCTCCCCATGGTAGGTCACCCATCCAACGCGCCGGGGGCCCGAACGAAGAGCCTCTCCACGACACGGGCGGCGGATTCAGGCGAGGGGTCATGATGGCCCAGGCGAGCCCCTCCGTCAAGCATAAACACAATTACAATATGTATTTATGCCTAATGAGATGAATAGAAAACGGTTAGGCTGCCCGATTCCTGGTTGGCCGTGACCAGATCGGGGTCCCCATCGCCATCGAGATCCGCGGCGACGAGGGCGGCCGGCCCCCGAAACACCCCGGGCTGGAGGGTCGGATCGACGAAGAGCCGGGTCGGCCGGGGGGCAAAGAGCCCTCCCCCGAGCTGCCGGTAGAAGGCAAGGTCATCACTGGTTCCCTGGCAGGTGATGACGTCGAGGTTTCCGTCCCCGTCCAGGTCGAAGAGCACCACATCCGTCGGAGCTCCGACCGCACCCCCCCCCGCCCCGTCGAGGGTCAAACGGTCGAAGATCCCACCCTCTCTCTGCCGGAACAAGACCACGCGGTTGCTCGAGGAGGCGTTGACACAGACGAGATCGATGTCCCCGTCACCCTCCACGTCACCGGCGACGACGGCGAGCGGGAGACTCACCCCGCGAAGCACCTGGGGAACGCCCCCGAAGAGGCGCGGTGAGGTCTGCCGGAAGATCGTCACCGAGTCGTCCAGCTCGTTGGCGGAGACGATGTCGAGCCGGCCGTCCCCGTCGACGTCCGCCACCGCGATGCCGCGCGGAAAGCTGACCGGACCGAGTCGCGTCCCGAGAAGGAATCCCGGAGGATCCTGTCCGTCGTTGTAGTAGACGACGATGGAGTCGCCGGCCGCAAAATCGAGAAGAGACGCGACGATGTCGAGGGCCGCGTCTCCATCGACGTCCGCCACCTCGACCACGCGCGCAAGAGCTCCGGGATCGAGATCGACGGATGCCGCCGTGTACCCTCCGGCGATCCCCCTCAGGAACACCGTCAGCATGCTGCTGGCCAGGCTGGAGACCACCACGTCCTGATCACCATCCCCGTCGAGATCTCCTGTGGCCAGGGATCCGGGTTGGTCGAGAGAGGTCGCGGTGAGAAGCAAGGGCTCCTCGGAGAAGAGCCCCGGGCTCGTCTGAAGAAAGAGGGCCATCGCGGAAGATCCCACGTCGGCGCAGAAGAGGTCGAGATCCCCGTCCCCGTCGGCATCGGCCGCCGAGAGGTCGAGCGGCGTGCGAAGAGAATCCGGGGCGAGAATGCTGGTGCCGGGAAGAAGGGTCGGTGGGCAACCCTCGACGGGATTCCGGACCCGTGGCTCGAAGCGGCCCCTCGCCGTCTGGAAGAAGAAGGTCAGCGTACCGTCGGCCCGGGTGGAAGCCGAGACGATATCGACCGCCCCGTCGCCGTCGAGATCTCCCACCCCCACCGCACGCGGGTCGAAGAGAGGCAGCTCCAGGAGACGCGGATCGAAGCTCCTCGGCGCCGTCTGGAAGAAGATCGCCAGCGTGCTTCCATCCTCGTTGGCGACCACGAGATCGAGGTCGCCGTCGCGGTCCAGATCGGCGATGTCGAGGGTGTCGGGGCCCAGGCTCACCGCGGCCGAGCCGACGCGGAGGGGCAAGTAGACCCTCGCGTCCTCCTGGAAGAAGATCGTGAGGTCGTTCCCATCGCGATTGGCGGAGACGATGTCGAGCCGACCGTCGCCGTCGACATCGGCCAGCTTCACGTCGAGGGGGCTGTTGGTAAGGTTGCGGCTTCCGAGGCGCTGGGTCTCGAACACATCGGGTGCCGTCTGGTAGAAGACGGTCAGATCGTCGCCGAGGCTGTTCCCCACCACGATGTCCACGAGACCGTTGCCGTCGAGATCCCCCACCGCGCTCGACTCGGGTCCCACCGTGACGCCCGCTCCTCCCAGGGGCGGATCCCGCAGCACGAACGCGCCCGGGCCCTCCTGGTAGAAGATGCGGACGGTGTCGCCGCCGAAATTGGCCGAGACGAGATCGAGATCTCCGTCGCCGTCGAGGTCGGCCACCGACACCGCGGCCGGGCTCGCCTCGGGCACCACGAGCGAGATCGGCTTGTCCGAGAAAACTCCGGGCGAGATCTGCGGAAAGATGGCGAGATTGTTGGCGGAGCCGAAGTTGGCCACCACCACATCCACGAGGGAATCCCCGGTGAGCTCACCCGTAGCCACGTCGAAGGGGATGGAGCCCGGCACCTGCACCAGCACCTGCCGGGTCGAGAAGACCCCGGCCGGTTCCTGGAAAAAGAGAGTCACATTGCTGTTACCCACGGCATCGTTGGTGACCGCCAGATCGAGGTCGCCGTCGGAGTCGAGATCGGCCACGACGAGCGCGCCGACGTCAACGAGGTTCGGCTCCAGCACGGTGCACGGTGAGACGTCGGCATCGGCCTTCACCACCCGGGAGACGGCCGAGGCCGCCGGCGCCCCGAGATCCCGATCGAGAGCCAGCACCCGCACCAGCACGTTCCCTCCCGGGAGAACGTCACCGGTGTCCCATACAAAGACATCGGAGGCGCCGTTGCCCGAGGCGCGCGCACGCACGCGATCGGCCCGGTCGCGGATGAGATAGGCCTGGCGCGCGATCGGTGGCGCGAACGGGAGGTCCACCGTCGCCACCTGGGTCGCCCGGTCGAAAGCGGTGATGGTCCGCACCTGCTCGAGACCCCCACCCGTCGTCACGGTGTCGAGGCCGGGAAGGGCGAGGAGACGGAGGCCGTCGGGCCCCACGGTGAGGTCTCCGATCTCGCCCTCGTATCCCGCCCCCGAGGACCCGGGTTCGGGCAGGAGAAGGAAAGGCACCTCCTCGGGTCCGATCCGGAGCCCCCGCAGCTCCTCACCGCTGACTCCCTCGTCATCGGTGAGAACGAGGAGCCGAGGTCCCTCTTCCTCGACGGCGAGGGCGCGCGGATGGGGAAAGGCTCCGGCGGCGATCTCCTCGACCTGCCGGTGCTCGACATCGACGGCAAGAAGACGTCCGCTGCTCCCGCGGAGAGATCCCCTCTCCGCGAGGAAGAGAGAGTGGTCGCGCCGGGGATCGATGACGACCCCCCAGGGAGCGTCGAGACCGCTGAGGACCGGGAAGGCCGAGAAGAAGGCCTCGTGGTAACGCAGCTCCACGAGGGAGCCTCCGACCGTGAAAACGGCCGAACCCGGGCCCAGCGAAGCCAGACCGCGCACCGGGCCGCGCTCGACGGCGGGAGCCTGATCGGAGCAGAGAAGGGGGATGACCACCCCATCTTCGACGCGGAAGATGCGCCACACCGAGTCGCCACGGGACGCTTCATCGCTGGTGGCGACCAGAACGGCATCCCCTCCCCGCTCGCGGGTCATGGTGTCCGGAACGCCGACGCGCGGAGCCGCGACCTCGGTCTCGATGGAGAGGTCGGCGAGCCGTACCTGCGCGAGTCGCCAGGCTCCCGGCGAGGGCTCGTCGAGAACGAGGGCGGAGAGCCCGGAAGGGAGAGCAAGCGCGGTGCGCGGCGAGACGAGCTCCCCCTCCCCGCTCCCCGCAGTCCTGGGCGGCACAAGGGGTCGTCGGTGGATCTCGAGCTCCCGTCCCACGAGATCGGGGGCGACTCCCCCCGGTCCGAGGATGGTGGAGGCCGAGGTCGCGATCTCGGGCAGGCGCACCGAAGCCGCGTCCACGGGGACGACGCCCCCCCCCACTGCCACCGGACTCTCGGTGGCAATGCGCAGCCTCCGCCTCTCGAAGGGATCCTGCAGCGAGGCCCGCAGATCCGCTGCCGTCCCGGGATCGGCGAAGGGCTGGCCGAGAAACGTCCACTGGAAGACGACGTCCACCAGATCGCCTTCGGTGTCGACGACGCTGAAGGGAATGGGGATCCCACGCCGCAGATCCGGATTGAACACGAACACGTCGCTGGACAGGAGCGCACGCGGCCGAGCATTGTTGTCGACGGCAAAGGGCGGGGTGTCGACGCTGGCCCCGGGGACAGGATCGCCGGCTCCATCGCGTGCACCATCGAAGGGGGTGAACCGCAGGGTCACGTTCGCTTCCCGGGCGGGGAGGTCGCGGGCGGCGTCCCACAGGAAGATCTGGGTGGTGGGGTTCCGGAACACCTGCACGTCGTCCAGAGGCGTCCCCACGGGGGTGGCCCTGGCGTAGACCGGAGGTCCCGGTCCGTCCAGGACCGCGAACTCCACGTCGATGGAGATCCGGTCGTTGGAGGAGTCGGCCACGCGGAGATCGACGCGCACGTCACCCACGATCTCGCCCTCGTCGAGGCGCAAGGGATCGTCGGGATCGGACGGGGTGACGCTCGTTCCGGGAATGGACGCGATGAACGGCGGATCGTTGCCCACGAACGCGGTCACGGTGCGATCGATGCCGTACGTCGTCTCGACGATGCGGAGCTGGACGCACCGGAACGAGGCGTCACCGAGCTGATCGTCGTAGCGCCAGCCCAGGGTGTGGACGGTTCCCGCCCCGGTGGCCTGGAGAGAGGTGAGCGTGTCGGGGGAAACGAGGAAGGCGCCGATGCTCTGCTCGGGCTCGGTGCCGGTGAACGCGCAGCGGAGGGGCACCGCGTTCGGATCGCCCTCCACGACTCCCACCGCCGCCCGGATGTCGAGGTTGACCGTGGAATCGACGCCGCTGAGCCGGAAGGAGATCTGCGCGGGCGGGGTCTTGCCCGCCAGCACGCGGACCTCGCTGACGTCGAGGGTCGCGCTCCCGCCCCCTCCCCCCGAGGAGCTGGAGAGGCCCGTCACCGCCCCGATGGTCCCGGCCCAGCAGCCGGGCAGGACGACGGGCGCCACCGCGATCCACAGGATCGTGGGCAGACTCCGAAATCTGAAGGTCAGAGGATCGCCTCCGGTCAGGCGCCGTGGGGATGCCCCGCGCGGGGCTGGCTGGCCATTATGGTCGGCGGGGAGGGGAGGGACAAGGACGACGGGGCCGGGTCGGACAGCCGCCGGGGGAAGCGCTCCTAGACCTGCCGGACGAAGAGCCTCCGATCGGGATCGGACGGGAGGAGATGGGGATCGAGCTCGGCCAGAAAGCGGCCGGCATCGGTCCAGTAGCCGGCCGTGGGCGCGAGATCGGGCACCCGACGTTTCCAGTGGCGGTTGAACGACTCCATCACGACCTCCCGGACGTACTTCGCCACCATGGAGGCCAGAGCAATGGCCGGCTGGCGGTCCTCGCCGCCAAGGAGAAAGTCGAAGGTCAACCGGTCGCCCCCGGTCTCGACCCGGTAGCAGGACCGCGCTGCTCCCTCCTCGACCGCGGTCACCGGACAGAGGGGAAAGGACGCCTCGAGGAGAGCCGCGTAATACTTGCGCCCTCCCTGGCGATCGAGGAAGACGGTGGCGCGCCTCTCCACCCCCGCGTTGCGCTCGAGACCGGTGACGAGGGCGGCCTCGAGGGAGGCGCGGAAGAGCAGGGAAGCCTTGTTGTCGTCGCAGGCGACGCGATGGTTGTATTCGGTCTCGGGGACGAGACGACAGCCGAGATGCACGGACAATCCTCTCGCGGAGAGATGATCCCGGAGCGCGATCGACTGCTCGGCGACCCGATGGCTGTCCGCGGCCAGAGGCAGCTCGAGGCCGGGTCTCCCGTACCACGGGAGCGGGGGAAAACCCTCGTCCTCACGCGAGCAGCAGAGAAGCCTCTGAAGGTCATCGAGGCGGGCGGGAATCTCGCCATAGGCGGCACCCACGAAGGCGAGGACCGCCCCCTCGAGCCGGGCAAGTCCGCGCCGGTCACGGGAGTACAGGATCTTCGAGTCGCCGATGAGCACGGTGTCGCGGTGCGGACCGGGGCGACGCGAGGGCAACCTCTTCCGGACCCACCTCACGCGAGGAGACAGCGTCCGGGCAAGCTCCCTTCCCGTGGGCACGTCATCCTCTGCCGAGAACGCGGAGCACCCCACCACGAGCGGGCCCAGGCGCGGTCCGTAGCCCGCCTCGTCGATGCCGCACACGATGTTCAAGGGGCCCCTCCCCTCGGCTTGACTCCCGAGCCGCGATCGTTCACGCTGGCCGCCGCCCACGCCATCCGCAGGGAGCATCCCAGCTCTGCCTGAAGATGGCCAGGGTCTTGTTCCAGGGAGTTCTGGCCGCCACCTTCAGGGGTCACGAGCGGCTTCACCTCGAGAGGAGTACCCGTGGACGACGACATCCACGTCGAGCAATCCATGCCCGCCCATGGCCAGAAGACCGGCGCGAGCGACGAAGACTGCACGGAGCATCGCGTGGTCATCCGGCCCTATCCCAAGGTGATCTTCTTCTACCCGACGTTTCTCGTCTCGGTCTTCTGCTGGCTCGTCCTCTTCACGGACAGTGCCGCGACTCCCGAGGTCGACTCCTGGATCTCGCCGGGCACTCTCGGCCTCTGGTTCTTCCTCGCCTTCACCATCAACATCCTCGTCATCAGCTTCGAGTTCAGCCGCATCGTGACCATCACCATCTTCGTCGCCATCGTGGCGGTCCTGTTCGGTGCCCTCTGGCTCGACGGCAAATACGACTTCCTGGGACCGGTGGGCGACATCGTGGCCGCCATCAACATCCAGTCCAATCAGCAGTTCTACGGCATGATGAGCCTGCTCTTCACCGTCATCTACATCGGGGTGTTCGTCAACACGCGCTTCAACTACTTCGAGATCACCCACAACGAGATCCTGCACCACCACGGCTATCTGGGCGACATCGAGAGGTTTCCCGCCCCCAGCCTGCGCATGACCAAGGAGATCAACGACATCTTCGAGTTCCTGCTCGCCTTCTCGGGCCGGCTCATCCTGTTCCCGGCCAACGAGAGGAAGGCGATCGTCCTCGACAACGTCCTCAACGTGAACCGTGCAGAAGAACGCCTGACGCAGCTCCTGGGCAAGATCAGCGTGAAGATCCACTAGCCCGGATAATTCACGAAGTCGAGCGAACAGGCTACCGGATGTAGGGGATGGTGTGAAGAGGGCCCCCTATGTTGTTCCGGCGTCAATGAGCCACCGTCTTGCGCCGATGTCCGGACCGTTACG
>Ga0326597_10000773_pt1 | contig 54772 bp, 40 predicted proteins | sample RVTome_12_FD_203789 | JGI IMG/M metagenome (GOLD analysis project Ga0326597, IMG submission 203789) | Soil microbial communities from uranium-contaminated site in the Upper Colorado River Basin, Wyoming, United States - RVT100D185 | ecosystem: Environmental > Terrestrial > Soil > Contaminated >... | reverse complement strand
ACGCAAATCTTCCTTCCCCATCAAACCCAAACTGCGAGCATCCTGTTTCATCGCCATACACATGCATACGATCACGCCGAGCGATGTGTTCAGTTATTCTGTGTCGGAGTAGTAAACCTCATCGGTCAGCACAGCGGACCCTACACACTACGCACTCGGCGGCTGACGGCCGGCGCTACGCAAGCCGCCGGGGATGCACGTCTCACCCGGGATTCTTCGACTCTGGATCCGCTGCCTTGCCGGTCGATGGGCCGGAGTGTCCGGCCTGCGCCGGTTCCCGGGCAAAGGCCGCCAGGCCCAGTTGCGAACCCAGGTTCATGCTCTCCAGCGCGCTGGCCGGCACGATGACCATGGAGCCCTTTTCTTTAAGTCCTTCGAAGAGCATGTTCATGCCGCGAAGGTGCAGGGCCACCGGATTGTCTATGTATCGCTCGGCCGCGGTGGCGAACTTCTCCGCGATCTCCGTCTCGGCCGTGCCCAAAATGATCCGCGCACGGCGCTCCCGTTCGGCCTGGGCCTCTTTGGACATGGCCTGCTCGAGTTGCCTGGGGATTTTGATGTCACGGATTTCCACCGACTGAATCGTGATCCCCCAGTCATGTGTCTTGGCCTCGAGAACCTCCTGAAGGTCCTGGCCGAGTTCCTTGCGGTTCTGGAGAATCTCCGCCAACTCATGCTTGCCGATGATGTCGCGCAGTGCCGTCTGCGCCGAGAAGAGAATCGCCTCTTCATACCGCTCGACTTCAAGCACGGCCTTCTCGACGTCCCAGACGAGATAAAAGAAGATCGCATCCACGTCAACCGGCACCGTGTCGCGCGTCAGGGTCGTCTCCGCGCCGAACTGACGCGCCCGAATTCGCTGATCCACGTGATGTGAGATGTACTCGAGGACAGGGATGATGAAGTAGTAGCCCGGCCCACGCAAACCCTTGTAGGCCCCGAATCGCAGCACGACGGCCCGCTCCCATTGCTCGGCAACCTTCAGCGCGCTACTGACCAACCAGGCGACAAACGCGACGGCGCCCACGGCCGCCCAGAACGAAACGTGCTGAACCACCGCTTCATCCTGCCAGGGCTTGAAACCCCACAGCACACATGCCAACCCGACCGCCAGGAGCATTGCTGCCAAGATCCTGGCCTGCGGCGGCGTGCGTGAATCGTTGGTGAGCAGGGTCGTATGCATGGCTATCTCCTCTCAGTGAGCCGATCATTGAGCGCTTCGAGAAGCTCCGGAAGGGTGAAACCGAACTTCCCGGATTCGGCGATCCATTCGTCGCAAAACTTCTCAAGGAACTCCAGCCGCCTGGCCTGGTCCTGGGTGACTCCCGGTTCCGCGGCAACAAAGGTGCCGGTGCCCCGCTGGGTCGTGACGACCTTGCGGATCTCCAACTCGCGGTAGGCCCTGGAGACCGTGTTCGGGTTGACCGCCAAATCGATCGCCAGTTGCCGAACGGTCGGCAGACGATCGCCGGCCCGCAGATTCCCGCCGACGATGCCCAGTAGGATCTGGTCGATGATCTGCCGGTAAAACGGAACCCCGCTCTTCGGATCGATTGAAATGGTTCTGGCTGTGCCGGTCATCCGGGGCTTCTCCTCCCAATGAGTGGGGGTTGAGGGCCGCTAGGTTGTTCTAGTTACATAGTACACCAGACTACTGGCATTGTCAAGCACCGACGAGCGAAGAATGGTTTCAGGATTATCGGACCGGCGAAGACGGGCCGCAATCAAGGGTCTTGAGGATACACGGCGGCGATCCCCGCGAAGCGAGGCCACCGTGGCCCCCGGGAAGGGCCGCCCTCAGACGGCCAGGGGGAAGTGCGGGTAAGGCTGCGGCGAGCTTTCCCAGTGTTGGCGGGCCTACTTCCGCTTGCTGCCCGAGTCCGCGCCGAGGCTGCGGCGTTGGGGCGGCACCTTGGCGAGCCACTTCTCCGCTTCCTTCTGTTTGCCCCAGGCGTTGTAGGCTGAAATGATTCGGTCCAGGGCCTCCTGGGTCCGTGGGTGACTCTCGCCCAGCCGGCTCTTGAGCTGGCCATAGCTCTTGATCAACAGCGGCTCGGCCTCGTCGAAGCGCTCCAGCCCGGCCAGGCAATCACCGAGATAGCTGCGGATGTTTGCGGGAATCCAGTCGTCTTCGGGCAGTTGGTCCCCAAGGATGGTCAGCGCTTCGCGCAGCGGCGCCTCGGCATCTTCATCCTTGCCCTCGTCCACCAGGATCAAGCCCAGGTTGTAGATGGACATTGCGGTTCGGCGATCGTTGTTTCCCAGCACGTGTCGCCGGCCTTCAACGGTTCGCCGCAGGATGGCCTCTGCCTCCGGCAGCTTCTTCAGGGCATACAGGGTCATGGCGAGGTTGTTCATCGCCGACAGAGTCCTGGCATTGTCCTCGCCATAGAGCTCGGCGGCATGATCGACGACGTTTCTGCACACCGGCTCGGCTTCCTCGAACCTGCGGTCCGAGAACAGAGACGACGCCAGATTGTTCATCACTTTCAGCGAGGCTTCGTCGATCGGCCTGCCGGTTTGGTCCTGAACCTCGGCCGCGCCTTGCAACAGGATGGCAGCCTTCTCGTGTTTGCCAAGATTCTTATAGGCAAGCCCGAACCCGCTCAACAAAGCAGCCATGGCTTCAGGCTTCCCATCGAATCTGGATGCAATCTGCTTGCTGCCGCGATCCAGAATCTGCTCCACTGAGAGGCCGGAGCCGCCTCGCGCCGCCTCGTCGGCCCCTTGCAGCAGGCTGACGAGAAACGTCCCGACCTCTTTGGCGTTTTGCGTTTCCATACCGGCGGCTTTGACCCGGCCCTCGAGTCGACTTGCATCGTTCCTGGCGTCGGCCAATTCCGCCAACAATTGATCTATCCGTATCTGCGCCTGTTTCTGCTGACCTTCAGTGTCCTTGACCGCCGCCTGGTCAACCACGCCTTGTCGTTGCATCGCGACTTGCTGCATGGATTCGAGCTGAGAGATTCGGGCGGAAGCCCTTGCTTCCTGTTCCTGGAGCAATCGCTTGTCGGCCTGGCGGGTCGTGACGTGGATGTGAATCGCGAACAGCACCAGCGCCGCACTCATCACGACCACCGACAGGAATCGTGACTTGTAGCGCGCAGTCAGCTTGCTGAACTCATAGAGCGCTCCCGGCGCCCGGGCCGAGACGGGCCGCTTCTCCGAATAGTTGCGCAGGTCCGTGACCAGGGCCAGCACGTTTTGGTATCGGGCCGGGGGCTCCTTGTGAAGCGCCTTCAGCATGATGGCTTCAAGGTCGGATCGGAGGGACAGCCGGACGCTGCTCGGCTTGTTGGGCCACTCCTTGCAGATGACTCGGGCGATCTCTTTCTCGTTGGTGTGACTGAGTTCGTACGGAAGCTGGTCGGTCAGCAGCTCATACAGGATGACGCCGAGCGAATAGACGTCACTGCGGACGTCGACCGTGTAGAGTTTTCTTGATACCTGCTCCGGCCCCTTGTAGGTGAGATGCCTGCGCAGGTCGTCCGGGCCCCATGATTCCTGGGGAAACATGAGGTCGAAGTTGGTCAATGAGGCGATGCCCAGTCCGGCGATTTTGGGACTGCCCTTGCCATCGACCAGAATCTTGCTCGGGCTCAGGTCTCGGTGGAGCAGGCAGTGCGAGTGTGCGTGGTTCAGCGCATCGCAGACGCGCAGGAAAAGTTTCAAGCGATCCTTCACGGTAACTTTGTGCATCCGGGCATATTCGAGGATGGGCAGGCCCTTGGCGAAATCACTCACGAAATAGCGTTGTCCGCCTTCTGTTGTTCCAGTCTCGATAAACGTGGCAAGACCGGGATGACGCAGATGCTGCAACTGTTCGACTTGATCCCGGGATATCTCGTGTTTGTTGGCGTTAAGACTCGGACAATCGCGCAAAACCTTGATCGCCACGGTTCGCCTGGATTGCTTTTGCTCAGCCTTGTACACGATGCTGGACGCGGACTCCGAGATCGTGCGCATCAAGCGGAAGTCGCCGATCGAATCGACGTCCCCGACGCTCAGAGGGTCAGTCGCATCCTCGTGGACCTGCGACTCCACAACGTCGTCCAGTTGCAATGTCGTTCCATCATCCTTCATCGGAGTTACCTCTCGAGCGCCTCAGTCTTTCGCCGGGTTGCCTTCGGGATCCTCGATTCCCCAGGGCCCCTGGAGTCCCGACTGTGTCAGATTTGCGGTGACCTTCTGGTCAGTCTCCTTGTCACGTTCCTGCTCAGCCGAAGCGGCCGATGGCGCCCACCGGGTATCCTCCAGCGCCCGGGGGACACCTTCGAGTTTCTGCAAAGTGAACAACTCCAAATCCGTCGGATCCGTTGTCAATACCCCCGGCGGTACGCCAACCTGAGAAGGATCAAGCGCTTCAACGAGTTGGGGCGTCACCAGGACCACCAGCTCCGTTCGTGATTTTTGATAGTCCACCGAGCTAAAGAGTGTCCCGAGAACCGGGATGTCACCAAGCCCTGGAATCTTGGATGCAATGGCGTTGACGCGGTTGCTGAGCAGGCCGGCAATGGCGAAGGACTGGCCGTTTCCGCTTTCGATCGTGGATTCGACTCGGCGGGTGACGAAGGTGAACAGGGGCAATCCGCCGACCTGGCGAGCATCAGGTATGGCGTCACTCACTTCGGTCATCACGTGAATCCTGATGACGCCGCCGGCACCGACGGTCGGCGTAAACGCGAGGCGAACGCCGAACTCCTTGTATTCAATCGTGATGGCCCCGGCGACGGCTCCGCCCTGAGACACGGGAATGGGAACCTCTCCACCGGCAAGAAATGCGGCGGTCTGGCCGCTGATGGCGATGAGCGTGGGCTCCGCAAGCGTCCGCGCGAGGCTGTTTTCTCTCAGTGCGTTGAGGAAGAACTGAAGCTCCGCCCGCGGGAACCCAAACGTGAAATTCACGCCGGACCCGTTCGCGTTCGGAGCGAGTGCGAACAGTTGCTGGCCCTGTGTGACGTCCGCCAACCCGGACGTTCCAAAGGTAACGGGGTTGAGCTGCCCAAGGTTGTTTCCGAGGAAGAAATCTCGGCTGAGCGGCGATCCACCAAGCCCCCAATTGATGCCCAAAGTTCTCGTGGCATCCTTGTTGACTTCCGCCACGACGACTTGGAGGAGAACTTGTTGCACTCCCGCGACGCTCAGATGGTTGATGACCTCGCCACCCTGAAAAGCGGCGGCGAGTTCTTCAATCCGCTGCGACGTGAGTGCATCGGGCACGCGCCCCATGAGGACGGTCTGGCCCTTGAGCGAGCCGATGTCAACCCGTGAAGACGGGGCTACGGCCTCGATCATTTGTTTGAGTACCGAATAGTTCGGCGTAACGCTCAGAAGGAAGCTCGCATAGTCATCGCCCGTTCTCAGGAGCAGTTGGGTCGATCCAACGCTCTTGCCCACGACAATGACGCGCCTCGCCGACGGAACGAGGATGTCGGCAATGTCCGGACTAGCGACCTGAGCAAGGTCAATGTTCTCTTCCAGGTCGATCGCGACGGAAGCGTTGACCGACAGTTGAATCGGCCGCGATTGCTCGCTGTGGAACGTCATCTTCATCACAGTCGAAGAAGATTCCGGCTCCGCCGATACCTCCTTCGCCGGCTCAACGCGTTGAGGCTCGTCGCGTGATGGTTCGTCTTTCGAGTCCGCTTTCCCACCGGCGTCCTCCTTGGATTGGCTATCCACGTCTCCATCGACGTCATCCGTGGTGTCTTCGTTGACGGCGTCGGCAGCCTCATCAGTCGACGCGGGTTCGTAGATGGCGTCGCTATCGAAATCTCCAAAGTCATCCGTCGTCGGCTGGTTATCCTTCGATGGAGCGCCGCCGCCATCTCCGCTGGTTTGCGACGAGCCTGACGAGATTACGCCCTGTCCGGGTGCGCGATCGGTCGGCGCGGCCGAGGGAAACGCCAAGCTTATCATGACCGAGAACAAAAAGTGGGGGTAGATGTTCATCATATGAATCAGCTCGCCTGTGTGGGTGACCCGTTCCGGGGATTACTCAAACCTCAGTTCTATTCCAATCTTGAACCCACCGAGCGTCTCGGTGCAGTGGGCAATTCGGCCGCGAACCGCAAAGGGCGTTCCCTCCGGGTTCAGCTCGAGGACGACTTCCGTATTGAGAGTGATCGGCGTTTGCCCCTTTGTCGTGAGACCCTCCTGCGAGGCATTGAGCAACGCCAACCGCCTGACACTCTTTTCTCCGGCCTCTTCAAAAGTGATCTTGACGTCTCCCGGCAAGGGATACCGCGGCGTCGATCGCTGCTGATCCGACTTGGACTCCGGCGCCACTGTTCGCTGAAGGAAACGATTCCAGTATGCCTTCGAGATGAACTTTGTTTCCGTTTCCGCGTTGGACATCGGTTTTCTTCACTCCATGTTCCTTGGCCGGCAATCCGCTTGCCGCGCCCCCTATATCGGAACCTCGCTGTAGGCCCATAAGCTCTGACTCAAGGTCGGATCGCCGACGCCGCGCGTTATAGGACGGCCCCGCAGAAACATCACAAGGCGGCGCATATCGGGTCCGAAAGATATGTGCAGTAGATTGCATCTCGTGTCTCGTAGCGTGGCCCACGCTACCCAAGGAGCCACATCGTGCCCGGAAAGAAACTTTGCATTCACAACTTCACGGATCCCGTTTTTGAACACCTCGAAGGCTACGATGTTTGCGCCTTTACATCGGGCCGGCAGGATCTCCGCACGGCGATCACTGCCGATCACGTCGACATCGTCGTGATCGATCTCGATACCCCCGACGCCCTGGATACGATCGTTGAGATTCGGGAAATTGATTCCCGAGTTGCGGTCATCGGCGTCCTGGGCGTGAACGACGTGCAGAAGTGCATCTCTGCCCAGCGCGCAGGCTGCTCCCAAATAACCCCTAAACCCTTGAATGAGGACGACCTCATCGTCGCCATTCGCCAGGCATTGAACGAAGCAACCGAACCGGTTGAGATGGGCAAGTGCATTGCCGTGCTCGGATCGTCGGGTGGCAGCGGCGCGACGACCTTGGTCTGCTATTTGGCCATGTCCCTGGCGGAGCTGTCGAACTGCTCGGCGTCGATCATCGATGCCGACTTTGAATTCGGAACCGTCGCGAAACTCTGGGACGTCAACCCCAGGTTCACGATTGCCGACTTTGCGGGCGGCAGCGACGGGCTGCTCCTGGAAGAGGTTGTCCTCGAATTGCCGTGCGGCATCGGTCTCCTGCCGAGGCCCAGGCAGATCGAGGAAGGGCAGGCGATCGACGAGGCAAGAATGAAGCGGGTCCTTCAGGCGACCAGAGGGGCATACTCTCACGTCGTGATTGACCTGCCGCGCAAGCTCGATGCCGTCGCAGGCTGTATCATTCAGGAGTGCGAAAAACTCATCGTGGTCGTAGAGTTGACGGTTGTAGGCATCTACAATGCAGGCCGCCTCAACGACGCACTCAACCGCTTCGGCATCCCCCCGGAGACCGTCGAATTCGTCGTGAACCGCTACCACAAGAACGTTCACAGCCTCTCGGTCGACGCACTCGAACGCACCGTCGGCAAGAAAGCCCTCGGCGTCGTCCCCAATCACTACAAGTCGATTCTGGAAGCCAACGACATGGGCCAGCCGGTCTCGGGCCGAAATCCCGTCCGGAAGGCCATCGCGGAAATCGCCGCCAAGCTGTGCCGCGTTCAGCCCAAAAAACCTCAGGGTGGCTGGATGTCAAACCTCGGATTGCGCCTCGGCTCCGGCAAGGCCAACTGACCGGAATCTTCCGATCCCAGGTGAATCGGCGTCTTGCGCTCCCTCGTGGCCCGCGCCTTGAAGCGGGACGCGCCCTTCCCGCCGCACGCGCCGGCCAACGAATCTCAAACTCTGATGGCATCCGTTGCATGATACCGTCATCCAAGCGATGTCTTTGGAGCGACGATTATAGGACCATCTTTCCCGTGCAAGAGCGCGCACATGCGCCATCGTGTGATTCTACGGTCCCGCAATTTAGCGCGGATCGTTGAACCCTGCGACGCCATCGGTTACTTTAGAGCGGGAGAAGCCGAGATGAAGGGCCTCGCACTTCGGAAGGGCCTCGCACCTCCTCCAGCAAGGGTGCCCCATCCTTTGCGCAGCAAAGGGTGGGGAATGACTCGGTCAAGCGCCAGGCGGATTCCCCACCCTTTCTTTCAGAAAGGATGGGGCACATACGCAAGTGCGAGCCCGTTTGCTGTCTGGAAGCGGCGCGCTGAGCGCAGTCTCGTAGACCGTCGCAAGCGGCGTACCAGTAGAGGAATGTAAAGGAGTCCAAGGCCATGTGCCGAGCCAACCAGGTTACAACCAGAAATCGTGCGTTTGGATTGGGTAAGAACTGCATCCTCGGGGCGGCAACGGCCCTTGTGTTGATCGCCGCCTCCAGCGTCACGGCCCAGCCGGTCCGGCTGCTCGTCAGCAGTGAATCCACCGACAGCGTCCTGCGCTACAACGGCGCGACCGGCGCCTTCATCGACGCCTTCGTCCCTGCCGCCGGCGGCGGGCTGAATGGGCCCGAAGGCCTGGTCTTCGGCCCGGACGGAAACCTGTACGTCAGCAGTCTCGGCACCAACAGCGTCCTGCGCTACAACGGCGCGACCGGCGCATTCATCGACGCCTTCGTCCAGCCGGCCGCCGGCGGGCTGGATTTTCCCGAAGGCCTGGTCTTCGGCCCGGATGGCAACCTGTACGTCAGCAGTTTTTTCACCGACAGCGTCCTGCGCTACAACGGGGCGAGCGGCGACTTCATCGACGCCTTCGTCCAGCCGGCCGCCGGCGGGCTGAATTCGCCCGTCGGCCTGGTCTTCGGTCCGGACGGCAACCTGTACGTCAGCAGTTTCGACACCGACAGCGTCCTGCGCTACAGCGGCGCGACCGGCGCCTTCATCGACGCCTTCGTCCCCGCCGCCGCCGGCGGGCTGAATGCGCCCGTCGGCCTGGTCTTCGGCCCGGACGGAAATCTGTACGTCAGCAGTTTCGCCAACGACAGCGTCCTGCGCTACAACGGCGCGACCGGCGACTTCATCGACGCCTTCGTCCCCGCCGCCGGCGGCGGGCTGGATGTGCCCGAAGGCCTGGTCTTCGGCCCGGACGGCCACCTGTACGTCAGCAGTTTCGGCACGGACAGCATCCTGCGCTACGACGGTGTGACCGGCGCCTTCATCGACGCCTTCGTCCCCACCGGCACCGGCGGGCTGGATGCGCCAACATTCCTGATCTTCGACAACGACGGCGACTTCGACGGCGTGCCCGACGATGTCGACAACTGCCCGTTCGTCACCAACACCGATCAGACCGACAGCGACGGCGATGGGGTGGGCGACGTGTGCGACAACGCGGCCTTCGACAACGACGGCGATGGCACGGCCAACGGCGCCGACGGCTGCCCCACCGATCCGAACAAGACCGATCCCGGCCAGTGCGGCTGCGGCAACCCCGACACCGATTCCGACGGCGACGGCGTCGCCGACTGCAACGACAACTGTCCGACCGATCCGAACAAGACCGATCTCGGCCAGTGCGGCTGTGGCAGCCCCGACACCGACACCGACAGCGACGGCGTCGCCGACTGCAACGACCAATGCCCCGACGCCGACGACACGCTGGACGCCGACGGCGACGGCGTGGCGGATTGCAACGACAATTGTCCCGCGAACGCGAATCCCGGCCAGGAAGATGCCGACGGCGACGGCATCGGCGATGCCTGCGACGACTGCTGCGGCGGCGGAATGCCCATGATGATGCCCCTGATGTTGATGGGCTGGAAGTGGGGACGAAGCCGAAGCAGACGACGTGGCACTTTGCCCGAATAAAACAGCATGACGTCACGCATCGCGACGGATCGGCTTCTGCTCATCCCCGCCACGGTGGAGATTGTCGAAGCGGAGTTGGAGGGTCGTGCCGCGCTCTGTTCCGCAATCGAAGCCGACGTGCCCGGCGATTGGCCGCCGCCTCTGAATGACGAACAGGCCTTTCGGTTCGTCCTGGATCGCCTGCGATCCGCCCCGGGGGAGGTCGGGTGGTTGACTTGGTATGCACTGCGAACAGGTCGCGAAACAGCTTCCCCGACGGCTATCGCCATCTTGGGATTCAAGGGGCGGCCGACGGACGAAGGCATCGCCGAGATCGGCTATTCGGTCATGCCCGCGTTTCAGCGACGGGGATTCGCCACCGAGGCCTGTGAAGCGCTGCTTGAATGGGCCTTTTCTCACGCGGAAGTCTCCAAGGTCATCGGGCATACGCTCGAAGGCCTGACGCCGTCCATCGGCGTCATGGAGAAGCTGGGCTTTGTGTTTGAAGGAGAAGGCCCGCCGGAGGAGGCCCCCACGCCAGAGGACAAGGTCGTCCGTTACGGGCTGAGCCGCGCGGCATACGCAGCGACGAGGGCCCACCGCGCCTCGTGATGCGCGGCACAACGCGGCGAGGATTCATGCGATTGCAGGCTTACTCCCCCGGTGGGGCATCTTGCGCCAGCGATGAGATCTCGCTCTTGCATTGTTCGATTTCGGCGGCGAGTTGACCTGGCACGTCTGCGTCGGATTTCCAGAGAATGCCGCGCTCTCGCATGTCCACGAACACGTCTCGCCCGCGCTCGGTCCACGTCAGTGCGTCGCGCCAGTGCGCCAATCGTTCTTCGGGCGGCCGCTTCAGGTCTTCCGCCAACGCTCGGTTGAGTTCCGCCATCTTGTAACATGAGACACCGAGTTCTCGCACGGCCGCCGCGCTGTCCGGGTTGGATTCGGCATACTTCCGGGCCTCTTCCTGATAGCGCTGGAAGTTGTCCATGGCCGCCTCGGTTTCGCCAAGGGCCAGATGCACCTCACCGAGCCGGCAATGGAAGGACCGCATGCCGGATCTGGCGCGGGCATTGAAGGGACTCTCCCCGACGAGCCGTTGATTGATCTTCATTCCTTGCCGAAAGTGTTTCAATGCCCCGTTGAGGTCGCCTGATTGTTGTAGAAGGAATCCCATGCGATCATGGGCAATCGCCAGGTCGTTTTGGAATCTCTCATCGTCGGGATCGTTGCTGACCAATCGCTGGTGAATGCCCAGTGCACGTCGCCGATACTCGAGGGCTTCCGCCTTCTTTCCCGTTGACTCCAACACTTCCGCGATCTTACCCTGGATCGACGCCAGATCGTGTTGGAACGATGCGTTCGCCGGGTCGGACGCCGCCAATGACTCAGTGGTTGCCAGGGCAGCCTTGAACAACTCTATGGATTCTTCAGACCTGCCGGTTCGCAGTTTCTCTTCTGCGATAAGACGTTGATTCATGACATGGTCGCGCAAGAACAGCGGCTCGTCGGGATGCCGCGTGAGCAAACCGTCGTTGTACTCGGCGGCTCGACGAGAATACTCCCTCGCCTCGCTCGCGCGCCCCATAGACTCCAACAACCTGCCGATGCGCTGATAGGTCGTCGTCACTGTCGCTTGCACCCCTAAGTTCTCTGGAAGCGCCTGGGCGACGGCCTGAATGAACGGCAGGCTCTTGAGATAACTCTGCAACGCCCCCTCGGCGTCTCCAAGATTGGCTCCGTCCGGGTCGCCCTGGATCATCGCCAGCGAAGAATACGCCGTGCCCAGTTCCGCCTTCATCTGCATGTCATCGGGCGATACGTCCTTCGCCAGGCTGTTAAGGTACTTCAATGCCGTCGCCACAAGGTACTCTCGGGCCGGCGTCGAAATCTTCGCGCCTCCCAGTTTGCTATCAAGACCGAATATGATGTCGCGCGCAAGAGATCGCACATCATCGAATCTCCGCTGGGCGCGACCCTGGGCATCTTCGGCGATGGATTTCTGCGCTTTGACTTCTTCAAGAAGCCGGCCCTGGCTGCCGTACATGACGGCCAGGGTCACGGCAGACGCACTCACCAGGATCACGAACAGCGCAACAATCGCGACGGACAGCTTGTGGCGACGAAGGCCCATCCTGAGGACATACCACGCGCTGTCCGCCTTGGCCTCGATCGGCTCGCCTGCCAGGTAATGCCGGATGTCGCGGGCCAGATCGCCGGCGCTTTGGTATCGACGACTCGGCTCTTTGGCCAGAGCCTTGAGCAGAATCGTCTCGACGTCATGGTTCAAAGGCTCGCGACGTCGGGGCGCAGGCTCCGAAAGGGAACCCTCGGCGAATCGTTCAGACGTCGCGGCGATCCGCCAGGCCCGACTCGGTGAGGTCGCCGGCGTTTCGGCAATCCGCTTGAGAACCTCGATCACTTCACCGGCCACGGAGTGCGGGTATTGGCCGGTGACGATCTCATACAAAATGACGCCCAGGGTGTAGACGTCGCTGCGAGTGTCTATGTCGGCCTGCCGGCCACGGGCCTGCTCAGGAGACAGATAAGGCAACGTGCCGGCCACAATGCCGGTGACGGTAACGAGCGAATCGGCGGGGTCCGCCATTTGTTTGGCCAGGCCGAAGTCCAGCACCCGGGGTTCTTCCTGCTCGTCCACGATGATGTTGGAGGGCTTCAGGTCGCGATGGATCACACCGCGCTGGTGCGCATAGTTCACCCCGTCACAAACCTTCGCGAACAGCGCCAGCGTCTCTTTGACGCTCCGCTTCGTCTTCTCCACAAATCGGTCCAGGCGGATGCCGGAAACGTAGTCCATCACGCAGTAGGAAAGACCGTCGGGCGTCATGCCGGAATCGAAGACCGTCACGATGTTGGGATGTCGAAAGCCGGCGACCAGTTCGATCTCACGTTCAAACCGCCGCCGAGCCGAAGGCGACGCAATCGGCCCTTCCCGCAACACCTTCAAGGCCACCTCGCGACGCGTTGAAACCTGAGTCGCGCGATAGACGATGCCCTGTCCGCCGCGGCCGATCTCGTCGATGATCTCGTAGCCTGCGATAACCCTTTGGTCGGGACCGGCCGGCGAAGGCCCCATGCGCAGCTCGCCCAGCCCTCTCGGTAAGCCCGCCTTCTGTATCTCGCCGACCCAACTTTGGTGCTCTTCGATCAGGCTGGACCTGCGCCGGGCACAGCGCTCGCAATGTTCCAGGTGATCATCAATGCGCGATACCGCCGCCTCGTCCAACTCGTGGGCGAGATGGCCGCGATGCTCATCATCCGTCAGACACCGGTCCATACCGATCACGTTGCACCATCCAGCAGGGTCTTCATCTTCGCAGACACACGTTCGGTCATTCGCCACTTGATCGTGTAGACATGGTTGGCCGACATGCCGAGTTCCCGGGCCACCTGATCCACCGGCCACTGCTTGATCACGTAGTGCTCGAACGCCAGGTAAGTTTTCTCTTCAACTTCGCTGCGAAGCTCGCGAAGGCAATGCCAGAGATGCTCCTGCATCCAAATCTTCTCGAACTCCTCATCCGGCGGAGTTTCACGCTCCTGAACCCGCCGAAAGTCTCTGCTCTCCGCCTGCTGGTCCTTGCGGCCGCGGTGCAGGTTGGCAATCCGGTTGTCGACTATGGTCCGGAGCCATGCCTTGAACCGCCCTTTGTCCGGGTCATAGTCGAACCGGCCGATGTGCTCGTGAACTGCCGACATGCAGTGCTGCACGACGTCCTCGGCATCCTCATGCCCGAGTCCTCGCGACCGGGCAAAGCGGTACAACATCGGCCGGTAAATCTGGTCAAACGTCGCCCATGCCGCCGCATCGCCGTGGTCGCGGATTCGGATGAGCAGGCTCGGTCGAGTGGTGTCCACGGGGTGCAAATCTCCGATGGACACCATCTTACCACTTGCCGTCGGCCCAAGGCATGAGAACCGACGCCCTTGGGGAGGCGGATGGCCCGCCAGGACCGGCGATGGTCCTCTATTCGCTCAATACACGGCAGCACGACCAATCTCACACGGAATCTGGCGCACTCCAGGGTCTCCCGGTCACCGGCCCAACAAAAATCCGAGCGACGTGTGAGATGTCGACACCTGGCGTGTATCCCCTACGAGCACCTCGCCGGGAGATGCCGCGTGCATCGTCGCGGCCTGGGTCCGCGGGGTCAGTGTGGGCCGGCCGGCGAACGCAAAATCGGCCCCTGAGAGATGGATGGAAATCCGGTGGTCCAGATTGCGGAGACCTTGAGATGACACGATCGCTCCTGATGAACTCAATGTATGTGGCCGTATGGCTGGCAACCGCTTCGTCGGCGATTTGGACCTCGGGCGAGTCGGTCGCCGCCACGTTCGACGTGACCCGGACCGACGATCCCGCGCCGGACGGCTGCGCGGTCGGCGACTGTTCGCTCCGCGAGGCGATCATTGCCTCCAATGCCTCCGCCGGAGCCGACACGATCAACCTGCCGGCGGGAACCTATACCCTGACCATCCCGTCCGCATCGAGCGACACCGACGCGACCATCGGCGACCTCGACATCGGCACGGGTGGACTGACCATCCAAGGCGCGGGAGCAAGCACGACCACCATCACCGCCGCCGGGATCGCGCACCGCGTGTTTCACTTGCCCGTCGACCTACTCATCCCCAACGCCACCGTGACGATCAACAACGTCACGATCACCGGCGGCAACACCACCGGGCTCGGCGCGTCGTTCAACCGCGGCGGCGGCATCGAGGCCGGCTCGCGCTTTCTGACGCTAAACCTCAACAACGTCCTCATCACCGGAAACAACTCCGGCTCCGGCGGCGGCCTCTTCAGCCAGTGTACGCTCAACGTCACCGACGGCACGATCCGCAACAACACCGGAACCGGCATCACCCACGCGGCCGACGGCACGAACTTCCGCACGGCGACCATCACCCGCTGCACGATCAGCGGCAACACCGGAACCGGCGCGCGAAACAACGCCGGAACGGTCAACATCATCAACAGTACGATCAGCGGCAACGGCACGGGCGGCGGGTTCGCCGGCGGCGTGGACTACGCCGGAGGCAACACGGGCGGAACCCTCACCAACGCCACGCTGGCCTTCAACCGCTACGCCTTCATCGGCCAGAACGATTTCGCCGGCGATCCGTTCGTCACGTTCCGCAACTCAATCCTGTCCAACAGCACGGTGCGCAACGTGTTCAGCGCCGCCGACGCGAGCTTCGCGCGGCCGCCCGGTTCCGGTGGCAACAACATCGTCAGCGACAACTCCGGGACCACCTTCATCGCCGCCGGCGATCAGCAAAACACCGACCCGATGCTCGAAGCGCTCATGCTCAACTCGCCGGGGACCACCGAAACCCACGCCATCACCGTCTCCAGCCCGGCGTTCGACAACGCCAATGCCGCGTTCGCGCCCGCCACCGACCAGCGCGGCGTCGGCCGCCCGCAGGGCGGCGCGGACGACGCCGGCGCGTTTGAAGTCATCCCGCCCGACGACGACATGGACGGGTTCTCCCCGCCGGCCGACTGCGACGATGCCGACCCGAACGTCAATCCCAGCGCGACCGAAGTCTTCGACGGAATGGACAACAACTGTGACGGAACGGTTGACGAGGGCTTCGACGACGACCTTGACGGATTCCTGGATGACACCCTCGGCGGGAATGACTGCGACGACGCTGACCCGAATGTCAACCCCAGCGCGGCGGAGACCGACAACGGCATCGACGACAACTGCGACGGAAACGTCGACGAAGGCTTCGATGGTGACAGCGACGGTTTCACGCCGATCGACGGGGGCGACTGCGACGATGCCGACCCCAACGTCAACCCCGGCGAGACAGAAGTTGACAACGGCATCGACGACAACTGCGACGGCAACACCGACGAAGGCTTCGACGGCGACAGCGACGGTTTCACGCCGATCGCAGGTGGCGACTGCGACGACGCTGACCCCAACGTCAACCCCGGCGCGGCAGAAGTTGACAACGGCATCGACGACAACTGCGACGGCAACACCGACGAAGGCTTCGACGGCGACAGCGACGGTTTCACACCGATCGCAGGCGGCGACTGCGACGACGCCGACCCGAATGTCAACCCCGGCGCGGCAGAAGTTGACAACGGCATCGACGACAACTGCGACGGCAACACCGACGAAGGCTTCGACGGCGACAGCGACGGTTTCACGCCGATCGCAGGCGGCGATTGCAACGACGCCGACCCCAACGTCAATCCCGGCGCGGCGGAAGTTGACAACGGCATCGACGACAACTGCGACGGCAACACCGACGAAGGCTTCGACGGCGACAGCGACGGTTTCACGCCGATCGACGGAGGCGACTGCGACGATGCCGACCCCAACGTCAATCCCGGCGCGGCAGAAGTTGACAACGGCATCGACGACAACTGCGACGGCAACACCGACGAAGGCTTCGACGGAGACAGCGACGGTTTCACGCCGATCGCAGGCGGCGACTGCGACGACGCTGACCCCAACGTCAACCCCGGCGCGGCAGAAGTCCTCGACGGTGCGGACAACAACTGTGACGGAACGGTTGACGAGGGCTTGGATACCGACGGTGTAAGCGCCGCGACCGAAGATGCCGCCCCCAACAACGGCGACGGCAACAACGACGGCACCAAGGATAGCCTGCAAGACAACGTCACGTCGCTGCCCAATACCAACGGCGACTTTGTGACCGTGGCCGCCCCCGCAGGCACCACTCTGTCAAATGTCACCTCGGGCGCCAATCCCTCCCCGGCCGACGCACCGGCAGGCGTGACATTCCCCGCAGGCTTCACCAGCTTTGAGGTTGGGAATCTACCCGCCGGCGGCGCGGTGGACGTGGACCTGATCGTCAATCTGCCCGCGGGCACGACGATCAATACCTACTGGAAGTTCGGCCCGGAGCCGAGCAATTCAACGCCGCACTGGTACGAATTCTTGTTTGACGGCACCACCGGCGCAACGATCAGCGGCAACGTGATCACGCTCCATCTCGTCGATGGCCTTCGCGGCGACGACGACTTAGCCGTCAACGGCGTCATCATCGACCCCGGCGCGCCGGCACTCGCGCCGGCGAACCCGAATCCAGACCCAGACCCCAATCCTGGCGCACAGCCCGCCCCGTCCGCCGATTGCGGGACGGGAACTTGCGGCGGCGGAATGACCATGATGATGCCACTGACCCTTCTGGGCTTCGGCTGGTTGGGGCGCAGGCGGCGATGATGTCGCATGCAAACGCGACCAGGATCGGAATGTGCGTTCGTTGGGACACGAACCATGGGTGATGAAACGCAAAACATACACGAGAGGACAAGCGCTATGACATGCCGGAATGCTCGATCAAGGCTACACCCTGGGACTCTGATGCTCGCCGGGGCCGCGCTGTTGATGGCCGGCTGCGCGACGCAGCCCGTCTTCATCCCGGGAATCGGTGCCGTGTTCGGTACGGTCGACGACCAACAGGGCAACACCTACAAGATCACGCAGCTCTCCAACAACAGTGTTCGCGTGGACGCTGAAGGCACTGAGGGCGATCTCACCTTCATATTCGATTCCGCCGGAAACCTGACGAACATCACGGCGGCGGACGGAACGAATATCAGCTTCACCCATCAGGCCAACGGCACGGTGAACGTCTCCGGCATCGGCGTCTTCGACGGAACGCAGTTCCCCATCGGCTTCTCCTTCACTCCCGGCAGTTCCTCCTCGGCGAAGCTGAAGAACGATGCCAATGCTGACGGCGATCCGTTTATCGTGTGTCTCATTATTGACCTGTTCTGCGACTCACTGGAGGACCTCATCACGGATTTTCTCCCTCCTATGATTGACGAATTCATCAACGACAACCTGCCGGCGATCATCGACGAGTTCAACAAACAATCGATTATCCCCATTCCACAAGGCGTCATAACGCAGTTTCCCACCGGGATCGAAGATCTCGACGACTTCATTCGCGAAAAAGCCCGCGAGCGAGTCGATCCCCTGATCGCACAAGCCAGGAACTTCTGCGCCCATTGGCAGCTTCTGCGACTGCTGGAAATCAGCGCCTGCGACGCGGTCGGTTCATAGGAAGACACCCATGATGACTCAACGACAATCTGAAGTGATAATGACCATTTGGTTCTCCATCGCGGTGCCGGCGTGTCTGGTCCTATGTGGCTGCGACTTGTTCGGTCCCCTCACGCCGCCCGGTCCCGAGGCCATGGCGCTGGCCGAGGAAAAGGAACCCGCGGCCAGACTCGCCGCATCCGCAGCCGCCGACTTTGAGGCGCTCGTCAACGCCGGCGGAACGACGCCGGTCGACGACCTCATCGCCGCCCTGCGGAATGAGCCGGGCGTCACCAGCGCCGAGTTGTCCGTAGACGGCAGCACCATCGTCATTCAATTGGACGACGGCCAGCGGATCGCCCTCTTCACGGACGAGAAGAACCGGTCTCAGTGGCAGACCGGGGGCTCACCGCGTCTCGTCGTTCCGGATGCGCCGCCGCCTGTCGCCGCGGAACGATCCTCAGGTGTCGACGCGCGCAAAGCCCAGGCCGCGGCCGCGGACCCAGATGACTTCATCGTCTGTGACGAGACCTCCTTCCCCCAGGCCAGCAGGGCCTGTGTGGTCATGAATTTTCCCGGGCAGTTCGGCCAGAACACCGACGCGATCAAGACGCCGCTGGAACGCGCCGGTTTCACCGTAGACGTGATCCGCCTAAGCAACATCAGCGACGTCAAGAACCTGCAAGATAGCCTCTCCGGATGTGGCGTCATTTACATCTCAACGCACGGCGGCGTGGGCGAGACGCGCTTGGGAAAACAGGCCAACCTGCTGGCAACCGAAATCGAAATCGCTCAGGGCCCTGCGCTGGCCCAACAGATGCAGGAAATGCTCGGCGCCTACAGCGGCGGCGAGATCAATCAAAACCTGGCCGTCGTCGGCGCCAATGGCAAGGCCTATTGGGGTCTGACGCCGGACTTCTTCGCATCGGCCAATTATAAAAATACTATGGTATTTATTGACGCCTGCCAGAGCGATCATCCCGTCGGAGCCGGTGGACAATCGCTCAAGGACGTCTTCCTCGACCGTGGCGCAGGCGCCTTCATCGGATGGAGCGATTCGATCAGTACCAAGTTCTCCAACCCCGCCGCGGCAGGCGTCTTCGACGGGCTCGCCCCGGCCGACATCGGCGTTCAGTCGATGAGCATCTTCACGGACCCGAGCAATCCCAGCGCGAGCCAGGCGTACGTGCCGACGGTTCAAGTCACCCCGCCGGCGGCCGGCATAGAGGTGAGAATGTCGATTGTGGGAACCGACTTCTTCCGCCGATCGGAAACCAGGCTGACCGACGCATTCGGCGAAGCGACCTTCAGCTCCGTGCCCGGCGGCGCAACAGGCGTCACCGACACGATCACTGCCGTCACCGGCGGGGCGGACAACGGCGCCACCGTCGTGGACGTCTCCGTGAAGAACGACCCCACCCTGCCGGACAGTTGCAGGCTGCCTTGGCAAAACGGTGAGGTGAGTATTGCCAATCTGAAGTTCAGCCTCCGAACCGGGGCCAATGCAAACTACAACCTCGTCTGCAACAACCCCGACGTGACGACCACGGATAAGGTAGTGAAGTTCTGACGTCCACGAACCAAAGAGCGCTCACGCATCCAGCCTATCCACCCGGATCGTCGGCCCGGTACTTGATGACTTCGACGCGCTCCAGGGTGACGAGGCCGTCTCTCACCATCTCGTCGATGTGAGGGAGCAGTGTGTCGATTCTGTCTTTGGCATCGACGATCTCGATGATGATCGGCAGGTCTTCGGAGAGGCGCAGAATCTTGGCGGTGTGCAGCCGGCTCCTTGCGCCGAACCCCATGGGGCCGCGGAGGACCGTCGCGCCGGCCAGGTGCAGCTCGCGAGCCTTCATAACGATGGCCTCATAGAGCGGCCGCCCCTGCCAACTGTCACTCTCGCCAAGGAACACGCGCAACAAGTAGCCGTCCTGTGGTATCTTCATTGCTCTACACTCCAAACCACTTCTCACTCATTCGATAGCCAAACCAAACCGCGACGAGGCACAGGCCGTTGCTGAGGAGAATGTTTACGGCGGCAAGGCGAAACTGGCCGGCGTTGGCCAGAGAAAACGTCTCAGCGCCAAAGGTCGAAAACGTCGTGAAGGCGCCGATGAAGCCCACGAGCAGGGCCATGCGGTATTCCTCGCGGATGAGGTGCGGCCCGGCGAACATGGCCCCTGCCAACCCCATCAGAAGACAGCCGACGACGTTGACGACGAGCGTCCCCAGCGGAAACGACCCATTGGCAAGCCTCTGCGCGAAACCGGCGAGAAGGTAGCGAAGGAGTGCGCCGACACTGCCGCCGGCCATAATCAGAATCAGTTTTGACACGCCGTTGTTCCTCCGCATCCTCCCCAGGCATGGCCATAAATGGGCGGGCCTATGCGCGTGGTCTTCCGTCCGCCGCCGGCGAAAAGGGCGAGGCGCACAACCCGAAGCTGCCGTCTGATTGGAGTGTATCGCCGATGTGCTGCCCGGCAAAGATCGCGTGATGGCGGTGCTGATCAGGAGTACGCCCAAAAGCGCGGCTATCCGTTGCCCACCACTGGGAGGATTGGCCCGGCATGGTTGGGGGCCGTGTTGTGAGGGGGAGAAGCCCACGCCGTCTCGGTGCCGGCGGAATCGTCGCCATTGCGGTGGTGACGAATCGAAGGTAGTTCTGGTACGATCCCCGACCGGAGCTTCCGTTATGGCGGCGGCGATGTTCAGCGGTCGTCGCCTGATTCCGTTTGCGGGCGGTCCGTGAACGACTCTCGTATTGTTGAACTGGGCGCTTGATAGGAGATTGATGATGAAGCGAATGAACTGGCTGATGGCGATTCTGCTCCCGGCTGTTTGGGGCACGACGGCCGCCGCGGACGATGCCGAGACGGTCCAGAAGGCGGTGCGCGACAAGTACAAGGCGATCAAATCGCTGCGCTACAAGACCCAAACAAAAATGGAAATCGACATGCAGGGCTATAAGAATCGCTCGATTGGCAAGGGCACGTTCGAGATGGTTCGCAAGGACGGCAAGTTCCTGTGGCGCATGGAGAGCACGACCAGGTCCGAGATGGAAATCGGCGGCAAGGTCACCAAGACCGACAGCACGTCGCTCGCGATCACCGATGGTCAATACACCTGGATGTACAACAAGGCCGGCGCACAGGAATCGGCCACCAAGACCAAGCTCGAGAACACTGCCGAACCGGATCCGTTCGAGTCGTATCGCGAGCACTTCAAGATGAGTGTTCTGCCCGATGAGAAGGTCGACGGCCACGACTGCTACGTCTTGCAGGTGGTGCCCAAACAACCGCAGGGCGCCGGCATGGGCGGCAAGAGCGTGTTGTCGTTCCGCAAAGACTGCGGCGTGATGGTCAGGATGGTTTCCTCTGGCCCGGACGGCAAGCCGATGAGCACCTTCACCAACTCCGATCTGGAAATCAACACGGCCATCGGCGCGGATCGCTTCGTGTTCAAGGCCCCGAACGGCGTCGAAGTGGTCGAGACGCCACAACCACCAAAACAGCCGTAGCCGATCAGGCAACCGGATTGAAAACCCGCCATCCGATTGCCGAATAGCGCGCGCTAACTGGCCCAGGTCCGGCGCTTGGGCAGTCGATCCTATTGGCATGGCCACGCTGCAGAATGATCCACGGTTAGGCAGCGGCCGGACTGGCGCTCAGCCGCGCCAGGCTAGAGCGGCAGTGAAGACTCAAACGCCGTCGGCGCCGTATCGCACAGAAGGTCCAGCCCCAGCAGCGAGGCCAGCCGCCGTTCCAGGTCCTCCAGCCCGAAGCCGGTGATCGCGGAAATCCGACAATGCTCCGCGCCGCGGGCAGGTCCATTTTCCGTCTCGGCCTCCAAGCCCGCCGGCGCATCCGCCGGCCCGGCCAGGTCGCACTTGTTCATCGCAATGAGCGCCGGCACCTCCTCCGGGAGTTCATCGAGAATGCCGATCGCCTGCTCGCGCTGCACGGCGGCGGGAAGACACGCGTCAATAAGAATAACCACCGCGTCCGCATCGCGAACCCTGGCACGGCCTCGCCGGATCGCTTCGGCCTCCAGTGCGCACGACGTCTCGCGCAGGCCCGCCGTGTCCGTCAGCATCACCGGCCAGCCGTCGATCATGGCCGTCTCAGAGATCCAGTCGCGCGTCGTCCCCGCTTCGTCAGATGTGATCGCCCGGTCATCGCCGATCAGCCGGTTCGCCAACGTGCTCTTCCCGGCGTTGGGAGGCCCGACGATGGCGACGTGCAACCCTTCGAGCAACCTGACGGCCGCCGCGCTGCGCCGCCGATACGCCGCCCGATCCTGATCGCTTAGCGAATCCAGTCTCCCGAGGAAATCGGGTAAAATCGTGCGTTGCGCGAGCAGCCAACAGGTGAGTCGTCGCGACGACGACCGCATCAGCGCCCGGTCGGCCGCCCGCTCGACCGCCCCCATCTCACGGACGGCCTCGTGGAACAACATGCCATCGACAACGCGCGCGCCGTGTCGCTCCAAGAGCAGCAACACCCGCTGGGCGATTCGCACGCCGCCATGCGTGTTCAACTCCACCGTCGTCGATCCGCCCCGATCCATGCACCTCACCACGACGTCATCGAGAACCTTGTCCCCGTCCATGATCCTGCAATAGGTCAACTGTCGATGCTTCAAGGCCACCGCGCCGTCGCCGGTGCGTTTGCGGAGGATTTGCTGAAGGATGCCCTCCGTCGCCGGGCCCGACAGGCCAATGACGGCAATCGCCCCTGGGGCCAGGGGAGTCAACAGCCCCGCGATAGTCGATATGTCACCGGTCATTCCATCGCTTCAAGCGGCGAGAAGTGTTTGCGAAAGGCCAGGGCAATGCCCCGAATGCACAAGTCCGGCACCACGCGATCGATGATGTTGGAGTGTTCACTGATCAATTCGGCCTGGCCTCCGGTGGCGATCAGTTCCGGCCATGCGCCCAACGCCGTAGCATAGCGTTCAACAATCTCACGCAGGCCGCCGACAATTCCGAAAACCACGCCGGAACTGATCGCATCGGCGGTCGAACCGCCATAAACGCCGGCCGGCGGTTTGATCGTCACGAGCGGGAGTTGCGCGGTCCACTCGTGCAGCGACCGGGCTTGCATGTTCACGCCGGGCAGGATCGATCCACCCATGAATACGCCCTCATCGTTGACGCAATCAATGGTGATGGCCGTGCCGAAACTGGCCACGGCACAGGCGTGTTGAAGCGTGTCAAACGCCGCGGCCGCCGAGCACACCCGATCGATCCCCACCGACGCGGGAGACTCAAGCGCCAGCGAAAGCGGCCGGTGCAATTCCTCACCAACAACCATGATCGGATGTGACAACGCCGCCGACAGCCGATCCCGCACGTGCTTCAGGGCTGAGGGGACCACCCCGGCGGCGGCGATGGCCCGTGGCCGATCATCCGGAAGGGCCGCCCACGACTCCGCCCCCGCCGCCACGACGTCCCCAACCCGGTCCAATCCAAACCGTTGGTGGGTGTAGATTTTCCCAGACACGGAAGTGGCGACCGACGCATGCGAATTGCCGATCTCCAGAATGAGCAGGCTTGCCCCGGCGAGCTGATTGTCGATCGCATCCAATGTGCGGCTCCCGGCTCTCCGCGAAGGCGGATGGGGAAAGACGAAGGCGAGGGGGCTTGTGACGATCAACCCGTGAAAGATCGACGCGCCTCGGGCCAACCTGACCCGCGAAAGACGAGCAGCACTGCGACCTCTGGTCTCAACTCTCGCTTATGTCATCATCGCTGAGCTCTTCGAGTTCGTCGATCTCTTCCAGGTCATCGCTGTCTTCAAGATCGTCGATCTCGCCCAGGTCCAGATCGCTCAGCTCCTCCACGTCCATATCCTCGTCCAGCGCGCCGATGTCAGGCCCACTGTCATCGGCAAGCGAGGAGGAGGCGATCGTGGTGGCGACGTCGCTGGGCGTATCATCGGCCCGCTTCGGCACAGGCGACGACGCGGTGACATTCTTCGGCTCACCGTCAATCTGCACGAAGAAAACAACTGGCCCCAGCCGAATTCGGTCGCCCGCATTGACCGGCGCCTCGGAAATCTCTTCGTCGTTGAGGAACGTGCCGTTACGACTCTCCAGGTCGCGCAGGATGACCTGGTCGCCCTCGACCGAGATCTCGCAATGAGACCGCGAGATTTCATCAAGCGGAATACGCAAATCAGCGTCGGTCTTTCGACCGATAACCGTTGCCCCCTTTTTGATTGCGAACTCCCTGCGAGTGCCGGACTTACTAAACGTGACCAAGGCAACCGTCATGGTGTCTTCTTGCCGGGCGGGTTCTACGGACACCTGGATTCGACTCCTCACGCTCACGGACGATGTTCAATCTAGCCGCGACCGCCGCGGGTATCAAACAAAGCCGCTCCAGTCGCCAGGCCCCCGGAAGGCGTATGCTATAGGATACTCTTTATGAGAGCAGCGATTCAAGAGAATCCCATCTCGACCTCACATATCGGCTGGTACCTGCATCTGCCGTTCTGCCGGACCAAGTGCGGCTATTGCGATTTCTATTCGCTGCCCACCATTCCCGCCCTCATCGGCGATCTGGTGAGATCGCTCCTCGCGGAGTTGCGCCAAAGAGCCCCGCAGCGTCCCGTGGAAACAATCTTTATCGGAGGTGGTACGCCGACGGAACTCCCACACGATGCCCTGGAAACCCTCCTCGCCGGCGTCGCGGAACGGGCCGGCTCCGTCCGCGAATGGACCGTTGAGGCCAATCCCACCAGTGCCCCCCAATCGAAGCTGGAAATCCTCCGGCGCTGGGGCGTCAACAGGGTCTCCTTTGGGGCACAATCCTTCCGGCCCGATGAACTGAAAATGCTCGAGCGCCTGCACGATCCTCGCCACATCGGCGAGTCCGTACGCGCCGCCCGCGCCGTCGGCTTTGAAAACGTCAGCCTGGACCTGATCTATGCCATCCCCGGCCGGAAAGGGCCGGGCGCCCCGGCGGTGCCGCCCCAAACACTCAGCCGATGGCGGGAATCGCTTCGACAGGCGATCGACCTCGATCCCGATCATCTCTCCTGCTACGGCCTGATGTACGAGCCCGGAACGGCGCTGACGCGTTCACTGGGGCAGGGCCAGGTCATTCCCTGCGCCGACACGGTGGAAGCGGACATGTTCGAGATGACCATCGAGGAACTCACCGCCGCCGGATTCGACCACTACGAGATCAGCAACTACGCCAGGCCCGGCCGCCAGTGCCGCGCCAACGTCATCTACTGGAACAACCAGGAATACCTGGGCATCGGACCGTCCGCCGTCTCATATCTCGACGGCCTGCGCCAAAAAAACATCCCCGACGTGCGCTCATACGTCCGGCTGATGCAATCTGATCCAACGGCCGTCGTGATCGAACGGGAACAACTCGCGCCGCTGGCCCGTGCCTGTGAGACAGCCGTCCAAATGCTTCGCATGACGCGAGGCATCGACCTGAACCAGTTCCAAATGCAAACCGGCTTCGACGCGCACGAACTCTTCGCCCGACCTATCCGAGAGTTCAGCGACCTCGGATTGCTGGAATCGGACGACCGAACGATCCATCTGACCCGCCGGGGCCTGCTGTTGGCCAATCGCGTCATGGCGGATTTCCTGATCGATCCCCCTGCCGACGAAGCCCGCGTCGACACGCCGGGCCAAGGCCGTTCTCACCGCCTGACCGTGATCTGAATCACCTCCCGATCGGGAGGAAACGCCCCCCGAGTGTGCGTTGCCCGCCACGTCTCGCCATCCGCCATGTCGAAGGTCGATCCGTCGGCCACGTCACACCCCGTGGTCAGAAACCGTTCGGCAAGGCCGCGCAGCGTCTGGATGACCGTCTCCGGAGGCTCACCCTTCGTAATGAACTGAATGTCCGGCAACCCCAGCGCGTGCAGACCCACGCAGTCGGAGAGGAACAAGCCGTCATTCGCCTCACTCAAAGCAAACAGGCGAAACTGTACGCACGTCTCGGCGATCGGCCTCGACGTGTCCGCAGCCCGCGCCAACAAACTTGGAAGTTCGTCGGCGCGGACCAGCCGCTCGGCGCCGACCCACAAGACCGCAATCACCGGAGCGAACTCGGCCAAAGCCGCATGGGCTCGATGGAGCAGGCGGATCACGACGTCACGCGGCGTCTCTTCCGCATACTCCGACGTCAACACGACGTGGGCCTCGTGATCCACCGTGGCTTCAGCAGCTTCCGGCCAATCCGTCGTCGCGGCAAGCGACGCTTCGAGCGCCGCCGGATCACACGGCCCGACCTCCGTCCGCAGCCTGAGCGTGATCGGGCCCACTTGTATCCGAGTTTCCCCGGTCGCCTCGGGCGCTTCAACCAGCAGCGCATCCCGCTGCCCGCTCCGCCGGAGCGACGCGTAGAAGACACCCGGCGCCACGTCGTAACCTGTCCGGAGTAACATGACCGTCGATATCGACGGTAGCTCAGGCAAGACGTCGGCAGGCACTTCAGCGGGGGCGGCGGCCGCCACGTCCGTTGGATCGTCGTTCCCAGACAGCGCCGGCTCCTCAGCGACCCGCGTGTCGTTTGTCGCACTCGCGCCGAAGTCGCCCACTTCCGGCGCGGCAGGTTCGGTTTCCCCGTAACTGTGCGCCGGCCCCTCATCGTCGCTCGATGCCGTGATGCTCAGCGGCCGTTCGAGAGCACGTTCCGGCCTTGGCAAAGCCCGCTCAGGCAACCCAGGATCATCCCTGTCTGGGCACACCGATTCCACATCGCCACCCCGAGCTTCTAAGTCAGGCGAAAGCGGAGCAGCCGTCTCTCTAACCGCGTGAGCCGTCGCGGCCTCCACGGTGCTGGCCCGCGCGCCAACCGAAGCGACGCGGGCCGGTTTAGCCGGGGCCGCCGCCGTACGCGCCGGCACGGGGGACATCGCGCCGCCTCGTACCCTTCGCGAGAATAACCACAGCCACCAATCGACCAGTTCCAAGGCGGCGCCGATCCCCAAGGCCGCCCAACCAACCACGGTGGTATGCTCCGCCGCCCACGCGATGACGAGCAACGCCAGCACCAGAAGATGCATCCTCAACATTCGGCCGCCGCGCGCCCATGTCGCCGACAGACCATAGAGCGCCGACATCAGTGAAACCAAGCCCAATATGGCGAAGATCCAAAGCACGTACAAAACCCCGCCAAAGCCCCGCCCGCCGCCTAAGGATTCGTCATGTAATAAACTACGTCACAAGGGGAGTGCGGGCGCCCCGCCCGCCGACGCGATCACCAGGCCCGTCCGTTACTTTACTCAAACTGACCGGTTTCCTTCCGGTGCATTGTGACCAGTTCCCTTCGGGTGCATTGTTTTTTCGCCCGTAGGGCGGACGATTCTTGCCAGGGCAGTAGGGTCCGCTGTGCGGACCTTTTCCGAAATAAGCGCTGTTAAACCTCATCGGTCCGCACAGCGGACCCTACGTGCTGGAGAGCAGTCTAAGAGAAACTTCCCGCCCGGAGGGCGGACGAGCGCTTCGCTCGCCCTCCGGGCGAAGTTCGTCGCCGGGCGAAGCTCGTCGGTTTGCCCAAAACCGGTCAGTTTGAGTCACTTTATTCATTGACGATCCCTAACCGGCGTCGGCCAAGTCGTAAAGCTCATCAGGAATCGGAATCAGCCCGCCGCGACGGTCGATACACGCCAGGGTCGTATTCGCCTCGCACAGGATCGTTTCGCCGCGACGCAGGACGTAGGAGTGATCAATGCGCGCCCGCGTCATTCGATCGATCGTGGTCCGGAGAACGAGTTCGTCGTCATAGTATCCGGGAGACTTGAACCGACACTCCACCTTGACCACGGCAAACAAGACGTCACGGGCCTCCAGGTCACGATAGCTGACGCCCGCCTGTCGCAACAACTCGGTCCGCCCCATCTCGAAGTACTCAAAAAACCTGGAATGGTGCAGGTAGCCCATCGGGTCGCTCTCGGCATAGCGCACCCGAATGGCAAGCTCACAGGATGTCGGGCCTCTGGGTTTCATAGCACCATTGTCAACGCGCTCGGATCGGTTGCAAGTCTCACCGCGGCCGATCATCCCACGAAGCCGCGTTCTGTGAACGCGGTGAAAACGAATCCCCTATCCGCCGCCCAGTGCCTTCCGAACGCGGCCGCCGCAGCGCGTCAGTCGAGCCTCAGCCTCCTGACGGCTTAATCCCAAATGGTGCATAACGATCGCCGTCTTGACGCGCCCGTGTGCCCTCCGCAGCAGGATCACTGCGGAAGCGCGCGGCAGGCCGGTCGCCGTCTCCACCACGCGCACCGCCCGATCCACCAGCTTGCGGCACGCCCGGCTGTTCAGGTCGACCATCAGGTTGCCGAAGGTCTTGCCGATCCGCACCATGCTCAGCGTGGTGATCATATTCAGCACCAGCTTCGTCGCCGTGCCCGCCTTGAGTCGCGTCGAGCCCGAAAGAATCTCAGGACCGGTCAAGATGCGGATGTCGATGTCACACGCCGCCGCAACCTGCGACCTGGGAACGCACGCCAGAAAGATCGTCCGCCCTTGCCGGCGCCGAGCCTCGGACAAGGCGGCATGCACAAACCGCGTCGTTCCCCCCGTGGCGATTCCCATCACGACGTCACCAGGCCCGACGCCCAAGTCCGCGATCGCTTTTCGCCCGGCCTGGGGCTCGTCTTCCGCTCCCTCGACGCTTCGCCACAGCGCCTTGCGGCCCCCTGCAATGATTCCCCGCACCACCTTCGGATCGGACCGAAACGTCGGCGGGCACTCCGACGCATCCAACACGCCCAACCTGCCGCTCGTGCCGGCGCCGACGTAAATCAGCCGGCCGCCTCTTCGCCAAACGTCCGACACGCACCGGATGGCCCGAACAATCGCAGGCTTCGCCCGTGCCACCGCCTGCGGAACCGAACGGTCCTCGGCATTCATCAGATCGAATGCGGCGGACACCGACAGCGAATCCAGTTGTGCGGATTCCGGATGGTGCCGTTCCGTCAGCAGGTGCCCGCGGTCTTCCACTCGCCCGTGCCTCCGGCTCATGCCTTTCCTTCCGTGTCACAGATTTGCCCCAGGACCACTCGCCGTCTCGCCCCGGTCACGCGCGGCAGATTCGCCGGCACCCCATCGATCCGCGCCGCCGCAAGCATGGCGAAGGAAACCCCCTCCTTCGCCTGCGTCCCAATGCCGTAATCCGCGGTAGTAGAGAACCGCACGCACGGCACCGAACCCGAACTCGGTGGCACCGGTTTCCCACCGGCGCGACCCGCGGTGACTTCGGCCCCAGACGTCACGGCTGATTCAAGTTCTCTGATCAGCGCCTTATTCTTCGCACCACCGCCGCAGAGGATGACCTCATCCACGCCGCAACCGTTGCGCCCGGGCGATCTCAGAAATACGGTGTAGGCGCCGGCGATCGTCAACGCCGAATACCGCGTCGCCGTGGCGACCCAATCTTCAACCGGAAAGCGCCGTCGCGCAAATCGCTTCAGCAACCCCTGCATCCACACGACCCCAAACGCCTCACGACCGCAACTCTTCGGCGGCAACTCCGCAAAATAGGGATGCTCCAACATCGCTCCCAGCAACGCTTCTCGAATCTTCCCCCCGCGCGCGAGTCGGCCCCCCGGGTCATAGGCGCGCTGGCCATTGCTGAAGTGCGAGACCAATCCGTCGATCAGCATGTTGCCCGGGCCGGTGTCGAAGGCGATCACGTCCTCGACCGCGCACCCGGCAGGCAGCCACGTCAGGTTCGCGATCCCGCCAAGATTCTGCACCACACGGTTCCGCCGTGCGTCTCGAAACAACGCATAGTCCGTCCAGGGGACCAACGGCGCGCCCTGTCCCCCAACCGCCAGGTCCGCCTGCCGAAATCCCGAAACGACCGGCGCGCCCAGCGATGCGGCGATGATCGCGGCATCACCGATTTGAAGCGATCCGGCGGGAACACGCGGCATGACCGTTGACGCCGACTGTCGCGCACGGCCGCCTTTCGGCGGAAGATGGCAGATCGTCTGACCGTGCGAACCCACCAGGTCGACCCGCGGCAATCCAAAACGATCGACGGCCGCCATCGCCGTCCTCGCAAACACACGACCGACCTCCACGTTCAGTCGACAGACTTCTTCGGTACGCGTCTCGGCAGGGGCCATCACCGCCAGGAGCCGTCGGCGCAGCGCCGGGGGATATCGCCTGGAAAGATGGCCGATCACCTGCACGCGCATGTCCAACCCACGGCCCGCAATCTCGCAGGCAACCGCATCCACGCCATCACCACTGGTACCGCTATTGAGTCCCAAAACGATTCTGGTCTTACGTCCCATACAATCTCGCCATCACAACGCCTGCCCAACTTGCCGACGGCATTCTTTCGGACGGTCCGAGCAAAGGCAAATCACGGTGATGGTGTTCGAGAGACGGTGATGGTTTTCGAGAGGTCGATAATGGTTCAGGTGACATGGCTCGAGAGTCAACGGATGGGTCCAATGACCCATCCAACGGGATGTGGCACCGATGGCCGTGCGTAGGATGGGTCATCCGACCCATCTGCTGATGGCTTTAGAGCGGTTCCCGCGTCAGCGGACGATCAGAGCCGCGCCCGTAAGGAAGCGGCGTGCGGCGCATGGCCTGCCGAGCATCGTCTAATCATCCGGGAACCGCTTTAGTGGGTGGTTCAGGACTCCATCCCCACCATAATCCCAGCCGGCTTCAGCCGGACTTTCTCGGCCCAAGCCCGACGGAAGCCGGCCGGGAATCTTGAGCAGCCCATCCACCAACGAAAGCCTGGTGGCAAACATCGGATGGTCCGCGCTTCGCAAGGCCCATATCACAACCCACCTTCAAGCAGTGACACGCCGCCTCCGATGAACTCTCCAGTCGGCCCCAGTCTGCCTCTGTGCAACTGCCGGCCGGTTCACGGGTGGGGGATCATCATGAGGTGGGATAGAACGTCACGATCGAGCCGCTTTGCACATTCCGGTCTTTGGGGTCGCCAAAGACCCTGGTCACGTCCGAAAGGCTGCACCAACACCGCCCGCCTGGAACGCCTGCGCCTTGAACCATCGCCGACGCCGGCCGGATGGTCCGTCGCAGAGCCGCCGCATCGATCTCCAGTCAGGCTCCGCGCCGCCTGCGCCGGCATCATTCAGGAGCAACTGGAAGCATTGCACAACAAAGACCCCTACACCGCCTCACATTCCATGACCGTCGAAACCTATGCCGGCATCCTCGCCGAACGCATCGGCCTTGCGGACGCCGACGTCGGGATTGTTCGTGTCGCCGCGGCCTTGCACGACATCGGAAAGCTCGGCATCCCTTCGAGCATCCTGACCAAGCCCGGCCCACTCACCCGCGACGAGTTCGAGGTCATGAAACAGCACTCGCTCATCGGGGCGGCCATCCTGCGGCCCATCCGATACCTGGGCTGTCTCGTGCCGCTCGTGTTGCACCACCACGAATGGTATGACGGCTCCGGATACCCCCTCGGCCTTCAAGGCGAGGAGATCCCATTCGGTGCAAGGATCATCCAAGTGGCTGACAGCATCGACGCCATGGCCTCGCCGCGAAGCTATAAACGCGGCTTCTCCATCGGAAGGACGATCTCAGAACTCGAACAGGGCAGCGGGATTCAGTTCGATCCACACGTCGCCGCAAGTGCCGTCCATTGGCTCACGGAAGAGCCGGCCCGGATCGCCCCCTGCATTTGATACAGGGGTCTTCCACTTGGCATGCCAACCGTGACGCCGGTCGAGCAGCCGCGTGACAAACATGGCGCTGAATCGCACCGCCCGAATTGCATCCCCGCGACAGCCTAACTACTCAAACTGACCGGTTTTGAGCAAACGGATGAACTTCGCACGGCCACGAACTCCTCACGGCCACGAACTCCGCACGGCCACGAACTCCGCCCGGAGGGCGTGCGATCGTTGCCGGCGGCTTCAGCACGTAGGGTCCGCTGTGCGGACCGATGAGGTTTAACAGCGCTTATTTCGGAAAAGGTCCGCACAGCGGACCCTACTGCTCTTGGCATGCCAACCGTGACGGCGGTCGGGCAGCCGCGCGACAGACGTGACGCTGAATCGCACCGCCCGAATTGCGTCTCCGCGCCGGCCTATCTAAAATGATCCCATGTCACCGAACGGGAAAAAGGTTCTGGTCGCCATGAGCGGCGGAGTGGATAGCGGCGTCGCCGCGTGCCTCCTCAAAGAGCAGGGCTACGACGTCGTCGGCGTTTTCATGCGCCTGGGAGCCGACAGTAGCACGTAGGGTCCGCTGTGCGGACCGATGAGGTTTAACAGCGCTTATTTCGGAAAAGGTCCGCACAGCGGACCCTACTGCTCTTGGCATGCCAACCGTGACGGCGGTCGGGCAGCCGCGTGACAGACGTGACGCTGAATCGCACCGCCCCAATTGCGTCTCCGCGCCGGCCTATCTAAAATGATCCCATGTCACCGAACGGGAAAAAGGTTCTGGTCGCCATGAGCGGCGGAGTGGATAGCGGCGTCGCCGCGTGCCTCCTCAAAGAGCAGGGCTACGACGTCGTCGGCGTTTTCATGCGCCTGGGAGCCGACAGGTATCAAACCGCCCCAGCCGAAACCGTGGCAGCATCACCTGACACCGCAGCGAGCGTGTCCCTCCCGATCGCACGTCACCTGGGCGCCACCGATAGCCGGCATTCAAACAAGCCGTCCAAAGGATGCTGCTCCGCCGCCGATGCGACGGACGCCAGACAGGTCGCCGGCAATCTCGGCATCCCCTTCTATGCCCTCAACTTCGAGCGCGACTTCGATCAACTCATCGACTACTTCGTGGATGAATACGCCAACGCCCGAACGCCCAATCCCTGCATCCGCTGCAACCAATGGTTGAAGTTCGGCCGCCTCGTCGCCTACGCCGACCTCATCGGAGCCGACCTGATCGCAACGGGCCACTACGCCCAAACGGATCACGTCGATGGTCGAACGCGGCTGCGCCGCGCCCGCGATGCTGAAAAGGATCAGTCCTACGTCCTCTTCGGCATCGAGCCGCAAGTCCTTCGTCGCACCTTGTTCCCGCTGGGTGAGATGACAAAGGAAGAAGTCCGCGCCCACGCCCGGCGCCTCGGCCTGTCCATTCACGACAAGCCCGAATCACAGGACATTTGCTTCGTCCCCGACGGTGACTATGCCCGGCTCGTGCGCTCACGACGACCCGACGGCTTTCAGCCCGGCGACGTCAAACATATCGACGGCCGCCTGCTCGGTCGCCACGAGGGCCTGGCGAACTTCACCATCGGGCAGCGCCGCGGTCTTCGTGTCGCCGTCGGCTCGCCCGTCTATGTCGCACAGCTCGATCCGTCATCGGCCACCGTCGTCGTCGGGCCGCGCGATGCGGTGATGTCGCCGACGGCCCGAGCCGAACGCGTCCGCTGGCTCTGCGCGCCGCCGGATGGTTCCGTGCGTCTCGACGTGAAGATTCGCTACCACCATGACCCCGCGCCGGCCAAAGTCGTGCCGCTGGGGGGCGACGCGGTGTCCATCGAGTTCGACGCGCCGCAGTCGGCCGTCACTCCAGGGCAAGCCGCGGTCTTCTATCAGGCGGACGAAGTCCTCGGCGGTGGATGGATCATCGGCCCGTAACAACGGGTTGTGAGACATGCGGCTAGTGCTTCGTCACAATCAATTCTTCGGGTTGGGTGGTACGGGCATCTTGCCCGTTCCGGACGGGCGAGACGCCCGTACCACCCGAAAGATCTACTGTGACGGAGCACTAGGGGAGTTCGTGCTTCTCCGCGGATCGGAAGATCTCCTCCGCCTCGCGCCCCGTCAGCCACTCGATCTTTTCGCCGGTGCCCGTGCGAAACAGCACGTGTCGCCCTCGCTGAAACAGGATGCGATGGGGAGTCGCGCAGACCGCGAGCGGCAACTTCTCATCGCCCTTGGCGGACAACGGCCAGTTGTAGGTAATCAATGCAAAATGGGCGGAAGGGAAATCGATCTTCTCCGTACGCAAACCGGCCCATTGCTGCACGAGGATCTGGCTCGGCGTTGACGCGAGGTTGCTGTCATGAGCGAGTCGGGCATACTGCTGGAGCGCCGTGCCACAGGCTGCACGATGGCCTTGGCCCAACTGCAACCAGAACACGACGACCACGGCGGCGAGACCGACGACAAGCCAGGCCGCCCGTCGCCAGAAAATGCGCCGAAGTTGCCGGCTCCGCGCTTCGGAGCCGATGCCCTTCAGATCGCGAGGCTCGATGCCCTCGCCTTGTAGGTGTCCTGCTTTCATGACAGTTTCGGATGTCCTCGCGACGGGTACATTGCAGCGACCGCACAGGATGATAGTCACCGCACACCCACGGCCCCCCGGAATCGACCGACAGTGTATCGCGGGAGCAGGCCCGAACAAGTCGGCACGCCGACCGCCGATTCAGGCAAGCACTGCTCAACAGACTATCGTAATAATCCCCTGTCAAGCGTGAAATTAGGTTGAAATCCGGTCCATCCGCGGCTAAGGTTCTTTTCTATGGAACTGCCAAAACGTCCACTCGGCGATGAGTACACGCGCCCCGGCTTCAGTCGCGAGCTCTCTCGGCGCCTGGCCGCCAATCCCAAAATGCGCGAACTGACCGCTTTGATCTTCTACGCATTCGACATGCGAACGCGGCTGTTGCCCTTCCTCTTCGCCGACTCGCGGATTCTTCCGGCAGGACCCAGGGCCGTGGCCGACGCCCTGGATGCCGCCGGCCTGACGAAGGCCCGCATCGTCTTCCAACTCTGGTCGCCCAACGTCAAACCGTCCAAATCTCTCCTCGATGGCAGGCCGCCCGACATCCTGATGGTCAGCAGCATGCAGATTCATGCCGGCCGCGCCTACGATCTCGTCGCCGATGCCCATCGAATCCCGGAGTCTCTGCGCCCTCTGATTCTCACCGGCGGTCCCAAGTCCATCTACGAACCCTGGGATTACTTTGCCTTCGGTGAAGACGGGGAACTCAATGCCGACGTCTCCGTGACCGGCGAGTCGTTTGTCCTGCTGGCACTGCTCGATCGCCTGCTGCAATACAAGAACGACAACCAGTCTCTTCGACAGGCCTTCATCCGCGCCCGCGATGCCAACGCGCTCGAAGACGTCCCCGGACTCGTCTACCGCGTCGATCCGCCGGGCGGCAGGGAGCCTCACCTGGTCGACACCGGCATCCAGCGCCTCGTGCAAGACCTCGATGAGTTGGCGATGCCGCTCGCCGCCTTCAGCAAGGTCGAGCCGCCCCACCGGAAAGAGACGCTTTCCGCTCGACCGATCCCGACCGACAGAATCCACAGGCACGTCCGGATCGCCTCACTGATCATGACCAAAGGTTGCAAGTTCCGTTGCAGCTATTGTCCGATCCCGGCCTACAACCAGAACACCTTCCGTTTCAAGAGTCCCGAGCGCCTCGGCGACGAAATGACCCTGCTCTACCAGAAGCTGGGCTTACGAACCTATTTCGGCACCGATGACAATTTCCTCAACCGCCGCGAGACCTTCGCGGACATCTTCGAGCACCTCGCGGGGCGCCGCATCGGCAGCCGCCGTTTCAACGTGTGCGTCCGATGGGGAACCGAGGCGACGATCCACGACGCCTACAAGAACATGGACGTCCTCGGCCAGGCCCGTCAGGCCGGCCTCCGCGGCCTCTGGTTCGGCGTCGAAGACCTCACCGCCACCGTCGTCAAAAAAGGTCAGGCCGGTGACAAGACGGAGGAAGTCTTCGAGGAGATGCTCAAGTGCGGCATCTGCCCCATGCCCATGTTGATGCACCACGACGGCCAGCCGCTCTACACCCCCAACAGCCGCTACGGCATCGTCAATCAGGTCCGCTACCTCCGCAAGATCGGCGCGGTCAGCGTCCAGGTCACCGCCCTCACCCCCGCCGTCGGCACGAACTTCTTCGACAAGGAATACGAAGAGGGCAGAGTCTTCAAGACCGTCGGCGGTCGACGGGTCGACGAGGCCGCCTTCGATGGCAACCACATCGTCGCCACCGGCGAGCCTCGCCCCTGGCGCAAACAGCTCAATCTCGTCGCCGCATACGGCGCGTTCTACAATCCGTGGAGCCTGCTCGGGGCGATGTTCCGGCCCAAGCGGCGGTTGGCCGGCGCCGACATCGGCATGCAGTTCATCGGCATGGCCGCACTCGCCAAGACCACCGTCGATTCTGTCCGCTGGGCCTGGCGCCTTCGCCGCGGCCCCATCGTCCGGTGCGACGCCGTCCCCAGCGCCAAGCTGCCGATGATCAAGGCCCGCCCCGACGAGATCGAAACCAAGCGCCCGACGGCCATTCCCCCCGACGCGGTCGACGTCTACGGCGCCGCCCCATCCCCCGAACCAACCCACGGCCAAGTCCCGCTACCCATCCTCGCCACCGGATAAGCCCCAGTCCATCCACCCAAGCATCAAAACCGTCTGGCAGCCGCAAAGCGACTTCGTCGTTCGGCGGATGTGACGATCCCGAAAAACCCCGTAGGGTCCGCTGTGCGGACCATTACCCGCGCTGTGCGAAAAAACACCGTTGGTCCGCACAGCGGACCCTACTGCCTTGTTCACGATCGGGGCCTGAACCCTTGCCAGGGTGATCCTCTTGCCGCTGACAATCCGGCCATTCCCGCGGCACAAATGGGATAATCATAGCGAACCCGTCTCCAGGCTGTTAATCTGACGCGATGAACGTCTGTGCGGAATAATCGAGATCCAAAGGTGAGCCCCGTCATGGCAAAAGACAAAGGCGTCATGGTCTCCTTTCGCGTCGATCGGCATCTGGCCGACGTCCTGAAAAAAGTCCCCGATAAGTCCTCCTTCATCCGCGATATCATTCTGAAAAGTTTCTACGAAACCTGCCCCGTCTGTCGCGGCCGAGGCGTACTTCCAACCGAGCTTTCACGTTGGGCCGTCAGGCTGCTCCGTTCTGAAAAGGCGGCCGAGTGCTCCTGCTGTCACTACCGCTACCCGAGGTCGGCCCTGCCACGCAGGAGACAAGCGGAGCCTCCCACAAAACGGCTGGTCTGCCCGCACTGTCAATCACATGAACACGCCCACTAAGCCGGCCTGCCTGTGCCAGCGCCTGCTCGGCGGCGAAGGCACAGGCGGGACGCCCGCGCCACAGATGCCGATCGAACCGTAATGCCCACACTGCCCACCTCGATTCTTCGCAACCGCAACTTCATCCTGCTCTGGTGCGCTTACACGACCAGCGCCCTCGGAGACCACCTCTCCGAAATGGCCCTCCTCTACATGCAGGATGCGACACACCGCGAGGATGCCACGCGCATCTCTGCGATCATGCTCTTCGAATTCATGCTGCCCTACTTCCTGCTCGGGCCGGCCATGGGCTGGCTGGCAGACCGACTCCCGCGAAAGCGCGTCATGATCGCCGCCGACCTGGTCCGCATGGCCTTCATGTTCTCCTTTGCGGGCATCTTCTCGCTGATCTTCGACACCTTTGCCGGCAAGGATTGGCCCGAGCACCTGACCTCCACCACCGGCTTCCCCCTGCTCAGCCCGTGGCTCTACGCCGCCCCCCTGCTTTTCACCGGCGTCTTCGCAGCGATGTTCTCGCCCGCCCGCGCCGCCATGCTCCCCACGCTCATTCGCAATGATCAGATCATCCGCGGAAACGGCCTGATGAACGCCATGGGCCCCATCGCCTCCATCGCTTCGTTCCTCATCGGTGCAGCGCTCATCGAGGCCTATGCCGGCCAGGCGCCGCGCATCAGCTTCCTGGCCGACGGCGCCACCTTTCTCGCCAGCGCGGCCTTGCTGTGTTTCATCTTCCCCCCGGCCCGCAAGAGCCGGTCGATTGAGCCGTCGAAGCAAAAACGAACCCTGATGGACGGCTTCCGCTACTGCCGAGCACACCGCCGCGTCATCGAGTTGATCTCTTTTACGGTGATCTTCTGGTCGGCCGCCGCCGCCATCCGCAGCGTGATTCCCGCGCTGGTCGGCCACGCCGGCGGTCAAGTCAGCGACATCGCCTATTTCAATGCCGCCCTGGGAATCGGCATGTTGTTCGGCGCTTTCGTCGTCGCCCTGTTGGGTGATGCACTCAAGAGCGAGATCGCGATCTCCTGGTCCTTCATCGGCGCCGGATTGTCCGTCTTCGCATTGGCGGCTGGTTGGTTCCTGGTCACTCCCCCATCCGCCCCCATCGCCCTCGGCCCAGGCCGAGGCTTTGCCGGCAACTACGTCGCCCTCTTCCTGACCGGCGCATTCGGCAGCGGGGTGCTCGTCAGCACCAACGCCCTGCTGCAAAAGGTCGTGCCCGACGTCTTCCGAGGCCGGGTCTTCGGCGCCCGCGACGTTGCCGCCATGGGCGGCTTGCTCATGGCCACCGGCTGGTTGGCCATCCCCCCCTGGAAGACCATCGACCGCTACGTCCCGCTGCTGCTCGCGCTCGTCGCCGCCGCCATGCTCGCCGCCGGCATCATCACCGTCATCATGCGACTGAAACGCGGACGGCTCTCCGTTGCCGCCAACTTCTGGATAAACGGCAACTACTTTTATTGTTGGCTGTGGCAGCGGGCCAGGCGCGTGGGCATCTGCACCGTGCCCGTTGAAGGTGCGGCCATTATCGCCGCCAACCACAACTCCACACTGGATCCGTTCGTCCTCGCGGCGGGCCTGCCGAATCGCGCCCCCAGCTTCATGATCGCGAAAGAGTACACCAGGATTCCCGTCTTCCGCTGGTTGACCGAATCGATTGAATGCGTCCCGGTCAATCGAAGCGGCGAAGACGTCGCTTCGGTCAAGGCCGCGCTGCGCCATCTCAAGGCCGGAAAGCTCCTCGTCATCTTCCCGCAGGGACGAATCCAGCATCCGGACGAGCCCGTCGAACTCCAGGACGGCCTGGCAATGCTCGCATTGCGCAGCGGTGCCCCCGTCATCCCCGCCTATGTCTCCGGCATCAAATACCGCAACACGATCGTGACGCCGTTTCTCATGCGACACCACTCCGCCGTCCGATTCGGCCCCCCGGTCGATCTGTCAAAATGGAAAGGCCGCGAGAAAGACCGTTCCGCCTATCACGACGTCGTCCAACACGTCATGCACGACATCGTGGCCCTGAAACCAATCGACGACGCATCTTGACACTGGACTTATTGCTGTGACACAGGCTCGCCACGCACACTCATCTCAACCGGCGTCGGCAGCCCCAACCCTTCAAGCTGCTTCAGGATGACCTTCCTGTCCCCAACCAGCACCAGCAGCGCCTCCTCCAGAGGGATCGCCCCTTTCGCCAGCGCGTTCAGGTCCCCCTCCGAAACGGTCGTCATCGCCGCAAGATCATCGCCCAACGACGCAAAGGGCAACCCATTCAACTCAAGATTCTCCGCCGTCCCGATCACCCCACCCAATCCCTGAAACGACTGAATCATCGACATCCGGTTCGTCTCGCGCGTCTTCCGCGCCTCTTCCTCGGAGACGTCCCCCGCCCGAATCCGGGCAAACTCCTTCAAGAACTCCCGCAATGCAGGCCCCGTCACCTCGGCCTGAACATTCGACGACGCCAAAAGGTAGCCGGTCGTTGGCGACATCGAGAATCGCGACCGGGCCCCATAGGTGTAGCCGTTCCGCTCACGCAGGTTTTGATTCAGCCGGCTCGTGAAGCTCCCGCCCAAAATCGTGTTCAACAACTCAAACCGGATGCGCCGCGGGTCGGAGTATTTCGGCCCCGGCATGTAAAACTGCACCACGGTCTGCACCGCGTCGGCCTTGTCCACAACGACCACGCGCAGCGCCTCATTCGTCGGTTCCTTCGAGGCCACCGCACGAACCTTCGTGTGTCCGGGCGGCGTCTTCCAATCACCAAACTGCTTCTCTAATGCCGCTCTGGCATCCTCTTCCGTCAAGTCGCCGGCCATGAAAATCGTCGCATTCTCCGGAACGAAAAAATCGCCGTGACACGCCTTGACCGCCTCCAGGGAGAGTTCCTCGACCGACTCAACCGTCCCGCTGACGGGTCGGCCGTAGGGGTGGTCTTCACCGAAGAAAAGCTGCATCCCCACGCGCGATGCCACCGCGGTCGGCCGATCTTCGGCCTGCTTCAGCGCCTGCACGTGCAACGCCTTCACACGATCCCATTCCGTCGCGTCAAAGCGCGGCCGCAGTATCGCATCCGCATACAACGACAGCGCCTTATCAAAGTGGCGCTTCAGGACCGACAGATTCACCGCCGTCGACTCGCGCTCCGCGCTGACGTTGAACCGAGCCCCAAGCAACTCCAGCGCGTCGGAAAACGCCAGCGCGTCCAGGGCTCCCGCGCCCTCATCGAGCATCGCCGTCGCCAGGTACGCCTGCCCCGGCCGCGGGCCATCCAGATTCGCAGCGCCGCCCCGCAGATACATCGACACTTCCACCAGCGGCAATTCGCGCCGCGGCCAATGACGAACCCCGATCCCATTCGACAGCGTGAAGCTCACCGGCGACTCGGGCACGAACTTGCCCGCCGCCCCCGGCGCAGGCCGCTCGTCACGCCCGGCCAACATCCGGCCCTCCGACTCCGGCAACACCCGCATGATCAACCGCCAGCTCGGCCGCAACGCCTTCTGCGCCCATCCCTGCACGCCGGCCACCGTCGCCCCGCGATAGCGATCCAGATCACGTCTGAAAGAGTTCGGTTCACCCCAAAAAAAATTGTACCGATTCAGCCGGTCCGCCTTGCCCAGGATCGACTGCAAGCCGCTCAGCATCGCGAATTCCATCGACGCCTTGTGCCGTTCCAGTTCTTCCGCCGTCGGACCCTTGGCCAGGAACTCACCCAGAATCTCATCCGTCACCCGTTCGATCTCGTCCAGCGACTTGCCCTGCCGCGCCGTAATGTCAACCCGAAACAGCGATCCCAGGATCGCCGACCCCTGAGACGCCGACACCTCCGTCGCCAGCTTCTCCTCGTATACCAGCCGCTTGTACAGCCGGCTCGACTTGCCCGAACTCAACACCGCCGCCGCAAGGTCCATCTCCGCGTCGCCCGGCTCAAAGTTCGCCGGGCTGTGATAGACCATCGACAACCGAGAGAACTGCACCTTGTCGGTGTAGGTCACGCGCTTGACTTCACTCAACACCACCGGTTCGACATCGCGATGCACCGGGTCCGCTCCACGCTGCAATGTCCCGAACAACCGAGCCACCAACGGCTTGATCTCAGCAGGATCGAAGTCTCCCGCCACCACCAACGACGCATTGTCCGGAACGTAGTACGCCGCGAAGAAGTCCTTCACGTCCTGCAACGTCGCCGCCTGCAAATCCTCGTGCGTGCCGATCACCTCGATATGGTACGGATGCCCCGGCGGATACATCAGTTCGTTCACCTTCAGATCCGCCTTGCCATAGGGGCGCATCTCGCTCGTCTGACGCCGCTCGTTGCGAACAACGGCCCGCTGCTTGTCGAGCTTCTCCTGAGTCATTGCCTTGCCCAGGCCCTCCAGCCGGTCCGCGTCCAACCACAGAAGCGCCGGTAGCAGGCCGCTCGGCCCGAACGAAAAGTAGTTCGTCCGGTCCGACGACGTGGAAGCATTGTTCCAGCCTCCCCCGGCCTCCATGATCGTGTCGAACTCCCCGCCGGGAACCCGATCCGTCCCCATGAACATCAAGTGCTCGAACAAGTGGGCAAATCCCGACCGACCGACCGCCTCATCCTTCGAGCCGACGTAGTACCACAAATTGATGCACGCCACCGGCAGGCTGTGGTCCTCATGCAGGATCACCGTCATCCCGTTCTCCAGGCGGTGTTTCTCATACTTCACGTCCTGGGCCGCCGCGCCGCCCCCAAGGCAGAGCACCAACACCGCCGCTGAAAAAATGCGATACGTCATCGGGTAAACCTCCTGTCCTGTATGGCTCCGCGCGCCTGGCCTCGCGCCGCGCCGGAGCAACCGCCGCAATTCTACCACGCCCGCACCACCCGAAAACCTTGGACCCTCCCATCGAATCGGCTATATTGCCCCCCGCAAGGCAATCGCTCAGGCCGATTCCGCAGGCCGAGCATAGAGACCAGCGGACCGAGCATAGAGACCAACAGGCCGAGCATGGGGTTAAGCGCCCCACAGCGGCTTGCCGTTTGGCGGAACTTGAACGCACCAGCCCATCGTAGGGCATCAGCGACGCCCCACGGCGGCTTGCCGTTTGGCGGAACTTGAACGCACCAGCCCATCGTAGGGCATCAGCGACGCCCCACGGCGGCTTGCCGTTTGGCGGAACTCGCATGGAAGAACGCACCTGCATGGACGCGACCTCATGAAGCTCATCATCCAAATCCCCTGCCTCAACGAAGAAGCGACCCTCCCCGCAACCCTCAATGACATTCCCCGCAAGATCGACGGCATCGACCACGTCGAAATCCTCATCATCGACGACGGCTCCACCGACCGAACCGTCGAAATCGCCCGGCAACTCGGCGTCGACCATGTCCTCAGCTTCACCGGCAACCGCGGACTCGGCCACGCCTTCGCTGCCGGCATCGACTATTGTCTCAATCACGGCGCCGACGTCATCGTCAATACCGACGGCGACAACCAGTACTACGGCGGCGATATCCCCAAACTCGTCCAGCCCATCCTCGAAGGCCGAGCCGATCTGGTCATCGGCGACCGCCAACCGGAGAAGGTCGAACACTTCTCCTTCGTCAAAAAGAAAATGCAGACCCTCGGCAGCCGCGTCGTCAGCCGACTCGCCGACCTCGACGTGCCCGACGTCCCCAGCGGCTTCAAGGCCTACTCCCGTGAAGCCGCCATGCGATTCACCTATTCCACCGACTTCGACCACACCGTCGACCACGTCATCCAGGCCGGCCGCAAACGCATCATCACCGTCACCGTCCCCATCCGCACAAACGAGAAACTCCGCGAGTCCAGGCTCTTCTCCAGCATCTCCGTCTTCATCACGCGATCCGTCGGCATCATGGTAAGGGTCTATTCCTCCTACCGGGCGATGAAGATCTTCGCCGCCTGCGGCTTGTGCTCATTCGCCATCGGTTTCGCCATCGGCTTGCGGTTCCTCTATTACTTCTTCTGGACAGACCAATCCGACCTCCACGTCCAGTCCCTCATCCTCGCCGCCATCCTCATGCTCGCCGGCTTCCAAATGGTCCTCACCGGCATCGTCGCCGACCTCATCAACGCCAGCCGAGGAGTCCTGGAAGACGTCTCCTACCGACTGCGGAGAATGGAACTGGAAAAACCCAAACCCACCGACAAGAAAAACTAAGCAGAGCCGCAGAATCTTTCATTCGATTCACGGCTCCGAAAACCGTCGTCCTGGCCCTCTCGGGGCAACTTTTGTGACGAATGTGCGTAGGATGGGTCATCATACGTGTTTAGCGTGTGTAGCATGATGGCGAGGGGTCATGCGCATACCAGCGGCGTTTTCAGCCGCTTGCCGCTTCGCGGAATGGGTGCCCCGCCCCTTCCAGGGGTGGGGAATCGATCTTCCGTGCGAAGAAAAGAGGCAGCGGTCTGGAAGTCCTGGTGGTCGGTTCCATCCCCCACCCCCGGAGGGGATGGGGCACCCGTGCCCTCGCGTTTCCGCATTGCCGGTGTTGATATCACGCTAAACACGTACCCGACTTCAGTCGGTGGTTCAAGAGTCCCACCCGCATGAATCCAGCCGGCTTCAACCGGACTTTCTCAGCGCACAAGCCCGGCTGAAGCCGGCTGAATACTATTTGGTGTCCACCGCCCCACCGCGAAGCGCCGAGCAAGCGTCCCAGTTAGCATAAAAAGCCCAGCCTCCGTCCATGCCGCGCTGTGCGGAAAGCAGTTTTCGGATTTTTTCGGATTTTTTCACTTCGCCGGACGCGAAACGGTGAAACAAAACGAGGAGCACCAAACTCAGCCGAAGGCCCTACTCGAAAAACACAAAAAAAAACTCGGCCCGCCCTCAGCCCCCGGCGGACCCTCAAAACCAAGAGCGAGCCGAACCGCCCCCGGCCCAGTGATTGCCGCGGCCCAGTCCGCACGGTGCGGATTTTCGCGTGGTCTCCGGCCCCGCTCCTTCAACCCCAAACCGCCCTGCCGGCCGTTCCGCTCATGAATCCGGCATGGCACACGTCTTGCCCACCCTCTCATCCAGAAGCTGAACTGCGCGCGTCAAAACGGAAGCATGGCCATGAAAAAACGCTCCTGGGCTGAACCATACAAGATCAAAATGGTCGAGCCGATTCGCATGACCACGCGCTCGCAGCGGATGCGCGCCATCCGCGAGGCGGGTTACAACACATTTCTCCTGCGCAGTCGAGACGTCTACATAGACCTCCTCACCGACTCCGGCACCTCGGCGATGAGCGATCGTCAATGGGCCGGCTTGCTCCTCGGCGACGAAGCCTACGCGGGTTCCGACAATTTCTACCACCTCGAACAGGCCGTCCACAAACGCTACGGCTACAAGCACCTGATTCCCTCCCACCAGGGCCGCGGCGCCGAACACATCCTCAGCCAAATCTGCATTCAGAAGGGCGACTACGTTCCCGGAAACATGTATTTCACCACCACCAAGCTGCACCAGGAACTGGCCGGTGGGCGATTCGTCGATGTCATCATCGACCAGGCCCACGACCCGGACAGCGAGTTCCCCTTCAAAGGCAACGTCGATCTCAACAAGCTGCAAATGCTCATCAAAGAGGTGGGCGCCGAGCGCATCCCGTATCTGTCGTTGGAGACGAATGTCAACATGGCCGGTGGGCAGCCGTGCAGCCTCGCCAATGTCCGCGACACGTCGGCCCTCTGTCGCAAACACGGCATCAGGATTTTCCTCGATGCCACCCGCGCCGTGGAGAATTGCTACTTCATCAAGATGCGCGAGCCGGGCTACGCCGACAAGTCGCTCGCCGACATCCTCCTGGAGACCTGCACGCTAACCGACGGCTGTACGATGTCCGCCAAGAAAGACTGCCTGGTCAACATCGGCGGCTTTCTCGCCCTCAACGACGACGAGCTGGCCGAGAAGGCCCGAAACATGGTCGTCGTTTATGAGGGGCTCCACACCTACGGCGGCATGGCAGGGCGAGACATGGAGGCCATGGCCGTCGGCATAGAAGAATCCCTGGAATTGGATCACATGCACGCCCGGATCGGCCAAGTGGAATATCTCGGCAACCGGCTGATTGAGGCCGGCGTCCCCATCGTTCGGCCGATCGGGGGCCACGGCATCTTCCTCAACGCCGCGAAGATTCTGCCGCACATCCCCCGTGAGCAGTTTCCCGCCCAGGCCCTGGTCGCCGCGCTCTACGTGGACGCCGGAATCCGCGGCATGGAGCGCGGAGCCGTCTCCGCCGGACGCGACCCGGTCACCGGTAAGAACCATTTCCCAAAATTGGAGTTGGTCCGCCTGACCATTCCACGCCGCGTCTATACCCAGGCCCACATGGACGTCACCGCCGAATCGGTCATCAACATCCACGAAAACCGCGAGCGCATCCACGGCTTGAACTTCACCTACGAACCAAAGCTCCTGCGTTTCTTCCAGGCCAGATTCGAGCCGGTCGCAGCCGACTCATGATTCGAGCCGACTCTTATTCGGCATCCGCGGAATCCACCGCGTAGCGCTTCAGGTCTTCCAGAGACACGAATTCCAGCGTCTTTTCGTGCGTGGCGGCGAGCACCACCTTGGCGGCTGCGCCGGCGTCGAGGGCCTGTTTCCATCTCGCCGCGCAGAGACACCACCGGTCGCCGGGCTTGAGACCCTGAAAGCCGTGCTGTGGCATGGGAGTCGACAGGTCGTTGCCGACGGCCTTGCTGAACGCCAGGAACTCCGCCGTCACCTCTGTGCAAACGGCATGGACGCCGGCGTCGTCCGGCCCGACGTCACAGCAGCCGTTGCGATAGAAGCCGGTCATCGGCGACGTGGAGCAAACTTCGAGTGGTCCGCCAAGCACGTTGCGCCCCACGGCAACGGGTTCACGCGCCCTGCGTATCATTGATCGTTCCTCCAACCCATCGCCTGCGCTCGCGGCTCCAAATGTCGCGCCGGACACACCCAACGCCCGCCGGCCAACCACCTCGGCATGATAACGAAATCCTGCCGTTCGTGCACGCTTCACAATCGCCAGGCTTTCGGGCATGATTCCAACCCAGGCGCTCCTCGTTGGGTCGCGGCCGAACCTTAATTTGGTGGACCATGCTCGTCTCTCTCAACTGGCTCAAAGAGTTCGTCGACATCCCTGCCGATCTCGATCCGCGGGACTTGGCGTTGCGGTTCACCACGACGACCGCCGAAGTCGATGGCATAGAACACGTCGAGCCGAACTTCGCCGGCCTTGTCGCCGCGAAGATCGAATCGCTGCGCGGCCGGCCCGGCGAGGAAAAACTCCAGACCGTCATCGTCCAGGCCGGGAGCCGGAAGTACACCTCGCTGACCACTGCTCCCAACTTGGCCGTCGGCGACGTGGTCATCTTCGCCCCTCCGGGAGCGACCATCGCCGGCCACGCCATCGGTACCACCGACACCCAGGGCCGACCGGCCGAGGGGATGATCATCGCCGGCCAGTCGATCGGCCTGATCCAGGTCGGGGCCAACGCGATGTTTCTCCCGCCCACCTGCGAGCCCGGCCAACCGATCGACGCGGCACCGTTCGACGATTGGCTGATCGAAATAGATAACAAGTCGATCACCCATCGGCCGGACTGCTGGGGGCACTACGGCATCGCCCGCGAAGTCGCCGCGATGCTCAAGACCGACCTGCGGCCATACCCCGTCACGCCGACGGCCGAATTGCAGAACAACTTGCCCGCAATCCCGATCGAAATCGACGACGCGACGATGTGCCCGCGATACACGGGCATGCTGATGAAGGGACTCGAATCTCGCCCGTCGCCGCTGGAGATGCAGGTTCGCCTGGCGCTGTGCGGCATGAGACCGATCGACCTGTTGGTCGACCTGACCAACTACGTCATGCTCGAACTCGGCCAGCCGATGCACGCCTTCGACGGGGCGACGATTCCCAACATCCAGGTGGCTCTGGCCGCGACGGGTGAACGATTCACGACGCTCGACAACATGACCCGCACGATGCCGCCAGGCACCTTGATGATCCAGTGCAATCGTAAATCGGTCGCGATCGCCGGGGTCATGGGCGGTGCGGCAACCGAGGTCAGCGAGAAAACCGACACGGTCCTGCTGGAATCGGCCAACTTCGATGCGGCGACGATCCGCCGGGCCGCCACGGCGATGGGGCTCCGGACCGAGGCCAGCGCGCGGTTCGAGAAATCGCTCGACCCCGCCAACACGGTCCTGGGCATCGCCCGATTCTGCCGACTCGCGAAGGAGCAGTTACCCGGGTTTCGACTGGCCGGCACATTGAGCGATTGCTACCCGAGCCCGAAGGAAGTCCGGTCGATCAAACTCGACTGCGACTTCGCCGCCCGGTTCATCGGCAAGGCCGTCGCGGCTGAGGACATGGCGAGCATTCTGCGTGCGCTGGAGTTCAAGGTCGTACCCAGCGGCGCGAAGGGCAACGTGTTCGAGGTGACGCCGCCGTCGTACCGCGCGACCAAGGACATCGAGATCGAGGTGGACCTGATCGAAGAGGTCGCGCGGTTTGTCGGCTACAACACGATCGAACCGACGCTACCGGAGGTGTCCGTGCGCTACTTCGAGAAGTCCGCCGACCTTGTCCTGGAAGAACGGACCCTCGCGTACTTCTGTGTCGGCAACGACTTTGTCGAGGTGCATGACAACATCTGGTATGACGACGACTGGATCGCGAAGATCGGCCTGGCGCCGGGCGACTGCATTACGCTGAAGAATCCCGCGGCGGACAATTGCGCTCGGTTGCGGCGGACGCTGGCGCCGGGGCTGATCGCCGCGGCGGAGCGAAACCGTCACCACTTCGATCGGTTTCAACTCGCCGAGATCGGCACGGTCTTCGAGCCGGGCCGAAAATCGGTGGAGGAATCCCAGGACCGGCGGCTGGGGCTGCTGGTCGCCCAACAGGGCAAGAAGGCTGACGCAATCGTGTGGGATCGTCTTCGATTGGCACTGCACGGCTGGTGTCGCCAGGTGCTCAACGGGTCACCCGAGTATCAGGCAACGACGCCGGGGCAGCCCTGGGAAGACGCGGATCGGCTGGCCGAGGCCCTGCTCGGCGGCCGGCGCATCGGCCGCGTCACGATCCTGCCACTGGCCCTCAAACAAAAGATAGACGAGCGTCTCAAGTCGTGGTCGTTCGCCATCGCGGAGATCGATCTCGCCGCAGTCGTCGGTGGAATTGACCACCATGCGAAGCTGCCGCCGGTGCCGAAACACCCCCAGGTCGAGTTGGATTTCAGCGTCCTGGTCGACGACGCGCGGCGCTATGACACCATCAAGGGCGAACTCACCACGTTCAAGCATCCCCTGCTGGATCGGCTCTCCTTCGTGGAGGCGTATCAGGGCGGGGCGATTCCAGCCGGGCGCCGCAGCCTGACCTTTCGGACCAGGATCGGCCTGGCGGATCGCACCTTGGCGGATGAAGAGATTCACGCATTTCAATCGGAGTTCAAGGCCTTTCTCGCCGCCCGCGCCATGGAACTGCGAGGTTGAACGATGAAACCGCTCCTCCGCCGAAACCGTCGGGCACACCGCACGCTCTTGTGGGTCGCGGCTCTGATCGCTTTCGCCCCTTTCACCAACGCCCAACAACCGGACGCGCCGGTGCGGCGACTTCGCGGCATCATCGACAAGGACGAATCATGGTCCGGCCGAATCGTGATCACCGACGACCTGACGATCCTCGGCGCAACCGTCACGGTGCAACCGGGCTGCGTCGTCGAGTTTGCCCAGGCCGCAGCGGGACGCCACCCGGTCCTCACGGTCGGCTCTGAAGACCGTGATCGCGCCTCCCTGCGGCTTGCCGCCACGGCAGATCGGCCGATTACGTTTCGCTCGCGGCCGGACACCAACAACGGCCGAATCGTCGTCTACGTGCGCAATCGAATCGTCCCCGGTGAGGCGGCGACGGTCTCGTCCTTTCAGCCTCCTCCGGCCCGGAGCGAGCCGGACGATATCACCTGGCAGCACGTTCGCTTTGTGAGCCTGGGGCATCCGCGCGACGTTGACCTGCCTTCGCAAGAGCGCAGCCGCCAGGAGCCGTGCCTCTCGTTCAAGCTCATCGGCTGGGGACATACCGTCCGACTGGCCGACTGTTCATTTGACGCGACGAGCCGGTTGCTCATTCTGGCCGACGATGAATCCAAAATTACCGTTGAAGGCAACCGCTTCAGGCGGCCCGCCGAACGCTCGGCCATTGAAATCAACGGACAGCATATCAAGCACAAGCCCGGCTCGACCGTCGTCGCGAAGAACCACACGGCTGCCGCGATCGTGTTGAACGATCTCCCGACGACCACCAAAGACAATGTCCTGATCGGTGTGAACGCGGCGATCGTCCTGCGGGGCAAGTCGTTTTCTCAAAGCCGCATCGCCGACAACTACATCCACAACACCACGCAAAAAGACGATGGTCACTATTGTCTGGATACGGAAGATCCGAACGTCCGAATTGAGGGAAACATCTTTCGCGGGGCGACGACCTGCGTGCTCACCGGCTCTCGACACATGACCGGGAACGTGTTTGTCGGCGCGCCGGACCTGTCCAGCCGCTACGTGCGAAAATCGCGCACCCACCAACTCGTCGCCGCGCTGCCGGCCGGGAGCACCTTCGAGCACAATCTCCTTCTGGGCCCGGCTCACTCGCTGTTGATTCCTCAGCCGTTGGGGAAAACAATCGGCATGGAAAACGCCACGGGGCCGACGGTCATCCGGCACAACGTGTTTGACGGTCTTGCAGATACGGCCCGCGCGATCCATCTCAACCCGATCGGGCGATCTTCGGTCACAGTGGCGGTCTACAACAATCTGTTTCTGCGCGGCGACTGCGTGATCTATGACGAGGGCAAGACGAGCACGTCCATTATCTACGCCGACCACAATGCGTACGCGCCACGGCCACATCGCATTTTCGATCAGGTGCAAGTCGGCCAGACGAAGCGGGGGCAGCCGGGATGGGCGGCTCATGACGTGCAACGTGATGACGTCTCCGAGTTGGGCTTACGCAGCCCGCCGCCCCAGCGCGTGGCGGACTACGACGCGGACGTGGAGGCCGGCCGGCAGTCCATCGCCCAGGTGCGCCAAGCGCTTTTCGCCGGCTACCAACCGCAGCCGGGCAGCCCGCTCATCGGGGCCGGTCGCCGACTTGAGGGTGACTCGGCCGATCGTCCCCCCATCGGAGCGGGCCGTTGATTCAGGGTGAATGTGGCCGCTGTTGAGGCTTTCGGCCGCAGTTATCGGCCCACGGCTGCGCTGTCACCAACCCGTGTGGTTGCGTTCCTGCCGTGGGTCGCTATCCTGGCATGTTTTCTACCGGTTGCAGGAGAGTCGCGATGTCCATAGACGTTCAGCCCGGCAACACTGTCCGCGTGACGGTCATTGGTGATCCGACCAACGAGGCCGCCGCCAAGACGCTTTCGCGCGTCTTTGCCGCCGACCCCGGCGCACGAGCGGCCCGCCAGGTTCGGAAGCAACTTCGCCGAAACAAGAAGGATCCGCGCACGAGAGGTGGTCGCCCCTGGGTGGTAGCCCCCAAGGCCCCGCGCCTGTTCAATCCGAAGAAAGGCGACGCCTGCCGGTTGTTCGCCACTTCATCGCTGATCAACGATCTGCGCAGCGTCTCCAGATTTGTCGAAGTCGCCGCTGACTGATCCGCTCCCAACAGATTGTGTGAAGATGCGACGGCCTCCTGCCGGGAGCGCACGCTGCGATTCACGATTCAATCGCGATGGCGATGGAAATGCGTCAGGGTACCGGTGGCGGAGAAACCGCAGCTTTGGAGGAATGTCCTGGCCTGCTCGTCGTGCGCATCGACCCGTGCGACGACGGCGCGCGGCAAGAGACGCCGGGCCGTCCGCAGGAAGTGCGCGACAAGCGCCCGATCGACGCCTCGGCCGCGAAACTGCTCGGAAATCGTGAGGTCCTCCAACCGGGCAATGTCGCCGACCTCCAGGTAGCCGGACCTGCCCGCGACCTCTCCCGCCACGACGGCCACGAACGGATCATAGTTGGCGTCATCCAGCCGCCGAAACCCGGCCTGCAAGCTGTCCGCATCCAGCGAAGCGCTCTCCGCGAGTGATTGGCGGTACGCCTTCGGCATGGCCCGAGCCGGCAGGATGCGGATCGACTCATCCGCTTCTTCGGAGGCCGAGTCCCATCGGGCCAGCCCCATCGCGAGCCAGTCCCGACGCTTCCAGCCAAGCGGAACCAACAGCGCTTCCGCTTGCTGAACGTCCTGCTCCGGCGACAGCGCCCATCGCGAACAGATCAGTTCTCGTTCGTGGAAGAAGGTCTCGGTCTGCTCATACGCGGCCTGTGGATCAACCTGGTTCAGCCAGACGTCTCGGAGTTGTTGCGTCTCGGCCAGTGACGGGAAATCACGCGCGAAGTATGCCACGCCGAAGCCCAAGGATTCCCATTGGCAGACCTGCTCGCACCATGCCTGGTCTGATCGCCTCGCGGCCGAGATGATTTCAACCTCACTCAACATCGACGGTTCCTCGACGGAACTGATCAGGCATCGACCGGCAACCCATTGCACCGCGCCGATCAGCGGGCCCGGCGTCATGGGGCAACCGTTGAGCCCCGGCCGGCGCGGCGTCGCTGCAACGCATCGAGCAACCGCTTTCTCATGCGGCAGCTTCCGGGCGTGACCTCGACCCATTCATCCTCTTCGATGTATTCCAACATGGCCTCGAGCGACAGCTCTCTGGAAGGCTTCAAGACGACCGTCTTATCCGCGGACGCCGCCCGGACGTTGGTCTGCTTTTTCGGCCGGCATACATTCACGTCGATGTCGTCGTCCTTGCAGTGTTCTCCGACGATTTGCCCGCTATAGACCTCTTCTCCCGGATTGACGAACATGGTTCCGCGATCGGCGAAACCGTGCAGGGCGTAGGCCGTGACTCGACCCGACTGGCTGGCGACCATCGCGCCGGTCGGCCGATGCGGAATAGACCCACGAACGGGCTCATATTTGTGAAAGACGTGATGCATCACTGCCTCGCCGCGCGTCACGTTCATCATCCGCGTTCGCATTCCGATCAGCCCGCGTGCGGGAATCGTGAACTCCAAGTGACAGAGGTTGTCCCGGTTTTCCATCCTCACCATCTCGCCTCGCCTGCGGCCCACGAGTTCGATGACGGGGCCGGAGCCCGACGCCGGCACATCGACGGTGAGATACTCAATCGGCTCGTGCCGCACGCCGTCGATCTCATGGTAGATCACATTCGGCTTGCCCACCATGAGTTCGTACCCTTCGCGCCGCATGGTCTCGATGAGCACGCCAAGATGGAGCAGGCCGCGGCCGCAAACCCGGAAGCTGTCCTTCTGCGGCGTATCCTCGACGCGCAGGGCGACGTTGGAACGCAGTTCTCGTTCGAGCCGATCGCGGATGTGTCGCGTCGTGAGGTATTTCCCTTCCCGCCCGGCAAACGGCGACGTGTTGATGCCGAACACCATCGTGAGTGTCGGCTCGTCGATCGGGATGGTCAGAAGTTGTCGTGGATCAGCAAGGTCCGCGAGGGTGTCGCCGATACCCACGTCGGCGATCCCGGTCACGGCCACGATGTCGCCGGCCGAAGCCTGTTTGACCTTCTTTTGGCCGAGCCCCTCAAAGACGAAGAGACCCTCGATGGTTTCGTTAAAGTGTTTCCCATCTCGCGAGATGAGCATGACGTCCTGACCTTCCTCCAGCGTTCCGGAGAAGATCCGGCCGATGCCGATGCGCCCGACGTAATCGCTGAAGCCCAGCGTCGTCACCAACATCTGCGTCGGACCGTCCACGTCGGCCTCCGGCGGGGGAATGCTCCGGACGATCTCATCCAACAGCGGCTCGACGCCCTTCCGCTTTTCATCCCCTCTGAGGTAGGCATAGCCCTCTTTGGCGCTGGACAGCAACACGGAAAAATCGAGGGCCTCTTCTTCCGCGCCGAGCTCGATAAACAAGTCGAAGATTTCATCCAGGACCGCGTCAGGCCGTGCGTCGGGCCGGTCGATCTTGTTGATCACCACGATGGGCCGGAGCCGATACTCCAGCGCCTTGCCCAGGACGTATCGCGTCTGGGGCATCGGCCCCTCGAAGGCGTCCACGACCAGGAGGCATCCGTCCGCCATCTTCAGAACGCGCTCCACCTCGCCGCCGAAGTCGGCATGGCCGGGCGTGTCGATCAGATTGATCTTGCAGCCCTTCCAGTCGATGGAGCAGTTTTTGGCGACAATGGTGATGCCGCGCTCTCGCTCCTGAGGGTTGCTGTCCAGGATCAGGTCGCCCGTCAGGGTACCCTCCCGAAACATGCCGCTCTGCCGCAGGAGGCAGTCGACCAGCGTCGTCTTGCCGTGGTCCACGTGGGCGATGATGGCCAGGTTGCGGATGTCCATTCGTACTCGCCGTGAGTTCTCCGGACACGCTAGCCCGGCCGATGCTGGATTGTGCGTCATCTTACCATACCTGTTCTCGTCTCGTGACCGCGGACTCCATAACCGTCATAATAGGGGTTCGTCAGACTGAGCAAACCAACGTCTATTGGAGGATGCCATGTCCAACAGAGCACATGACAAAACGCGCCGTCGGTTCCTCACGCACTCAGGCAAGTTGGCCCTGGCCGCCGGTGCGGCCACCGCAGCCACACATCTTGCCGGGCGAAGCGTCGAAGCCCAGTCAACGCGAACGCCGGTCCGCAAGAAGATTATCCCGGGCAGCCCCCGGCGGACCTACTCCCGCGCGGTCCGCCTGGACCGACTCGTCTTCGTGGCGGGGTGTGTCGGCAGCGACGACAAGGGAACGATCGCCGGCGACTTTGAAGTGCAAGCGGCTCAAGCCCTTCTGAATCTCAAAGCGTCGATCGAGGCCAGCGGCTCAAACCTCAGCCAGGTTCTGAAGTGTACCTGCTTCCTGAAAAACGTGCAACACTTCGCCAAGTTCAACGAGGTCTACCTCAAGTTCTTCCCCAGCGAGCCGCCGGCCCGGTCCACGGTCGTGGTCAAAGACCTCGTCGCCCCCGGCGCCCTGCTCGAAATCGATTGTGTCTGCCACGTCGGCTGAGTGGGGCCCTATGAGATGGGCAAGCACCGAACGCGGATAGCCGCATCGGTCACGACCGCGATGGCGCCATGTTTTAACGGTTCTTCAAGATTCGGGATATTCTCCAGAAGCACCTGCGCCTGAACAGACGGTCGGCCATCGCGCATGCGAAAAAGAATCACCGACGGGTGCTTCTGGCCCGTTCTCGACAGGAGTGTGCCGAAATCCGTATCCTGGGTGACGACCACGCATTGCTCTCGGGAAGCCCGGTCAAGGATGACGGCATCGCCGGCGGTACTCAGTCCCAGCTCGCTTGTGTGCAAGACTTCGTGTCCGGCAGCCTGCAACGCCTAGCCTACAATCCAGGACATGGGTTGATCCAGCAGGAACCGCACCTTACGAACCTGGTTGAGACAGGGGAATGATGCGATCCTCGGTTAGACCGGCTGCATACTGCAGGGCCTCCGCGATGTCCTCCGGTTCAAGATCGGGATAGGCTTCGAGGATGTCTTGGGAAGTCATGCCGCTTGCTACGCAGCGAACCACGGTGGCCACCGGAATCCGCAGTCCCCGAATGCACGCCTGCCCTCCCATCTTGGCCCCATCGAAGGTGATCCGTTCCAGCGCCATCGGAGTGCCTCCCAGCTTGGATGAATATAGCACATATGTTCCCGAGTATCGAGCCCTAACCTGATCGGCCCATGTGTCTGCCAGGGCGGTGATCCCTGGATCGTTATCACTGCCGCAGTCCTTGCGGCGCATGTGCTTTTTCTCGGCGGCCTGTCACCGAACAGGACACCGCGCGATACCAATCACCGGAAACACAACCTATCGGACCATCCGAAGCGCCGGGCACACGGGAGCCTTACTTCGGATCGAGGGCACCATGAACACCGAAGAGCTGGCGCACCAACACT
>Ga0326597_10000772_pt1 | contig 54819 bp, 64 predicted proteins | sample RVTome_12_FD_203789 | JGI IMG/M metagenome (GOLD analysis project Ga0326597, IMG submission 203789) | Soil microbial communities from uranium-contaminated site in the Upper Colorado River Basin, Wyoming, United States - RVT100D185 | ecosystem: Environmental > Terrestrial > Soil > Contaminated >... | reverse complement strand
TTTTATAGGGTTTTTACATTTTTAGTATGAATTTATTATCAAGTGACAAGTGCCCAGTGGCCAGTGTAAAGTTACCAGAGGTAGTTTACACTACTTGTACCTACCCAGTGTAGTGATACCTGATAGCTTTGCTCTATATATGAGCACATGTACACATGTACACATGTACACTGGTACACTGGTCACTGGTACAGGTAGGGGGTATCTGTACATGTATGTGTATCTGTACACTGGTCACTGGTACAGGTAGGGGGTTATAATCATGGGGTAAAGTCACTACTTGAACGCATGTCCACTCCCCCTCTATTGACTAAGAAAATTTTGAATTATTTTTGCACGGTTTTTATAACAAAAAAATTCTATTACTTATTTCCAATTTATGTAGTCTGTATCTAATGTAGAGAAATCTGGAGTTGAAAAACACTCCAAAAATCTCAGAATTTTTTTGTTGCAAAAACCGTGCAAGGAGATTTCAAGATGGCTGCCTCAGATCGAAGACGTTTCGGTGTTAACTTTATTAGCGTTTTAAGAGCCGCTAAAGAAGTTACTTCTGATCCAGATTTTGAACCAACAACAAGGCGAGAAATTGCTGAAAAAATTCTAGAAAAAATTATAGGCAAAAGTTTGCCACAATTACGGGAATCTGAACCAGGCATCGACTTGAGTTCTATTATTGCTTTTATAGAAAAATTGCTTCCTATTATCTTGCAACTTCTTGCCATTTTTGGCGTGTAACTTTTATTAAAATTAATAGGAGACTAATCCAGTGACCAGTAACCATAGAACTCTCACTTTCCTATTTTTACTTCTCCCGATAACTCTTTTCGCACAGGAAGTAAAAATAGTAGGACCTAGTGAAGCTGTACTTAAACAGCCAATACAGTTACTGACTGTAGGCTTACCTTCCAATGACACCTGTACCACACTATGGAGGATCTTCCCTGAGTCTAAGGACGATGTTTGGATAGAAATGTATGATAGAAATGGAACCCCTATCAACATCTACTGGTCACTGGTCGCTGGCACTAAAACCTTTACCTTAATTGTTGCTACAAATAATACAGGTGGACCACCTACACTTAATTTGTATGAGCATAAAGTAAATTATGGCGGTTCTGTGCCCGTGCCCGTGCCACCCGTGCCCGTGCCACCCGTACCAGGTCCACCAGAGCCTACCCCTAATTTAAAGCAAGCTGTAGCCTCGCTTACAGAGTATAAGCTTGATATCAGTACAAAAGATCGTGAAAACTTAATTGAGTTTTATAGCGATTTTGCTTCAGTGGTCGCCCAAACTGGAACTCTTACAAACTCACAGTTAAGAGACTCTTATGTAGAGGCTGGTAAATTATTTTTTGAAGATACAGGTATTCGCGGTAAGTACGCTGGGTTACCTGAAATTATCGATGGTATTTTAGCCGAGCAAATTGGGTTAGAAGTAAAATCTATTGACCCAGTGACCACGGGTAAAATTTTTGAAGCAATTTCTTGGGCTTTCTGGAAAGGAGGTCAAAAGTGAACTGGTCACTGGGCTCTGGGGCAAGCCCCCAAGAGTTATTAAAATTATACGAGAACGGTTTTCCTGGAGCACCTACAAATCCAATAGAGTACGAGAAATTATTTACTGACGGTATTGTCCTTGGTCCTGATGCAGTAGAAGAGCTACTGCGTACTAATCCAGGTAATAATAAAAGAGCTTGCCTCTATAGAAGTCGAGAATTATTTGATCCAGGGGCTTATGGACAAGAATCACAGACTACTGGTGACTGTACCTCACATGGAGATAGAAGTGCCAGAGACACTACACGTAGTATAGAAATACATATTAAAGGTGAAGCTGAAGAATACTATAAAAGAGGTGCTACAGAGCCTACTTATGGCTATCGAGGTCATGGCGGACAGGGAATGGACCCTGCCAGAGCCGCTCGATTTGTCACTGAGTATGGCTTTTTAGTTAGACAAAACTATGAGGGCGTAGTTGACTTAACTAAGTATAACTCAAATACAGGAGCTAGGTGGGGAGGTAGTGGCCCACCACAAGAAGTTCTTGATTTGTGTAAAAAACACGCTGTAGGCAAATATCTGGTGCCTGAAACATCTGATGAAGCCATAGCATTATTTCAAAATGGATATGCTTGCCACTCTGGACAGAATGTAGGATTTAATAGTACTCCAACCTCTAATGGTATTCACGCAAAACAAGGTACGTGGAACCATGATATGGCTACTGTTGGGTATGATGACACCAGAGAAATCTGGCCTGTTAGAGTCTACTTTGTAGCTAATAGCTGGGCTACTTGGAATCAGCAATGGTCTAAATGGCTTAATGATATTGAAATTCAGAAACTTGTAGGTTTTCCCTTTGATGGGATGATAACAGTTCACGGTGATGTTTGGGAGCAGTATTTTCTGGGAGGCAGATCAATATATTTTTATAGTGATATTGATGGTTTTCCCGCAAAAACTATTCCTAATTATGGAACAGGGAGTTTCCTCTAATGAAAAAGTTGCTACTTTTAACAATTGTGATACTTGTCGCCCCATCAATTGCAGAGGCTGGACGGTGGCGTGGATTAATTTGTTCTTCAATAGCGATAAAAAGAAATCGCTATGTGGTTGAGCAGGTAGAAGTAGAGGCGGTGGTGCCAAAACAAATAGAAATGGTACTCCCAGTACCTAATCAAATTAAAGAGACACCTAAAGCAGCTACTTCTTCCTGCGAAAATGAACAGTGTCGTAAAAATTTATTGACTCGGCCAAAACTATTTCCTTTGCTTCAAAGGAATAATTAGGTATGATAGATGAAGCAATTGAAAAACGTGTTGATCGACTTGATGAAAGAGTTGAGGAAGCTATAAAATTAATGAACGCTATATACACAGATGTTAAAATTATAAAAACTACATGTGAAAATAGAGGCTCAGTATGTATGGAACGCTTTGTAAATATAGAAAAAAAAGTTATACGACTAGAAACAGATATTGATGGCGAAGCTGATCGTAGTGGTTTCAGAACAAGAGTTGCAAAACTCGAAGATAAAAGTCAAAGTAAAGAAAAGTATCTATTTTTAACTATAGGGGCTCTTGGTACTGGAGTTATAACTCTTGCATTTTTCTTTCTAGAAAAAATCTTTACAAGCTAACAATCTCCTTGGGTGCCCCGGGTAGCTGGACTAGTCCACTACCTGGGGATTTTAGGACTAATTTATGGTAGTTGATAATAAATTTGTTCGTTGGAATGTAAAAACAGATCACCCACGAGAAAGGTGCGAAGCTACTGTAAAAAGTGGTCAGTGTCCATATAAAAAAGCTAGAAGCACTAATCATTGCGAAATGCATGGTGCAAATAGTGGTGAAAATGCCAGAAAAACTGAAATTCAACGAAACTACAGGTTACAAAGATGGCAAAATAGAATAAGTGAATTTGCAGACAATGATAATATTAAAAGCTTACGCGAAGAAGTAGGTATTCTTCGTATGGTATTAGAAGAAATGCTAAATCAATGTGAGACAAGCTTAGATATTTTGCTTTACTCACAAAAAATGTCTGATTTAGTTATGAAGATAGAGAGACTAGTGACCAGTTGTGATAAATTAGAAAACAGGATGGGATTATTATTAAATAAATCTTCTGTTTTACAGCTTGCATCAACATATGTTCAAATTATTAATAATTATGTATCGGACCCAGATATTATTGAGTCTATAAGCCAAGAAATGGCTCAGGCTACTCTTGCAATTGAAAATCCATTAGAAGATTAATGCATACTTTAGCTAATTTATTATCTGATCGTCTTGTTTCAGGATTGAAACGAAAAAGTATAGTTGATCCTGCACGCTGGGCGACGGCTTATCGAATAATGGGCAGACCATTTGCTGGGCCTTGGACTTTTAAAAAACATCCCTGGCTCCGTGGTATGCATAATTCAGAGGCAGATATTAATGTTGGTCAAAAAGCTGCTCAAATGGGCTTTACTGAGACTGTACTTAATATCTGTTTCTTTTATATTGATGTTCATGGAGTTGATGTTCTGTACGTCTTGCCATCAAAAACACCTGATGCTTCAGATTTTTCAGCGGCACGATTTGATGCTGCCCTTGAACTGTCACCGCATTTACGGCGTATGTTTTCCAACGTTAAAAATGTTGGTCATAAGAGAGCTGGAAACACAAATTTTTACTTACGTGGTGCAAAATCACGATCGGGATTAAAGTCTGTTCCAGTAGGTGTATTAGTTTTTGATGAAAAAGATGAGATGAATCAAGATAACATACCACTGGCTAGAGAAAGACAGTCAGGGTATGATTTAAATAAAACATGGGAAATTAGTACTCCTACTATTGATGGATTTGGTATTAATGAAACTTTTAATCAATCTACACAAAATGAATTTTTCTTTAGATGTAAAAGTTGTTCACGTTATATAAATTTAACATGGCCGGATGCTATCGAAATAATTGGTGAAGGCTATGATGACCCAAGGATTACTGAATCTTATATAAAATGTCCACTTTGTTATGTTAAAATACCACATGAGGAAAAGTATTTATGGTTAGAAACAGGAAGATGGATATCCCAATTTGAAAATAGAAGTATTGCTGGTTGGGGAATAAGTCAACTTTATTCATCAACTGTCCATCCAGGTAAAATCGTATATCAATACTATAAAGCAAAAACAAACCCCGCCGATGAACAGGAGTTCTTTAACTCAAAGTTAGGTAAGCCACATGTTGTTGAAGGTGCAAGAATTACAGATAAAGATATTGATAACTGTATAGGAGATCATATAACACAAATGGCCAACAGTACCGGTCTTATAACAATGGGTGTTGATGTTGGAAACTATTTGCATGTGGAAATAGATAAGTGGCACATAGGCAATAATGTTGTTGATATAAACTCTGAAGCAAAGTGCCAAGTTTTAGCAGTTGCAAAACTTAACCACTTTGAAGAATTAGATCAGTTTATGTTTAAATATAATGTTTTATTTTGTATTGTAGATATGCTACCAGAACGACGTAAAGCTTATGAATTTGCATCTAGATTTTGGGGAAAAGTTAGGCTTTGCTACTATGGACGTAGTATACAGGGAAAACAAATACATTTAAGTTCTGATGAAGATACAAATAACGAATTAAGTGTAACTGTTGATAGAACATCATGGATAGATATGGCACTAAGTAGATTTAAGTCACAAATGATTATATTGCCAAAAGATATTCCACGAGAATATAAAAATCATATGAAGGCTCTTGTTAGAGTTTATGAGAAAGATCAAGATGGGAATCCAATTGCAAAGTATGTTAGAGGGCAAGAGGAAGATCACTTTGCCCATTCACGTACTTATTCAGAGATAGCTTTACCTCTAGCAGTGTCTCTTGGAGCCTCACAAAGCATAAAGGCGTACTAATGGCTATTACAGATATAGCTAATTTAACTCATCCAGAATACCAAGGGTATTATGATGATTGGGAAAAGTGGCGACTTGTCTACCAAGGCGGAGAAGACTTTGTCGAAGAGTACCTTATTAAATATAGTGACAGAGAAACAGACAGCGATTTTGAAGATAGAAAAAATATTACTAATATACCAACATTTGCAAAATCTGGCGTAAACGAAGTTATAGATTCGATTTTTCAACGTATTGCAGATGTTACTCGCGAGGGTGGGTCAAAAACATATCAGAGTGCAGTATCTGGTGTAGATGGTGGAGTAGATGCTGCTGGCACAACAATGAATAGTTTTATTGGTACTTGGATTTTACCAGAACTACTTCCTATGAAGAGAGTAGGTGTATTGGTTGATATGCCAAGTAATATAGGGCTGACTTTAAGAGAGCAACAGGGAATACAGCCATATATTTACCACTATCAAACTGAAAATATCTTGAATTGGGATGTTGACCCTAAAAACAAAACTATTTATACGATGTTACTATTACGGGATTTTGAATATGAAAGAGATAAAGATACTGGTCTCCCAAAATCTCTTCAATCACGGTACAGATTGTTAAAAGTTGTCGATAAAAAAGTTATAGTTAGGGTGTTTGATGAAAACTCAATCGAGGTAAAAGCACCCTTGGTTTTAAATATACCAATAATACCTTTTGTCAATTTTGAAATATCCGATAGCCTTTTACGTGATATTTCTAGTTATCAAATTGCCATGTTAAATTTGGCATCATCAGATATGTCTTATGCTATACATAGCAATTTTCCATTTTATGTTGAGCAATTTGATCCAAGAGTTGATAATCTCTATCGAAGACCAGTCGGGCATGAAAATGTGGGATCAGGTGATAGTGGCGTAGAAATTATTCAAGGTGGTGAACGAAATGATTCCATAGCTGCAAAAAATTACGAAGTTGAAATTGGTGCATTAAAAGGTAGACGTGTCCCAAAAGGACTTGAATTGCCTCAATATATACACCCATCATCAGATCCTTTACTAGCTTCCATGCAGAAACAAGAGGCTCTTAAGAGAGATATTCGACAATTATTAAAATTAGCAATATCAAATTTAAGTCCAAAAATGGCTTCGGCAGAAAGTAAGAATTATGATGAGAGAGGTCTTGAAGCAGGTCTGAGTGCAATAGGTCTTGAATTAGAACATGGGGAAAAACTTATAGCAAAATATTGGAATATGTATGAGGGTGGAACTACAGTTGCCACTGTGAAGTATCCACAAAAATATAGTCTTCAGTCAGATAAAGATCGCCGAGATGAAGCAAAAGATTTATTACAAACCTCAAAAACAATTTCTTCAGTAACATATAGAAAAGAAGTATTTAAGGAGGTTGCTGATATTACGCTTGGTTCAAAAGTGTCAATGGAAATACTTGCTAAAATTAAAAAAGAAATCGATGGATCAGAAGTAATTGTTAATCCCGAAGAATTACAAAGAGATATAGAATTAGGACTTATTGATCTTGAAACAGCAAGTAAGGCTAAAGGATACCCACAAGGGTCGGTTGAAAAGGCTGCCAAGGATCACGCTGAAAGAGTTAAAAGAATAGCAGAATCCCAAACTAAAGCTAGAGGGACAACTGATTTGGGTGGGATATCAAATGCTAGCCGGGATGAGAAAATGGATAAAGATGGAGAAGTTGTGCCAAAACCTAAAACAAGGGGAGAGGCATAATGAGTAGTTATTTTGTTACCGGTACTCCAAATCCAGATTGTACTGGTATATATAATGAAAGTGGCACTTATGGTGGAGAGAATGCTTATGTAAGAGAAGATAATGGCTACTGGCTTGTAAAATCAATAACTATAGGTATCTGGTCAATATCAGAGACTAAGGGAGGAATTGATTACGAATATCCATGTTGGTATGGTGATATTGGGCCAGTAGGAACATATCTACCTTACCTTGTGTCAGGAAATCCCATAGTAAGTGAATATGAACCTATTTTTTCGGAAATAAATCTCTCGGCTCAAGTAGAAGCTACTTTTACCAGACAAAGAAGTTTTTCTGCGAGAGCATCTTTATTTGCATTTTTAATAGGTGATTTTAACAGACAAAGAAATATTGCTGCTAGTATCAATACTTCGATAGCAGTAAGTGCTAACCTAAGAGAAAATATAAAGTATTTGACTAGTTCCTTAAATGGATCAGGGTTTTTAGTAGGTGACTTTCAAACAACAACTGCTTTAAGTACCAGTATAACTTGCTCATGTAGCCTAGATATAGCTATTCAAAGACAAACAGCTATTGTATCTGCTATAAGTACTTCTGTATTACTTAGTGCTAATTTAAGAGAAAATATAAAGTACATTTCGGCTACAATAAGTGCTCGTGGAAATCTTGCACGTATAGGTAGTTTTACAATAATACTAGCAGTGGAAACTGTAGAGAGTGAGCTTTCACTTGTTAGCTCAATACTTTCAACAGATTCTACATATTATTTAGAAGTAAGTGATGTATTAAATATAAATCAAAATATTGAAACTAATTATGTTTTGAATTTTTCGGTTAAAGATGAAACTTATCTCGACCAAAATATATTTAATATTATAATAGGCACGAAAAATTTTGTAATTTTTCAAGCACCTTTTAAATTTATAAAAACATCAATGGTCACACCAGCACCGCTAATGGGTGATACAGAAAACTTAATATCGAATATAGCAATATATAGAAGTATGGCTGGAAATTTAAAAACATACGTTAAGTCTAGTAGAAATAGAAGATTAAAATATACTTTTAGTGTAGATAGGTTGAAAGGTCTTGAAATGGAGGCTTTTTTTAAAAATTATAATAGTGAATATTTAAAAATGATAAATTGGAAAGGTGAAATTTGGAAAGTAAAAATAGCAAATAATCCACTAGATTTTATTCAAACGAGACGATCTAGTTTTAATGGTGATAGAACAGAACTTAATATTGAGTTAGAGGGGGTAAAATTGAATGGCTAAACAATTACTTATAGCACATTGCAGGCCATCATTATTAATGAAAAGAATGGTAGAACATAAGTGTGATGTATCTGAGGGAACTAAATATAAAAGTATAGCAAAACGCCAACTATTAGGAAGACAGATAACTTTTTATAGTAATGGCTTACGAGTTATAGAAGGATTAGATTTAACAGAACAAGAACAACATGATTCAGAAATATTAAGATTAACGCACGCTAGCATACTTATAGGAGAACCTGTTGGTGACAAAAGAATGTGCTGGGTTGATGCAACTAAAGACCCAGTTGAAATTTGGGTGTATGGAATGGAGTTGAAGGATTTTATTAAAAGATCAAAGGTACTTGTAGAAAATAATCTACTTTCTGTTGATTTTCTTCTTGAAGAGCCCTTAAAAAGGACATCGGAGCTAAAAAATGAGCGAAATGTCAAATTATTTGGAGGAACAGTTAATTCTTCACATTTTTCGGACAGGTAGTTTTACAGCACCAAGTGTACTTGCTATTGCACTCTTAACAACTGGTGCTGTTGATGGAGATACTGGTCAATTTACTACTGGAACCGGCGTTGAAGTTACTAATGCTGGTGCTTATGCTCGTGTGGAACGTAATCCATTAGATGCTAATTGGGATGCCGCTGTTGGTGGTGATGGTGTAACTGCTAATACAGCAGCTATTACTTTTACACAAGCTACAGGCTCATGGGGCACTGTTAGTGATATGGCTATTGTTGATAGCTCTACTTATGACTCTGGAAATATGTTATTTTACTCAAATGTTGATACTAGTAGAGCTATTGATAATGGTGATACAGCAGAATTTGCTGCTGGTGCAATTACTGTAACCTTTGCATAGTACATAGTACGTAGTATAATGACGACTGTAGATGTAAGTGAACGTAAAATTTTATGGATTGCAAGTTATCCAAAATCTGGAAATACTTGGGTGCGTATGTTTATGAATGCATATGTAACTGGTTTTCCATTAGATATTAATTCTGCATTTCAATATGCTATGGGCGATCTTAATCCTGGACATATGCAATTAGTATCTGCTAGACCATCAGATAAGCTGACAAGTATAGAGCAGTTTTGTTATAGGTCAGCTATGCTTATGAATATAATAAGTACAAGTCCAACTTGTAACATAGTTTTAAAAACGCATAATGCAAAGGTACATGCTGACGGTTTTGTAATGGTGCCTCCAATACTTAGTAAAGGTGCAGTATATATAATACGCGATCCACGTGATATAGCAATAAGTTACGCACATCATATGGGTGTAACAATAGATATTTGTATAGAAAAAATGAATTTTATGCAACATATTGCTGAGCACGCAATCTCAAAATTGATTCATGTTTTAACTACATGGTCTACACATGTTAAATCATGGACTGATACTAACAAGGATATACCAACAATTATAATTAAATATGAAAATATGTTAGAAAGTCCAGAGAGAGAATTTAGAAAAATATTGAAAGCCTTAGGGTTTTCTATTATAGATGAGGAAAAATTTAAGTTTGCACTAGAGCAAACAAAATTTGAAAACTTACAACAGCTTGAAAAAGACAATACATTTAGAGAAAAAGGTTCAGGAGAAGAATTTTTTAGAGTAGGTAAATCAAACCAGTGGCGTGAAAAATTAACTAAGAAACAAATTAAACAAATTGAAAAAGATCATGGAGAATATATGAAAAGATACGGTTACAAGTTAGCGTATTCACCTTGTTAATTTTAATAAAGGAGAGAAAGGCTGAACATGGCACGCTCACAAGCAGACATTGCGGTACTGTATACGGAGTTGACGACAGACCCCAACACGCTCGGATTGATGCCACCCCCGGCGATTAACGACGTAGGAAATGCTGTTTTACTCAATGAGGTATTGGAATCTCAGCAGGTCGACCGCAAGGCGATTCCGGTCAACGAGTTGGCACAGCAGATCAAGCTCGACGAATTCGCTGCGTTGTCGGACCAACAGCGACAATGGATCTTGATGCAGATGCAGACCGGCAGCATCGACATGGACAATACCGGACAAGTGAAGGCTGGCTTGTTGGCTTGTTTTGCAGCGGGAACTGTGACCCGCATTGGGATGGCATCTATCATAATCGAAGCGGTGAATCGCGTCGAGCAGATGTACCGCCAAGGGCTGCTCGAAGTGGGCGGTTACGTCACCCCTTCCGATATCGCTTCAGCGAGGCAATACACACCATGACGATCAATGAAATGGTACTCGCAATTGCCGTGGAACTGATCCGCAAGAGCGGTGTTCGTGAGTGGGACGAAGATCAGGCTACGATGCGGTCCAACCTCGCGGCGGCTGCGAGGGAGATGGCTGCTAATCTTTATTTCGGAAAGGGAACCGATGGCGACTAAGATCCTCCTGACTGAGATGGACGGCACGCCGAAGCAAGTCTGCTTCGCGGATCACGCCACCGATTTCAACCCGACGGCGGCAAATGACCTTCGCAAGACCACGGACGGCAGCCAGGAAACCGATGTACAGTTGGACCTGACGAGCCTGGCGGATTCAGCCTACCGCCAGAGCACAAAGGTCGACTTGGGTGCCGATCGAGCGGCAGCCTATATGGTGCGGGCCGCGTTTGAGCTGGCGGCAACGCCGACGGCAGGTGATGTTATATCACTGTACTGGGCACCGTCCTGGTCCGCGACCGCTGGAACTGCGAATCCGGGCGGCGTGAGCGGTGCCGACTCAGCGTACGACGGCTATTCGGCGAACGGCGATAGTGCCGTGAATCAACTGGTTCACATCGGCGATTTCATTTGCACGGTGCAGGCGACCGCGACCATTCAGGTTGCCGAGGTGGGAATGTTTTTGGCGACGGAGCGCTACGGTGCGTTGGTCGTCCGGAACGAGAGCGGGGCGGCATTCCACACCGACGCGGTCGAGTCTCATGTCGTGTTTGACCCGGTAATTGACGAGTTCCAAAACGCATGATCGCTTTACGTGAACGCCCCAGAGACTGGCGATACACACCGCGGCCGCATTGGGCCAAGCGTGGGCTGGTGTTCCACATGGGCGGCTGGATGGCCGGCTCGAATATCGCCCGCGATGGCGACGGAATGCCTGGTCGCGTGAAGAACCACGGCACGCTCACGAATATGGACCCGACTGACTGGGTTTGGAGTGATTACCTGGGGCGGTGGTGCTTGGATTTTGACGGGAGTACCAATTACGTACTTCTCCCGGCTCTTAATCTTAATATGCCCACCACTTCTGTTTGCTTGTGGGCTAATCCGTCTTCCGTGTCATGGAACCGTGGAAACGCTTTCGCCGCTTATGATGCCCCGGACGTGTGGAAAGTAGCGTCTATAGGGCTAAAAGAACTGGCGACTTCAAAGTGGCGAGGGGGGGCTTATGCGGAGGTTGTCTCTAACGATGGTGCTATAGCTAACCGCTGGACACATGTTGCTGTTGTCACGCGGGGTGGAACGACCTATCTATACATAGATGGTGTTCAACAGACCGCTACTGCTTCTGCCACTGCCGGCACGCTGGATGTGTGCAGTATTTCGTCAACATCGGCAGGGGCAAATAAATGGCTGGGTAAAATATCTGATGTTTTGGTTTTCAAGCGACCACCTTCGGACACCGAAATCAAGCAACTAGCCCGCCCCGATAACTGGTCGCTGTCCGGGCTGATCGAGCCGCTTGAACCGGCGGAATGGCCCACGGCTGTAGTTTCTAATCCATTTGTAACTGAAGACACATTTAGAAACGCATCGCCATATGATAATGCCGAGCCTATTGGAACAGTGCAAGTAATTGGTGGCACATCACCATATAGTTTTAAAATACTTTCAGAAGTGAGACAATGAAAGTTTTAGTACAGAGAGCTGAACTTAGCCCCAAAAATTGGATTTTAATGGATTCAATTAAGTGGGCTGCATTGCCAAAGGCACCAGTGCCCAGTGACCAGTCACTATTATCTAATTCTATTAATTCTAATAATTTTTTCTACATCAATGCAATAAATATACAAGGAATAATATTTTCTTGTTACGATCATTACGCCATCATCCATTTTGATAACTTTATAAAATTAATATGTTGGGACGATGACCCAGAAGACCATCCTGGTGATTTTAAAGCAATAGAATGGACTTTTCACGAAGTAGTTGAAAATACAAAGCAAAGTTGGATTGGCTATTATGAGTCAGAGAAACGTAGAGAAAGTATTAAAAAATTAAATATCGATATTTTACAGTATACTGGTCACTGGTCAGAATTCGTGAAACCGGCTGACTCAGTTACTATGCACGGTATTTGGATGTCTGATGAGTTATACGAAGTACATAAAGATGTACGCAGTCAGGTAGGTTGGAGAGAATGGCTGTAAAATACTTCCCAAATAACACTGCCTTAGCTTCAGGTGTCCATGTAGCTATTAATGAGCTACAAATGACTGACACTTATGGTAGCAGTACGGAAGTACAGTCTAGTATTAATAAAAATTCTACTAAAGGTGCTTTCTTATTTACTACAGTAGCTGGTGTGCCGGGATTAGCAGACATACCAGGTGGTACTTGGACTTTTTCTTTAGACGTTAATACTGCTGGTGCAAATTTAACATATGGTCTAGACGATCCAAATGGTGGCCACTTAGCTATTGTTCCTAATAGCTTGACAGTAGACAATGAGTCAACTAATATAGGAGCTAGCTTATCTGGAACAGGTATAAAAACTGGTAGTGTTAGTTGGGACCCGGCGGCTGGGTCTTCATCAGATCGAATAGAAATGTATATAGAGGCTACTAATTCTAATACTAAAGATGCACAAATTCTTGGCATATTTTTAGATGATCCAGATACATATTTAGAGACACCTATTACTGTTGGTGTTACAGAGCCACTAGTAGCAGGAATAAGTGGCACTTGTACTGTTGTAGCAAGTCTAAGTGAAGCTACAAGACTTTCAACAGCTATAAATGCCACTGGCACAACTACTGCTTCTAAGTTAGATCGTGTAAGAGAATTAAATACAAGCGTAAACGGCACTGGGACAGCTACTGCTTCTAAGTTAGATCGTGTAAGAGAGTTAAATGCAAGCGTAAACAGTACCAGCACTATCACAAGTCTTTTATCTAAGCAAGCAAATTTAAGCAGTACAATAGCCACAAGTTGCTTAGTAACAGCTAATTTGGTACAACCTTTTATTATTAATTCTAGCACTGGTGAAATTACTATAAATAATAATTCTAACTTAGTATCAGGAGACACTTGGTTATTAACAGTTGAAGTTACAGATAACCTAGGACTTACAGATACTGGCGTTATTACTGTACAATTATATGTGTTAGAGCCACTAGTAGCAGTTATAAGTGGCACTGGCACTGTAACAGCAGATCTAACAGAAGTAGGTGTAGGTCAAACAGAGCCACTAGTAGCAGCTATAAGTACAAGTGGCAATATAACTAGTGCTTTAACTAAGATTGCAAGACCTTCAGCAGCTATAAGTGTAAGTGGTACTGTAACTGCTTCTAAGTTAGATAGGATACGGTTATTATCAACTAGTATAAGTATAAGCGGTACTGTAACTGCTTCTAAGTTAGATAGGACACGGTTATTATCAACTAGTATAAGTGTAAGCGGTACTGTAACTGCTGATTTAACTAAAAGTGGACAAGCTATACTTGTAGCAGCTATATCAGCAAATGCTCTTGCTACAGCTAATTTAACAAAAACAGCGAGACCATCTGCTGCTATATCAGCAAATACAACAGTTGCAGCTAGTCTTAAAAGAACTGTTAGATTTAATGGAGTTATAAATACAAGTGGTACATCTACTGCTAACATTATTGCAACATCTAATAAATATTTAACAACTGCAATAGTAACAAGTAGTAATGCAACAGCAGTCTTAATTAAAACTGCTGGATTTTCTGCTAGTGTAACTGCTAGCAGTAGTCTTTCAACAATTTTAATTAAAACAGCGAGACCATCTGCTGCTATATCAGCAAGTACAACAGTTGCAGCTAGTCTTAAAAGAACTATTAGCTTTAGTTCTAATATATTAACAAGTGCCACTATATCAGCTAATGTTATAAAAACATCAAGTCAAAGATTAGTAGCTAGTATATCAGCTAGTGCAAATACTACTTGTGCTATTATAAAAACAAGTAGACCGTCAGCAAGTATAATAGTATCTGCTGCAGTAACAGCTAGTAAGTTAGATAGAGAGAGGCAACTAGCTTCATATATTTCAACAACTGGCCTAGTTGCGGCCAATTTAACTAAAATTAAGAACTTCTCTTCAGACGTAAGTTGCTCTACTTTACTGGAAAGTAGTTTTAAGAGAATACGCCACTTTACATTAGATTTAGCAGCTACTGGTGAAAGTACAGCGGTGATAATAAGAACTAGAAATATATCTACTGACGTTGAAGCTACAGTTAATATATATGGTGATTTAAGGTCGTATGGACAAATTGTTCCTTGGTTGTTCACAACAATTAATAGGTTGTTAGACTAATGGATTTTATAAAAGGCCAAGCTGTTGTAGGTTTTCCTTTTGAAATGGTTACACCAGCAGGAGTACCTGTTTCAACAGGTGTTGTCTCTGGGTATATTACTAAAGACGGTGGAGACCAAGAAACATTATCAATGGTCCCTGTGTCTGAAGGAAATGGGCAGTGGACAGTAAATTTCTCATCAGCCGAAATGTACGCTGATATATTAGGCTTATTATTTTTACACCCAAGTGCAGTACCTCAACATTTTATTATTAAAACTATTGTTGAGCCAGTAGAGAAAACTTATGTACCAGCGACCACTGAAAGTGTAGTCACTGAAGATGATTTAACGTGGTATTTTTATGGCACAATATCCAGAGCCAATGTTTACTTTAGCAGAAGATTAAACACTAGATCATGGGATACCGCTGTCTATAGTGATAGAGAAGCAGCCCTTATACAAGCAACACGTACAATTGACAAGTTAAATTTTGCTGGTGATAAAGCTGACTCAAGTCAATCGTTGCAGTTTCCAAGGAACAACGATGCAGAGGTGCCTATTGAAATTGAATTTGCGTGCTACGAAATAGTATTGGTTCTTCTTGATGGCTACAACCAAGATCAGGAAATCCAAACTATAGGTGTTCTTTCAGAATCGTACTCAAGTGTCCGTACTACCTACGACGGAGACTTTGTCGCTGAGCACGTTAGGGCTGGTATTCCAAGTATAGAAGCATGGGAATATTTGTACCCATTTCTACGTGACTCACGTTCAGTAAGGATTAGTAGGGTTTCGTAAGGAGATTGCTATGTTTATTTTTAAAAACTATTTTCACTTAGTTTATGACAATGAAGGTGATGCCGGAGACGAAGGCGAAGGTAATGCCGGAAGTGAAGGTAATGCCGGAGGTACTGGTGAGGGTAAAAAAATTACTCTCACTCAGGATGAGCTTAATAAAATGATGGCTGATAATAAAAGAAAATTAACTAAACAAAATGAAGAACTAGTTACGCAATTAAAAAAGTTGCGTGACGAAACTCGTATGTCAGAAGAAAATAGAGCTGATCTTGAAACTAGAATTGAACAGCTTCAAGAACAGTATATGTCAAAAGAAGAACTGGCTAGGCGAGAGGCTGAAAAAGCCAGTAAAAGACATAAACAGGAAGTTGAAAATCTTACCGGGGAACGAGACTCATGGCGTGGTAGATACACAATTGCCACAATTCAAAGGTCATTAACAGATGCAGCAGTCACAGGCGAAGCTATCAGACCTGAGCAAATTGTTTCGATTCTCGGGAATTCTACTCACTTAGGTGAGGTTCTCGATGCTACTGGGCAACCTACAGGTGAATACAAAACACTTGTTAGATTTAAAGATGTAAATGATTCTGGTGAGCGGGTGACACTTGAGTTGTCACCGGAAGATGCTATAAAAAGAATGAAGGAATTACCTGACTTATATGGTAACTTATTTAAAGGTGCTGCAAATAGCGGCATGGGTGGTGCTGGTTCGCAAGGATCAGAAACTACAGCATCAATGAAAGATATTCTTAGCGACCCAGTTAAGTATCGAGAGTGGCGTAAAAAGAACCCCGATCTTGACATTTCTAAGTTGAGGAAGTAAATAATGTTTTCTCTTGCAGCAAAACCCTTTAATCTTGTTTATGATAACAGCCTGGATGCTTTTATTCCTGAGTTGTGGGCACAAGAGTCCATTCAGATTCTTGTTGAAAACATGGTTATTGCTAACCTTGTTCACCGTGACTTCTCCGAAGAAGTTGCAAGTTTTGGTGACCTTGTTAATACACGCAAGCCTGCTGAATTTACAGCAAAGCGTAAAGTTAATGCTGACTCTGTTACAGTGCAGGATGCAAGTGCAACTAACCTACAGGTGCCTTTGGATCAGCACTTCCATACCTCCTTTATGATTAAGGATGGTGAGGAAACAAAAAGCTTTAAACAGCTTACAGATGAATATCTTTCACCTGCTGTTTTATCTATTGGGCGTGCTGTTGACCGTGTGTTACTTGGCGAGGTGCACGCATTTTACTCTAATGCTGAAGGTATTGCTGGTGGTCTTACTACAAGCAATATTATTCAGTATATTGTTGAGACACGAAAGCGAATGAATATTAACAAAGCGACCGAGGAAGGGCGTAATTTTATTTTAACACCTACAACAGAAGCCGTTGCCTTGCAAGTGTCCACGTTTCACGAAGCTGACAAAGTTGGTGATGATGGTACGGCACTGCGAAAGGCTTCTCTCGGCCAAAAGTTCGGTTTTGAATTCTTTATGTGCCAAAACGCACCTGATACTGTTGGTATCCCTGTTAATGCAAGTGCTCCACTTATTGATCTTGCTGCTGGGTATGCTATTGGGGCATCCGTTATTCACGTTGATACTGCTGGCTCAGCCCTCAAAGTTGGTCACTGGATCAGTGTTGGTGGCGTTGTTCATCAGGTGACTGCCTTGGGCACTTTGACTACTGAAGATATTGATGTCACTATTAGCCCTGCATTGCGTGTTGCTGTTGCTGACGATGATGCTGTTACTATTGGTGACGAGGGTGCAGTTAATCTTGCCGCTGGCTATGCAGCAAATTATTCAAAAGAGATCGTTGTTGATGGTATTACTGGTGCCATTCCTGTTGGTTCATTAGTTACGTTTGCTACTCCTGGTACGCCTAACGTAATTAAGGCTGGTATTTACTCAGTTATTGAAACAACGGAGTCTTCTGGTAATACTATTGGTATTACTCTTAATAAGCCACTTGGAGTAGCACTTGTAGAGGATGACGAGGTTCACTTTGGTCCTCCGGCCCAACACAATTTCGCTTTCCATCGTAATGCTATTGCTTTGGTTAGCCGACCTCTTGCACCTGCACCTTCGAGACTAGCACTTTCGTCTGTCGCTAGTTTTGGTGGCGTTGGTATCCGTGTTACTATGACTTATAATGGAACGACGCAAGGCGTTCTCGTTACTGTTGATTTACTTTGTGGTCTCAAAGTGCTTGAGACAGCACTTGGTGCCCCAATGATTGGTTAATCATCATTTCAAACAGTGGCTAAAATGTTGAGAAACAAACTTAGATTTATTAAGAATGTCTTCTATAAACTGAAGAGGTCTTACGGTCTGCCTATACAGTATTACAGAGTTACCAGTAGTACGACTAGTCCTGAGACAGGTGAAAAAATTACTGAATATAGTAAGACAGATATATCGAAAGCTATTGTTTTAAGAGCAAGGGAGTTCAGAAGCTTCGTTTATGATTTAGCTTATATTTCAGCTAATAAAGATTTTACTACAGGTGCTTTCTTTGACCCTGAAGATAGGCAAATTCTTATTGAAGCTTCTGATACTCCTATTAATTTTGAACCTACAGGAGAGGACTTTATAGTATTCCAAGACCATAGGTACGATGTAAAGGAAATTTACCATTTTGAAGATAATTATGGATGGGCTCTTCTAGTCAGAAAACTAAGAGGTGCCCCAATTATGCGAATAGAAAGTGTTATTTCTATCTTAGATATAACAACTGAAGTATCAAATACAATAACTGATTCTTTAACAAGAACAGTTGAAACTATATTAAATTTAACACATGAAATAAGTGAGGTACCTTAATGGCAAAGGTAGTAAGACCGCAGGTTGAGAATCAGTTAGAAGTAACTTCAAGCAATATTCTACAGCTTGATCCATATGAGGTACATGCTGATTGGCAAAGATGGATAACAGCATCAATAAATAAACATTTCATAGATAGAAGAAGTATTTCTAATTTGTATTTAGAAGGTGATGAACGTACCCAGCAAGATAATGCTGAGTTTGCAGAATTAAGAATAGATGGCCCTTTCATACTAGTACCACAAAAAGGGCTCTATTACCTTGACTTAGAAATAAATATTTTAATTCAGGCCCACCCAGACTTACAGAACCTATATAATATACAAACAGCCATTGGTATATTTTCAAAAGCTTTTACAAATAGCATTTCAATTTATGCTTATGGGGATGGTCCACTTGACGATGGTTCTTTAATAGAGTGTCTACATTTACAAAGGGATTTACGTGAAGCTATTAATATTAATAACTATGGAATAATTAAGCCTGATGTAAGACTCATGCAATCAACAGTCGAAGGCCACTATCGTTTGGAAATTTGGAAGTTAAGGAGTTAAGTAAATGGCTCAAATTGATCTTAAAGAAGCGGAAATTAGAATCTTTGATGGCACCTTAGGCACAGCTATCTTAGATAGTGCTGCTTCAGATGCCGATCTTACTTTTACTGCTAAAAGCAAACATATAGGCAGTGATAAAGTTAGCGTTGAAATGATAGATCCTTCTGCTGCTAGTGGAGCATTAGCAGTTTCTGTCACAGGGCGTAAGATTACAATTACGTTAGCTACTGACGCAACAAGTGCTATTAGTAGCACAGCAGCACTTATTAAAACCGCTATTGAGGCTAATGCTACTGCTAATGCACTTGTAACTGTTGCTCTTGAAACAGCAGGTGCAGGTATCGTTGATGCTATTGCTGAAACTACTCTTGATGGTCAAAACAGCATCAGTGTTAAAATTGGTGAAGGAAACCTTACCTATAGTGAACATAGAAATGTTGAATTCACAAGAGATCGCGGTATCTTAGATACTGTTCGAGAGGCTGATGAAGAACCTCTCGATGTTTCCCTTGATGCAACATGGGAATACATCACATCAATAACTGGTGGTACGCCAACTATTGAAGATGTATTAAAAAATCGCAGCGAGGCTGCTGCATGGTTGACAACTGCTGATGATGCATGTCAGCCTTTCTGTATTGATATTGAAGTATGGAATGCACCAAATTGTACAGGTATCCAAGATGAGATAATTATGCTCGAAGAGTATTACTATGAATCTCTCGATCATGATCTTCGTGAAGGAACTATCTCAACTTCTGGCCGATGTAACCGCAAAGAAGCGACGGCACGACGTGTGCTTAATGCTGATATTGGTTAAAATTAACACCCAAGGAGATTATAAAATGAAGTACAAAGGCAAAAAGGTTGAAGGTAGGAATTTGGAGATTATTCCTATTACAAGACCTGGCGAAAATCTTATCTTTATTGCTGAAGCAGTAGAAGATTTTGAAGAATTTGATAAACTATGTCCAGAACCAAAACCACCTGTAAAACTTGTTAAAGGTGGGCAAAAAGTATCAGACCCAAATAATCCTGAGTATAAAAAAGCTTTGGATGAGTATGCTACAAACAGAATTAATTATATTGTATTAAAGTCTCTGCTCGCTACTAAAGACTTAGAGTGGGAAACAGTAGATTTTAGTAAGCCTGAAACATGGAGCAATTTTAAAAAAGAGTTAAAAGAAGCTAATTTAACAGATATTGAACAAGGGCGTATAATTAGAGGAGTTATGAAAGCTAATGCTCTTGATGAAGCAATGATTGAGCAAGCGAGGCAAGATTTTTTAGCTGGTCTGGGGGCGGAAGAAAAATAAATTTAGCCCCCGGAAGAACATTGCTGTACTATACTTGGCGAATTTGTGAAAGATTTAATTTAACACTACCTACAATAAAGGAGAACTTTTACGATAATTCTAGTTATACAATAGCAAGACTATTAGCTTATGAACAAATAAGAGAACTTGAGGAAGCTGAACTTGCTATGGGTAAATTTGTAAGGAAAATATTAAAATGAAAACAAGTGGACAAGTAGCAACTTTTAAAATTAATAAAGTTAAGTTGACTAAAACCTTAGAGAGTGCGTTAGAGTCGCATTTTAAGCAAGCTCTTAGGGTATGGTTAAAAAGTGCTCTTGCTCAAATTCCAACATATACAGGTACAGCTAGAGGTGTTTTTGTATCTGTGGGCAAATCATTACATAGAGCAGTCCATAAAATTGGTCCACGTGGTGGACCGACTAATGCAAAACGAGCTGCTCAAAAGAAATATATTTACTACAATAGTAGGCGAATAGAGACTGGTTTCGGTAAAGTAGCTGGTTTCCATAAAATAACTAAAAAAAGCTATCCTGCTTTTGAAATGGAATTTACATTTTACACCGATCTTTTTTATCTTAAATTTAATGATTATCTTCAAGCACCATCTAAATTTCACTTAACAGAGCCTAGTATCTGGCACGCTTTTTCCCTTGGGGCATGGGATTGGCAACAATACTTGTTAAATAGTGTTCCAAAACGATTAGCTGAAGTCAAAAACAGTTTTAGGCCAACGATTGTTAAGGTACGCTAATGGCTGATGAAACTGCTGAAACAATTTTGAGATTTGTTGTTGAAGGCTTAAAAGAGCTAAAACAAGCTGCGTCCTTATCAAATGAATTATCAAGAGCTAATTTAGAACTAGCAAAGTCTCTACACTCTGTTGGCAATGTGAAAGATCCTTTCATAGGGATTAGCACAAGTGCCAGGAAGGCAGCAAGTGATGTTAATACCTTATTAGGGGTCAATAAGCACCTTGAGTTACAAGCTCGAAAAATAACAGCACTTAGAACTGCCGCTTACTTAGGAACTGGAACTTATACAGGTAAGGGTACAACAGAAGGTAATACTACCAATGCCGCTGTTGCCGCATACTTAGGTATGGCAACTGCAACAAATCAAACAGCACAAAATACTGCTAAAACAGCAACAAATTTAGTTGCTGCCAATCAACAAATTAAACAATTTGCTACGCACTCAAGGAGTACTCTTATAAGTTGGCACAGTGTCCAGCGGATTATAATTGGCTCCACAATAGCTAGAGTTATAGGAGCTATGATGCGGCAGTTTTATGATATGGTAGAAAATGCTCAAGAGTTTCAATTAAGGCTTGGTGAAATAAGAACTATATCTCAACATAATCAACTTTTAATTGGGCGTTGGTCTAACGAGGTAAGAAAGCTTTCTGATTTATATGGATCTGATTTACTAGATACTGCTGAAGGCTTTTATCAAACACTATCAAATCAGATTTCAGAAGGTACTGAAACAACAAAATTTATGGCCGAGGCACACCGCTTTGCAGTTATAGCTTTAGCAAGCTCAGAGGATTCAGTTAATTTATTATCAGGTGCACTAAATGCATATAATTTAAGCATTGATGATGCTAGAGATTTATCGAATCAGTTCTTTAAGACTATTGAGTTAGGCCGTATTCGTGGTAGTGAGTTAGTTAATAGTTTTGGACAATTAGGTGCAGTAGGTTCACAACTTAAAATATCAATTGGTGAAATCAATGCTGCTATAGCAACATTAACTATACAAGGTTTGAATTCATCACATGCTACAACTGGTCTTAGAAATGTTATGTTAAAATTAATACGCCCAACAGACGCAATGAAAGAACTATTTGCTGAATGGGGTGTAGCAACTGGTCAACAAGCTATTGAAACATATGGATTTGTTGGTGTTTTAAGAAAATTGGCTGAGCAAGTTGAGATTACAGGAGAGCCTATTGAGGAGCTAGGTGAACTCTTCCAACGTATTAGGGCTATTGTTGGTGTAACAGGACTTGTAGGAGCATTTGACAAGTTTGAGGATAATTTATACGAAATAGAACATGGTGCAGATAATGCTAATGCCGCATTAGAAGAAATGTTAGAAAATTTAGGATTTAGATTTAGAAAAGAAATACAAAAAATGAAAAACGTTTTTACTGTCGACTTTGGTAAAAAGTTTTTAACAATATTTGTAAATATTGCTGATGCTATTAATGGCTTAGACAAAGCAGTAATTGCCCTAAGTAAAAGCCTTGAGTTTTTAGTTGTATCTGGTGGGCTTTATTTATTAGGAAAATCTTTAGTTGGGTTAAACACGCTTTTGGCTGCCTTAAGAGTTCAGTTAATTTCAACTGCAATAGGAACACGAGTTTTAGGTGCTGCATCAGTAACAGCCGCTGCTGAAGCAAATTTACTTTCATTTTCACTAGCAAATATAAAAAGAATTTTATTAACAACACCAAATTTATTTTTACTAGTTGGGTTAGCTGGTTATTATGGTATGAGTAAGATACTTGATATAACTGAAAAAGCAAGTAGAAGTCTAGAAGAAATAATGGGTGATTTAGAAGAAGCAATAACACAAATAAATAGTAAAGCATTGGCTTCGCACGCTTATAACTTGCATAATACTGTTAAAGTATACGGTGCAGCAGCTAGAAGAATTATGCAAACAATTCAGCAAGCATCTGCTAATATACGTAAAGATATTGAAGCAAATATAAAACTACAACAAAAGCAAATTGAAGGAGAGAAACTTTTACATGATATAAAACTAGATTTAGCAAAATCAAATATACAAAAAGGAGCAATACTTGAAAATAGAATAAAAGAATTATTAGTTAGGCTACCAGATATTACCGATAGAGAGGATTATTCTTCCACAGTTAGTGAGATAAGAGGGCTAATTAGTGAATTTAAACAGCTTAAGAAAGTACAAAGTGAAGTAATTACATATACAAGAAAAGGTGGAAAAACTATCGGTATTGAAGGTTGGGGTATAAAAAATGCAGATGAATATCTTAAAAAGCTAAAAGAGATTGTTGAAGAAACACATAGTATTAATCTTAAAAAAGGTGATATTAGAAATATAAATTATGTAAAACAACTAGAAGAAGAAGAGGAACAACTTAAGAAAAATACTAAAGCATTACAGGAGTATTTTGAAAAAGGTACAAAAATAGGTAAGGATTTAGAAAAGAGAACATTAGATTTTTCTAAAAATATTGAACAAGTTAGATTGCTTTCAGCAGCGATAAAAGAACTTTTTTTTCAGGATTCATTACGTTTTAAACAGGGATACGGTGCAAAAAAAACTGATCCCAAACTAGCTAAATATAAAGAATTGCTAGAGACAATAAAAATAATAGATTCTGAACTAGCATTAGGTGATAAGACGGGGGAATATAGTAGCTCCTATATAACTGAACAACTTGGTCAAGCAAAATATTTGCTTAACCAAATTGGGGACACCTATTTGCCTGGTGTAACAGAAGCAATTAAAGAAATTAATTCTATTGGACTAAATCTACAAAGAAGTCATGCTGATATACGTACATTAGCTGAAACTTTTGATAGATTTAAAAATGCAATTGGCGAAGCTACAGGCTACAGAGAATTTATACAGTTTGCTTTCGTTGATGCCCCGACTATAGGTGTAGGGAAATATGAAGAATTAAGAGTTAGAATGGAAGCACTTTCCAAATTAACAAGTAAGATTGCTAACGATGTTAAAGTCATTATGCAACTTTCGCCAGAGGAATATAAGATACTAAGGGATTCAAGAACTGCAATAGTTATAAAGGAATGGACAGGTGGCAATATACGACGATTTACTGGCGGAGGCTCTGTCGCATCTGACTCTATACAAACCTTGTTGTCGCCTGGCGAATTTGTTATGAATTCAATCTCTGCTAGAAGATATCTACCTTCACTAATAGCTATGAACTCCGGTGCAGCCAGATTTAATACAGGTGGCGAAGTTATTAATAATAATGTCGGTGACATCAATGTCACTGTTCAAGGCGGTGGTTCATCTGAAACTACTGCCAGAACAATTGCTCAAGCCTTACGTAGAGAAATGCGTAGGGGAACAGCGAGATTAAATTAATGAATAAGATTGGCTTAAATCAAACTATCGATGTACAAGTTATTCGGAAACAACAAAAGTTAGAATTTCCAGTAACTTGCAGAAAGTGTGGAAACAAGCGTGAGTGGCTTATTCGTTGTGAACACTGTGGAGACTCTTCGGAGGTAAAAAACCCAATGAACTCTATTTTAAATCTTAAAGGACAATTTCACATTGAACATCGTGATCTCTTTGGTAATCTAAAGGCAATTTACGATTTTCCTAACGCTGAAACAGATGTTGGGAAAGACTTGCTTCTTGATGTAATGTTTAATGATGTTACACAAATTGCTAATAATAGCTGGTTTGTTGGCCTTATTGACAACTCAGGTTTTACAGCTTTAGCTGATGCTGACACAATGGCCAGCCATACAGGTTGGACAGAATTTACTAATTATTCAGAAACAACAAGAGTTGCTTGGGGTTCAGGAGCTTCTTCTGGTCAGACAGTAACAAATGCTTCACCTATTACTTTTAATATTAGTGGAGCAGGTGGCACTGTAAGAGGAATATTTGTTGTTTCTAACAGTTCTAAATCTGGTGGAAGTGGTACACTTTGGTCAACTGGTTTGTTTTCTGCTTCTGTACCAGTGACCAGTGGAGACCAACTGAAACTCACTTACTCAGTTAGTGCATAACGATGTCTATTTACACAGAAACTATAACCTCAGAACTTAGTATAGCTCAATTAATGAGTTATATGGGACCTATTTACGTAACCGTAGATACTAATTTACAAGCCAGTGCTTCGGATATAGACCCTAATGAACTAATTAACGTAGATGTGTACGATGAAGATGCTGTAGCTGCATTATTAGTAGATAAAGGTCTTCGTCAAAATATTTCACTAAATATGATACTAAGTATATCTGTCGAAAGCCAGTTGGGCTTGGGCAGTTTTGTTAAAAATGCTATTCCTTTAAACTATCAACATATATTAAATATAACAGATTCTGTAGAAATAATCTTACATGAAACTGTTGAAAGCCAATTAAATATCACTCAGGCTGTAGAAGCTTGGGTTGGGTACGAGGTTGCTAGCGTATTAAATTTAACACAAAATGTCACTACTGATGGAGTTATTTATAAATCAGTAAGTAATAGTCTTAGTATAGAGAGTGCAGTCTCTTACTTTACTTTTAACTACTGCTCCTATAATTTAGGAGTTACACCACCTACTTTAATAAGGAGAAATACCACAATTCTTTACTGGCCGTATACTAGTTCTACACTAGAATTGGAACTAAGGAACCCAAATTTTGACAATGTGGAACAATTTGAGCCACGTAGAATTAACAGGCGTACTAGAGGAGGTGATCTAGAAATCTATAGTGATTATACCTGGCCCAGTGCCCAGCGACTAATATTTTCTTTTACTAATTTATCAGAGGCTACTATTGTAGCATTGCTTAATTTTATTCACTGGTCACTGGGTCAGGAAATTAAAGTGTTAGATTTTGAGAGTAGAGAATGGAAAGGTATAATTTTAACACCAAGTGAAGCTATATCAGAACCAAACAAAACTGGATTTAGTGCTGGCTTTGAGTTGGAGGTCACTGGCTGATGAAAACTCTTAGCTCAGCAATTCAAAGCTTACTAGCACAATCCTTCGGTACTGAGCCTGTAAATATACTAGAGGTACAGTGGGTTGAAGGAGGACAATATTTAAAGTACGCTGATAAGGAAATATCTAGTTATGAGGAGCAAGTTAAGGGTAAAATTCTATCACTAAGTGCTCTTGAAAGTGTTGTAAAATTAGATCAGCAAGGTCAAACACAAGGCATCAGCGTAGTATTAAGCGATGTAGAAGGAGACTTGAAAGAAATATTTAACAGCTATGATATACATGGTAAACACTGTAAGCTGCATCAGTGGTTTGAAGGAGTACAAGTAGCTGAGAGTTTCAAACTTTATGAGGGGCAAATTTCTAGCCCTATTAAATGGAGTGAAGGTGATCGAACATTAAGTTTTGAAGTTGTAACAAAATTAACAGACAAAGAAGTAGGCTTCTCACCAGAAGAAGGTTATTTTCCATATTTGCCAGAGGAAGCTGTTGGTGTCCCCTGGCCATTAGTTTTTGGCACAGTTCAAAATGTACCTGCAACACTACTCAGTGAAATCCCAAATACACTTACTTCAAATCCAGTAGCAGTAGCTGATCCCTCAGTCAAAGAAAGACTTGATGAATTAATTGGAATTATATCAGATTTCCAAACACTGCTACAATTATACGTTTACGCATTGGCACAAGCAGAATATACAGCAGACTATGGAGACACTGAGGGGCAACGCTCGGCTGCAGCTAGCGTAGCTTTACAGTTACAGTCCACTATTGCTTCTATCTCAAGTGAATTAGTACGAGCCCAGGATGAACGTAGCGATTTATTAGAAAAATACCAGGAACAGCAGGGATACGAAACAGATACAATAAATTTAGTAGATGGTAGCAAGTTTCCTCAAAATACAACACTATCATTTGAAATAGGAAATGTTATATTAACTGGTTATGTAAGCGGTAATGTCTTACATATAGAAACACGAGAAGTTACAGATTATCCAGGCTATACTGGAAATCCATTTGGTTTTACCTGGAAAGCTGAAGGCTCGACAATATCTATACAGTCTGAATTGCCAATTATTTATGTGTTAAATTTACTTCCATCAACAAATTTATTTCTACAAGCGTATAAGCAAGTAGAAAATGGGCGTGTACTTACGGGTGTGCCAGGAGAATATTTTGAGGTAAAGCAAACAATAGTTGGTGATTACACTATAACTTATGTAGAGTTTTCAAAGCCACTAAGTAGCTTTGATGAAACTTTTAGTGATGATATCTATGCAACTATAGAGTCTACTGTAGGACCTAATACAGTAGACATTATGATCTGGCTAATTGAAACCTATACTGATTTAAGTTATGATGTTACTACTTTTAATGCAGTACGAACTTATATAGATAATTACCCATCGCACTTTGCATTGCTTGATAGAAAAAATATAATGACTCTGCTTGAAGAAATAGCTTTTCAAGCACGTTGTTCAATATGGATTTCCGAGGGCATTTTTTATTTAAAATACTTATCAGAGGACGAAGCAAGTATTGACACAATAACGGAAGCAGACATTGATGTTGGTTCTCTTGTTATCAACACAACAAACACTGAGGAAATTGTAACAAAACTAACAGCTACTTGGACAGATAATCTAGCTAAAACTAGTAAAAATAAAGTAGTTCTTAGGCATAATGTTAAAAAGTATGGTACATTAGAAAGAGAAATAGATTTTTATATTTATAACATACAGGAATTAGTTATTAAGTCAGCTACTTTCTGGCTTATCCGTTTTGCCAATGTTTGGAAAAGTATTAATTTTAATACGTATCTTGATAAATTGGCTATTGAAACTTTTGACACTGTTCTCTTTGATTTTAATACAAACTATATTGCTAATGAGGATGTAAAAGGCACTATTACACAAGTTAGCTATGATTCTAATGCAAAATTAATAAGTTTTGAAGCTTGGTTGCCTGTGCGTTGTGGAGATATGTTATCTTATAATTTCGCAAAACCACAAAACATATCAGTTGAATTGTTTTTTCCGACTAATGAGGAAATAAGTAATGGTTACGCAGGAGGTAACGGACCAGGTACAAGCGTTGAGGGATATTTTTGGGAATGAACCTAAGTCCGAACTTGAGTCTAATGGTGCAAGAATACAGGGACGGGATTGGGGGGAGCAGATACCATCTGATCTCAACGATGTCAAACCTGTACCTAAATTTCATTCAATACCACTTGGGCCTATTGCTGAACCTCAATACAATATTGTTTTTGGTACGTATACCTATCCTGAGCCTGAAGTTGAAGAAAGCACTGGTGCGGCAACCTCCTATATGCCAGGTAAAATTGTAAGTTTTGTCTCAAGAGAAGGGACAGGTTACGGTACTTCGCCTGCTGTTTACTTAGTTGATGTTTATAAGAATGGTTTGTCCGGTGACCCAGAAACAGTGCAAGCTACACAGTTACAACTTGCCAACTGGGAAGATATACCAGCAAATACGTGGGTAATGGTGGGGCTAAGTCAGTGGACTGAAAATGGAACAAACTACGAAGAATATACTATGCAGGTTCCAGTATGGCTGTAAATCCTACACATTTGCGTATAGTTGTTCCTGGACAAAGTATTGTTGATACTGAGGATACAGTATGGCTTAAAAACTGGACAGCAACGACAATAGGAAATCCAAATAATCTTGAAACAGTACAAAATAGTCCAATGAAAGGGGCTCTATTTAGAAATAGATATGACTATTTAATTGAGCATCTTGATCTTGAAGATGATTTTTATGCTAATGATATAGTTGTAGTAGGCATGAAAAATACAGAAACTGAATTTCCTAGCTTCTATCCACCTTCACAACTTATACCTTGGGGAAATTACGCGGGAATGTTGCTGAGAACTCTAATTATAGACAAGCCTTACAACCCAGTACCTGGAGTATTGCCACCTTATGGTGTGAATTATTACTTAAATAGTACAGCTATAACTCCTGAGTTTTATAATTATCAGTATCAGTTAATTACTGACGAAATACTTTATAAAGTCAACGAAGGGCTTAATCCTGATGTAGAAATTTGTCCACTTTATATTGATTACTCTGGACATGACGAGTGGCGTATTTATACACTATCTTATAATAATACCTCAAATGGAAATTTTGATGATATACCTAGTGGTACTGATAGTGGTGATGAAGATGATACGCCATCAGATAGATGGGGACATAGTATATTTACCCCTTACTGGACATTAAGTCAATCTGGTACTATTGTTGATGGGAGACTAATTGGTGTTCCTTATTACGCAACTGCCCCAACCATATCTTCCTCAACTATACCATTAACTGCCCCACAAGCTATAGCTGGTGGTTGGATTCTTATGACTGGTAGTGCAACTAATTGGCACTACTGGTCTGACTTAAGTGACTGGAATCCCGGCCAGAGACTCTTTAACAGGTTCAATACATCTTACCTTTTTATCTGTGATTAGCCATGAAACCTTGGTGGAAAAGTAAAACTGTTTGGGCTAACGTGTTAACTTCAATAGCGTCTATACTTTTACTGTTACAAGGTGAAAGTTGGATAGCTAAAAACCCAGAAACTGTAGCTATATTAGGTACAATAATGGGTATGTTAAATATAGTGTTACGTTTTATTACTAAAACAGAAGTCAGCTTAAGAGGGAAGTAGCTTTTTTACTTTTTTAAGAGCTTCTTCTTTAATTTGTCTTACTCTTTCTCTAGATATACCTAACTTTTTACCTACTTCAGCTAGTGTTTTCTGCTTAAGAAATAGTTCCTTAATAATAAACTGTTCTCTTTTAGGCAGTGTTTTAAAAGCTTTATCAATTAGTTCCTTTTTATAAGGATATCGTTCTTCTTCTTCTTCAATAACAAGAAAAACAGGAGACTCTAGAGAGTCCAAGTTTTCTACTTTATAAGGGGCTTTTCCTTTAAGGTAATATGGAAAATGTATAACTGTAGTGTTTAATTTTTCAAACCTCATGTGCCCATCAATGTAATAGTAAATATAAGTTGACCATGACCCTTTGTTAGCATTAAATCCACCTGTCTTTATACCTTGTAAAAAACCTAAGTAACCAGAAGAAATAAACTCCTCAAATGTGCAAGAGCTACTTCCTTTTGTGTGTTTAGCAGCAAGTTTTAATATAAGCCCACAACTTGCCCAGAAGAGCTTTTCTATAGCTACAGAATTCCCTTCAACAGCTAAAGGGTATATATCCTCTATCTCCTTCTGAGATAAAAGTTTTTTATTTTTATGGTAGGCTTCAATAAGAGACTTCATGTCTATTCCACTGCTTCAAGATATTTTCCAGCGACCAGTAACCTGTAAACTTCTGCCGTAATGACACAGTCTGCTAAAGCGTTATGAGCCCTATCATGTGGTATTTTTAACATGGAAGCGATATAGGAAAGATTAACTTTAGGAAATGGGATGGGCTCATTTCTGTTATCATATACATCATTAATATACAGGGCCGCTTCCATAGTGTCTCTTGCACGACCATCAAAAAATAACTCAAAGCTTGCATGGCCTAACCAATCAACAATAAAACTTTGGTCAAATTTCCAGTTATGTGCAAGTGGGCTAATTCTTTTCCGCTCCGGTAGTTTCAACTTCTGAACCCAATCTTCAAATAAATCAGCAGCTTCATATTTACACATCGCTACTTGCTGATGTTTGAAGAAGTCAGTTTTTGTAACACGTAAGGCATCCCAGTCAATTCTTTCCTCATGTTCTATTTTTAATAATAGATCAAAGGGAACAATATCCCTCTTAGGTTTTAAATCTGGCCCAAGTGGAAGAAAAGCCACTTGGGTAATTTCATTATAGCCTGCACGTAGACCAGTGGTTTCAACGTCGCAAACAACTAATACATTACCATTTAAATGAAGCATTATTTCTTTTCCTTTCCAAACTCTTCGATATTGATAGCTTCGTTAGGGTAATTTAAATCTAATAAAGCCATTAGATTCCAGATAGCATGTCCAATATGGTTACAACCTGATTCCTCATCGTACTGTTGGCCTCTCATCCATATGTACAGGTGACGCAAGCATGAGTCAAGGTATTCTTGATCTGGTTTGCCTCCTTTTTTCCAATTCATAGGTGCGTATTTCTTAGCACCATATTCCATTATCCGTCCTAAACAAGTAACCGAAGTAGGGAAGTGCAAAATGTAACTTAATTGAGGTTTTCCATCACTATATCTTGCGGCTTTCTCAGACATTAAAAATCTCCGGCAAATGGCCTCGTAGCGTGTTTCGCAAAGGCACCATTAGCTCCTGCATTTGTGGATGAGCTGATGAGTTACAACGTAGAGTAAAAATATGTTGCCACTCTCTAAGATTAGCAGTAACTATTATCTCTGTTTTAAGACTATTTGGAAGTATAGAGCGTGCTTGCTGTGGTGACCATCCATTTTCAATTAATTTAATATATCTATCCTCTGCCTGTTTTAGGGATAAGTACCAAATATAATCATTAACTGCAAAAACTTCATGCCTACAGATAATATCTATATAGTTGCCTGGCTCTATTTCTACCCAAGGAGGTAAAATAAAAGCTACTCCCTTCTTTGAGTAGTTACAATATCTTGTACTTTCTTGAGAAAAGCTAGCAAGTCTATGCCTTACTAGCTCGTGAGTAAATCCACGATCACAAATAAATCTAACAGTCATTGATTCATGCTCAATAACTGAAAGATGATTTCTTTTTAATATCATAGAACAAAATTTACTGGCTGAATCTAGTGATATTAAGTCTTCTGATTTATAACAAACTCTACCAAATGTTTCAAGATTTCGTAATATATCTTCTCTTGGTTTTAGTTGCTCTATTACAAATGATGGTTTTAGCAACAACACTTTCAATCTCCTTTAACTGCTAATTTATTGTTTACAACGATAAAAGGTTTTCTTATCTCTTCTGGCTCCTCAAAACTTATATTACCAATAAAGAATTCATTATTTTTCCAGCGACCTTTAACAAAGGGCAATGGTATAAGTCTGCCTAGTTTCTTTTTTGACCAGTCTAGAACTTCAGCAGAATCAAGAGACTTCATAAATTTCTCAAAAAATTCACTAAAAGTAACAGCATACCCAGGTGCATAAAAGCACTGCTCTTCAATAAACTGCTCTAGAGAACCTTGATTCATTTTTTGTATTAAGTTTTTCTCATGCGTTTCAGCAACAGGTATATTTAATCTATCTGTTGACTCTGGTAACTCCAGCTTCATTATTTCTCCAAGAAAATCAGAAGCTTCCTTCTTTAACTTATTAATAAGTGAACGCTTACTTTCCCACTCACTCGTCGGGATAGAGCCAACATGTATCACGGTAATACGTGTATCACCTGGAAATACAGGACATGCGTTAATGTCATTAGCACAATGAATCCAGTGAGTAGTGTTCGGTGCCATAAACGGTGTTATATTTTTTCTATGTACTGAGAGTTGTGGAGCCGTAACCCAGTCTTTAATTCTAGTGTATGCAGTTTTATTTTTCTGTGATAAATTTATTTCTTCAACAACACAAATAATAGCATTTTGAAGCTCAGCATTAAATAAAGACTGCGAAGTTAATGCACTTTCTGCTCTTTGATAACCTGAAGGACTAATTAAGAGACTGAGGGCTTCATGAAAGATAGACTTGCCACTGGCCTCTGGACCAAATAAAAATAGAAATGGTAGAGGCTCAAAAGGTTGCTGAAATACGGAAGCTATCCAACACTTTAGATAATCAGCCCCAGTCTCAATACCGTTGTTAGCAGCCCAGGGCATAGCGTGTAGAGAAGGAGTAATACTATCACCTACGTGTGATAATATTTTTAACCATGTAGGATAATGTAATTCGTCACTATTAGAAGGGTGAAACATTAATTGACAAGAATTTTTGTTCCACTGTCTATCACCTGGATATTCAGGCTGGAAGGGTTTGTTGACTAAAGTCCAGCGTTTAAAAATATTGTCGCCAAGTACCCCACTGACATCTTTGTCTGATAAATTTAATGAGCGAAGTGCTAACTTGACATGGGTCACTGGTTCCTGAATCCATCTATCATCAGCTTTAATTGACCAACCACAATCTTCATGCTGCTCAGTGACTAAGTGTCTAACTATATCATCGTAGTTTCTATTTTCCGAGTCAGTAAAATTATTTAACTTTACATTATAAATACGTTTCCATTTACCTCGCTCCTCCACCCATCCACCCATTTGCTGCGGGTTATCAGAGGATTCTCTATCAACCTCAACAATAAGTCTCCCATCCTTATGTTGTTTCATTTTTGTTGGACGGCATAAGGCCCAATTTGGCAAACCTAAATCTGCTCCTAATTTTAATGCAGCTTTTTGAGCTTGTTCAGCTTCACGAAATACATAACCACCACTTGGGTGTTCTACTCCTGTGTGACTACGTGACGCTGTAGGTAGATCTGGATCTATATTTAAGAAACAACGTGTCCAGCCACCACCATCTTGATCCCATGATTCGTGTTCACTTACGCCTGGCGTAAATCTACGTACTACCCACCCACCACGCCTTAGTGGAAATAAAAAGCAATTATGGTCTCGACCATATTCTTTACCAATAGAACTGGTAGCAAAAATACCCTTTAAATCAAGTGCCTCGTATGCTTCTCTTAGGTGAAAGGTATGTGTAACAAGCATATTATTATCTTGATCCCACCACCATAAACAATTATTTTCACTAAGAAAATCTATTAATTTTCTGTGATCCTTGTCTAATGGCTCTTTAACATATTGACCTGTAAGCTCAGAAAATAACCTATCAATCTCTGAAGCGTTACATTGTTGTTCTTCTATTTCTTGTGGCAAATTCTTTCGTCGATAGCCTGAGACAACTTTAATATGGTCACTCCAGTTTTTAGGTGGATCGTTGAGAGGTATTCCATTTTTTATTAATTTTAACCCATCTGTTCCATTCATTTTTCGGTGCCATACCCACATGTTACCGCCACAAATATCTACTTTATTAATAAAATCAAATCCAGTTAGTGCTGCCAACTGGCCAAGGACTGCACGTGCAAGTGCGGCGTGTTCATTATGGTTGTTAGTATTAACAGCAGGTTCAAGGAATACATAGAAGTGTACTCCATTACCAGATGTTGATTTACGTATAGATACCCAAGGTATGTCTGCTACCGCCTGCTGTATTAAATTTAATTGCTCATGAGTTAAGCCCTCTTTATGACTAACAATAGAATCAAAATCAAAAGCGACCCAGTGAGACTTTTTGTTTTTCCAGTCCCAACCAGTCATGCCTATACCTTCAGCGTGATCTGTTAAACTAAATGTTAAATTTGAATCCTCATAATGCGGCTCAGTTGCTGCATTCCAAGGTATACGAAAAGATTTCCACGTTGTAAGCCCATCCGTCCATCCATGCCAGCGTTTACCTTTGTACTCACCTTCTATGCGTTCACCGTTATCCTGGGCTACATTGACTTGGCACTCCATATTAAAATTATAAAGACTAGCTAAGTCAAAATGTGTTAATTTTAATAAGAAGTTTTTGATTCCTTCTGTTCTTACTACTTTCACGTTTTAATTCCTAAAATTAATAAAATCATTGAATGTAAGCAATTAACAGACTCCCCAACTACTAAGACCCCCGATTCTGCAAAATGGAAGAACTGACTAGACCCGATACCCTATCCCTGTATTACTGAGACCATATATATATGTCCCCTATTGTTCAGGGGTAAGAGACTCAGTCGGGTCAGTCAGACCTTCCATTTTGCAGAATCGGGGGTCTGTTACCTATGGGATGGTCTAGAGCGACCTATTGTTGGTATTACTATTAATTTTAAAAATTAATGAAAGGAGGTTGAGTTATTACTTTTAATGGGTGTTTACTGTCACTTGTTAATTTTACTTTGGAGTATTGAGAATGTCTGAAAAGACCACATTAGCACGAATTGTACTTGAAAGAATTTTCGAGCCTGACGAAGCACTTCGTAAGGTTGACAGGTCAACTGAGGAGTACCTTGGTCTTGTCGAATCAATTCGTATGCGGGGCGTAATGAACCCTATTACAATTAGAGAACTGCCAGTCGAAGAAGGCAGTGAGCAGATTTATGGATTGGTGGATGGGCTGCAACGCTTTTCCGCTAGTAAAGATAGTGGTCAGGAAGATATTCCTTGCCATATTATTTCGTGCGAAGATGGCGAGCTTATTGAAGCTCAAATCATGGCGAATGTTCACAAGATCGAAACAAAACCTGTTGAATACTCAAAGGCTTTGTTGAAGGTCTTGCAGAATAATCCACTTCTTACTCGCACCGAGTTAGCAGGTCGTCTTGCTAAAACGACTAGTTGGATTAGTGAACGTCTTGGTTTGTTAAAATTAACAGATGAAATCGGTCAACTTGTTGATGAAGGAAAGATAGGCTTGTCCAATGCTTACGCTATGGCAAAGCTGCCCTCCGAGGAGCAAATCAACTTTGTTGATCGTGCCATGACAATGACGCCTCAACAATTTGCCCCCACTGTCAATCAACGTGTTAAGGAGATTCGTGACGCAAACCGTAAAGGTAGAGACGTTACTCCAGAAGACTTTCGACCTATTGCACTTCTCCGCTCTAGGAAAGAGTTAGAAATCGAACTTGCAACTCAGGAGGCTGGGTCTACTCTTTGCGATAAATTTAGCGTAAATAGCTCTGTTGCTGGTTTTGCTCTTGGTATTGCTTGGTCCTTGAGCCTTGATCCTGACTCTATTGAAGTACAGAAAGCCAGAGACGAGGAACGACGAGCTGAAAAAGAGCGAGCCAAGGAAAAAGCCAAGGCTGAACGTAAGAAGAAACGTGCTGAAGAGGCAGCCGAAAAGGCTACTCAGTTGCAAAAAGAAGCGGAAGAAGCACAGAAGGAAGCGGATGCTATCCAAGCTGTAAAAGAGGCTGCTGAGGTCTCTCTCTAGATACTTTGCTTTCGGCTCCTGGGCACGGATGCCCTCTATTTTGTTAAATTTAAACAAGGACAAAACTAATGAACGACAAAAATCAACTTATTCCACTCGAAGAACTTGGAATCGCAATTTCTCAAAACTCTGCACTTGATGACGAACTGACAAAAAGCAGCGACTATCTTCCTCAAATACGTGTATATGGTAGCGAGTCTACCATTGTAAAAGAAGGCAAGTTTCCTATGGGCCATTTGGGCCTGTATGTTACCGCCGAAAATGTTATTGATCTTGGTGGGCAGGTTGACTGCCTTGTTATTAATAAGCGTCCACGTGCCTCTATCGTCACAGGAGATACACCTGTGTCGTTTTATGGTGTGTGGAATAATGAAAAAAGAGAATGGGATTGCTCTAGACCAGAATTTCAGGACACTAAGGACAGAGCAAAAGCTAAAGAGCAAGGCTACCTTGCCGGCTATGAGTTTTTGCTTTATGTTCCAAGTGTCCAGAAATATGGTCTATTTTTAATGGGAAATCCTACACTTAGACGTGAGTCTCCCAATATGGTAGCACTTGTAGGTAAGGCTGCTACTGCTAAAGTCAAACTTATTAAGACAGCCAAGTTTACTTGGCACGGTATTACGATTTTTGAATGCACAACACCTTTTGAAATACCATCAATTGAAGACATGCTTTCTAAAAATAGGGACTTTATGAACCCTGCTAGTTCTAAAGTAGAGTTAGCTGATGATGGTGAAAGTTCCGATCGTGCTCGTTAACACCCAAGGGATTAACCGAAGTAGCCCTAGGGCTACTTCGGTTCCCTTTATTATTATTATTATTATTATTATTATTATTATTATTAAGTAAGATAGTGATGTATGAAGAGAAAACGGCGGGTAAAAGGACATAGGCAAGCTGGACGAAAACAAAATAAGTCTAGAAAAAGACTTAGAAAAGAGAACTTACAGCATAAGTACGGGAAAGGATCACACAGATGAATAAGTGGGCTGTAGTAATAGTTGATTTATTTCATAGTGAAGTGTTTCTTGAGTTTATCCAAGCTGACACTTGGTATGAAGCTCTAAAACTACATAGTAAAGTTATAGACAACATCGATATGGAGGATTGGATTAGTGGAATTGGGGCAGATAGTTTAGAAAAAATGAAAGATTGCTTCTTCGATACTGACTTACTTTTCGAGATTAAAGAGCTTCCATGACTCCTGAAGTAATTTTAATATCAAAAACAGAAGTTGATTGGTCCACGCTACGGAAAAATATTTTCGTAGCGACTAACCTAACTCCGTCTAGTCTTATAGCCCAGTGCCCAGTGACCTTTTCTCCAGCAGCAGAATACTTAATATTTGCAGCATATCTCAAATATGACTTTATTATTAAAGATCCACTTCAAATATTACGCACTATGCCACGTGACATATTAGCTTTTTTGCAATATAGTTTTCTTGTAGCGTGTGACAAAGAAACACTTGATACATTACGTGATATGGTAAATATTGTGTGGTGTATCAATAAAGTGGAGAACAATAAATACTGTGTACTGGGCACTGGACCTTTGTTTGATTGGTGGTATTATATTATTTTGTACCTAAGTAGTGTAGTAACTTATGAAAAGAACTATCGTGTACTTTTTGATAAGTTATTAATTTTACTAGAGCAAGAAGGGCTCGGAGAACTCTTTTACGAATACAGAAAAAAATCACTATTAGATAAAACATTTCTATTAGAGAGAAAATGAACTACCAAATCATTAAATTAAGAGCCGGAAAGTTTAAAGTACCAGTCATGGTTCGTCATGATAGGAACAGACTATTTCTTAACTTCCCATTTAACCGCACCTTGCTTGAAGAAATTAAAGTTATGAAAGGTGCAACGTGGCATGGGTACGATACTAAAAACCCTAAGAAAGAGTGGTCAATTGAAAACTGTCATAGAAACAGATTTCAGTTAGCATATCTTATGGGTAAGAACCCATATGAGCACTATGACAAGCCTCTTGCTGATATTAGTTTTAATAGAGAGACTTTATATGAACATCAGAAAGAGATGATTAGACATGGAATAACACGTAAAAGATGTATACTTGCATGTGAAATGCGTACAGGTAAAACTCTTGCTGCAATAGAAATAATTGAGCACTCAGGTGTGGAACCTTGGTTATGGTTAGGTCCAAAGTCTGCTATCGCAGCCGTTCAACTTGAGTTTGAAAAGTGGGGAGCCCGCATATTTCCTGAATTTATGACCTATGATAGGTTTCGTAGGCGAGTACAAGAAGACACAATGTGGTTGCCTAAAGGCATCATCTTAGACGAATCTACTAAAGTTAAAACTCCTACTTCGCAACGCTCACAAGCAACCGCATTAATTTGTAATGAAATGCTAGAAACGCATGGGGAGGATTGTTATATTATAGAAATGTCTGGGGCACCTGCACCTAAGAGCCCAGCAGACTGGTATAATCAGTGTGAAATAGCTTGCCCCGGTTTTCTGCGTGAAGGGAAGTATGAAAAATTTAAAGAGCGATTAGCTATAATAGCCAAGAGAGAAAGTATTGACGGTGGTGTATACCCAGAACTGGTCACTTGGCTTGATGATGAAAAAAAGTGTGCTATTTGTGGCAGATACTCCGAAGATCATATTTTTGGTACCACACTTGAGGAAGAAGGGCACCCTTATAAGCCTTCTGTAAATGAAGTATATAATCTTTATAATAGAATGAAGGGACTTGTTCTTGTTAAATTTAAAAAAGATTGCTTAGACCTACCTGAGCTTCAGTATAGACTAATTCGTGTTGAGCCTACTAGCTCAATGTTACGTGCGGCTGAATTAATTTCTAAAATTACACCGAAAGCAGTAACAGCTTTAATGCTATTAAGGGAGCTATCTGATGGATTCCAGTACGCGGAAGAAGAAAATGGGGATGAAGAATGCAAAAGATGTAAAGGCACAGGGAAGTCAACAGAGTGGGTTTTTAAAAGTAACGAGGTTTCTGATGGATCAGATGACATTTCAATCCCAAGAAGTTATAGTGCTCAAAAAGAAGTTTGCCCAACTTGTAACGGAAGTGGAAGAGCTAAAAAAATCATTAGAGTTGCTAAACAAGTAAAAAGCCCTAAGGAGGATGCATTTATTGATTTGCTTGATGAACATGACCCTATTGGTAGATTTGTTGTCTACGCTGGTTTTCAAGCTAGTGTAGATAAGTGTGTTTCTATAGCACTACGCTACCAATGGGATGTAATTCGTGCAGATGGTAGAGGCTGGGCTTATTACTGTAGTAAAACTAATAAGTGCTTAGCATTATCTAATAAAGATATGCTAAAAAAATTCGCATCAAAAGACGCTGAGAAAATTTGTTTTGTTGGACAACCAGGTGCTGCTGGTATGGGTATAGATCTGGCAGCTTCTCCAAGTGCATTTTTTTACTCAAACAGTTTCAATAGTGAAGATAGAATGCAAGCTATTGAGCGTATTTATGGCCCAGGCATGGACTGTAATAGAGGAGCTACAATTATAGATATTGTCCATCTCAACGTCGATAAAGTAATTTTAACAAACTTAAAAAAGAAGCGTGACTTAATGAATTTTACTATGGGCGAATTAAGAGAAGCTTTTAAGGAGTCAGAAGATGACAGTTGATGCTAGTAAAATAACTTTAACTAGAATGGACGAGATTTACGCTGATCCTAACTTTAATTGTCGAGGACACATTTCTCCAATTTCAGTTGTGGAACTTTCAAAAGATATTGATAAACACGGGCTACAGCAACCTATTGTTGTTAAGCCTCTTAAAGAAAATGAGAAACATAAGCCAAATCACAAGTGGAAAGTAATTAGTGGGCATCGTAGGTACACAGCATTTGTTGTGCTACAGCGTGAAGAAATTCCCTGCGTTATTAATGATGAAATAAGTGATGCTGACGCTTTAATTTTAAATCTTGGTGAAAATCTTCATCGCAAAGATTTAAATGTTATGCAGGAGGCTAAAGCACTTGAGAGATTGAAATTATCTGGCTTTTCAGTTACTGAAGTCTGCGAACAGATCAATAAATCAGCTACTTGGGTTAAGATTAGGTTTCAGCTTCTCGAATTACCTGAACCTATTAGAGAAGCTGCAGCCGCAGGCTATATCAATCAGAACCAAATCAGAGATTTACATAAACTTGATGATGTTCGTAAACAAATTGAAGCTGCAAAGAAAATTAAAAAGGCTAAGCAAAGTGGTGAGAAGATACCATCCATTATTAAGCCAAAGCGTAGTATGTTTAAAGCCAAAGAGCGTAAAGCAGATGATATTCTTTGGATGCAAACACATATTCGTGAATCTATTGGTAACAATTTCGGGACACGCTGCTTGGCTTGGGCAGCAGGTGAGATAACCGATCTCGATTTATTTAGGGATATTAGAAATATCGCACGTAGATCTGATATCATTTATGAGATACCTTATCACCTTGATCCTATTCAAAAGGGTTAATGGTTCAATGATTAATCAACCTAAATCTGACCAAGACTCCGCAATAGCTGCTGATTTCCTTTCGCAACTTTGGGGTAGAATGTATAAAAATTTAACAGAGACATATGGAATAGATAAAAAGGATGCTGCTTCTATCGTATGTGAATATATCAAATCAAATAGTATGACTACATTAGTTATAGATACAAAGGGACGGACAGATGATATTTTATGATACTGAAACTTGTGGTTTGCATGGAATGTGCGTACTAATACAGTATGCGTATGACGATGGACCAGTGTATCTACACAATGTTTGGGAGAAACAGATTATTGTCACGTTAAAATTAATAGAAGAATTTATGAATAATGATGTTTGTGGCTTCAATTTAGCATTTGACCACTTTCATCTCTGTAAATTATATACTATCTTTTCTCTTGTATCAGATTGTCACGCATATCCTGAAGACATTATTAATGAGATAGCTGAGCTTGAGCCACTTGGTAGGGATGGCCCTTGTCTTAAGCCAAGAAAAGCATGTGATGTAATGTTACACGCTCGTAAAGGTAAATACCAGTCTACTATGGACAGACGGAATATTACTATTAAAAGAGTACCTTCACAGATTGCGGATGATGTTTGTCAAACTCTTGAAGATACTGTAAAGCTGGATGATATTTACTTCGCTCGTCGTAAAGATAAGTATGCTCCCAAATGGCAAGTTGATGATATAGAAGGTACAGTTGATTTTAAAAATATTGTATTAAGGTTCAAAGCTTCAGCGGCACTTAAAAATTTAGCCATACATGCACTTGGCATACCTGAGCATGAAGTTCTTAGGTATGGTGACATTGAAGTTGAAAGAAACTTCTGGCCTATTGAAATAGGTTATGCCCCCTTTGCTAAGGCACTTAGCTCTGCTGATAAACATTGGATTGCTAAAATTAAAAAAGGGCAAGGGTGGAAAAAAGGTTTCTGTTGGCCGGCAGTTATCTATAGGCATATTGGACACTGGTATAATAACAAGTTAGCTCGCAAGTATGCTGAAGATGATGTTATTTATACAAGAAAAATATGGGAGCATCTGAATTCACCAGAGCCAGGTGACGATGATAGCGAATTAGCATGTATGGTAGGTGCTGTAAGATGGAAGGGATTTAAAATTGATATAAAAGGAATTGAGGAATTAAGAGAAAAAGCTAAAATTACTTCTGTCTCTGCACCAAAAGCACCAGGACCAGCAAAAGTATACTTGGCAGAAGTAATGGATGATATAGAAAAAATAATTGTGGACAGATCCACGAAGAAAGTTTTACTTGAAGAAGTTTCTCTGTGGACTAATGATGAAGGTGGACCGCATCCTGCAGCTATAAGAGCAAAAGAAATTTTAGACGCAAGAATGGCTAAGTGGGAATGTGATCTATATGACAAACTTCTTATTGCGGGCCGTTTTCACGCCAGCTTTAGAGTTATTGGTGCTTTGTCTAGTCGTATGTCTGGAGGAGATGATCTTAACCCACAAGGTATTAAAAGGTCACCAGAAATTAGAGAGAAATTTCCTCTTGCTACTGAAGAGTTAGTATTGTGCGGTGGAGATTTTGATGCTTTTGAGGTTGTACTTGCAATTGCTTTTTACGGGGATGAAAAACTAGCAGATGCTGTTAAATCTGGAAAGAAAGTACATGCCTTATTCGGTATACACGTATATCCAAACATGAGTTATGAAGAAATTTTAAAAGATAAAGAAAAATATACTCGATCAAAGTCTGCTGTTTTTGCTCTTATATATTTTGGAAATGCTTTTACTTTGAAGACAAGACTAGGTGTCTCTATGGCGGATGCCGAAAAAGCATACCAAAGTTTTATAAGTGAATATTCAGGCATTGGTAAGGGGCGAAAGAAAATTATTGACATGTTTTGCTCAATGAAGCAACCTGGTGGTATTGGTACAGTTGTTGAATGGCACGATCCAGAAGAATACATGGAATCAATGTTTGGTTTCAGAAGATACTTTACACTTGAAAATCAAATTTGTAAAATTTTATTCAATTTAGCAAGAAGACCGCCTAAGCATTGGAAAAAATACAAACAAAAAGTACAACGACGAGATCGAGAACAAACAACTTCAGGGGCTACGCTCTCGGCACTGTATGCAGCGGCATTTGCACTACAAGCATCGTGCACAAGAGCAGCGGGTAATCATGTAATACAGAGTTCGGGAGCCCAAATAACAAAAAAAGTGCAACGGAAAATTTGGGATATACAACCGTCTGGCGTAGGTAAATGGATGGTGCAACCTATGAATATTCATGATGAAATTATGTGTCCGACAATACCGGAAAAAACTGGGGATGTAAAGGCTATTGTGGATGAAACTGTAAAGTCTTTTAAGCAAAAGGTTCCACTAATTCAAATGAATTGGAAAATTGGTCTGGAATCTTGGGCTGATAAGTAGGAGTAAAATAAATGAATATTTTTGAATTAGCTTTAAATTTAGTAGTTAATTTTCGTAACCCAAAAACCGCTGAAGAGTGCTCCCTACATAGTAAAGCTTTAAAGTTTTTAAGTGAAGTTTTTGATTTGTGGGAGAACGATAGTGACAGGCTTGAAAACTCTAAGGAAAAGTTTTCACGCAAAGTACATAAACATGATGTCTATTGATAGGTTAGTTACTGGTGATAATTTTGAATTGGCATATATAAATGCTGACAATGAAACAAGAAAAAGAATTGAAGAAGCTATTGAGCGTGAAGACAAATTAACTTTAAAGTCTTTAATAAAAAAGGAGGTAGATAAGCTAACGCCATTCTACAAGATGAATATGGCAAAGTTAAGAGGCATAGGTCGTAACCTCAGAATTCCTGACTACCACAGACTAAACAAGATTTATCTTATTGAGGAGATTGAAAATGTTGTTCAGAGACTTAAAGAAGGCAGCAAACGGGGCTCTGTTTAATCCAAACAAACCAACATCAGTTCAAAAAATAATTCTTGATGTTGGCAACCCGTCGTATTGGACTACAAAAGCCATGGAAAAGATTATGGAAGCTCGTAATCTTAATGAGGGTTCTGTAGCTTATTCAGCATGTATCAATGACGCTCTTCAGTTATTAATTTTAACGAAAGCATTTTGCGATGGTAAAGTTGAAAAAGCAAAAAAAGCCTGAATCCATATTACAAGAAAAGATAATGAATATCTTTAAATTACATGACTGGTATGTGAGAAATACTCATGGAAACATATACCAGTCAGGGTTTCCAGATTTCTATGCTTGTCATACTAGGTATGGAACACGCTGGATTGAAGTTAAAATTGCTAATCACTATAGTTTTACACCTGCACAAATGGACGTATTTCCTGAGTTTTCTGCAAAGGGTGTAGGTATCTGGATACTTACAGCAGCAACAGAAACTCAGTACAATCTTATTTTTGGACCACCTAACTGGCACATGTTTCTTGGAGTAATGAAATGAACGTAGTAATTTACCATGCTGGTTGTAGTGATGGTTTTTGTGCTGCTTTGTACTTCTGGAAGTTTCTTAAAGACTGTAAATTTATTCCATTGCATTATGGATGGCCAGTGCCCAGTGACCTGCAACCCGATGACATTGTTTATTTAGTTGATTTTAGTTTTAAGAAACCTGAATTATATCAACTATCTACAATGGTCAAGAAAGTTGTTGTTTTAGACCATCATAAAACTGCTGCAGCAGAACTTGCAGACAAAGTAAATGACAATGTTGAAATTTATTTTGATATGGATAGATCAGGTGCAACCCTAGCTTATGACTACTTTATTGCTATTAGTGCTAACTGTACACTGGGCACTGGGCACTTGCCCTCATATAAGAAACCATTACTTGCCGCATATGTACAAGATAGAGATTTATGGGAATTCAAATTGCCATTTTCTAAAGCCATCAGTGCATATCTGAGGTCTCTTCCTTTGGAATTTAATATTTGGAATGGACTTGAAGAAGTCTTACAGACAGAATTTATGGTTTTAGTCTTTAGAGGCGAGTCTATTTTAAACTTTCAACAGCGACAAATTGAAAATGCAGCCAATAGTGCTGTTGTTGTGCCTTTCCCTATTAATCCTGAAGGGCTAACTTGGCCAGCAGCAATAGTAAATTGCCCAACAAATCAGAGTGAAGTAGGTGATGCTCTCTGTCTTGATGGGCATTGCTTTGCTGTAATGTGGTTCATGAGTAAGGAAGGCAAATTTGTCTACTCACTACGCTCACGAGGTGACTTTGATGTTAGCAAGATAGCTAAAGCCTTTGGTGGTGGTGGGCATAAAAATGCTGCTGGTTTTACAGCCGATACTCTTATATGGATAAGTTAGCTATGCAAATCTATATTGCTTCCTCCTGGAAAAATCAACATGCTGTTGAAATGTTGACAGATATACTTCGTGCTCAAGGCCATGAAGTTAAGTCATTTGTTGAAAACTCTTTTGGTGAGAGTTACAAACCTGATGCCTGTGTTAATTTTGAAGAGTGGATAAAGTCCGAACATGCACAGCACTCTTTTAAATTTGATACGAAAGGTGCTACTGAATCTGATGCTGTTATTTATATTGGTCCAAGTGGATGTGATGCTTGGGCTGAAGTAGGGGCTGCTTGGTCAAGAGGTATACCTATTTACGGTCTCATTTCTAAAGATGAGCAAATTGGCCTAATGCGTTTTATAGTAGACTTATGGTCAGATGATTTTCGTGAAATAGCTAAGGCATTAGGAGCTTACAATGCGTTACGTGAACTCGCTTAATAGTTCCTTTATCGAAAAGTACCGTGGCAAACAACCTAACTGGGGTCCACTTGGGTATGTTGTTTATAAGCGTACATACGCTAGATTGACAGATAGTGGTGAAACAGAAGAATGGTGGCAAACTGTAGCTAGATGCTGTCAAGGTATTTTAGATATAGGTGGCATATTTACTAGTGAAGAGATACAGCAGCTTTATGACTATGTTTTTAATCTTAGGTGCTGTTTCTCTGGGCGTGCTTTGTGGCAGCTAGGCACATCAAATATCCATAGGATTGGAGCCGATAGCCTACAAAATTGCTGGCACGTAGCTATTACAGAGCTACATTCTTTCTGCTTTACTTTTAATCAACTTATGCTTGGTGGCGGCGTAGGTTTTAATATACAACCTGAGTTTGTATATGAATTACCTACAGTAAAGTATGGTGTTAGTGTTGTCCGTGTAGATGAAAATGATGTCGATTTTATAGTACCAGATAATAGGGAGGGATGGGTAGAACTTTTACGAAAAACACTTAGATGTTTCTTTGAAACGGGAAAAAATCTTAAGTATTCCACTGTATGTATACGCTCTAAAGGCAGACCTATTTCCAGCTTTGGTGGTACTGCCTCAGGTTCTGAAAATCTAGTTCAAGGTATATCTAAAATTGTAGGTATAATGCAGAGTCGCGTAGGTAGGAAACTTAGACCTATTGACTGTCTTGATATTTTAAATATAATTGGTGATATTGTTGTTGCCGGTAATGTTAGACGATCGGCTGAGTTAGCTCTTGGCTCGCCAGATGACAATTTATTTTTAACAGCTAAAAGCTGGGATAAGTTTTCTGTACCCAATTGGCGTGGTATGAGTAATAACTCTGTTGCATGTAATGATGTAAGAGAGTTACCAGAGACTTTTTGGGAAAATTACTCAGGTACAGGTGAGCCATATGGCCTAATTAATTTGGACTTGTGCCGCACATATGGCAGGCTTGATGACGTACAACACTCTAGGCCGGACACAGGTGTTACAGGTACTAACCCATGTGGTGAAGTACCATTAGAACCATATGAAGCTTGTAATCTTTTTGAGTTGTTTACACCTAACCTCAACTCAATGGATGAACTTATAACGGCAGCAATACTTGGTTATAAGGTTTGTAAAACTATATCATGCTACCCATGTAGCGATAATAAAGTCAATGAAGTAGTGTCGCGTAACCATCGTTTAGGTATTGGGTTGACTGGTATCTTACAAAGTCAGTGGGTTAGAAAGCCACAAAAACTTACTACAGTTTATAGGGCTATTGAGGAAGAAGATACACAGTATAGCCGGTTACTGGGCACTGGTACTTCGATAAAACTAACAACAGTTAAGCCTTCTGGTACACTATCACTGTTGCCTGGTGTTACGCCTGGAATACATCCAGCTTTTGCTGAATACTATGTAAGACGTATACGTTTTTCATCTAACGACCCCATAGTTAAAATGTGTAGAGAAAGTGGTTATCCTATTGAGCCTAAAATCAATGAGGATGGCTCAAGGAATTTAGAAACTATGATTATTAGTTTTCCAATTAAAACTCCAACTGGAACTATACTTGCTAAAGATGTCTCAGTTATTGACCAGTTAAAATTTCAAGAATTAGCTCAAGTATACTGGTCGGATAATTCAGTTTCAGCAACGTGCTACTATCACAAAGGTGAGATACCTCAAATTAGAGAGTATCTTACTGAAAATTACAATACCTCTATTAAATCAGTTTCATTCTTACTACATTCTGGCCACGGATTTACTCAAGCACCTTATGAGGAGATAACAAAAGAACAATATGCAGAAATGGAATCAGCAATCAAATCAATTTACTCTATAGTGGATTCCGAGGAACGGAATTTACAGGAAAATTTAGAATGTTCATCAGGCTTCTGCCCCGTGAGGTAAAAATGGCTAGTAAAGTAATGGTATTTATTGATGTTGGAAATCAGTTTTACTGTATCAGTAAGAGGTGGCCAGGCAAAAAACTAGACTACAAAAAGTATCTTGATAGGGCTGCTACTTTCGGTAATGTTGATAGAGCTTTAGCTTACGGTACTAAGATTGATGATAATGCAAACTCTTTCATAACTGCACTTCACCATATGGGATTTGAACCACAATACAGGCTCGTTGAGAAAAACTCATGGTATGACTGGGATGTTGGTATTGCAATGGATATAGTCCGTTTAATAGATAAAACGGACACAGTAATTATTGGTAACTCTAACAAAAGTATTGCCCCAGTTATTAGCTGGGCAAAAAAGCAAGGTATTAGAGTTATAGTTATGGGGTGTGGTATTAACAAAGAGCTAAAAGAGGAATGTGACCAGTGGATTGAAATTGATGAATCCATGCTGGAGCAGGAACATGAGCATGAAGTTGCAAAAGCAACCGAATAATTGGTCTTGCTTACCAACTGCGTTTGCAATGGTAGCTCATATACCCGTGTCTCAGTTTATTGAAGCTATAGGGCACGATGGCTCAGATATTATTGCACCGGAATATTCCGATCCGTATTGCAGACGCAGCTTTCATATTCAAGAAATAAATGATGTTTGTTTAGCACATAATTTGTCAGTCACACCAATAGAAGTAAATCCACAAGGCTGTGTGGCTGGAGACAGAATTATTAATTTTAATATCGGAGGGCTGAAAAGAGTAGAAAAATATATGAAGAAATACCGTTGTGTGTTAATAGGTTCTGGATTTCCTACATACAAACCTCACGCTGTTGCGTGGAATAGATTATATATATATGATCCAAACTTCTCTATTTATGAATACGATTCTAGATTATTCAAAATTGAAATAGCCTATATTATTTTTTGAAATTAATAAAAACTTACTTTGCCATAAAACTTTTGAAAAATAGTAATTTTTACCATTGTCTTCTGGATGGACACAGCGTATAATGTAATGGGAGACCAGAACTTATTAATACTAATCGGCCAAATTAATTTTGCGATGGAGAAGCAAAATGGAGCTAAGCAAAGATGACATTACTAAAATTATAGAGGCTCTAAAAAAAGGAAATAACTATAGGTACTGTGATATTTGTGGAGAACAAGAGGAATGTTATTCTTGTCCTAACTACAAAAAAACTTTACAAGAGGCACTAATAAGTTTTTATGTGCCCATTGTAAAGTCAGTTGTAAGAAAGATATGTTTTGGTGTTTCATATAAGGAGGATTTTATTTCAGCAGGAATACTTGGGGTGGTCAAGGCTGTTATTAAAATTAATGAATCCATTAATGATGTCCACTCTTACATTTACAAATCAATTATTGAAAATATAAAACGGGAGATGGTGAGAAATACTCTTGTTCCAATCCCGCACTCTGCATTCAAAAAAGGATTCTCAGCTAAAGTCGTCCTGCTTGCAGACATGGAAACTGAAACAAAAGGTCAACAAGATATTGTTGATCTAAATGAGATTATTGAGCTAATACCTCAAAACGATTCCGAGCAAATTATATTAAAATGTACGCTGGAAAGAGGATACAAAGATTATGAAATAGCTGAACTAGTACACCTTTCGACACGTAGAACAAATCAAATAAAACACAGACTATTAGAAAAACTTTTAAGGGAGTTGTCTTAATGGCAAGACGTGAGTTTCTACAACTGGCTCACACCTTTGATCCAAAAAAACATGGTATCGGAGGTTGGTATCTCTCTGAAAAATTAGATGGTATGCGAGCATACTGGGATGGTGGTTTCACCAGAGGTATACTTACTTCGTCCATACCATTTGCAAACACCACAAAAGACTACAGACGAATTACCCCGCCACGGAGTACCGGTTTGTGGTCGCGATACGGCAAACCTATTGCTGCCCCTGAGTGGTTTCTCGATCAGCTTCCAGAAAATCTACCTTTGGATGGCGAGCTATATGCTGGACGTGGCAACTTCCAGAAGCTCATGTCTACTGTTAAAAAATTTGACCCAGTGACCAGTGAATGGAAAGATGTTACCTATAAGGTTTTTGATATTCCATCTGACAAATTAATGTTTTTAGATGGTAATATTAGCGTCCCACACTGGAAAGCTGAGTTAGACCTGGAAAGTTATGCCCCATCAGGTAGAACCAAGGTTTTATCTTTTAGGGAAGTCTACGCAAGGCTTCAAAAAATGCCTGAGTCTAAAATTTGGCAGTACGTAGAACAGATACGGCTACCCATGCAGACTTCTGAGGCTGAGGAAGCTATCGAGAATATTCTCGATACAGTAACTGTTAATGGCGGAGAAGGCGTAGTGCTTCGTAATCCGTCATCATACTGGTACCCAAGCAGAAACAATGATTTACTTAAAATTAAAAAGTGGCTCGACGATGAGGCACTGGTCACTGGTTATGTTTGGGGCCATGGGAAACTCGAAGGATTAATGGGTGCCCTTGTAGTTAGGTGGCACGGGAAAACTTTTGAGTTGTCCGGCTTTACTGAAGCCGAACGTGTGCTATCTAGCAGGGATGGTGGACGTGCATATGGGGAACCTGGAGAAGAAGTATCTACTGTGAAAGTGCTTAATGTACAGTTCCCAGTAGGTAGTATTGTTACGTTTAAGTATCGGGAATTAACCGATAGTGGTATTCCCAAAGAAGCCCGCTTTTGGAGGAAGTAACTATGTGCGAGCCAAAACACAGTATCGTTCAGTACCCAGATGATTATGACGACTCCAATTTGCCGTTTGGTGGCAATATGGATAAGGAGATCAGGCTCAAGGCAGCACTTGGCAAGGCATTTGACTGGGCACGTAAAATAGGTAAGTGGTTTCACTTGTCTAAATTTGGTGCTGGTCACAGTCGAGCTACTATGGAACATAGTAAAAATACTTTGTACTTGCCAACTCCTACACTGTGGGAAGGCTACTGGTGGGATAGGACTTTCCACCTAGACAGTTGGTGTAGAACCTATTGTGAAAATATGCAGCAAAGGAATGCTGCTTACGCCTATCATGAAGCCTCTGTCATGCAAAATATGAGTACCTTTCGCAGGTTTCTAGAAACCTCAATGCGAAATACTCAGCACCCACTCGGCCCGTACGCATATACTGAAAAATTACTGGATTATATGCTTACCAGTGAGGGGCAGAACTTATGTTGGAAAAAGTTAAAATGTTTCTTTTGGTCAAACTCTCACAATCCCGAAAGACTTATTAAAATTACAATGGGTTTTACCAGAAAACGAGACCTATTGTTGCCACACTTTGCGGACGATGAGAACCTGTGGAAGTAAGGAGTAAATTTATGAAAAGAATTAGAGATCCGCCGAATTTTAAAATTACATAAATAGCATGAGGAAAGGTAAGTGTTGAGATGAAAAGATAAATACTAGGTTACATACATTAATTAGTTAGTTTGGGCACTAGTGACATCACCCGACTGGGAAAGGGTTAGGAGATAGCTCCTAAACAATAGTGTTTAATCCAGTGCTGGCCCAGGCATATTGACACAGTCCTACTTTGTACTTTGTACTTTGTACTTTGTACTTTGTACTTTGTACAAAGTAGGGCCTAACCCAGTGCCCAGTAACTAACTTTACCAAATAATTAATTTTAGCAAACGCTAGCTTTAACAAAAGTTACTGGGCACTGGGTTAGGTTACTATTAATTTTATTAAGGAACTAAGCTATGCTAGACTTTCAAGATGTCGAAATTGTAGGTATTCAACTTTCAAAGGACGGAAGACTTTGGGTTTGTGTTGATGGAGCTTGTGTTCTTCGTGTAAAAAGAGCAAAAGAAGGTTTCCATATTACAGATGATCGCCAAAATTTGCAACTATTAACAGCTATAGTAACTGCTGGCCTATTTGCAAATGAAGATTATAGTATTCTACCACTGGAAGCAATAATTGAAAGGGCAAAGGTAGCAGTGGATGAAATAATTAGGTAACGGTACACATGATTAAGAAGCCAGTATGTAGGGACTTGTGGAGTTACACTTAAACGAGCTTTGGAGGATGTGGACAATGAGAAAACCTAAATATCTTTCACCAACGTCACTTCTAAAGTGGGAAGCTGATCCAGAAGAATTTTATCTGCAATACTTAGCAGATAATAGGCCCCCTCGCATCCCACAAACACAACCAATGGCCGTAGGTTCTGCTTTTGACGCCTACATTAAGAGCTATTTTCATGACGTCTTATTCGGTAAAGGAACTAATCCACAATTTGCTCTAGCGACTATATTTGAAGAACAAGTCGAAGAGCAAAACCGTGACTGGGCACTGGGAGCCGGAAAACATGCCTTTAACTCGTATCAACGGTCGGGAGCAATGGCAGACTTACTACTCCAACTGCAAGAGGCACAAGGAGAACCAAGATTCGAGTTCAAACTCGAAAAAGAAATCCGTGGTGTTCCGTTGCTTGGAAAGCCTGATGTTTATTTTATTCATAAGTCTGGTGTTCCTATTATACTTGACTTTAAAGTTAATGGGTTTTGTGGTAACTACAATACTAGTCCAAAACCTGGCTATCTTAAATGTCGTGATGGGTGGGAGGGGCCGCACAGTAGGTCTCACAACGAAGCCCACAAAAAATGTCAACCGATGAAGCATATGGGCATACTTATTAATGTCGGTATGTTTCTTGAAGATGTTGATAAAGATTGGGCTTTACAACTAGCTAGCTATGCGTGGTTATGTGGGGCTGAAGTAGGCAGTGATTTTATTGCTGCTATTGACCAATTAGCATGTCAACCATTCGAGCCAGACTGCCCAAGAATAAGAGTGGCTGAACACCGCTGCATAGTTAGCAAGCCTTATCAACTGCGGTGTGTTGCTAGGTTTTCTGAGTTGTGGGAAATTATTAATTCTAATCATATTTTCCGCAACATGTCGTACTCGGACTCAGCACTACGTTGTCAGACTCTTGACAACCAGTACAAAGCTTTTGAGGAAGGTGACGATTTTCTTCGAGAAATGGTAGGGAGATAATATTATGGGATGTGATATTCACTTACATATTGAGATAAAGGTTGCTGGTCACTGGCACCATTACAATCACCCTGGAGTTCCACGAAACTATGAACTGTTTTCTTTAATGGGTGGTGTGCGTAATCCACTACCAGACCAGGAAGGTTATATAGAACCAGTGGCCAGTTTTCGTGGTATACCTGATGACGTCACTTTTACAACAAAACTTGACTACGTACATTGGGGCATGGATGCTCATTCAGCTAGCTATCTACTAACTGATGAAGTAATAAAAGTTTGTAAATGGTTAGTTAAAAATGAACCAAAAAGATTTCTTGCCCCATCAGAGTACTTTTGTTTTCTTTTTGGTAATAGATTTAATTCTTTCAGGGAGTATAGGAGTGAATATCCTAAAGAGATAGAGGAATTCCGCTTCGTATTTTGGTTCGATAACTAAGGCAAGGAGATGATACATTATTTTAGATTCGGATTTGAGGCAGCAATAAATGGGTACGATTTATTTATCCCAATGGAATTAGGAGTATTTGAATACTACGACCTTGTAGCAGGTTACGCTGCTGGTATTAATTACAGAAACAAACCGAACTGGATGTTACGATGAGTTGGAAAGAAACTGGAATTAAAATTACAATTAACGACGACCTAGCTACCGCCATGGAAGAAGCTAATATCCTTTTCCATGTAGAAGTTAAGCAAGGTTACTTTAAAAGTGGAGACAGTATTCTTCACGAAGCAAATGGTTATAAGTATATCGTACGTACTGACACAAACGCTGCCCTTGGGCAGTGTAAAACTAAATTTGTTCCACTTCAAAACGGCGAAGCATTCGCCTTCTTCCAACCATTACTAAATGAAAGAGTCTGTTCTATTGATACAATAGGCTGTATTGATGGAGGGAGAAAGGTATGGATACTAGCGGAAATTAATGGAGCAATGAGATATATTGCTGGCTCCGATCGTGTTGCTATGTATTTACTTCTAGTAAATGCACACGATGGTTCTACGCAAGTCATGGTTGGTGTAGTACCTATCAGAGTTTGGTGCAGCAATATGTTTAGTATGCTTAACAAAGGTGACTTTGAAATCATTAAGTTCAAGCATACTGGTGACCCCGCAGAGAAACTGAAACTCCTCAAAACTAGAATAGAGGAGACAATGGGGTCTGTTGATGAGTTTGTGAGCCAACTGCAGTTTCTTACTAAGGTGTGGCCCACACCAGAAGAATTGCAGGAATACTTTGAGCGTGTCTTTAAAATTAAAAAGGACGCTTCAACCAAAAGTCTCAATAAAATTGAGAGGCTCAAAGTTCTTTTTGTCCAAGGTACAGGTAATCAAGCTATTGAAGTGCGAGGCACATGGTACGCTGCACTCAATGCTATTACTGAGTACCTAAATTTTGAGGCTGGTCGTAATCCAGAGACCAGGCTTAATAGTCTCTGGTTTGGTGCTAACAAGGATATTAATTCTAAAGCAATTCAAATAGCATTGGAGATGTGCAGTATTGGTGAAGAGAAACAGGAAGTGAGTGGTGAGATTTGTACGCAAGAGCGTACGTCGTGGCAAGCTAGTTAATATTAACACTTTCTTAAGTATCTACCGATACTGGTTACTGATTACTGGTTACTGGTTACTGGTCACTGGTCACTGGTCACTGGTCCATGTTTAAAGGAGAAATACAATGGTAAATTTCTTAACTGAAATCGGACTTATTAGCCACCTGTCTCCAGTTGAAATAACAGGATTAACTGGCGTACAGTACACCCTTGAATTAGGGTTGAACCCAGAGTGCTGTGTACGTACTCAGGAAAAAAATACTAAATTTGTGCAGATAGGTTCTGTCTGGACAAGGACAGAAAAATGGGAAACTTATATCCATTGTAAGGGCAAGTCATGAACTCATGACTTTTTTATATGAAAGGTGAAGTAATGGAAATTAAAAATAAAAAAGATGAGACTTTACTAATTGTCAAATCAGAAACTTTACAAGGTGTTGATTTGCGTGATGCTATTTTGCGAAACGCTAATTTGCGATATGCTAATTTGCGAGGTGCTAACTTGTATGGTGCTAATTTGTACAGTGCTAACTTACAAGACACTGACTTGCGAAACGCTAATTTGCGATATGCTAATTTACAAGACGCTAACTTGTATGGTGCTAATTTGTACGGTGCTAATTTGTATAACGCTTACTCGCAAAACGCTAATTTGCAAGGTGCTATTTTGCAAGGTGCTATTTTGCGTGGTGCTTATTTGCAATTCGCTAATTTGCAAGATGCTAATTTGTATGGTGCTAATTTGTACGGTGCTAACTTACAAGACACTGACTTGCGAAACGCTAATTTGCAATTCGCTAATTTACAAGACGCTAACTTGCAATTCGCTAATTTGCAAGATGCTAATTTGCAAGGTGCTAATTTGCAAGATGCTAACTTGTATGATGCTAATTTGCAAGATGCTAACTTGTATGGTGCTAATTTGCGAAACGCTAATTTGCGAGGTGCTGACTTGTATGGTGCTAATTTGTACAGTGCTAACTTACAAGACACTGACTTGCGAAACGCTAATTTGCAAGATGCTAATTTGCAAGATGCTAACTTGTATGGTGCTAATT
>Ga0326597_10000771_pt1 | contig 54822 bp, 55 predicted proteins | sample RVTome_12_FD_203789 | JGI IMG/M metagenome (GOLD analysis project Ga0326597, IMG submission 203789) | Soil microbial communities from uranium-contaminated site in the Upper Colorado River Basin, Wyoming, United States - RVT100D185 | ecosystem: Environmental > Terrestrial > Soil > Contaminated >... | reverse complement strand
TGCCGACCGGGATCGTCGTCTCGTGCCAGAACGAGCGATCGCAGCACAAGAACCGCGCCTCGGCGATGAAGGTCCTCAAGGCCCGCCTCTATGACCAGCGGCGCCGGGAGCAGCAGGCCAAGCTCGAGCAGATCGGCGGTGAGAAGAAGGACATCGCGTTCGGCAGCCAGATCCGCAGCTACGTGCTCCACCCGTACCGGATGGTCAAGGACCACCGCACCAAGTTGCAGGTGGGCGACGTCGATCGCGTGCTCGACGGCGATCTGGACGAGTTCATCAAGGCCTACTTGATGAAGCGGGCGTTGGGGAAGCTGGAGACGGCGGCTGAGGACGACTAGATCGATCGATGCATTGAAGATTTGGTGATCTGAGATTGAAGATGGATTGAAGATTTTGGGATTGATCGATTTGGGGATTCACGAGTCGCGCCGATCAGCTTCACCCGCACCTGGCACGCCGTGCGTCGGTTGTCCAGGTGACACCTGAAGAGCTGAAAGAACGCCTCACTGACTTTGCCGTTGCGGTCGTCAAGTTCTGTCGAGTCCTGCGGCAGGCGCCGGAGGCCCGGTCGATTGCCGGTCAGTTGAGTGATTCGGCGACGGCGGTCGCGTCCAACTATCGGGCCGCCTGCCGTGCCCGGTCCCGACGAGAGTTCATTTCACGCCTGGCCGTCTCGGTCGAGGAGGCCGACGAGTCGGTTGGCTGGTTCCAGGTGATTCTGAAGGCCGGGCTCGCCTCCGGAGGGGAGGTCACGGAGCTCTTTCAGGAATCGCAGGAGATTCTGGCGATCCTCGCCGCCTCGCGGAGGACTGCCCAGAGGCGACACGAAGCATCGCATTGAAGATCTGGTGATCTGAGATTGAAGATTGATTGAAGAGTTTGGGATTGATCGATCTGGGATTCGCCGAGGTCCCAACTATCCCCAGCCCAGGCCGGCCGTTACCGCACCGATCAGGCCGGCACCGAAGTAAATCGACCAGATCCAGTGGTCTGCCGCGTGAATCGCAGTCTGATCGAATCCCAAATCAACCAATCTCCAAATCTCCAAATCTCCAAATCAATCTTCAATCTCAGATCACCAAATCTTCAATGCCACGAATCACATCTACCGTCCCCACGGCTCCGTCCCGGCGATGAACACTTCCAGGCCCCGTTCGGTCGGGACGACGACGATGTTGCCGGGGCGGACGAACTCGGGCGGGGACTCGAGCTCCGCGCGCCGGCGGTCGATCCAGGTCCTCATGATGTCGATCCACACCGGCAGGGCCGCCTCCGACCCGGTCTGCTTCTCGCCGATCGGCAGCTTCTGGTCGTAGCCGATCCAGACCCCCAGCGTGATGTCCGGATCGAAGCCGATGAACCAGGCGTCGGTGTAATCGTCGGTCGTGCCGGTCTTGCCCCCGAGGGGCCAGTTCAGCGAGGCAGCCCTCACGCCGGTGCCGCGCTGGACGGCGCCCTGCAACAGGCTGGTCATGATGTAGGCGGTGTCGGCGCCGATGGCCTCGCGCGGCTCGGGCCGGTGCTGCTCGAGAATGTTGCCTTCGCGGTCGGTCACCTCGAGGAGCAGCAGCGGCGTCGCCCGCACGCCCTGGTTCGGCCAGGCGGTATACGCCGACGTCATCTCGAGCAGCGTGCCTTCAGCCGATCCGATCGCCACGGAGAGAAACGGTGGCAGCGGCGACGTGATCCCGAACCGGCGCGTGAAGCCCGTGACCTCGGCCGGGCCGAGCGCGTCCATCAGCCGGACGGTCGGCACGTTCCGCGACCCCTCGAGCGCCTGCCGGAGCGTGATGAACCCGTGGTACTCGAGGTCGTAGTTGCGCGGCTCGTAGGGCGGCTGATTCGGGCCCACGTCGAAGCTCGCCGGTGAGTCGTCGATCTCGGACGCGGCTGTGAACCCGCGGTCGATGGCCGTGGCGTAGACAAACGGCTTGAACAGCGACCCGACCTGCCGCATGGCCTGGGTGGCGCGGTTGAACTCGCTCGTGTCGAAGTCGTTGCCGCCGACCATCGCGAGCACCTGGCCGGTCCGGTTGTCGAGGGCGACGACCGCGCCCTGGAGCGCAGGCTTCTGCTCGAGCGCGGCCGTGAACGTCCGGGCGTCCGGATCGATCGTCAGGATCTGGACCTCGACGAGATCGCCGGGCGTCAGGAGCTGGTCGGCCCGGCGGCGCGTCCAGGTGTAACCGGCCCTCGCGATCGTCCCCGTCCAGGTCGTGGCTCGCAGCTGGATCGTCGTGCCGTCCACGCCGGTCGCGACGGCCTGCACAATGTCGCCGGCGCCCGGCTCGCGCAGCCAGCGCGGGTTCGACTCGAGATCGATCGGCTCCGCGATCAGGTTCCGTGCCGGCTTACGGTAGCCCCGCAGCTTGTCGAGCCTGCGCAGGCCCCGGTCGAGCGACGCGTTCGCCGCCCGCTGCAGCTCCGGGTCGATGCCGGTCCTGACCATGAGGCCGCTCTCGTAGACGGCGTTCGACCCGTACCGCTCCTGCAGGTGCAGGCGCACGGTCTCCAGGAAATACGGTGCGAGCGAGGGCGCGGGCGTCGCGTCGCCGCCCGTGACGATCGGCCGCGCCTTCGCCTCGGCCGCGACGGCTTCGGTGATGAAGCCCTCGTCCGCCATCCGCGCCAGCGTGTAGTTGCGCCGACGAACCGCGGCCTCCATGTTGCGGTACGGGCTCTGCCGCTCGGGCGTCTGAATGATCCCCGCGATCATCGCGGCTTCTTCCAGGTTCACTTCGCCTACGTGCTTCCCGAAGTACAGCTGCGACGCGGCTTCCGCGCCGTAGGCGCCGTGGCCCCAGTAGATCTTGTTACAGTACATCGTCAGGATCTCTTCCTTGGTGTACCGCTTCTCGATCTGGATCGCGAGCAGCGCCTCCTTGATCTTCCGTTCGAGCGTGACCTCGTTCGTGAGAAACAACTGCCGAGCGAGCTGTTGCGTGATCGTGCTGGCCCCGCCGGAGCGCTGAAGTCCAAGGCCGCGCCTGACGGCCGTTACCGCGATCCGCGTGGGCCGTACGCCGCTGTGCGAGAAGAACGTCGCGTCCTCGACCGACGTGATGGCCTGTCGGAGCACATCCGGTATCTCGTTCCAGCCGACCACCAGCCGACGCTCGGTCGCGAAGTCGCCGATGAGCGCGCCGTTCTGACCGTAGACGCGGCTGATCGTCGACGGCGAAAAGTCGTCGAGCTGGGAGATCTGCGGCAAGTCGTCCATGAACGCGAAGACGACTCCGCTCGCGGTCCCGAGCAGGGCCGCGACGAGGAAGAGCGCGATGACGCCGAAGCTGCGAACGATGCGCGAGCGCATGCCCTCCAGTGTACGGGATTCCGCCTACAAGCGATCGCCTCCCCGACCGCCTCGACCGCGGCCGGCTGAGGGCGGGGCCGAAGGCGGCTCGGTGCGCGGGCGCGCCCGTGACGCGCCCGCGCTCGGCGGCCCGGACGGACCGCCGCCTCTCGACGGCGGCGCGGCCCGCGAGGGCGCCGGGGAGCGTGAGGCTGGCGCGCTCGCCCGCGGCGGCGGCGCCGAGCGGGGCGGTGCGCTCGCCTGCGGGGGCGGCGACGACCCGCCGCGAGGCACGGCGCGCGACGGCGCCGTCCCGCGCGGGGGCGGCGCGGAGCGTGACGGAGGCTCGGCGCGCGACGGTGCCTCCGAACGCGGCGGCGGCGTCGCCCGTGGTGGCGGCGCGGCCTGAGGCGGCGACGAGGACTGCCGATCGGGCTCGCGGCTCACCGCGCGCCCGGAACGGGACGGGGGTGTTGCGCTTCTCGCCGTATTCGAGCCTCCGTCTGCCGGCGCTGCTCGGGACGGGAGCGTCGCGGCGCGGGACGGGCTGGACGTCGTGGCTCTCGGCGACGGGCGCCCGACGGCCGATGGCGTCGAGCGAGACGGCGGCGTGACGGTCGCACGACCGGCTCTCCGATCCGGCACGACGGACCGGACGGGCCGGGCGGAGGCGTCGCCGCTCACGTCGGCAAGCCCCGGGCGTGGAACCGCCCGGCCTGTCGTCGCCGGACGCGCGACCGCGAACCCGCGCGCGTCGGCCCACGCGGGTCCGTCGTGCTGTTCCGCGAACCGCGTCCAGACGTCGGGGCGAATGCGCGAATGGTCTACCGCCACGCTCGCGACGTGCACGCGCTGCCGCCAGGCCCGCTCGGGAACCACGGACCACCCGAGTCGGGTCCCCGTGTGAATCGAGATGTTCGTGATGGCAATCAGCGGGCGGTTGTCGAAGCCGAGCGGGCTCCAGCCGATGTACCCCGGGGCCGACGCCCACGACACCCACGCCGGCGCCCACTGGCGTCCGGGAATCCAGAACCAGCGGCCTCCGTGGTGTCCCCAGCGGCCGTAATGGTGCGTCGGCCACGACCAGCTTTCGGCGCCGACCCAGACCCACCCGAACCGGGCGGTGACCGCCCAGCTGCCATGCGAATAGGGATACCAGTCGTACCCGACCTGGGGGTACCACACGTGCCCGTAGTCGGCGACGTAGTCCCAGCTGCCATAGCGGTCGAGCGGGCCGCTGTAGTAGCGAATGTCGGCCGGCAGGTACTGAGCTGACGCGAACCCGAGGCGCGCGTCGCGCTGCACGTCGGCCCACGTGTCGAACTCGTCCCACGCCGCCGAGTTCATCTGGTAGGGGAGCGATGGGACCGTCGCCGCCGTCGCGACCGCGTACGTGCCGGCGCGGACGATCGTCGTGCCGAACGGATTGCGCAGCTCGGCCGATCCACGATAGACGACGACTTCCAGTTGGGGAGTGGCCTGACGCGCATCGCCGGCCGAGAGGCGATACTCGCCGGCCGTCCGGATCACGGCGGAGCCTCCCGACGCGTCGATCCGGTACTGCGTGCCCGTCGTCCGGGTGACGACCAGGCGGACCCGACCGTCGAGCAGGCGCAGCAAGCTGTCCGCCATCACGTCCACGCTCGTGAACCGATCGAGATCCAGCACGGTGCCGTCACCGAACAGGACCTCGACGCGTCCGAGATCCGTGCGGAGGCGATCGCCCGCAACCAGGACCGTGTTCGGCTCGAGCTCCTCAACGTAGCCGTCACGCTCGAGCGTGGCCGGTCCGTCTACGACGGCGACATGGGCGGGAACCTGACCGTCCCAGTCCGCAGGCTCCTGGGCGGCGGTCCCGGCCAGTGCGCCGACGAGCGACAGAACGAGCAGGCCCGGCAGTCCGCGGCCGGAGGGGAATCGAAAAGGCATGTGGGGATGCCTGACTCGGCCAGAGGGGCTCATGGGACCTCCCAAGTCAGGCAGGCTTGGCGGCGTGGCTCCATCTTACCACCGGCGGCGGTCAGGGTCACCGAATCAAACGAGGGGCCGGTCCGTTGAGACTGTCTCATATTGACATCTATATACTCAAGTTTTTACAATGTAGGTCACTAAGATTTCAGCCTTTCGGTGGATCCGGAAGGGCCGGAGGACACGTCATGAGCAAGATTATCGGGATTGACCTGGGCACCACGAATTCCGTGGTGGCCGTCATGGAGGGCGGCGAGCCCGTCGTCATCACCAATCCGGAAGGCGGGCGGCTGACGCCGTCGGTCGTCGGGTTCAGCAAGTCAGGTGAGCGGCTCGTCGGCCAGGTCGCCAAGCGTCAGGCCGTCACGAACCCCGAAAACACCGTGTTCTCGATCAAGCGGTTCATGGGCCGGCGGTTCGACGAAGTGACGGAAGAGATGAAGATGGTGCCGTATCGGGTCGTCCCGGACGGCGAGCGCGTCACGATCAACCTGAGCGCCGACGCCGAGGGCAAGAAGTACTCGCCGCCCGAGATCTCGGCGATGGTGCTGCAGAAGCTCAAGCAGGCCGCCGAGGACTATCTGGGCCAGCCGGTCACCCAGGCGGTGATCACGGTGCCGGCGTACTTCAACGACGCGCAGCGGCAGGCCACGAAGGACGCCGGTCGCATCGCGGGCCTCGACGTGCCGCGCATCGTCAACGAGCCGACGGCCGCGGCCCTGGCCTACGGCCTCGACAAGAAGAAAGACGAGACCATCGCCGTCTACGACTTCGGCGGCGGCACGTTCGACATCTCGATCCTCGAAGTGGGTGAGGGCGTCGTCGAAGTCAAGTCGACCAACGGCGACACCCACCTGGGCGGCGACAACCTCGACCAGCGGGTCATCGACTGGATCGTCGGCGAGTTCCGCAAGCAGGAGGGCATCGACCTGTCGAAGGACCGGATGGCGCTCCAGCGGCTCAAGGAAGCCGCGGAGAAGGCGAAGATGGAGCTGTCGACGGTCCGGGAGACCGACATCAGCCTGCCGTTCATCACCGCGGACCAGAGCGGCCCGAAGCACCTGTCGCTCAAGCTGACGCAGGAGAAGTTCGTGTCGCTCGTCGATGATCTGCTGCAGAAGACCATCGGGCCGTGCAAGAAGGCGCTGGCCGACGCGGGCCTTGAACCGAAGGCCATCGATGAAGTCGTGCTCGTGGGCGGCTCGACGCGGATCCCGCGGGTGCAGCAGCTGGTGAAGGAGTTGTTCGGCCGCGAGCCGCACCGGGGCGTCAACCCGGACGAGGTGGTGGCCATCGGCGCGGCGGTCCAGGCCGGCGTGCTGTCGGGCGACGTCAAGGACCTGCTGCTGCTCGACGTCACGCCGCTGTCGCTCGGCATCGAGACGCTCGGCGGCGTGATGACAACGCTCATCCCGCGCAACACCACGATTCCGACCAAGAAGAGCGAGGTGTTCTCGACCGCGGCTGACGGCCAGACGAGCGTCGAGGTGCACGTCCTGCAGGGCGAGCGTCCGATGGCGCGCGACAACCGCACGCTCGGCAAGTTCCATCTCGACGGCATTCCGGCAGCGCCGCGCGGCGTGCCGCAGATCGAGGTCACGTTCGACATCGACGCCAACGGGATCGTGAACGTGCAGGCACGCGACAAGGGCACCGGCAAGGAACAGAAGATCACGATTACCGCGTCGAGCGGCCTCAGCAAGGAGGAAGTCGACCGGATGATGCGCGACGCGGAAGCGCACGCGGCGGAGGACAGGGGGCGCAAGGAGGAAGTCGAGACGCGCAACCAGGCCGACCAGGCGGCCTACGCCGCGGACAAGTTCCTCAAGGACTCCGGCGAGAAGCTCGACCCGGCGGACCGCCTGGCGATCGAATCGGCGGTCAACGACCTGCGCAAGGCGCTCGAGAGCAACGACGCCAAGGCCATCAAGAGCACGCTCGCCGGGCTGATGCAGGCCCAGCAGACGGCCGCGGAGAAGCTCTACGCGGGCGCCGCCGGCAGCGGCGCGGCCGGCGCGTCGGGCGGCCCGACGGCCGGCGCGGGCGGTGACGACGTCATCGACGCCGAGGTCGTCGAGGACAAGAAGTAGCCGGAGCGTCCGATGGATCTGTACAGCCTGCTGGGCGTCACGCGCGCGGCCTCGAGCGCCGATATCGAGCGGGCGTTTCGCCGGCTCGCGCGGCGGTATCACCCGGGTGTCAACCCGGGCGACGCCGTCGCCGTCGAGCTGTACCGCCAGGTGCAGGAGGCCTACGACATCCTCGGCGATCCGGATCGTCGCCGGCGGTACGACCGTGGCGGCGAGACGAGTGACGACGCCGTCGAGGCGACCGTGGCGTTCGAGGGCTTCGACTTCTCGGCGCCCGCCGAGGGGCCCGTCGCGGCCACGTTCTCGGAGCTGTTCGCGGACGTGTTCCGCCAGGCCGCTCGTGACAAGGCCGCGCCCGCCCGGGGCGTCGGCCTGGAGGCCACGCTGGAGTTGTCGTTCAAGGACGCGGTCCAAGGCGGCCGCTTCCCGCTGTCAATCGTCCGGCAGGACCGCTGCGGCGTGTGCCGGGGCGACGGCCGTATCGCGCGTGCGCCGGTCGTCTGCCCGACCTGCGGCGGCCGGGGCGCGACCCGGTGGGTGCGCGGCTACATGGTCTTCACTCGGGCCTGCGACGCCTGCGGCGGCGGGGGCCGGCTGACGACGCAGGCGTGCCGGGCGTGCGGCGGGGCCGGGCTGCAGGGCCGCAGCGAGGTCGTCCACGTGCCCGTGCCGCCGGGCATCGTATCGGGCGCGCGCATCGCCATCCCCGGGCGCGGTCACGTCAACGCCGCCGGGGGGCCGGTCGGCGACCTCTACGTCACCGTGTCGGTCGCCGAGCATCCGCACTTCCGCCAGGTCGGCCGCGACCTGCACCTGACCCTGCCGGTGGCGATCCATGAGGCCGTCCTCGGCGCCCGGATCGAGGTCCCCACACTGGACGGGCCGGTCCGATTGAAGATCCCGGCTGGGACGCCCTCGGGCCGGCGCCTGCGGCTACGCGGGCGCGGCGTGCCCCCGGTGCCTGGCGTCGACGCGGAGGCCGGCGACCTCATCGTTGAGGTCCAGATCGTCCTGCCGCCGGTCCAGGACGAGCGCTCGCGCGAGCTGCTGCGCGAGTTCGGCCGGCTGAACGAGGTGGACGTCCGGGCCAATCTGTTCGGTCAGTGAGGCATGGGGGAGAGACATGGGCGCGAGGCGAACGGTTACCGGCAAGGGCTATTACATGATCAGCGCGGTCGCCTCGAAGTACCACATCCATCCACAGACGCTCCGGCTCTACGAGCGCGAGGGGCTGCTCAAGCCGTCGCGCACCGAGGGCAACACCCGCCTCTACTCGGACGAGGACCTGAAGGAGCTCGAGACGATTCTGGCGCTCACGCGCGATCTCGGCGTGAATCTCGCCGGCGTCGAGATCATCGTGAACATGCGCCGCAAGATGGAGCGGATGCAGCGCGAGGTCAACGAGTTCGTCGCCTACGTCAAACAGGAGCTCGCCCGGGGCCTCGGCGACTGGGAGCAGCGGCTCAACACCGCGCTCGTACCGGCCGGCCCGACCGAGCTCGCGCGCGTCGTCAAGGCCGAGGCGGGCGCGGGCGAGCGCCGCGGCGCGGGTGACGCCGGCGACGCGCGCGGCGACGCCTCATGAGCCCGGCGAAGGTGCTATCCTTCCCCGGTGAACGCCGCCTGTCCCCACTGCCAAGGCACCGGCTGGAAGGCCGTGGATCGCGACGGCGTGCACCGCGTCGAGCGGTGTGGGTGCTGGCGTGAGGCCGTCACGAGCGACCTGCTCGGCCAGGCGCGCGTGCCGCCGCGCTACGCGCGGTGCGACCTCGACAACTTCCTCATCTACCCGAACGAGAAGTTGATCGCGGTCGTCAACCAGGCCAAGGGGTTTGCCGACGCCTTCCCGGCCGTGTCCAAGGGACTGTGTCTGATCGGCCCACCGGGCATCGGCAAGACGCACATCGCGGTCGCCGTGCTGCGCCGCGTGATCGTCGAGAAACAGGCGCGCGGGCTCTTCTACGACGTCCGCGACCTGCTTCGCGTGATTCGCTCGACCTACAACCCCGTCGTCCGGACCGCCGAGATGGACATCCTCCGGCCCGTGATGGAGGCCGAGCTGCTCGTGCTCGACGATCTCGGCGCCGAGAAGCCCTCGGAGTGGGTCGCCGAGACGATGAACCTCATCGTCAACACCCGGTACAACGAGCGGCGGCCGACGATTTTCACGACGAACTACGAGGATCTGCCCGACGAGACCGAAACCGATTCGCTCAAGGTCCGGGTCGGCTTCCGGCTGCATTCGCGCCTGCACGAGATGTGCGAGTTCCTCGAGTACGACGGCGGCGACTACCGCATGATGCCCGCCAACGGCGGCCCGGACGACCTCGCGACCCTCTGGAAGCGCGGTCGTTCCCGCCGCGCGCTGCCTTCACGCGCCCAGGGCCCCGCCCGCGCCCAGATGCGGGAACCCCGGGAGCTCAAGTGGCCGGGAGGCAAGGCCGAGCGCAGTTGAAACCACTCGCGCTCGGCCTATTGAAGATCTGGCGATTTCATCAATGAGAGATTTGATTGAGGATTTCGGATTGGAGGATTGTCGAATCTTTCAATAATCCGCAATCACCAGATCATGGAATCTTCAATCAATCTTCAATGATGAAATCGCCAGATCTTCAATGCGGGATTTATTTGCATATCCCGTTCTGTCAGGCAATCTGCGGCTACTGTAATTTCAACCGCGGCCTGTTCGACGGTCCGCTGAAGGCCCGCTACGTCACTGCGCTCGAGCGTGAGATTCGCGGAGCGGCCGAGGGGCGGCCGGCCGACACCGTCTTCTTCGGCGGCGGCACGCCGTCGCTGCTCGAGCCCGACGAAGTCGCCTGCCTCATCGCCGCCTGCCGGGCGGCGTTCACGCTCGACCCGGCCGCTGAGATCACCCTCGAGACCAATCCGGAGACGGCGACCGACGTTCGGCTCGCGGCCTTCCGCGAGGCCGGCGTCAACCGCATCAGCTTCGGCGTGCAGTCATTCGACCCGGGCGAGCTCAAGCGCCTCGATCGGATTCACTCGGCCGAGCGCGCGGAGGAGGCCGTGCGCGCGGCGCGCCGCGCGGGGTTCGTGAACCTGAGCGCCGATCTGATGTTCTGGCTGCCGGGCCAGTCGATCGAGACCTGGCTTGCGTCCGTGGACCGCGCGATCGCCCTTGGGCCAGAGCATTTGTCGCTGTACCTCCTCGAGCTCTATCCGAACGCCCCGCTCAAGGAGGCCATGGCCCGCGCCGCGCCGGCCGACCGGGCGGCCTGGAGCCTGCCGCCCGACGATGTGGCCGCCGACATGTACCTGGCGGCGCTCGACCGGCTCGACGGGGCCGGCTATGCCCAGTACGAGATCTCCAACGTGGCCCGCTCCGGCTTCCGGTGCCGCCACAACGTCAAGTACTGGCAGGGCGGCAGCTGGCGCGGGTTCGGCTGCGGTGCGCACTCCACGGTCGGGGACCGGCGCTGGAAGAACGTCTCCGGGACGGCCGACTACGTGGACCGGCTGGCGGCCGGACGGGCCGTTGCCGTGGACCTGCAGCGGCTGTCTCCGGCGGAACGCGTCTCGGAAGCGCTGTTTACCGGCCTCCGCATGGTCGAGGGTATCGACGTCGGGAACTTTCAGGCACGGTTCGGTGTCGATCCCTGGGCCCGGTACCGCGACACGCTCGAGCCCTCGGTCGGCGACGGCCATCTGTGGCGCTCGCCCTCCGCCTTCGGCCTGACGCGGCCGGGCATGCTGGTCGCCAACGAGCTTCTGCAGGTCTTTGTCTAGGGCCGGCGACAAAGAGACTTGCGTGTCCGGGGTCGTACGGTAGAGTATGGGTTCTTTGGCAAGTGCCCTTTGCGGGGCGGGGAGGCGTTACATGGAGTTGTCGGGGTCCCAGTTGGCATGGAGCCGCCGTGTTCTCGCGGTGGCTGGTTTGGCGGCTGTCGTTTCCGCTGCTTCGCTGGTTGCAGTCGGCCCGGACCGGATGGCCGCGGACCCGGTGGCGCTGGCGCTCAATCAGGCGCAGCCCGACGGGATGACCTTCAATGACGCCGACCGCCTGTTTGTGTATTTCCAGATTGCGCCCGAGCAGGGCTCCGACTTCGAGCTCGTGCTGACGAAGATGAAGGAAGCGCTGACCGGCAGCGCGAAACCGGAGCGGCAGGCGCAGGCGAAGGGCCTCAAAGTCATCAAGATGACCGACCTGCAGGCCGGCGCGCTCATGTATGTGTTCCAGCTCGACCCGGTCGTCAAGGACGTGTCGTACGACCCGTTCAAGATCCTGGGCGAGTCGCTGCCGGCCGATGACGTGCGCCAGCTCTACGAGAAGGTGCAGCCCGGGCTCAAGGGCATCAGCCGCGCCGCCTACACGGAAGTCGTCCGCGGCGGCATGAACTAGCGCAGTCGGGCGCCGCCCCCGGCGGCCGCCGATTCGGAAGCTGACGGGACGCCCGCGCGGCGCGCGGGCGTCCCGTTTTCGGTTTCCTGGCCTAGAACGACAGGCTGATGCCCGTGTAGAAGCGGTGCGGGTTTCTGAAGAACGGGCTGCCGCGCAGGTTGAACAGCCGGTAGTCGACGCGGAGGCGCAGCGGCCCGGCCAGCGTGAGCTTCACGCCGCCGCCCACGTTCGTGCCGAAGTTCGTCTCGCTTTCGTCGAGCAGCCGTTCGCGGAAGAAGCCGCCGCCCGCCGTCGCGTAGAGCTGCACGGCGGAGGTCGGCGTGATCACCATCGCGTTGAACATGCCGGTGGTCAGTCCGGGGGCGCCCTTGAGCGCGTCTTCGACCGTGCGCGAGTACTCGAACTCGAACCCCACGATGAGCAGGTTCACGCCGACGGCCAGGCCCCGGGCCGACCGCGTGTCCGGCGTCGGCGAAAAGCCGAGGAACGCCGTGATGTCGGCCGAGGCGGTCGCCGGCCGGGCGAGCAGGCCGGCCAGGGCCAGGCTGGAGATGAGCAGTGTTCGTCGCATGTCGGTCTTATCGGTCCGCCCCGCCCTCCATGATACTTTGCGTCGAATGGACTTGCGGCTGACCGACGAACAGGACCTGCTCCGGCGCATGGTGCGGGAGTTTGCCGAGGCGGAACTGCGGCCGCACGTCAGGGCGTGGGACGAGGCGCAGGCGTTCCCGGCGGAGCTGCTGCCGAAGCTGGCCGCGACCGGCCTGACGGGCATCCAGGTGCCGGAGGCGTTCGGGGGCGCGGGGCTCTCGGGCGTCGAGTACTGCATCGCGATCGAGGAGCTGGCGCGCGTCGATCCCTCGATTGCGCTCTCGGTCGCGGCCCACAACGGGCTTGCGGTGGCGCACCTCTCCATGTTCGGGTCCGACGCTCAGAAGGCGCGCTACCTCGGGCCGCTGGCCAGGGGCGAGACGCTCGGCGCGTGGGGGCTCACCGAGGCGAGCGCGGGCAGCGACGCCGCCGCGATGCGGACGACGGCGCGCCGGGACGGATCGAGCTGGGTGCTCAACGGCAGCAAGCAGTTCATCACGCACGGCACGATCGGCGGGACGGTCGTGGTGATGGCCATCACCGATCGCGAGGCAGGCCGGCGCGGCATCTCGGCGTTCGTCCTCGCGCGCGGCACGCCGGGGATGCGGGCGGGCAAGAAGGAAGACAAGCTCGGGATGCGCGCGAGCGACACGAGCGAGGTCATCTTCGAGGACTGCCGCCTGTCGGCCGACGCGCTCGTCGGGGAGGAGGGCGAGGGGTTCGTCAACACGATGCAGGTGCTCGACGCCGGCCGCATCGGGATCGCCGCGCTCGCCGTCGGGCTGGCACAGGGCGCGTTCGAGGCGGCCCGCACGTACGCCAAGGCGCGCCGCCAGTTCGGCCAGCCGCTCGCTGGATTCCAGGCGATTCAGTGGAAACTGGCCGACATGGCGACGCGCATCGAGGCGGCGCGCCTCCTGACGTACCGCGCGGCGTGGATGCGCGACCAGCAGGTCGAGCGGACGTCGACCGCCTCGTCCATGGCGAAGCTCTACGCCAGCGAGATCGCCGTTCGCGCCGCCGAAGAGGGTGTGCAGATCCACGGCGGCTACGGGTTCGTGAAGGACTACCCGGCCGAGAAGTACTTTCGCGACGTGAAGCTGTGCACGATTGGCGAGGGCACGAGCGAGATCCAGCGCCTCGTCATCGCGCGGCAGCTGCTCGGGCGCTAGCCGACCACTGTGACCGATCCGACGCTTGCCGATCGCGTTCGCGCGCGCGACGCGCGCGCCATCGCGCGCGCGATCTCGCTCATCGAGGACGAGTCGCCGCAGGCAGCGGCCCTGGTCGGCCGCGTGTTCCCGCACACCGGACGCGCCTACCTCATCGGCGTCACCGGGCCGCCCGGCGCGGGCAAGAGCACGCTGGTCGACCGGCTCACGACCGAGCTTCGCCGCGCCGGGCGCACCGTCGGCATCCTCGCGGTCGATCCCACCAGCCCCTACAGCGGCGGCGCCGTGCTCGGCGATCGCGTGCGCATGCAGGCGCACGCCGAGGACGCCGGCGTGTTCATCCGGAGCATGGCCACCCGGGGACACCTCGGCGGGCTCGCGCGCACCACCGCCGAGGCGGCGCTCGTGCTCGACGCCGCGGGCTTCGATTTCGTCGTCATCGAGACGGTCGGCGTCGGGCAGGACGAGGTGGACATTGTCCGCACGGCCGACATCGCCGTCGTCACGGTGGTGCCCGGATCGGGCGACGAGGTGCAGGCGCTGAAGGCCGGCATCATGGAGATCGCCGACATCTTCGTGGTGAACAAGGCCGACCGCGAGGGCGCGGACCGGATGGCGGCGTCGATCGAGGCGATGCTGTCGCTCGAGGACTGGCCGGCCGGCGGGTGGCGTCCGCCGGTGATGCGCACGGTGGCCACGACGGGCGCCGGGGTGGCCGAGCTCGTCGCGACGATCGGGACGTTCCGCGAGCGGACGGCCGGCGAACTCGGCACGCGGCGTCGCGCGCGCGCCGAGTGGCGCCTGCGCGAGATCCTCGGGCGCTCGTTCCTGCAGCACGTCGAGGCCCGGGTGCTGGAGCCGGGGGAGTTCGACGCGATTCTCGACCGGATTGCCGCGCGCGACGCCGATCCGTACGGCGCCGCGGCCGCCGTGATGGGCCGCGCGCTCGGGGCGGGATCCACGTCGAGCGGGATGACGCTCGACCACGTCGGGATCGCCGTCCAGGACGCGGCCGACTACACCACGCTGTTCGAGAAGCTGTTCGGGCTCTCGACCGACGAGCCGGAGCCGGTCGGCCCGCACCGCGTCCGGTTCGTGGACACCGGCGACGCGACGCTCGAGCTGGTCGAGCCGGTCACCCCCGACGCGCCGGTCGCGAAGTTCCTGGCCGCCCGGGGCGCCGGTCTGCACCACGTGTGCCTGCGCGTCCGGGACATCGACGCCGCGGTCGCGTCGCTTCGCGCACGCGGCGTGCGGATGATCGACGAGCACGCGCGACCGGGCGCCCACGGCTCGCGCATCGCGTTCCTCCATCCGTCGAGCGCGAACGGACTGCTGATCGAGCTTAAACAGCCTAGAGGTGACCATCGCATTGAAGATCTGGCGATCTGAGATTGAGAGATTGACTGAAGATTGAGGGATTGATGATTGGTGTCGGGCGCGCCTCGTCTCGCGGATCCGTCAATGCCTCAATCGGCCAATCGCCGAATCCTCAATCAATCTCTGAATGATGAGATGACAAAATCTTCAATGTCAGTCATCCGATTGGGCGCTTTTGATCTCCTGCCGCTGTCGGATGGCTATTTCCGCCTGGACGGCGGCGCGATGTTCGGCGTCGTGCCGAAGCCGCTCTGGGAGAAGCGCGCGCCGCCGGACGAGCGCAACCGCATCCGGCTCGGCCTGCGGCCGCTCCTCGTGCGGACGGATGAGGGCAACGTGCTGATTGACGCGGGCGCCGGCGACAAGATGTCGGCCAAGGAGGCGGACATCTACGGGTTCGAGCGCGCGCGCCATCTCGACCACTCGCTCGACGCGCACGGGCTCACGGCCGCCGACATCGACGTCGTCATCGCGACGCACCTGCATTTCGATCACGCGGGCGGCTTCACCGTTCGCGAGGGCGGACAGCTTCGCCCTCGGTTTCCGCGCGCCACCTACCTCGTCAGACGCGACGAATGGGTCGACGCGACCCACCCGCACGAGCGGAACCGGGCGAGCTATCTCGCCGACGACTTCGTGCCCCTCGAAGAGGCCGGCGTCGTCCAGTTCGTCGCGGCCGACGGCGAGGTGCTGCCGGGCATCAGCGTCTGGCGAACCGGCGGGCACACGATGCACCACCAGCTCGTGCGCATCGAGTCCGCCGGCCGCACCGCGGTGTTCGTCGCCGACCTGATGCCGACCACCGCACACCTCGGGGAGCCCTGGATCATGGCGTACGACCTCTATCCGATGGACACGCTGGCCTACAAGAAGCGGTTCATCCGTGAAGCCGTGGAGGGCGAGTACGTTATCTTCTTCGAGCACGATCCGGACGTGGCGGCCGGTGTAATCCGGGAAGTGGGCAGAAAGCGCACGATCGAGAGGCTGCCGCACGTGCCCGATTAGAGGATTGACGATTTCCCGATTCCCCGATTCCCCGATTTCCCGATTGCCCGATTCCATGTCGCAGCCTCGCATCGGCATCATCGGCGGCTCCGGGTTGTACGACCTGGCGGAGCTCACCGACCGTGAAGACCGCGTCGTGGACACGCCCTACGGCAGCCCGTCGGGCCCGTACGCGCTCGCGACCTTGCGCGGCCGGCGGGTGGCCTTCCTCCCGCGCCACGGCCACGGGCACCGCTTCACGCCGTCGGAGCTCAACTACCGGGCGAACATCTACGGCTTCAAGGTGCTCGGCGTCGAGTGGATTCTGTCGGCGAGCGCGGTCGGCAGCCTCCGCGAGGACTACCGGCCGCTCGACATCGTCCTGCCGGACCAGTTCTTCGACCGCACGCGGGGGCGCGTCAGCACCTTCTTCGGCGACGGCCTCGTGGCGCACGTCGGGTTCGCGCACCCGTTCTGCGTGACGCTGACGGACCTGGTCCACGACGCCGGCGTCCGGGCAGGCGCGACGATCCACCGAGGCGGCACCTACGTGTGCATGGAAGGCCCGCAGTTCTCGACCGTGGCCGAGTCGAACCAGTACCGCGCTGCCGGGTTCAGCGTGGTCGGGATGACGAACCTGCAGGAGGCCAAGCTCGCGCGCGAGGCCGAGATCTGCTACGTGACGATCGCGCTCGTCACCGACTACGACTGCTGGCACCCGAGCCACGACGCGGTGACCGTGGAGATGGTGGTCGCAAACCTGACGCAGAACGCCCGGACCGCGCAGCAGATCATCGCGAACGCGGTCGAGCGCCTGCCCGTCGAGCGCACCTGCGAGTGCGCCCGCGCGCTCGCGACGGCGATCATGACGAGACCGGACGTCGTCACCCCGGAGGCCCGGCGACGGCTGGAGCCAATCGTGGGGAAGTACCTTGAGCCCTAATCCCTAAGCCCGTTCCATGCGCATCGTCGTCACCGGTTCGGTCGCGTTCGATTACCTGATGTCGTTTCCCGGGAAGTTCACCGAGCACTTCCTGCCGAAGCACTTCGAGCGGGTCAGCCTCAGCTTTCTCGTGGACAGCATGGACAAGCGCCGCGGCGGGTGCGGGCCGAACATCGCCTACAACCTCGCGCTGCTCGGCGAGCGGCCGGCGCTGATGGCGACGGCCGGGCAGGACTTTCGGGAGTACCGACAGTGGCTCGAGCAGGCGGGCGTCGACACCTCGCTCGTCAAGGACGTCGCGGGCAAGTTCACGGCGTCGTTCTTCTGCAGCACCGACAAGGCCAACAACCAGATCGCGTCCTTCTACACGGGCGCGATGGCGCACGCGGCGGAGCTCTCCTTCCGCACCGTCGGTCCGGTGGACCTTGCGATCATCTCGCCGAACGACCCCGAGGCGATGGTCCAGTACGCCGGCGAGTGCCGGACGCTCGGGATCAAGTACATCTTCGACCCGGGGCAGCAGTGCGCGCGCATGTCGGGCGACGAGCTGGCCGAGGGCCTGCGGGGCGCGCACGTCGTCATCTGCAACGACTACGAGTTCGAGCTGATTCGGCAGAAGACGGGCCTCGGGGAGGATGACGTCCTCGCGCAGGCGCGCACGCTGGTCGTCACCCGCGGCGAGCACGGCTCGTCGGTCCTGAGCCCGGGCTCGCGCGTGGACGTCGCCGCCGTCCGCCCGCACCGGCTCGCCGATCCCACCGGCGTGGGCGACGCGTACCGGGGCGGCTTCATGAAGGGCCTGGCGGTCGGCCTCGACCCGGGCGTGTGCGCGCAGCTTGGCAGCGTCGCGGCGGCCTACGCGCTCGAGCACCTCGGCGGCCAGAGCCATGCGTACTCCTGGCCGGAGTTCCTCGGCCGCTACGAGTCGGAGTTCGGCCGTCTGCCGGTCTGAGCCGCCCATGGCTGGTGTCGGGCGACGCTTCGTCTACGCGCTCGTGGCTGCGTCGGTGGCGTGGCCCGCGCTGCTGTTTTCGGTTATCGTGCCGGGCCCGGGCGGCGACGGACCGGCCTGGCGGCCCCTCGTGCTGCTCGCCTCGTCGCGCGTCTGCCATCGGATTCCGGACCGGTCCTTCACGACGGCCGGCCTGCAGTGGGCCGTGTGCGGGCGGTGCAGCGGCCTCTACCTGGCCGCGCCCATCGGCGCGCTCGGCGCGCTGCTCCTCGCCGGCCGCCGCCGCCGGTCGCACGCGCGGTGGCTTGCCCTCGCGGCGCTGCCGACAGCCGTGACGATGGGCTTCGAATGGCTGGGGCTCGCGCCGGTCTCCAACTTTGCGCGCCTGCTCGCCGCGCTGCCGCTCGGTGCCGCGGTCGCCTTCGTCGTCGTCAGCGTCGCCGGAGAGCCAGCGCCAATCGGGTACACTCGGCGCCGATGACGCCGCCGCCCCGGTCCGCCGCCAGGGCCCCCCGTTCACCGCGCACGGCCGATGGCTCCGCGAGGCCCGGGGCCGTTGCCACCGCCCTGGCCGGCTGGTTCGTGCCCGGCGCCGGGCACGCCCTTCAGGGACAGGCGCAGAAAGCGGCGGTGTTCGCACTCGTGCTGATCCTGATGTTCGCGATCGGCCTCGGTTTGGGCGGCCGGCTCTTTGCGTTTCAGACCGCGGACCCGCTCACGTTTCTCGTCGCCGCCGCCGAATGGGGCGCGCTCGGGCCGCGGGCCATCGGCGCCCTGACCGGGCTCGGGCGGGGCGACGTCGTGGCGGTCACCTACGAGTACGGCAACGCATTCCTCATCGCGAGCGGCCTGCTCAACGTCCTCGTGATCCTCGACGCCGTCGATCTCGCGTCCGGTCGCAAGCCGCAATGACGACGCACCTCGGCGTCATGCTGCTGTTTGCGGCGTCGGTGGCGGCCGTGTTCGGCGCGCTGCTACGCGACGAGCCGCGAAGCCAGGCGCGCCTCGCGGCGCGGATCTTCCTCGGCCTCGTCCTCGCGGCCTACGGGCTCGGCTGGGTGCTCTACCTTGCGTTCGCCTGAGCGGCCCGGCGCGGGCCGTTGGCTGTTCGTCTGGGGGCCGGCGGTCGCGCTGATGGCGGCGATCCTGCTCGCGTCGAGCGTCCCGAACCTCGACAGTGAGCAGACGGGCTTGTCCGACAAGACGCTGCACTTCTGGACGTACGGCGCGCTCGGCGCCCTCATGCTCCGGGCACTCGCGCGGGCGTCGTGGCGCGGGACCGCGGTCCGGTCGGCGCTCGGGGCGTGGACGCTGACGTCGGCCTGGGGCGCCCTCGACGAGGTGCATCAGGCGCTCGTGCCGGGGCGGTTCCCGTCGTGGGCCGACTGGCTCGCCGACGCCCTCGGGGCGGCCGCGGCGGTGGGCCTCGGGCTCGTGCTCGCCCGGCGCCGCCGCGAGAACCGCGCAGTATAATCGCCCGGTTATGGCCTACGAGAATCTGCTGGTGGAGCACGGCGACGGCGTGCTCACGATCACGATCAATCGCCCGAAAGTCCTGAATGCGCTCAACGCGGACACGCTGAACGAGTTGTCGGCGGTCATCGGCGTCGCGCGCGACGATGAGGCGGTGCGGGCCATCGTGCTGACCGGGAGCGGCGATCGATCGTTCGTCGCGGGCGCCGACATCAGCGAGCTCGCCGTGCAGTCGCCGGTCGGCGGCCGCGAGCACGCCCGGAAGGGGCAGGCGCTCTTCGATCGCATCGAGCGCCTTGGCAAGCCCGTGATCGCGGCAGTGAACGGGTTTGCGCTGGGCGGCGGATGCGAGCTGGCGATGGCCTGCACGATCAGGATTGCCGCCGACACCGCGAAGTTCGGCCAGCCCGAGATCAACCTCGGCCTGATTCCCGGGTACGCCGGCACGCAGCGGCTACCGCGGCTCGTCGGCCGGGGTCGCGCGCTCGAGCTGCTCCTCGGCGGGCAGCCGATCGCGGCCGACGAGGCGTTGCGAATCGGCCTCGTCAACCGCGTCGTGCCTGCCGACAAGCTGCTGGCCGACGCCCATGCGCTCGCTGTGTCGCTCGCCGCGAAGGCGCCGGCGGCCGTGCGCTACATTCTGGAGGCGGTGGCCGGCGGCCTCGAGATGTCGTTCTGCGACGCCGAGGACTACGAGGCGACGCTCTTCGGGTTGATCTCGACGACCGACGACATGCGCGAAGGCACGCGCGCCTTTCTCGAGAAACGCAAGCCGGTCTTCAAGGGCAAATGAGAATCGCCCTGGTCGTATCGCAGTATCACGCCTTCGTCACGGGCCGGCTGGAGTCCGGCGCGCGGGCGGCGCTCGTCGAAGCGGACGTGCCCGCTGCGGGCATCGAGACGTTCGCCGTGCCCGGCGCGTTCGAGTTGCCGCAGGCGGCGGCGCGCGTCGCGGCCACGGGCGAGTGGGACGCCGTCGTCTGTCTCGGCTGCCTCATCCGCGGCGAGACGCCGCACTTCGAGGTCATCGCGGCCGCGGCCGCCGGCGGCATCACCGACGCCGCCCGCGAGACCGGCGTGCCGATCACCTTTGGCGTCCTGACGACCACCACCGCGGACGAGGCCATGGCGCGCGCCGGCGACGGCTCCCAGAACAAGGGCCGCGAGGCGGCCCTGGCCGCGCTCGGCATGGCGCGCCTGTACGAGCGGCTCGGGCCGGCCAGCGGGCGCCGCGGTCGATGACGACCGGCCCCCGCCGCCAGGCCAGACAGGCCGCGCTCCGCGCGCTCTACTGCTGGGAGGTCGGCAGGATGCCGGTCGCGACCGCGCTCGAGGCCTTCTTTGGCGAGTACGGCGACGAGGCTCCGGAGAGCCTGCGGGCGTTCACGACCGAGCTGGTCCACGGGACCGCGTCGGACGTGCCGGCCCTCGACGCGCTTATCGCGCAGCACTCCTCGCACTGGCGGATCGACCGGATCGCGGTGATCGACCGCCTGATCCTCCGCATGGCGGCCTGGGAGCTCCAGCACGCCGCCGACACGCCGCCGGCCGTGGTGCTCAACGAGGCCGTCGAGCTGGCGCGGACGTTCGGCAGCGACGAGTCCCCGCGATTCGTCAACGGCGTGCTGGACTCGATCCGCCGCGCCCTGGCGGGCGAACCGGGAACCGCGAACCGGGAACCGCGAACCGACTAGAATTCTGTCGAATGTCCAACGAAGCCGAGCAGATCGCGCAGCGCAGGGCGAAGCTCGATGAGCTCATCGCCCTTGGCGTGGACCCGTATCCCCACCGGTTCGATCGGTCGACGACGATCGCGGCGGTCGTGGCGGAGCACGGCGGCACGCCCGGCGACGTGCTCGAGGCCGAGAAGCCGACGGTCCGGATCGCCGGCCGCGTCATGGGGATTCGCGCGTTTGGCAAGGCGAACTTCCTCGTCCTCTCGGACGGCCGCAGCCGGCTCCAGGCCTACATCCGCGCGGACTCGGTCACCGAGCGGGACTTCGAGGTTTACCGGCGGCTCGACTTCGGCGATCAGATCGGCCTCGAGGGCCGGCTGTTCCGGACGAAGACCCACGAGCTGACGGTCTGGGTCGCGCGGATCGCGTTTCTCGCGAAGTGCCTGCTGCCGATGCCCGAGAAGTGGCATGGCCTGTCGGACCTCGAGACGCGGTACCGCCAGCGGTATCTGGATCTCGCGGTCAACCCCGATTCGCGGCATGTGTTCGAGACGCGGGCGCGCGTCGTCGCGTCGTTCCGCCGGTTTCTCGACGCCCGCGGGTTCCTCGAGGTCGAGACGCCGATGATGCAGCCAATCGCGGGCGGCGCGCTGGCGCGGCCCTTCGTCACGCACCACAACGCGCTCGACATCCCGCTCTACCTGCGCGTCGCGCCCGAGCTGTACCTGAAGCGGCTGACGGTCGGCGGGCTCGAGCGGGTCTACGAGATCAACCGCAACTTCCGCAACGAGGGCGTCTCGACCCAGCACAACCCGGAGTTCACCATGCTCGAGTTCTACGAGGCCTACGTGGACTACGAGCACCTGATGCAGCTCACCGAGGCCCTGCTCTCGACCGTGGCCGAGGAGGCGACCGGCCGGCTCGCGTTCGCCTGGAGGGACGAGACCGTGTCGTTCGCCCCGCCGTACCGCCGGCTCTCCCTGCGCCCGGCCGCGGCCGAGGCGGCGACGACGAGGCTCGGCCGGGCCGTGAGCGAAGCGGACCTGCGTGACCCCGTGACGGCCGCCTCCATTGCGCGCGCGCTCGGTCTCGAGATCGAAACGACCGAGCCGCCCGCGGCCGGCAGAACCGCGCTCGCGATCTTCGAGGCGCTCTGGGAAGACCAGCTCGTCCAGCCCACGTTCGTCTACGACTTTCCGACCGAGGTCTCGCCGTTGTCGAAGCAGCGCGCCGGCGACCCGGACACGGTCGAGCGTTTCGAGCTTTACGCCGGAGGGTTTGAGATCGCGAACGGTTTCAGCGAGCTGAACGACCCGGCCGAGCAGCGCCGCCGGTTCGAGGCGCAGCTCCGCGCGCGCGCGGCCGGCGACGCCGAGGCGCACCAGATGGACGAGGACTACATCCGCGCCCTCGAATACGGCCTGCCCCCCACGGGCGGGGAGGGTATCGGCATCGATCGCCTCGTGATGCTCCTCACCGGCTCGACATCGATTCGTGACGTCATATTGTTTCCACTGATGCGACCGAGACTGGAATAAAGTGGAGTCGTTCCGGGTTCCAGGTTCCCGATCCCCCGATTTCCCGATTCCCCGATTCCCCGATTCCATGTCCCTGTCCTGGTTCATCGCCCGACGCTACCTGACGGCCCGGCGCCGGCAGGCCTTCATCTCGCTGATCTCGGCCGTGTCAACGCTCGGCGTCGTCGTGGGCGTGATGGCGCTGGTGATCGCGCTCGGCCTGATGACCGGCGTGCAGCAGGAGCTGAGGGACCGGATCGTGGGCTCGTCCGCCCACATCTACGTCTACAAGGCGGGCGGAGGGCGGATCGACGTCGAAGCCGAACGGGCGAAGCTCGCCGGACCGGGCGTCGAGGCGACGGCGCCCGTGGTCACGACGCTGGGCTTGCTGACGCGCCAGGCGGGCCGTGCGACGGCCGTCACACTCCGCGGCGTCGATCCCGTGCTGGAGTCGGACGTCACCGAGATCGACACCGCGATGGTCGAGGGCCGCCTGCGCGCGCTGCTGGACCGGCCGGCCGACGCGCACGACGGCATGCTGCTCGGCGTCGACCTGGCTCGCGAGCTCGGCGTGTCGATCGGCGATCTCGTCTTCTTCGTGTCCGACCAGGTCGTCGTCGTGCCGGGCGGCATCGCGGCCAGACCGAGGCCGTTCGAGGTGGTCGGGCTGTTCCGGTTCGGTCTGCTGCCGAGCGACGCCGGCACCGCCATCGTGTCCATCGACGCGGCCATGAGCATGCTCAGCCGGCAGGGCCCGGATCTGATCGAGGTTCGCGTGGCCGATCTGGACCAGGCGCCGGCGATCCGGCAGCGGCTCGAGCAGGCGCTCGGGCCGGGCTACATCCTCCAGGACTGGACCGAGCTCAACGCGCCGCTCTACGCGGCGCTCTGGCTCGAGAAGGTCGCGATCTCGCTCACGATCGGCCTCATCATCATGGTGGCCGCCCTCAACATCGTGGCGTCGCTCATCCTGCTGGTGATGGAGAAGAGCCCCGACATCGCGATTCTGCGGACGATGGGCGCGCCGGCGAAGACGATCCGGCGCGTGTTCGTCTATCAGGGCCTGGCGATCGGGCTCGTCGGGACGGTGACGGGCACCGTGCTCGGCCTCATCGCGTGCTACGTCGCCGATCGTAACCAGCTGATCAAGCTGCCGGGCGACGTCTACCAGATCACCTACCTGCCGTTCCGGATCGAGCCGCTCGACATCAGCATTGTCGTCGTCGGGTCGGTGCTCGTGTGCCTGCTGGCGACGCTCTATCCCTCCCGCCAGGCGGGCCGGCTGGATCCGGCCGAGGCCCTGCGGCGCCAGTAGCCATGCCGCTCGTGGAAGTCTCGGGGCTCGTGAAGACCTACCCGGTGAGCGCCGGGCGGCTCGAGGTGCTGCGCGGGCTCGATCTGGCGGTCGAGAGCGGCGAGATGCTCGCGATTGTCGGCGCGTCGGGGGTCGGCAAGAGCACGCTTCTGCACGTGCTCGGCGGGCTCGACGTCTTCGATGCCGGCGAGGTGCGGGTGGGCGAGGCCGCGATTCACCGGCTGGACGACGACGCGCGTGTGGCATTCCGGAACCGGCACGTGGGTTTCGTGTTCCAGTTCCACCACCTGCTGCCGGAGTTCACGGCGCTGGAGAACGTCGAGATGCCGTTGCTCATCGGGGGGCGCTTGCGGCGGGAGGCCGAGTCGCGGGCGGCCGATGCGCTCAGGCGCGTCGGGCTGGCCGAGCGGGCCGACCATCGGCCGGGGATGCTCTCGGGCGGCGAGCAGCAGCGGGTGGCCGTGGCGCGGGCGCTCGTGCACCGGCCGTCGGTGCTGCTGGCCGACGAGCCGACCGGCAACCTCGACGAGGCCACCGCCGACCGCCTGCACGCGCTCCTGCGGGAGATGCACCGCGAGCACGCGCTCACGTCGATCATCGCGACGCACAACATGGCGCTTGCGCGCGCCTGCGACCGCATCCTGCGCCTGGAGGCCGGCCGGCTTCACCCGATGACCGCCTGAGCGCGCGCCCCCGCGGGCCCGGACCGGGCCCGCCGGGGGGCATGCCGTATAATGCTGACAGGGAACGCCATGCGGGGATTCGGTCCCGGCGGACGTCGAGATGTTTGAACGCTACACGGAACGCGCCCGGCGCGTCTTGTTCTTCGCGCGCTACGAAGCGACCCAGCTCGGCAGCACCGCGATCGAGACCGAGCACCTGCTGCTCGGCCTGATCCGCGAAGGCAAGGGCCTGACGAGCCGGATCTTCACGCGCTCGCATCTGTCCCTCGAGAACATCCGGAAGGAGATCGAGGGCCGCACCGTGTTTCGCGAGAAGGTGTCGACGTCGGTCGACATCCCGTTCAGCTCTGAAACCAAGCGCGTGCTGCAGTTCGCCGCGGAGGAGGCGGATCGGCTGCTGCACACCTACATCGGCACCGAGCACCTGCTGCTCGGCCTGCTGCGGGAGGAGCGCTCGGTGGCCGCCTCGATTCTCTACGAGAAGGGCATGCGGCTCTCGAGCGTGCGCGAGGACATCGTGCAGCTGCTCAACGAGAAGACGGCGCCGGCCCGGCCGAAGGAGACGCCGCTGCTCGCCGAGTTCAGCCGCGACCTGACGGAGGCCGCGACCCGGGGCCAGCTCGACCCGCTGGTCGGCCGCCACAACGAGCTGGAGCGGGTGCAGCAGGTGCTCTGCCGCCGCACGAAGAACAACGCCGTGCTCATCGGCGAGCCGGGCGTCGGCAAGACGGCCATCGTCGAGGGCCTCGCGCAGAAGCTCGTCGCGGGCGACGTGCCGCATTTCCTCGGCGACAAGCGCATCCTGGCGCTCGACATCTCGCTCATCGTGGCGGGCACGAAATACCGGGGGCAGTTCGAGGAGCGCCTCAAAGCGATCATGAAGGAGCTCACCGAGAACCCGAACATCATCGTGTTCATCGACGAGTTGCACACCCTCGTGGGGGCCGGCTCGGCGGAGGGCTCGCTCGACGCGGCCAACATCCTGAAGCCGGCGCTTTCGCGCGGCGAGATCCGCTGCATCGGCGCGACGACGCCCGCCGAGTACCGGAAGTACATCGAGAAGGACCGGTCGCTCGAGCGGCGCTTCCAGGCGGTCAAGGTGGACCCGCCGACCGAGTCCGAGGCGGTCGAGGTCCTGATGGGCGTCAAGGACCGCTACGAGTCGTTCCACCACGTCGAGTACGCGCGCGAGGCCATCGAGGCGGCGGTCTACCAGTCGAGCCGCTACATCACCGATCGCTTCCTGCCCGACAAGGCCATCGACGTCATCGACGAGGCCGGCGCGCGCGCCAAGCTGCGTGAGGCGCTCGGGGCCGAGCTCGGCGAGATCGGCCAGAGCCTGCGCGTCGCCGTCGAGCAGCTGGAGCCGGAGGGTGCCGAGCGGCCGACGACCGAGAAGGCCTGGCTCTACCGCGAGCCGGAGACGACGCGCGAGACGCAGCAGCTCGTGCGGGAGCGGTTCGAGCTCCGATCCGCGTCGGCCCGCATTGCGATCGCGAAGCACGAGATCGACGAGGTCGTGTCGAAATGGACCGGCGTGCCGCTGACGTCGGTCAACGAGGACGAGGGCCACAAGCTCCTTCGGATGGAGGAAGAGCTGCACGGCCGCGTGATCAGCCAGGAGCGGGCGATTTCGGCGCTCGCGCGCGCGATCCGCCGCTCGCGGGCCGGTCTCAAGCACCCGACGAGGCCGGTCGGCAGCTTCATCTTTCTGGGGCCGACCGGCGTCGGCAAGACGGAGCTCGCGCGCGCGCTGGCCGGCTTCCTGTTCGGCAGCGACCACGCGCTCATCCGCTTCGACATGTCCGAGTACATGGAGAAGCACTCGGTGTCGAAGCTGATCGGCTCGCCGCCCGGCTACGTCGGCCACGAAGAAGGCGGGCAGCTCACCGAGAAGATCAAGCGGAGCCCCTATTCAGTCGTGCTGCTCGACGAAATCGAGAAGGCGCACCCGGACCTGTTCAACATCCTGCTGCAGGTCTTCGAGGACGGGCACCTGACGGACGGCCTCGGCAACCGCGTCAACTTCAAGAACACGATCGTCATCATGACGTCGAACATCGGCGCCCGCTTCATCCAGAAGAAGGCGTCGATGGGGTTCCAGGCGCCCGACGCGCGCGAGATCCAGAAGTCGGTCACCGACATGGTCCTCTCCGAGGTGAAGAAGACCTTCAACCCCGAGTTCATCAACCGCGTGGACGAGATCATCGTCTTCGAGCCGCTGTCCGACGACGACCTGCGGCAGATCACGCGGCTGCTCATCGGCAACCTGAACGCGCACCTCGCCGACAGGAATCTCGAGATCCGGGTCGGTGCCGAGGTCATCGACCGGATCATCGAGATGACGTGCGGCGACCGGTCCTACGGCGCGCGGCCGCTCCGGCGCGCGATCCAGCGCTACATCGAAGACCCCCTGTCCGAGGAGCTGATCCGGGGCCAGCTGCGGACGGGCGTCATCGAGATCTACCTGGATCACGGCGCGCTGGCCTGGCGCGCGGCGGGGGCCGAAGACGGCCGCCCGCTGGCCGTGACCGTCTAAGGCCTGTAGCGTGTTCTGCCGGAATACCCGTTCCGTCCTCATTCCCCTCGGCGCGGCGGTCGCCATGGCGCTGGCCAGCCCGAGCGCGGCCCAGGACCCGCCGCCCGAGGCCGCCCAGGCACGACCGACGTGCGGGCCGCCGGCGGGGGGCAACCTGCCGCCGGCGGGCTCTCCGACGCTCTACCGCTGCGCCGAACTGCGGTTCCATCCTGTGAACGAGCCCATCGTGCCGCCCGAGACCTACGGGCAGCGGCTCACGAGCGACTGGTCGAGGCCGAGCCTGGACCGGTGGGTGCCGTACGACGACCAGAAGATCCAGGCCGACTTCTGGAATCTGTGGAACACGGGGTTCCTCGACGACCTCTGGATCGAGGTCATCGACGACCCGTTCGACAACGGCGTGAGCGGCAAGTACGTGATCTTCCACATGGAAGAGCGGTCGCGCGTGAAGGTCGTCGATTATCTCGGGTCGAGCCGGGTCAGCACGAGCGCGATTGAGGAAGCGCTGGGCGAGCAGAGCATCCGCATCAACCTCGACTCGTTCGTCGATCAGGCCACCATCCGAAAGATCCGGGGCGTCATCCGCGAGCTCTACGCCGAGAAGGGCTATCAGGACGTCCAGATCGAGACGGAGCTGCGCGAGCTGCCGGGCGGGCCCAAGCTGGTCCACCTCGTGTTCAACATCGAGGAGGGGCCGAAGTACCAGATTCGCGAGATTGTCTTCGACGGCAACGAGGTGTACTCCGACGGCAAGCTGCGCCGCCAGATGAAGGAGAACAAGCAGCCGGGCCTGTTCTCGTTCTTCTCCGGCGCCGGCACGTATCACGAGTCCAAGTTCGCCGACGACGCCGAAGCGGTCACGCGGTACTACCTGAACAGCGGCTACGTCCGGGCGCTCGTGGGCACGCCGCAGGTCGAGGAGCTGGAAGACTCGGCGAAGGGCGACGAGCGCTATATCCGGCTCCGGATTCCGGTGGACGAAGGCGCGCGCTACCGGATCGGCACGTTCACGGTCAGCGGCAACAACTCGATCCGCGCCGAGGGCCTGCTCGAGCAGTTCAAGATCAAGCCGGGCGACTGGTTCGACCGCGAGAAACTCGACAAGGGCGTCGAGCAGGTGCAGAAGCTCTACAGCCAGCTCGGCTTCTACAAGATCGGCGTGTTGCCGGACTTCCAGTTTCCCGAGGCGGGCGACGGCACCGGCACCGGCAACCCGGCGCTGGGGCGCGACGGGGCGCCGCTCGTGGACATCGACCTCGAGATGGTCGAAGGCGAGCGGTACTTCGTCAACCGGATCACGTTCATCGGCAATAACACGACCCACGACGCCGTGATCCGGCGCGAGCTGCGGATCTACGAGGGCGGCGAGTTCAACATGTCCGCGCTCCAGGACAGCATCCGCCGGCTCAACCAGCTCGGCTACTTCCAGCCCTTCGAGGGCAAGCCCGAGGAAGTTGACATCCAGGACGTGCCCGAGAAGGAGAATCTCGTCAACGTCACGATGAAGGTCGTCGAGCAGAACCGGAACCAGATCACGTTCGGCGCGGGCGTCTCGCAGTTCGACGGGTTCTTCGGCCAGTTGTCGTACCAGACGGCCAACTTCCTCGGCCGCGGCGAAGTGCTGGGCGTGTCGCTCCAGAAGGGCGCCTACGCGGACAACTACCAGGTGTCGTTCAGCGAGCCGTACATGTTCGACCGCCCGATCACGATCGGCGTCGACGTGTTCAAGCGCACGTTCGCGTTTCCGTTCCAGTACAGCCAGGACTCGTCGGGCGGCAACCTCGTGCTGGGCCTGCCCGCCACCGACTTCTCGCGGTTTTTCATCGGCTACAGCTATCAGGCCGTCCGGGTCTTCGACGTCAACCAGGCCTTCCTCGACCCGAACGTGCTGGCGTTCAACCCGCTGCTCGTCGACTCGCTGCTGCTGAACGTCAACGGCAAGCGGACCGTGAGCCGCATCTCGCCGAGCTGGGTGTTCAACACCGTCAACCAGCCGATCTTCCCGACCCAGGGCACGCGCTACACGGTGGGTTTGGACATCGCCGGCATCGGCGGGAACACCAGCTACCTGCAGGGACGGCTCGAGGGCATCTGGTACCGGCCGGTCAACCGCCGGATGTCGATCGGGATGCGCGCCCAGGCCCGCTACATCCGGCCGCGGGGCGAGACGACGGTTCTGCCGATTTTCGAGAAGTACTTCCTCGGCGGCGAGTACGACGTCCGCGGGTTCGACCTGCGCACGATTTCGCCGCGCGACCCGGCGACCGGGCTGATCTCGGGCGGCAACAAGTCGCTGGTCTTCAACGCCGAATACAGCCTCGACATCGCGAGCCCGATCCGCGTCCTGGCCTTCTTCGACGCCGGCCAGGTCCAGGACATCGGGCAGCCCTTCCGCTGGAAGAACCCGATTGAAGTCCGCCGCACGCCCGGTTCCGTGATTCCCGTGCTGACCGACCCGTTCGCGTTCTCGGTCCTCACGCCGACGCTCGTCGACCCGCCGAAGCCGGAGGTCATCAGGCTCGGCGAGACCGCGGCGTTCAAGGTGTCCACTGGTTTCGAGCTGCGCTTCTTCATGCCGGTCGTGAACGTGCCGTTCCGGCTGATTGCCGCCTACAACCCCTCACGCGGGGTCATCTTCACCCACAACGGCCTCGCGACGCCGAAGTTCACGTTCCGGTTTGCGGTGGGGACGACGTTCTAGACGGTTCGCGGTTCTCGGTTCTCAGTTCTCGGTTCGGGTCCCGGATGGCAGGTGCGCGCCGCCGGGTCCGGGTAGTGGGTACTGAGGGCCGCGAACTGAGAACCGCGAACCGCGAACCGCTACGGATGCGTGACCCGCACCTCGTAGGTGATATTGCCCGTGAGCGCCCCCACGTCGTAGATCCGCACGCAGAAGCTCCCGAGCGCAGAGGCGGAGCCAGTAATGGTCACGCCCATCTGGGCGTTGTCGTTGGCGATCTCGATTTTGCAGGAGATCCCGTTCCACGTGCCCAGGCTCATGCCGATCCGGGTGGCGGGGGAGACGGCGACGAGCGTCGCGCTCAGCGTGCCCGAGGCTTCCGTGTTGAACGAGTGCGTCACGGCGCCGTTCGGATTGACGGAGCCGGTGAACGTCTCGGTCACGATGGTCGGGTTGGTCGGCGTCGTCGGAGTGGTGGGAGCGGTCTCCTCATCACACGCCACGGCCGTCAGCATGACGGCGACGAGTGCCACGGGCAGAAACGCGATCGGTCGACGCATGTACGCTCCTTGCTTCCGACAAGCCTGTCACATTCTACCGGACGGACGGAAGTAGCCCGCGGGCCCGCTCGGTGTCGGGTTTCTCTCTTTGACGCTCGTAGGCCGGGTGAGGCCGGGCGGGCCGGTCGCCCAAGCGCCGGCCGTGGGCGTCATAAGGGGCAGCCACGGTCCACCGGGGCCCCGGTGGGCAAGCGAAGCCGGCCGGGCTGGCATGAGTGCGCCGGTCTGCGGTAACCTCTACCGGATAAGGGTGTGAACGAGATGAGACGCATAGCAGTTGCCTTCGTGATGAGTGTCCTGTTTGCGACCGGGCCCGTTCTGGCGCAGACGCCCCCGACGACCCCGCCACCGCCTCCGGCGCAGACGCCGCCGCCCCCGGCCCCGGCGCCGCCACCGGCGTTCCCGGCCGACGCGAAGGTCGGGTTCATCAACCTCCAGGCGGTCGTCGAGCAGTCGGCCCTCGGGAAGGCGAGCTCCGATCGACTGCGGCAGTACGACGCCGACAAGCAGACCGAGCTGCAGAACAAGGCGAAAGAGCTCGACGGCCTGCGGACCAAGCTGAACACGCAGCGCGATTTGCTGAACCCGGACGCCCTGAGCGCGCTGGCCCGGGAGATCGACCTCAAGACCCGCCAGCTCCAGTTCGATCAGGAGAACGCCAACGTCGAGCGGGATCAACTCCAGCAGCAACTGCTCCAGGACTTCAATCAGAAGGTGATTCCGGAAGTCGAGAAGATCCGGGTGGCGCGCGGCCTCTGGATGATCTTCTCGGTGGCCGACGCGGGTGTGGTCGCGGCGCATGCGGGCCTGGACCTGTCGGCTGAGCTCGTCAAAGCGCTCGACGCCATCAAGTAGGCGGCGCCCGCTCTCGGCGCGCACTCCCCGGGGACGGTCTCGGGCGCTCACAAAGGCCGACGCCGGGTACCGTCCCCCTGTTACTCTTAGGGACCGATGAACATCGTTCCGGTGCTCGAGCGCCTGGCCAACCGCTACCCCTCGGTGCTCGTCGATGCCGTGACGTCGCTCGATCCCGGTCGTCAGATCGTCGCCGTCAAGAACGTCACCGTCGGCGAGGCGTTCTTCCAGGGCCACTTTCCCGGCACGCCCCTCATGCCCGGCGTGCTGATGATCGAGTCGCTCACGCAGGTGGCCGCGCTGCTGCTCGACGGCGTCGAGACGCCGTGGGAGCGCGCGTGGCTGCGCGGCGTGGACAACGCGAAGTTCCGCCGTCAGGTCGTGCCCGGCGACCGTCTCGAGCTGTCGGTGACGATGGGGAAGCGGCGCGGGCGGGTGGCGCGGGCGACGGCGGTCGCCGTGGTCGAGGGGAAGACCGTTGCCGAAGCCGAGCTCGTGCTCGCGTTCGAGCCCGTCGCGCGCGTCGCCGGGAAGGCCGGGGTCCACCCCTCCGCGGTCGTCTCGCCGGGCGCCCGGATCGGCGAGGGGAGCGGGGTTGGGCCCCACGCGACGCTGGGTCCCGAAGTCGTGGTGGGCCGGTGCTGCCGGATCGGCGCGTCGGCCGTCATCGGCGGCTGCACCGAAATCGGCGACCACACGGAGATCTATCCGTTCGCGTCGATTGGCCTGGCGCCGCAGGATCTCAAGTTCCGCGGCGAGCCGACGCGGCTGGTCATCGGCACGCACAACGTGTTCCGGGAGTTCGTCACGATCCACCGCGGGACGGCCGGCGGTGGCGGCGTGACCTCGATCGGCGATCACAACCTGTTCATGGCCTACGCGCACGTCGCGCACGACTGTCACGTGGGCAGCCACACGATTTTCGGCAATGCGGCCACCCTCGGCGGCCACGTGACCGTCGAGGACTACGCCACGATCAGCGCGTACTCGGGCGTGCACCAGTTCTGCCGCGTGGGCCAGCACGCGTTTGTGGGAGGCTACACCGTCGTGACGCGCGATGCCCTGCCGTTCGCCAAGACGGTGGGCAACCGCGCGCGGATTTACGGCGTCAATGCGATCGGCCTGGCCCGCCGCGGGTTCAGCGCCGAGCTGATCGACCAGTTGCGTCGGGCCTACCGGCACCTGGTCCAGCACAACACCAGCCGCGCGCTCGAGCTCATCGACCGGGATCAGTCCCTCTCGGCGCCCGAAGTGCGCTACCTCGTGGAGTTCATCAGGTCGGCCCGGCGCGGAGTGATCCTGCGGCGGCCGGCCCGGCGGATGGAGGACCTGGTCGAGGCCGAGTAGTCGGTCCCGACTCGGTCATCGTCGTGCCCATCGGTCTGATTGCCGGCAACGGCTCCTTCCCCTTCCTGGTGCTCCGCGCGGCGCGTCAGCTCGGCCACGAGGTCACGGTCGTCGCGATCGACGGGGAGGCCTCGCCCGACCTCGAGGCCGCGGCCGCCGGGCTCGGCGGCACGACCTGCGCGCGGATCACGCTCGGCGAGCTGGGCCAGTGCATCCGGCTGCTGACCGACGCTGGCGTGACGCGGGCCGTCATGGCGGGCCAAGTCAGGCACGTCAAGCTCTTCGGCGGCGTCATGCCCGACCTGACGCTGCTGTCGGTGCTCACGCGCCTCAAGGCCAAGAACACGGACGCGCTCATCGCGGCCATCGCGGACGTGCTCGGCGAGCACGGCATCACGCTGATGGACTCGACGGCGCTGCTGGCGGACCTGGTCGCACAGCCGGGCGTGCTCACGCGCGCGGCGCCGCCGGAGGCCATGCGCGCCGATTTCGAGTTCGGCTACGGGGCGGCCGACGCGCTGGCCGGGCGCGACGTGGGCCAGACGGTCGTCGTCAAGGACCGCGCGGTCGTCGCGGTCGAGGCCATGGAAGGCACCGACGCGGTAATCGCCCGGGCGGGCACCTTGGCGGGGCCGGGCACGCGCGTCGTCAAGGTGGCCAAGCCGGGGCAGGACATGCGCTTCGACGTGCCGGTCGTCGGCCTGGCCACGATCGAGGCGATGCGGGCGGCCGGCGCCGACGGGCTCTCGATCGACGCCGGGCGCACCCTGGTCCTCGAGGGCGACGCGGTGTTCCGCGCGGCCGACGAGGCCGGCATCGTCGTCGTGGGAAGGCCGAGACCGTGACCGCGCCGCCGCTCCGTGTGGCCGTCGTCGGCGTCGGTCACCTCGGGCGTCACCACGCGCGCCTGCTGTCGTCGATCGACGGCGCCACGCTCGTGGCCGTCGTCGATCTCGTGCCGGAGCGCGCTGCGGCTGCCGCCGAGGCCTCCGGAGCGGAAGCGCTCGAGGACGCGCGGGCGCTCGTCGGCCGCGTCGATGCGGTGAGCATCGCCGTGCCGACGGTCGATCACCTGGCGGTCGCCCGCCCCTTCCTCGAGCAGGGCGTCAGCGTGCTGGTGGAGAAACCGATGGCGACGTCGCTGGCCGAGGCCGACGAGTTGGTGCGGCTCGCCGAGGACTCGGGCGCCGTCCTCGGCGTGGGCCATACCGAGCGCTTCAACCCGGCCGTGCAGGCGGCGCTGCCGCTTCTCGAGCGGCCCCGGTTCATCGAAGTCCACCGCCTCAGCGGGTTTCCCGAGCGGAGCCTCGACATCGACGTGATTTTCGACGTGATGATCCACGACCTCGACATCCTCCTCGCCGTGGACCCGACTGACGTGCGGAGCGTTGAAGCCGTGGGCGTGCCGGTGCTGACGTCGAAGATCGACATCGCGAACGTTCGGCTGAAGTTCGCGTCGGGCTGCGTCGCCAATGTCACGGCGAGCCGGATCAGCCGCGACAAGATCCGCAAGATCCGGTTCTTCCAGCCGGACATGTACGTGTCGATCGACTACGGCGACCAGGAGCTCGAGGTCTGGCGCCTGCGTTCCCGGGCCGGCGCGCGCCCCGAGATCGAGGGCGGCAGGATCCCCGTGGAGCGCGACGAGCCGCTTCGCCGAGAGCTTGTCGATTTCGTCGAGGCCGTCCGGAACCGGCGGGCGCCGACCGTGCCCGGCATCGCGGGCCGCCGGGCGCTCGAACTGGCGACGCGCGTCGCGGAGGCAATTCGGGAAGCGTAGAGCTAGGATGGCGGTCCGAAGGTCCTGCGAACCGAGAACCGAGAACCGCGAACCGCGAACCGAGAACCGATGAATGTTTAGTGACATCAACGCCTTCATTGCCGAGCTCGATCGCCGGCGCGACCTGGCCCGCATCGACGAGCCGGTGAGCCCGGATCTCGAGATCGCGGCGGTCATCGACCGCGTGTCGAAGTCCCCGGGGGGCGGGCCGGCGCTGCTGTTCGAGAAGCCGACGGGGCACCGCATGCCCGTTGCGGCCAACCTGTTCGGCTCGATGTCGCGGATGTGTCTCGCGCTCGGCGTGGACCAGCTCGACGATCTCGCGCGCGAGATCGAGGACCTCACGACGCCACCACAGCCGAAAGGGTTCATGGACGCCCTCAAGCTGATGCCGCTGGCGTCGCGGCTGACCGACCTGATGCCGAAGGTCGTCAAGGACGCGCCGTGCCAGGAAGTCGTCAGGATGGACGGCGGCCTCGACGAGCTGCCGATTCTGCGGACCTGGCCCGAGGACGGCGGGCCGTTCATCACGCTGCCGCTCGTCATCACGCGCGATCTCGAAACCGGTATGCGCAACATCGGCACCTACCGCATGCAGGTGTTCGATCGGCGCACGACCGGCATGCACTGGCAGCGCCACAAGGGCGGCGCCCAGCACCATCGCGTCGCCGAGCGGCTCGGGAAGCGGCTGGAGGTCGCCGTCGCGCTCGGCGCCGACCCGGTGCTGCAGTACTCCGCCACCGCGCCCATGCCCGAGGGACTCGACGAGCTCATGCTTGCAGGCGTCCTGAGCAAACGGCGCGTCGAGCTCGTCAGGTGCCGCACGATCGACCTCGAGGTGCCGGCCAACGCCCAGATCGTCCTGGAGGGCTACGTCGATCCGGGCGAGCGCCGGAAGGAGGGGCCGTTCGGCGATCACACCGGCCTCTACTCGCTGGCCGACGACTTCCCGGTCTTCCACCTGCGGTGCCTCACCATGAGGCGGTCGCCCGTGTACGTGACGACGGTTGTCGGCATTCCGCCGATGGAGGACTACTACCTCGGCCTGGCGAGCGAGCGGATCTTCCTGCCGCTCATCCGCAAGACGCTGCCGGAGATCGTCGACATGCACTTCCCGGCCGCGGGCATCTTCCACAATCTCGTGCTGGTCTCGATCGACAAGCGGTACCCGGGGCACGCCCGCAAGATCATGAACGCCTTCTGGGGCCTCGGCCAGCTCATGTTCTCCAAGTGCATCGTCGTCGTCGACAAGGACGTGGACGTGCAGAACGAGCGCGAGGTCGCGTGGATTGCCGGCACGCACGTGGACCCGTCGCGCGACATTCTCGTCACGACCGGGCCGGTGGACGATCTGGACGACGCGGCGATCATGCCGGCCTTCGGCGGCAAGATGGGCATCGACGCCACGCGCAAGTGGCCGTCCGAGGGCGTGACGCGCGAGTTCCCGAAGCGCCTGGCGACAACCGAGACCGCGGCCGGGCGCGCCGAAGCCATCTGGGAGAAGATCCGTGACCGGGCTCGCTGACCTCGAGCCGAAGGCCGCGTCGCTTACGCCGCTGGACCGGGCCGAGGCGGAGCGGGTGCAGGCCAGCCCCGACCTCGTGAGCGTCGGCACGCTCGGTGAAACCGCGCGCCGGGCGCGCCATGGCGAGCGCGTGACCTGGGTCCGCGTCTGTCCGATCGACGGCGGCCTCCCGCCCACCCGCGGTGAAGCCAGGGAAGTGCGCATCGTCGCCGTCCCGTCGTCGGCCGAGGACGCCGCCCGCCTCGTAGGCGAGGCGGTCCGCCTGGCCGCTGGCGTCGCGGTGACCGGCTTCTCGCTCGCCGATCTGCTCGCGCTCGCCGGCGGCGACCATCTTGCGCTCTTCGAGCTCGCCGGGGCCCTCAAGGGGCGCGGCCTGGAAGCCATCGCCTGCGTTCCCATCGATCGGTTGGGGGAAACCGACAACGCGGTGGAGGCGGTCAGGGCGGTCACGCAGGCCGGCGTGCGCGCGCCGCGCGCCACCGTTGCCCGCGCGCCGTTCGACGCGCGGCTGGATCTCATCGAGCGCGCGGCTGCGATCCAGCGCGAGACCGCGGCCTTCGAGGCGTTCGCACCTCTGCCCGAAGTCGACCCGCCGGACGAACCGTCGACCGGTTACGACGACGTCCGGACGATTGCGCTGGCGCGCCTGTGCACGTCCATCCCGTCCATCCAGGTGAGCTGGCCGCTGCACGGCCCGAAGCTCGCGCAGGTCGCGCTGACCTACGGGGCGAATGACGTTGACGGCCTGGCGGCGCACGAGGGCGCCGAGCTCGGTCGCCGCCGCTCGACGCGCGAGGACATCGAGCGGCAGATCCGCGCGGCCGCGGCCGCGCCGGCCGAGCGCGACGGCCGCTTCGAGCTCGTGTCGTGAGTCGGCCCGTCCGCCTCGGGGCGGTCAGCTACCTGAACGTCCAGCCGCTCGTCTACGGGCTCGACCGGCGTCCCGATCTCGTGACGCTCCGCTTCGACGTGCCGTCGGCCTGCGCACGGTTGCTCGACGCGGGGGACATCGACCTCGGCATGGTGCCGTCGATCGCCCACCTCGACCGGCCGGGCGACCGGATCGTGCCGGGCGTGTGCATCGGGTCGGCGGGCCCGGTGGCATCGGTGGCGCTCTTTTCGCGGGTGCCGACGGCCGAGATCAGACGAGTCGCGCTCGACACCTCGTCGCGCACGTCGGCCGTGCTGACGCGCATCCTCTGCTCGCGCCGGTTCGGGATCGCGCCCGCGTTCGTGCCGCACGCGCCCGACCTTGACGCGATGCTCGCTGCCGCGGATGCCGCGCTCCTCATCGGCGATCCCGCGTTGTTCGTGGACCCGGCGGCGCGCGCCGTGCGCAAGATTGACCTGGGCGAGGAGTGGACGGCCCTCACCGGCCTCCCGTTCGTCTGGGCGTTCTGGGCCGGCCGGCCCGACGCGGCCGACCCGGCCGTCGTGCGCCTGCTCCAGCAGGCCGCCGAAGAAGGGATGGCGCAGTCGGACGCCGTCGCGGATGCCTACTGTGCGCGCACGCCGGAGCGGCAGGCGCTCGCGCGGCACTACCTGCGCGAGCACCTCGCCTTCCGCCTCGACGACCTCGCGATCTCCGGCCTCCGGACGTACTATCGTGAAGCGGCGTCGCTGGGCCTGTCGCCGCAGGCAGCCGAGCCGGCCTTCTTCGCCGTCGGCGTCGAATGGGAGGCGGTATGACGCATCAGGATCTGCAGGACCTCGTCGAGTACAACTACTGGGCGCGCGACCGCGTGCTGTCGGCGGTGACCCTGCTGCCGTCCGATCAGTTCACGCGCGATCTCGGCAGCAGTTTCACGTCGGTCCGCGACACGCTGGTCCACATCTACTCGGCCGAGTGGGTCTGGTACTCGCGCTGGACCGGCGTGTCCCCGGCGGAGCCCATCCGGGCCGACAGGTTCCCGGATCTGGCGTCGGTGCGGAAGGCCTGGGTCGAGCTGGAAGGGCAGATCCGGGCGTTCGTCGAGCGCCTGGCGGACGATCAGGCGAAGCGCGCGATCGACTACCGGCTGATGAACGGCAATCCCGGCCGGTCCACCTTTCAGCAGATGGTTCAGCACGTCGTCAATCACGGCGCCTACCACCGGGGCCAGGTGACGACGATGCTCCGGCAACTCGGCGCCGCGCCGCCGCAAAGCACCGATCTCATCACGTTCTTTCGCGAGCGCGGGAGCGCGGGCATCCTGAGCGGGGTTCCGTCATGAGTGATTCGGCCGTCGATCCGCTCGCGCGCGGCGTCGAGGCGCACGCCGGCGTCGCCGTGCTGCGCGGCGGCGGCGGCGGCCGCGCCTGGAACGGCATCACCTACAAGACCGGGCTGTCGGCCAGGAACGTCCGAGCGTCGCAGCTTTCGATGAACGTCGCCACCATCCCGCCGGGCGGGGTGGCCGCCGCCCACATCCACGTGGACTTCGAGGTGATGCTCTACATCCTGGCCGGCCGCGTCCGCCACGAATTCGGGCCGGCGCTCGAGCACACCGTGGACAACGAGGCCGGCGACTTCATCTTCATCGAGCCGGGCGTGCCCCACGAAGTGTTCAACCTGAGCGACTCGGAGCCGGTCGTCGCCGTGGTCGCCCGGTCCGATGCCAGCGAATGGGAGCACATCATCCCGTTCGAACGGCCCCGGCAGCGGACGGAGTAGCCGGAGGCGGTCCCGCGCCATGTCCGCGCCGCACGCCGCGCCCAGGCGCGCGGCCATCGTCTTCATTTTCGTTGTGGTCGTCACCGACGTGCTGGCGCTGGGGATCGTCATCCCGGTGCTGCCGGCGCTCGTCGAGGAGTTCAAGGGCGGGGACACGGCTTCGGCCGCCGAGATCTACGGCGTCTTCGTTACCGTCTGGGCGCTCGTGCAGTTGTTCGCCGCGCCCGTGCTTGGCGCCCTCTCGGATCGGTTCGGCCGCCGGCCGATCGTGCTCGTCTCCTGCTTCGGCCTCGGCCTCGACTACGTGCTGATGGCGGTCGCGCCGACGCTGGCCTGGCTCTTCGTCGGCCGGGTGATCTCCGGGATCACGGCGTCGAGTTTCGTCACCGCGGCCGCTTACATCGCCGACGTCACGCCGCCCGAGCGTCGCGCCGCCGGCTTCGGGATGATCGGCGCGGCGTTCGGCCTGGGCTTCGTGCTCGGCCCGGCGCTCGGCGGCCTGCTCGGCGCCGTCGGCCTGCGTTTGCCGTTCTGGGTGGCCGCCGGTCTCGCGCTCGCCAATGCGACCTACGGCCTGTTCGTGCTGCCGGAGTCGCTGCCGCCGGAGCGGCGCGGCGCGTTTCGCTGGCGCCGCGCCAACCCGCTCGGCGCGCTGGAGCTCGTACGCTCGCGAACCGGGCTCATCCGGCTCGCGGTCATCTTCTTCGCGTACCACCTCGCGCATCAGGTGCTGCAGAGCGTGTTCGTGCTGTACGGCACCTATCGCTACGGCTGGGGCCAGCAGGCGGTCGGCCTGACGCTCGCGGCCGTGGGCGTTCTCAGCATCGTCGTCCAGGGCGGGCTGGTCCGGCCGATCGTCGCGCGGTTCGGCGAGCGGCGGACGCTGCACGCGGGTCTGCTCGCGGGCGCGGCCGGCTTCGCCGGCTTCGGGCTCGCGCCGACGTCGGCGGTGTTCTGGGCGGCGCTGCCGGTGTTCGCCGTCATGGGGCTGTTCGGGCCTTCGGTCCAGGCCCTGATGAGCCGTGAACTGCCGCCGTCCGACCAGGGCAAGCTGCAGGGAGCCAACGCGAGCCTCATGAGCCTGGCGGGAATCGTCGGGCCGATTGTCTTCACGCAGGTGTTCGCGACGTTCCTCGCCCTGGAGGGCCCGTGGCATCAGCCGGGCGCCCCGTTTCTGCTCGCCGCGCTCGTGATGGTCGCCGCGAGGGTGATCGCCCGCGGCGTGCCGGGAAGCCCCGCCGTGGTTCCGCCGCCGGCGTCGGGCGCCCTGCCTACGCGATAAGCTTATGCCGATGCGCGTCGAGCAGATCGCCGCCCGTGTCGGGGCCGGCGGCCGGATCGATCACGAGTCGGCCCGCCGGCTGTACGGCGACGCGCCGACCGGCCAGCTCGGCAGGCTCGCCGACGCGATCCGGGCCCGCAAGCACCCCGACGGCATCGTCACCTACATCATCGACCGCAATGTCAACTACACCAACGTGTGCGTCGCCCGCTGCCGGTTCTGCGCCTTCTACCGGCCGGTCGGGTCGGCGGAGGGGTACACGCTCGGGTTCGACGAGATCTTCGCCAAGATTGAGGAGACGATCAGGCTCGGCGGCGCCCAACTGCTGTTGCAGGGCGGCCACAACCCCGACATCCCGCTCGAGTGGTACGAGGATCTGTTCCGTCAGGTCAAGGGCAGGTATCCGGGCTTCCGGATGCACGCGCTGTCGCCGCCGGAGGTCATTCACCTCTCGCGGCTCGCCCGGTTGCCCGTGCGCGCGGTGATTGACCGGCTCGTCGCCGCCGGGCTCGACAGCATCCCCGGCGGCGGCGCCGAGATCCTGGTCGATCGCGTCCGGAAGATCCTGAACTGCTACAGCAAGGCGACAGCAGACGAGTGGCTCGACGTCATGCGTCAGGCCCACCGCGCCGGGCTGCGCACGACGGCGACGATGATGTACGGGACGGTCGAGACGATCGACGAACGGCTGGAGCACCTGTTCCGGCTCCGGGACCTGCAGGACGAGACCGGCGGCTTCACCGCGTTCATCGCCTGGAGCTACCAGCCCGAGCACACCGAGCTTGGCGGCACGGAGGCGACCGGCATCGACTACCTCCGCACGCTGGCGATCGCGCGCATCGTGCTCGACAACTTCGACAACCTGCAGGCGTCCTGGGTCACGCAGGGCGGCAAGGTCGGGCAGATGAGCCTGGCCTACGGCGCCAACGACATGGGCAGCGTGATGATCGAGGAGAACGTGGTCCGCGCGGCGGGCGCCGAGTACTGCATGGACGAGTTCGAGGTCGTCCGCAACATCGAGCGGGCCGGCTACGTTGCCAGGCGCCGCAACATGCACTACGAGGTGCTCGGCGGTCCCGTCTTCAAGGAGCGCAAGGTGCCCCGGATGCTCGAGCTGTCCGTCGCGCGGCAGGGAGGCACGGCCGGTGAGGCGGCCGACCTGCACGGCTACACGGCCCGAAGTACCCCGGGCCGCCGCCTCCGCGATCAGCGCTAGGGAACCCGCCGAGCACCGGAAGCCGAGAACCGAAAACCGAGAACCGAAAACCGAGAACCGAGAACCGAGAACCGAGAACCGAGAACCGAGTCCCGAGTCCCATGTCTCGCGTGCTTCGCGCCCGCTGGGTGTTGCCCATCGACCGGCCCCCGCTCGAAAACGGGTGGGTCGAGGCTGCTGACGGCCGGATCACCGGGGTCGGGCGGGGCCGCCCGCCGGCCGAGCCGACCGACCTCGGCGACGTCGCGCTCCTGCCCGGCCTGGTCAACGCGCACACGCACGTTGAGCTGAGCTGGATGGCCGGTCTCGTGCCGCCCGCCGCGGCCATGCCCGACTGGATTCAAGAACTGCTGCACCAGCGGTGGGCCGGCCCAGCCGGCGGGCCCGAGGTCGGGACCCGCGCGGCCCGCGCGGCGATTGAGGTCATGCGCGCAACGGGGACGGTCCTCGTGGGCGACATCTCCAACCAGCTCACGACACCGGCGCTGCTGCGGGAGGCCGGCCTCGGCGGGGTCGTCTTTCATGAGCTGCTGGGCCTGGTCGTGCCCGATCCGGCGAAGCTGGTGCGTGAGGCCTGGCGGCGCGTGCGGGAGGCCGAGGCGAGCCTGGCGACGGCGCGGCGCCCGGACGAGGAGACGCTGCCTCTCGACCTGACGGTCGTCGCCCATGCGCCGTATTCGGTGGCGCCGGCGCTTTTTGCCGAGATTGCCCGCCGGGCGAACGGGGCCCTGTTGTCGGTCCACCTCGCCGAATCGCCGGAAGAGATCGAGTTCCTGCGCACCGGGGAGGGATCCTTCCGGCGGCTGATCGAGACCCTGGGTCTCTGGACCTCGGCCTGGCGCCCGCCGGCCTGCGATCCGGTGCGCTATCTCGGCGACCTCGGCTATCTCCAGCCGGGCCTGCTCGTTGTGCACGGCGTGTATCTGACCGACGACAATCTCGAGCGGCTGCGGCGCGCGGGCGCCGTGGTTGTGACCTGCCCGCGCAGCAACGAATGGGTGGGCGCGGGACCGCCGCGCCTGTCGCGCTTCTACGCGTCGGGTGTGCGGGTGGCCGTCGGGACCGACAGCCTCGCGTCGTGCCCGTCGCTGAATCTGTTCGACGAGCTGGCGGAGATGCGCCGCATCGCCCCCGACGTCGCGGCAGCCTCGATGCTCGAGAGCGCCACGCGCATTGGCGCCGACGCGCTGGGCCTTGCGGCCGACTTCGGCACGATCGCCCCGGGCAAGCGCGACCTCTTCACGGCGGTCTCCGTCCCGTCCGGCGTCGCCGATGTGGAAGAATACCTCGTGAGCGGCGTGCCGGCCGACCGGATCCGCCCCTCCGCCTGATGACCTCCGCGACCATGTTGGCGCGCCTCGCGACGTACCTCGCATTCGTGCGATTCAGCCATTCGGTGTTCGCCCTGCCGTTTGCGCTGGTCGGGGCGCTCCTGGCCGCCCGAGTCGCGCCGCTGACGTGGACGCGCGTCGGCTGGATCGTCGCCTGCATGGTGACGGCGCGCAGCGCCGCGATGGGGTTCAACCGGCTCGTTGACGCTCGCTTCGACGCCCGCAACCCGAGGACGGCGAACCGGGAGCTGCCGACCGGGCGCATGTCGCGCACCGAGGCCGCCCTGTTCGTGGTCGTCTCCTCAGGGCTGTTCGTCCTTTCGGCGGGACAGCTCGACGCGCTCTGCCTGGCGCTGTCTCCGGTGGCCCTGGCCATCGTGTTCTGGTATTCGCTCGCGAAGCGCGTCACGTCCTACACCCAGCTGTTCCTCGGGCTTGCGATGGCCGTGGCGCCGGTCGGCGGCTGGATTGCGGCGGGCGGGCGCGCGGGCTGGGAGCCGTGGCTGCTCGGCCTCGCGATCGGCGCCTGGGTCGGCGGCTTCGACGTGCTCTACGCCTGCCAGGACGTGGACGTCGATCGGCGCGACAGGCTGCATTCGATTCCCGTCAGGTTCGGCATCGGCCGCGCCATCGTGATCTCCAGGGCCCTGCACGTGGTCACCGTCCTGTTCCTCGCCGCGCTCGGCTGGGTCGTGCCCCTCGAGCCCGTCTACTTCGCCGGCGTCGCCGGCGTGGCGGCGCTGCTCGTCTACGAGCAATCGCTCGTGTCGGCCGACGATCTGTCCCAGGTGAAGCGCGCGTTCGACCTGAACGGGTGGGTCGGCGTGTTCTACCTCGCGACGACGGCCGCCGCGGTGTATCTGGCGTGACCCCATGACCGAAGCGACCCGACGCGCGCGCCGGATCGCCGTGGGGGTCACCGGTGCCAGCGGCGCCATCTACGCGGTCCGCACGATCGCCGCGCTGCTCGAAGAGGGCTGCCATCTGCAGATCGTCTTCAGCGACTACGGCCGGCGGCTCCTGATGGACGAGCTTGGGCCGTCGGCCAGGCCCGAGGCCCTCGTCGATCTGCTCGTCGAGCGCTACGGCGGCGGCGTGCGGAGGGGGACCTTCGAGTTGCACAGCAACAAAGATCTCGGCGCCAGCCTCGCCAGCGGCAGCCACGCCTGCGACAGCATGGTCATCGTCCCGTGCTCGATGAAGACGATGGCCGGCGTGGCGCACGCGTTGTCGAGGAGCCTGATCGAGCGCGCGGCCGACGTGATGCTGAAAGAGAAGCGGCGGCTTGTCATCGTGCCGCGCGAGACACCGATGAGCCTGCCGGAGCTGCGCAACATGGTGCTCTGCGCCGAGGCCGGCGTGCTCGTGCTGCCGGCGATGCCGGCGTTCTACCAGCAGCCGACAACGATCGAGGATCTGGCGGCGTTCATCGCGGGCAAGATCCTGAACGCGCTCGGCTTCGACCAGAAGCTGTTCCGGCCCTGGACGGGCGCGTGAGCGTCTCGACGTCGAGGGAGCCGGCCCGGATTGCCGGCATGTTCGACGCGATCGCACGGCGCTACGACACGCTCAATCACCTGCTGAGCCTCGGCCTCGACCGCCGATGGCGCGCCCGGGCGATCCGGGAGCTGGCGCTTACCGGGCGCGAGCGCGTCCTCGACGTGTGCACCGGCACGGGTGACCTGGCGGTCGAGGCGCTCACCTCGGCCACCGGCACGGCGCGCGAAGTCGTCGGCATCGACTTCGCGGGCGAGATGCTGCGGCACGCGTCGGCGAAGGCCGGCCGCATGGGCCTGGCCGCCCGGCTGCGCTTCGTCCGCGGCGATGCCACGCGGCTGCCGTGTCCCGACGCGGTGTGCGAGGCGGTCACCGTCGGCTTCGGCATCCGGAACGTGCTGGAGCCCGAAGCGGCGTGCCGCGAGTTCTTTCGCGTGCTGCGGCCCGGCGGCCGGCTGGCGGTCCTGGAGTTCGGGATGCCGAGGCTTCCCGGCATCCGAGCGGCGTACCGCTGGTACTTCCGCTCCCTGCTTCCGCGGGTGGGCGGCCTCGTGTCGCGCCACGGCGAGGCGTATGCCTACCTGCCGGCGTCGGTCGAGCAGTTCGTTACGCCCGAGGAGTTCGCCGCGATGCTGCGGCGCGCCGGCTTCGCCGCGGTCCAGTCCGTCCGTTTGACTGCGGGGATCGTCTATCTACATGTGGCCACCCGGTCCTAGAGTCCGTCCGCCGTCGTGGCGCGGTCGGCGCGCCGCCGGTATACTGCCCAGAAGCCCTTCATGTTCCTGGATTTCGAGGATTATCGCCCGGACGTTCCCCGCGTGCCGTCCGCGATGTCGCGGCGCGAGGGCGTGCTCCTGGCGGTCATCCTCCACCTGCTGCTCTTCATCGCCTTGATCATGTTTCCGTCGGCGTTCGTCCGGGATGAGGCGGAGCAGGTGGTGCAGGCCGTGCCCGTCGATCCGTCCAGGCGCGTCCCGGCCTTCGTCCACATGGAGCCGCCGCGGGACGTGATCGCGCCGCCGCGCCCGCTGGCGCCGCTTTTCGATCTCGACCGGCGCGCCGCGTCGCCGGTCATTCCGCCGAGGCCGGAAACGCCCGATCCGTTCTCGCAGGGCAACACGCCGGAGAAGGTCCTCGGCACGCCGGCGGAGCGGCGCGTCGGGCCCGACGGCCCGGGCGACGCGACGCTGCTCCAGCGAGTGGCGCCCGCGCCCTCGAGCGTAACGACGGACGCCGGATCGGCTGCCGCGATTCCGACGCCGACCGGCGGCGGCAGGCTTGGCGATTCGCTCCGCAATCTGCAGCAGTACCTGCAGAACCAGAACTTCGACAACGTCCGGGGTGGGCAGACCGACCAGGACCCGCTGATTCAATTCGACTCCAAGGGCGTGGAGTTCGGGCCGTGGATCCGGCGTTTTCTCGCGCAGGTCAAACGCAACTGGTACATCCCCGAGGCCGCCCGCCTGCTCCGCGGGCGCGTGTCGATCAAGTTCCTCGTCCACCGCGACGGGCGGGTCGTGAACCTCGAGATCATCCGGGAATCGACGGTCGATCAATTCAACGCCGCGGCGTTCAACGCGCTCAAGCTGTCGAATCCGACGCTGCCGTTGCCGACGGAGTATCCCGACGAGACGATTGAAATCATCGTGACGTTTCTCTACAACGAACGCCAGCCCTGATCGCGATGCACCTCGTGGCGGTTCTGGGGCCCACCGCGACCGGCAAGAGCGCACTGGGCCTCGCGCTGGCCCAAGCGTTCGGCGGCGAGATCGTGGCGTGCGACTCGACGGCGGTCTACCGGGGCGTCGACATCGGCACCGACAAGGTGGCGCCGGACGAGCTTCGGGGCATTCCGCATCATCTGATCGACGTCGTCGAGCCCACCGACACGTACTCCGCGGCGCGCTACGCCGCCGATGCGGCCGCGGTCATCCGGGCGATCGCGGTGCGCGGGCGCCTGCCGGTGCTCGTCGGCGGCACGGGCTTCTACTACCGCGCGCTGGTCCGCGGTCTGTTTCCGGGGCCGGCGCGCGACGACCGCCTGCGGGCGCGGATCGAGCGCGTGGCGGACCGGCGCGGTGTGGCGTGCCTGCACCGCTGGCTTGCGAAGGTGGACGCACCGTCGGCGCGTCGCATCCAGCCGCGGGACCGCAAGCGGCTGGTGCGCGGGCTCGAGGTCTACCTCCTGACCGGCCGTCCGCTCACCGACCACTTCGACGAGACGCGCTCGCACATCGCCGATTTCACGGTTCGGCCGATCGGACTGAACCTGCCGCGTGACGTGCTGCGCGAGCGGGTGGCGCGTCGCGTCGATGCGCAGTTCGGGCGGGGCGTCGTCGACGAGGTGCGCCGGCTGATCGCCGCCGGCGTCCCGGCTCGCGCGCATGCCTTCAGCGGCCTGGTGTATCGGCAGGTCGTGGAGATGCTCGACGGCGTCCGGGACGAGGCAGCAACCCGCGACCTCATCGTCCGTGAGAACATGCGTTACGCTCGACGCCAGCTGATGTGGTTCCGCAAGGAGCCGGGCATCAGATGGGTCACTGGACCGGGGGAGTCCGCCGGGGCGCAGCGGGAAGCCCGCCGGCTCGTTCAGGACATGGGGAGCGCATGATCGCGTCGCAGGCGAGGCCGTCGAGGGTCGTGCTGATCGTGATGGACTCGGTCGGTGTCGGCGCCCTGCCGGACGCTGCCGCCTACCGCGACGAGGGGAGCGACACGCTGGGCAATGTGGCCCGGGCCGTCGGCCTCCGAATCCCAACGCTCAGATCGCTGGGGCTTGCCCGGGTGGCGGGGCTGCCGGGCGACGCGCCCGCGCCGCTCGGTGCGGCGGGCCGGATGGCCGAGGCGTCGGCCGGCAAGGACTCGGTGACCGGCCACTGGGAGCTGATGGGCGTCCACCTCGATCGGCCCTTCCCGACGTTTCCCGACGGGTTTCCCGCGGACCTGATGCGCGAGTTCGAGCGGCGCATCGACCGGCGGACGCTGGGCAACCGCGCCGCGTCCGGCACCGAGATCCTCGAAGAGCTCGGCGAGGAGCAGCTCCGAACCGGGTCCCCCATCGTGTACACCTCGGCCGACAGCGTGTTTCAGATTGCGGCGCACGAGGAGTCCATTCCCGTGGACGAGCTCTACCGCATCTGCGGCGTCGCGTTCGAGCTGGCGGCGCGCGGGCTCGGCGTCGGGCGCGTGATCGCCCGGCCGTTCGTCGGCCGGCCCGGGGCCTGGGTTCGCACCGCCAACCGCCGGGACTTCGCGCTCGAGCCGATCGGAACGACCCTCCTCGATCGGATGCAGGCCGCGGGGCGGGCCGCGGTGGGCATCGGCAAGGTCGAGGATCTGTTCGCGGGCCGGGGCCTGACGAAGGCCGCGCACACGTCGTCGGATGCGCACGGCCTGGACCTCATCGAAACGGAACTCGATGACACGACCGCGGGGCTGATCTTCGCCAACCTCGTCGACTTCGACACGGTCTACGGCCACCGCAACGACGCGGCGGGCTACGCCGCCAACCTCGAACGGCTCGACGCGAGGCTCCCCGGCCTGATGGCGAAGCTTGGACCCGCCGACCTGCTGATCCTGACCGCCGATCACGGCAACGACCCGACGACGCCCTCCACCGACCACTCGCGGGAGTACGTGCCGGTGCTCCTGGCCGGGCGCGCCGTTCGAGCCGGCATCGACCTCGGCACCCGCCCGACGTTTTCCGATCTCGGCCAGACGCTGGCGGAGCTCTTCGACGTGCCTCCGCTCGCCCACGGCCGGAGCTTTCTCGGCGACATCCTGCGGTAAACTGCTCGTTTCGTGAGCCGACATGACGATCCGAGAGCAGCTCGAAGCGCGTGAGGATGAGTTTCTCGCGCCGGCCGCCGCGCGGAGTGCGAGGAGCAGGGGGCGCCTGCGCGCCGAGCCCGCGGACCCGATCCGCCCCGTCTTCCAGCGCGACCGCGACCGGATCATCCACTCCAAGGCGTTCCGTCGGCTCAAGCACAAGACGCAGGTGTTCCTGGCGCCGACCGGCGATCACTACCGCACGCGGCTCACACACACCCTGGAGGTCTCCCAGATCGCTCGCAGCATCGCCAAAGTGCTGCGACTCAACGAGGAACTCACCGAGGCGATTGCGCTGGGGCACGACCTCGGCCATCCGCCGTTCGGGCACTCCGGCGAGCGCGTCATCGACAAGCTCGTGCCGGGCGGCTTCAGCCACTACGAGCAAAGCCTGCGCATCGTCGACGTGCTCGAGAACGGCCGGCAGGGACTGAATCTCACCTGGGAAGTGCGCGACGGCATCGCGCGGCACTCGAAGGGCAAGCACGGCCTGCCGGTCGGCGCGCCGGCCGAGCACCGCGCGAGCACGATCGAGGGGCAGGTGGCGCGCGTCGCAGACATCATCGCCTACGTCAACCACGACATCGACGACGCGGTGCGCGCAGGCATCCTGCAGGAGGAGAACCTGCCGGCGGAGACCGCGCGCGTGCTCGGCCGGAGCTCGTCACAGCGCATCAACACCATGGTCACCGACGTCGTCGAGCGCACGCTGGAAGGCGGTTTGTCTGAAGTCCGGATGAGCCCTCCGATTCTCGACGCGACGCTCGCGCTCCGCGATTTCCTGTTCGAGGCCGTCTACGAGAACCCGGATGCGACCGCCGAGTTCCGGAAGGCCGCCGGCATCCTGGGCGGCCTCTGGGAGAAGCTCCGCGAGCGACCGGAACTGCTCGACCAGACGACGCTCGAAACCGAAGGCCTCGACGACGCCGCGCGGGACTTCCTGGCCGGCATGACCGACCGATACGCGGTGGCCCTGTTCGAGGAGTGGTTCATTCCCCGATCGTGGTCGGGCTAAGCCCTAAGCCGTAAGCCCTAAGCCATGTAGTAGTATTAGTGGTTCCGGCCGAGGCCGGCGAGGCTGACCGTGGGCCCCATGTTGCTGGATTTGAGCGGTTTACGGCGTGACGTCGAGCACGTCGATCGGCAGTATGCCCCGGAGGCCTTCGGCCTCGCCGGCGAGGAGTTTCGGATCGTGTCGCCGGCGCACCTGGTGGCCGACGTGCGGAAAGACGAGCGCACGATCCGGCTGACCGGCCGGCTCGAGGCGACCCTCGAGTGCGCCTGCGCGCGCTGCCTGGAGCCCTTTCCGGTGCCGGTCGGGGCGGATCTCGACAGCCTGCTGCTGCCGGCGAGCAAGAACACGGGCGAAGGCGAGCTCGAGGTCGGAGAGGACGACCTGGGCGTGTCGTTCTACCGGGACGACCAGGTCGATCTCGGCGAGCTGATTCGCGAGCAGTTTCTGCTGGCCCTGCCGATGAAGCCGCTGTGCGGCGAGTCGTGCCGGGGGCTGTGCCCGGTCTGCGGCATCAATCGCAACCGGGAGGATTGCGGCGGGCACGAGGAGTGGGTGGATCCCCGGCTCGAACCGCTGCGCAAGTTCAAGAAGGACCGGTGACATGCCCAATCCCAAACGACGCCATTCGAAGACACGCACGGCGAAGCGCCGGACGCACGACGCGCTCAAGCCGATCGGCATGAGCGAGTGCCCGCAGTGCCATGAGCTGAAGCTTCCGCACCAGGTGTGCCGCAACTGCGGCTACTACCGCGGGCGTCAGGTCCGCGCCGTCGCCGAGGAATAGGCTGCCGCGGACGCAGCCCGCGATGCCGGACCTGCCCGTTGCCGTCGACGCCATGGGCGGCGATCACGCGCCGACGGCGATCGTCGACGGCGCGCTGGCCGCCGCGACTGGCGCCGGCCTCCGCGTCGCGCTCGTCGGGCCCACCCGCGTTCTCGAAACCGAGCTCCGGCGGCACGATGCCGACGCCCGCCGGCGGGTCAGCGTTGTCGAGGCGCCGGACGTCGTCGCGATGGACGAGGCGCCGCTCGCGGCGCTCCGTCGCAAGCCGCGCGCCTCGATTCGCGTGGCCCTGGAGGAGCTGGCCGAGGGCCGCGCGAGCGCCGTGTTCACCGCGGGACACACCGGCGCCGCCCTTCTCGCGGCCCACAGCGCGCTCGGGATGCTGCCGGGTGCCGAACGGCCCGCGCTCGCCGTGACGATTCCCACGGCCACCGGCGCCGCGGTACTGCTCGACGCGGGAGCCAACGCGGATTGCCGGCCCGAGCATCTCGAGCAGTTCGCCGTGATGGGCGCCGCCTACGCGCGCGTGGCGCTGAACGTTGATGAGCCCACCGTGGGTCTGCTCTCGATTGGCGCCGAAGCCGGCAAGGGCAACGATCTCATTCGCGAAGCCCACGCCCGGCTGCGACGCCTTTCCCTGCGCTTCATCGGGAACCTGGAGGCGCGGGATCTGTTCACGGGCCGCGCTCAGGTCATCGTCTGCGACGGGTTCACGGGCAATGTCGCGCTCAAGGTGAGCGAGGGGCTGTTCGAGACCGTGGTGGCCATGCTGCAGGACGCGGCCGGACGGTCGTCGGCAGGTGCGCCCGCCGTGGAGGCCTTCCTCGAGCCCTTCCAGCGCCGATTCGACTACGCGCGGTACGGCGGGGCGCCGCTGCTCGGCGTGCCGGGGCTCGTCGTCGTCGGGCACGGCCACTCGTCGGCGACGGCGGTCGAGAACGGCATCGTCACGGCCGCACGGCTGGCGAGCGACCGGGTGGTGACGAGGCTGGCCTCCGCGCTTGCCACGTAGCAGGACGAGAACACCACCGGCATCGGGATCAGGCAGGCCGCCAGCACCACCAGCATCGGACGTCTCCGGGGGCGACCGGGCGTCGCGGTCGGGCCGAGCCGTCCGGCCAGATCGCGGGCGACGACGTCGATGAGGGTCGACGACCCGTCCTCGCGGGGATCGCCGGCTTGCCCATAGACGCCCAGGACGCCGACGCCCCGGCGATCCGCGACGATCGGCACGAACCAACCGCCGAAAGTGTCGGTCTGCCATTCGTTCGTCGTCGAGGCAAGCCAGGCATGCGGCTCGCCGGTGTCTGCGGCCGGTGTCCGGCCCACACTGACGAGCCGGCTCAGCCCGTCGTCGTTGCCGACGGTCCACACGGTGGCGCCGTCCCAGGCGAAATCGGCGATGAGCCTCTGGAGGAGCGCCGGCAAGTCACCGCCTCGGCGTCGCGCTCGCCGGCCCGCGTGCCAGCGCCGGCGCCGGGTCGTCCCGATCAGGGCGTCCACCGTCACGTCGCGGGCGCGCATCTGGCCGCAGCCCACGCAGCCGATGATCTCGCCCGCGGGCTCGCGCAGCGGCGCCACCTGCCCAGCGAACGTGTAATCGCCCCACTCGAGGCAAACCTGCTCGACCCGCCCCATGAGCGCGCCGCGATGGGCTTCGAGGATTGGGTGGTCCTGGCCGCCGTCGGACACGAGCGCCGTCAACGGGGCGCCGACGAGGTGGAGGCGGTCGAGCCCGATGGCCGGCAGCGCCGGGCTGCCGAAGAACGTCACGACCAGGTTCCGGTCGGTCGTCCAGACGGTGGCGGGCAGCTGGGACAGCACCCTCGCGGACAAGCTGCCGCTGGCTGGATCCGGCATGCCACCCATCATGATGTTGACGCGGATCATATCTCAGGCGGGCGGGCAAGCCCAACGTCGGCCGGGAGGAAAGCGGCCCGGTTGCGCCGACCCACGCCCTGTGCTGAAGTAGGCGGGTTGATATGGGAGCGGTAGCGGGCCGTGTGGCCCTGGTCACCGGCGCGTCGCGCGGCATCGGCCGCGCGATTGCGACGACGCTGGCGGCCGGCGGCGCCACGGTCGTCGCCGCCGCCCGCAGCGACCACGCCGAGGCCGTGGTCGCCGAGATCCGGTCCGCCGGAGGCCGCGCCGAGGCGATCGCGCTGGACGTGACCGACGCGGGCGCGGTCGGCGCGGCGGTCGCGGGCATCCTGGACCGGTTCGAGCGGCTGGACATCCTGGTCAACAACGCCGGGATCACGCGCGACCAGCTCATGCTGCGGATGAGGCGCGAGGACTGGGACGCGGTGCTGGCGACGAACCTGACGGCGGCGTTTTCGACCGTTCAGGCGGTCCTGAAACCGATGGTCAGGCAGCGGCACGGCCGGATCGTCAACATCACGTCGGTCGTCGGGCAGTCGGGCAACCCCGGCCAGGCGAACTATGCCGCCTCCAAGGCCGGGCTCATCGGGTTCACGAAGGCCGTCGCGCTCGAGGTAGCTTCGCGTAACATCACGGTCAACGCGGTCGCGCCCGGGTTGATCGACACGGACATGACGCGCGCCATCGCCGGGGGCGCGCAACAGGCCTGGGCCGACCGGATTCCCCTGAAGCGGCTGGGCACCGCCGAGGAGGTGGCCGCCGCGGTCGCGTTCCTCGCGTCGGACGAGGCATCGTATATTACGGGACACGTGCTCGCCGTCAACGGCGGCATGTACATGTAGGAGGATTCGATGGCGGTTGCTGATCAGGTCAAGAAGATCATCGTCGAGCAGTTGGGCGTCGACGAAGAGGAAGTCACGCCGGATGCGTCGTTCGTCGACGATCTCGGGGCTGATTCACTCGACACCGTCGAACTCGTGATGGCCTTCGAAGAGGAGTTCGGCATCGAGATCCCCGACGAGGACGCCGAGAAGATCACCCGCGTCAAAGAGGCCGTCGCCTACATCGAAGGCCACGCCAAGAAGAAGTAGACCGGAGGCAGTTTGACGAGGCGAGTCGTCGTCACCGGAATCGGCCTGCTGTCGTCGGTCGGGAACGGGACGAAGGAAACCTGGGACGCGCTGCTGGCCGGCCGCGGCGGGATCGCGCCCATCACGCGTTTCGACGCGTCGCAGCACTCGGTGCGGTTCGCGGGCGAGGTGAAGGGCTTCGACCCGCTGCAGTTCGTGTCGAAGAAGGACGTCAAGAAGATCGACGTCTTCATTCAATACGCGCTGGCGGCCTCGCAGTTCGCCGTCGACGACGCCGGGCTGGTCGTGGACGATCGGAACCGGGACCAGGTCGGCGTGTTCATCGCGTCGGGCATCGGCGGGTTCTCGACGATCGAGAGCGAGCACAAGGAGCTGCTCAAGGGCGGCCCGCGCCGGATCTCGCCCTTCTTCATCCCCGCGTCCATCATCAACCTGGCGGCCGGCCACGTCTCGATCCGCTTCGGCGCGCGCGGGCCGAACCTCGCAACGTGCACGGCGTGCACGGCGTCGGCCCATTCCGTCGGCGAGGCCGTGGAGATCATCAAGCGTGGCGACGCGGACGTGATGATCGCGGGCGGCTCCGAGGCCGCGATCACGCCGATGGGCGTCGGCGGGTTCGCGTCCATGCGCGCATTGTCCACCCGCAACGACGAGCCCGCGCGCGCCAGCCGGCCCTTCGACAAGGACCGGGACGGCTTTGTCATCGGCGAAGGCGCCGGCATCCTGATTCTCGAGGAGCTCGGCGTGGCCCGCGCGCGCGGCGCGCGCATCTATGCCGAGATCGTCGGCTACGGGCTGTCGGGTGACGCGTACCATCTGACCGGGCAGCCCGAGGACGGCAACGGCGCCGTCCGCTCGATGCAGATGGCCCTGCGCAAGGCGGGAATCGCCCCGGACCAGGTGGACTACATCAACGCCCACGGCACCTCGACGCCGATCAACGACCCGACCGAGACGCTGGCCGTCAAGCGGACCTTCGGCGCGCACGCGCGGAAGCTCGTCATGTCGTCGACCAAGTCCATGACGGGGCACCTGCTCGGCGCGGCCGGCGGCCTCGAAGGCGGCATCACGGCGCTCGCGATTCATCACCAGGTGGCGCCGCCCACCATCAACCTCGACTCCCCGGACCCCGCGTGCGACCTCGACTACGCGGCCAACGTCAAGCGGCCGATGACCATCCGCTACGCGCTGTCAAACTCCTTCGGCTTCGGCGGGACGAACGGGACGCTCCTGATGAAGAGATATGAGGGATAGTGTGGCCTGGGGGCGGGTACGACAGGTACGACGGGTACGACGGGTACGAGGAACCTGAAGGTTGTCAGCATTGTTTGGCAAAGAAGAGGGCCAGCGCCAGCGCGTTCCTGGTCCCTGTCGTACCCGTCGTACCTGTCGCGATTCCACACCATGAAGATCGTCGTCTGCATCAAACAAGTCGTCACCCGGGAGTGGCAGGTCCGCGTCAACGAGGCAAAGACCTGGGTGCGCGATCAGGACGCCAGTTGGGAGCTGAATGAGCCGGACGCCTACGCGCTCGAGGAGGCCCTGCGTCTCAAGGAGAAACACGGCGGAGCAGTCGTCGTCGTGTCCGCCGGTCCGGCGCGTGTCGCCCAGGTGCTGCGCGAGGCGCTCGCGCGCGGGGCCGACCGCGCCATTCACGTTCAGGGCGACGACCTTGCGCAGGCCGACGCGTTCGGTACGGCCGCGGCGGTGGCGGCGGCGCTCCGCGAGGAGGCTCCCGACCTCGTGCTGACCGGCCTGCAGTCCGACGACCAGGGCTTCGCGCAGATGGGTGTCGTGCTGGCCGAGAAGCTCGGCCTGCCGCATTCGACCATCATCATGGAAGTGCAAGTGGCCGTTTCGGCTGGCTCGGGGCAGGCGGGCCTCCACGTCAAACGCGAGCTGGAGGGCGGCTGGTTCCAGTGGATCGGCATGCCGCTGCCCGCCGTGCTCACGATCCAGAGCGGCATCAACCAGCTCCGGTACGCGACGCTCAAGGGCATCATGGCCGCCAAGAAGAAGGAGATTCGCGGCGTCCCCGCGGCCGCCGCGGCCTCGAAGCTCTCGATCGCCGCGGTCTACGTCCCCGAGAAGGGCAAGGCGACCCGGCTCGTCGCGGGCACGCCGAAGGAAGCCGCCGCCGAGCTCGTCAGGCTGCTCCGGGAAGACGCGAGAGTGATTTGACATGATTCTGGTCATCGCGGAACAGCGAGACGGCGCGCTCAACCGCGCGAGCTGGGAGTCGATCGCGGCGGCGCAGCAGATGGGCGGGGACGTCAAGGTCGCCGTCGCGGGCCGGGGTGTCGGCGGCGTCGCGGGCGAGCTCGCGGCGGCAGACGTCGCCGAGGTAATCGCGGTGGAGCACGACGCGCTCGGAGCCTACACGCCCGACGGGTTCGTGCAGGCGCTGGCGGCGCTCGTCACCGCCGAGTCGCCGTCGCACGTCATCCTTCCGCACACCTACCAGACGCGCGATTTCGTCCCGATGCTTGCCGCGCGGCTCGATCGCGCGCTCGTCACCGACTGTGTCGCCGTCAAGGCCCGTGGCGACGGGCACGCGTT
>Ga0326597_10000770_pt1 | contig 54865 bp, 45 predicted proteins | sample RVTome_12_FD_203789 | JGI IMG/M metagenome (GOLD analysis project Ga0326597, IMG submission 203789) | Soil microbial communities from uranium-contaminated site in the Upper Colorado River Basin, Wyoming, United States - RVT100D185 | ecosystem: Environmental > Terrestrial > Soil > Contaminated >... | reverse complement strand
GGTGGTCGCCCGCTTCCATTGCAAAGTTATGTGCGATTTTTGCAAGGATATGCGCACGATTTGTAAGGTTATGTGCGACCTGACAGGGATGTCGGGTTGCAAAAAACCCGACAAGCCGCCTCTTGTAATTTCAACAGATTACATCCTTTCTTCGCGCATAACGTGACACACTATTCGCTCATAAAGTGACAATTTCCGGAAAGATTCGCGCATATCCTGACAATTTCCGAGATAACCAAAAAACTATTAAAAAATCAATTTGTTATAGGGGCACAAACGAGTTCATTTTGGGCGCGGAGAGCGTGAAACCTATCCGTCAGCGCCTCAAAGGTTCTATGAGCATCGACCAATAATAGTTCGCCGCCTCTTGCCAAGTCATGTGTTCTTTCGACATGCCTGGGCGGAAGGCCATCCCCAACGTCGGTTTCAGGAAAAGGGAGTACCCATCGTCCGTAACGGAAAGAGACTCGTTGAAACTGGTATCTCCAATATCGGATAGGGAAAACATGATTCCCCCCAACGCGTGCGTACTGCCTCCAAACCAGATCCGACAGTGAGCCGCTTCTTTCCCCGCCACATAGACCTTTGCGGAAAAGTGATTGGCGTCGATCCTCCGATAGTTCGTCTCAATCCCCGGATTGGCCGCCTTCAGTTCGACCAGCGAATCCTTGAATCGCGCCGCGATAAATTCGAATGCTTCCTCGATGAATCCATCCCGGTCGAGATCCGTGAAGGCCCTACGCAGTCGAACCCCTCCTGGATGCGGCGGGGGGATTCGCTTCGCCTCGGCGGGTTCCGAGTTCCCATGGGCGGGCGTTTTCGCGGTGGAATCCTCGACTGCCAATTCCGCTGCGACGCTTCGAAGCGCCGCAGAAACCTCGTTGAACCCCTCGTCTCTGTCCGTGAATTTCGTGATCGGCTTGCCGTCGCGAGGAACTGCTTTGAGGCGCCCGAAGGGAGCGCTCTGCCAATCGCATACACGAAGGATCACGGGAATAACGCGGGCGGAGCCTTCTTCATGCCGCTGCATCGCGCGAGCCATCTCCCGTTCGTAGCAGTAGTCCGAGGCCAGAAAATCGGGGCTGACCAGCAAGAGCACGATATCGGCCCTCTCCAGATGCTCGCTGATCTCGCAGTGGATGTCCTTCCCAGCCCCAATCCGACGATCGTGCCAGACGCGGATGACGCCCTGCCGCTTGAGCAAGGCAAGTTGGACCTCCAGTCTCTCCCGGAATTCGTCGTCCTTATGAGAGTAGGAAACAAAGACGTCTAGCATAGGGCCCCACTAAACGATTGGCGGTTGCTTGCAGCATCCGGTCCCACGTCCGGCCATCCATTTGTCGGCCAGTCTCAACCTTCCTCACCCCTCCTCACTGATAGAACAAGAACGGGACGCCGAACTGTACCATCTGCTCAACATGGATACCTCCTACGACCCTCATTATGACCCAATCCGGTGTCTACAATACCAAGGGAAGTCCACCCACGCCCAACTTGAACACCACACGAATCGAGCCTGGCGTGAGTTTCATGGCTTTGGTCCCGGCTTCTTCTTCGATCGGATGAGCCCCTGATCAACGGTTAGACCTGCGCTCCGCAGAACACGTTTGATCGCCACGCCAACCTCCTCTAGCCCGTTGGCCATAGTTTTCGCCTTCATCATGGTTCCTGCCTTGTCCAAGAGGACTACATGAGCCGATGTGGCCCATTGCTGCTTTCGTCTCTTCTTACCTCCCACCATCCGTTCTTCGGGGTCGGGCATAAAGCGAACCTGGACGATCAGATTCTTGAAAGCACTCACCTCATTGACTCTAGCCATCAGTACCTCCCATTGCTCCCGCATTCTCTCCGAACATCGAGTAACATTGACCCGCATCGGCATTAAACCGTGGCCCGTGGGTAAATAGGATCAACTCTTCCTCTCGAGGTAGTTTCGCTCTATCTGGCTGGGTAACGCCTAGGCGCCGAAAACATGATAGGTCGAGTCACGTTTCAATGCCGATTCTCACCAGACCTCAGAAGGTCTCCAATATCGGTGTAGCCGCAACGCCCGAGATGATCAATTAGTCTAGATGCACGTGCCCGAGCTTCGCTGCCCTTTTTCATTGCTATTTGCAGGGTCGTCCGCGTCGGCTCGAGCCATCCAGCCACGCGCCACCCCTCCCGACTTCCACGGACTACCTGATCAAGTATTCCGACCGCTCTATGGGGGTTGGTTTCAGCTACCCTAGCGATTTCCTCGACAATCGAATCGTCAGGATCGCGAGCTCCGGTAACGTTGATATATTCCTCAAGCTGTTCCAGTGCCCAGTCTTTGGGAAATTGTCGCGACGAAAACCACGCGCCAAACAGCCAACAACCAGGTTTCTCCTTCGCGTCCTGTTTTCCCACTTCCTGCCAATATATGTCCCAGAGGCTCCTAAAACGACTCACGACTCCTTGCGGCACGGCCTCTCCGCCTCCAACACTTTGGCCGATGAACTCTATTGCGTGCCGGCGAATGTCCGGACGTGAGTGCGCCAGGAAGCGCCTGAGAAGGCCTTCGTCATCGTCAAGGTCCAAGTCCCCGCGACCATAGAGAATCATGAGGTGCTCGCCAAGTCGATACATGGGTTGCTCATGTGAAGACCGAATGAGCTGTACCCGCGCTGACTGGTCCACAGCGTAGGAAAATTGTTCTTTGAATAGTCCGTAATACTCGATGTGCGGAGCCACCCAAACCAAGAATGCATTCCATGCTGCCCAGCCGTAGACTAGTGGAGGTTGATCCTCGATCTTCGCCAAACAAAACAGATCTTTTCCATTAGTGCTCAACCATCTCTTATCAATCCAGTAGATCAAACCAATGTGCGAACCGATGACGGCGAAGGCTTCGAAACTCCGATTATCGGGAGACAATTGCCACTCCAACATCGTCTGAAACTCTGGCATCGCCATGAATCCGCCGGGAATGACGTCGCGGTTTCCTCCGGGCTTCTTGATGTGTTTTGCAACCCAGCGAGCATACTCGAGAGCCGCCTCCACTGCCCTACCTCGCGATGAGTTAATGCCCAAAGTGAGGTAGTCATTGACACGTGGATCGTCCTCAGGTGTGTCATAAGCAATTGACGACTTCACAGGGGCTCGACTTAACGTAGCCACAATTTGCCAAAGTCGTTCGCGTACTCCCTCCATGGTGTAGATCGGCCCATCACCGGAATCCGCCTCACAGACGTTCTTCACGAACTGCGAAATTTCATTCCGCGTCCATTGCCAGTCCCTGTCAACCAATCCCTCCGATTCCGCCTTTGGTATCTGAGCTGCGTCTAATGGCTGTTCCAACACCCAGTTGCATAAGTCCACGACGGAAGCGATATCGATCTTGAGCTTCTTCTTGACTGCCTTCGCCATCTGTTGAACGAAAGCTCGAACATAGATCGCCGGACGTCCGATGAGTACGCCCGCCATTTCTGAGAACGCCTCCGGCTTGGTCTCCACATAGTTCTCAAACGTGGAGGCAAGCCCCTCGATTCCAGGCTCAGCGAACCGCCTTTCTCTGGGAGTCCACAAGGACACTTCTTCGACCGCACGTTCAAATGTCAGTTTCGCTAGGTCTTCCACCTTCATGGGGCTGTCATGCCCCCAACGTGTACCTACGTGAACGTTGAGGTCTGCCAACTTCGGTTCGCCATGAGTCGCGATCATCGCGTTATAAGTCTCTTGTTGTTGGCCCTCCAAATGCTCCCGCACCCAGTGCAACTTCTCAAACTGCCAATACGCTTTGCGATTTGTCAGTTCCTCATCAGTTGCTTCACGCCCGAGATGCTCGCTAACTGATTTGTCAAAAACCCCCAAATCCGGGCCGGCATCGATCCATCCGAACCACGCGTTCCGCTCTTCAGTCGTCAGCAGATTCAGGCGCCGGCCTACTAACCGTGCATACTCGTGCTTATATTCGTGATCGTCGAACAGCTTCCTGTCCATGATGGTTTGCCGAGCCAAGGCTGGATTGCATTCTGCAAACTCGTTGATCAGGTGGATCCTTATGCGTCGAAAAACCAAATAGAAATGATGGTCAACGATCTCAAGCGCTTCCTGAAACGACAGCGTCCCGCCGCGAATTGCTTGTTCCAGACCTTGCCTGAAGAATCCGACCATCGCACCCACAAGATCGTAGTCGCTATTCTGTTCATGTTCCTCGATAGCCGGTCGCCACATATAAGAGTAGTCCGCCCCAGTTTCGAGGTCGACATTCTTTTGAGCACCAACGTACTCCTTCAACCAATTGGCAAACATTACTAGGAATATTTTCGGCGTTCTTGTTACAAAGGCAGGGACCACCTTCTTCAGGCCATCTCGGTACCAGAAAGTATCCCGACCACTGGGCTCTGGCCGCCCATCCTCGAGCTTCGGTGCGAAAAGAGCGCCAGCCAGCGCCATTGCGGCGGCGAGTTCTTCACTGTTCACAAGCTTCACGCAGAGGTCGGTGGCATGTTTGAAGTGAAGCCAGAGTGATCGTTGGTTTGCAGCTCGAATCACAGCTGGGACAAGCCTCGAGGCTATATCGGTCGGCATCGCAAGCGCAGCTTCAAGCAAATTACCGACAACCGACACGTTATCCAAGGCAATACTGGAAAAGATAGTAGCTACATCATCCGGCGCAAGTTCTGCCATCCGGGAGAGATACGTGGACTCTGGCCAGAGTGGATGTTGAAGTCCTCCAGTCGATGTAATAATCGGCATTGGAGGGCGCTCAAAATAGCCGGCATCTCGTAGGGGCGCAATCCAGTCAGCGCGCTTTAAGACCCGAAAGAACTCTCGGCGAATATCAGGATCACGAAGATAGCGCTCTACATCGGCAAGCGCTGATGGGTCGCCACCATGCTTCTCGAGAGTGGCCCGAAGCATCCAAAGCTGGGCGAAAAAGGGATCATCAGCGGACATATAAAATCTCCTCACCAGCCATAGTTGGGTCTTATATCGGGGAGGTTCGCCAAGTCTTCTACGGCAACACGCAACGCTGAAAAGTCGTCTCCTGAGTTCTCAAACCAAACTGGCTCGATGTCTAGGCTTGTATAGTATGTCTGTTGTCGTTCCATCTCTTCCCGGCTTTGATCTTCTACAAGATCACCGGCCTCATTGGTTACAGACGGTTTTGGTAACAGAATATAACGTTGGGGCGGACTACTGGGGAGGGATCCCGAAGCTACCATGATCTTTTGACGCTTCGTTTGGTGTTCTTTACAGATCTTGAAGACCTGAGGCATCGACGGTTCGCGAAGTCCACATCCTACAAACAAGACTGGATCGTTTTCCAGAGTGGGCACAAGGAAATTCATGAGGTTGCTGTTGTCGCGATACGCTTCTAGGAACTCGTCCCTTGCGAGCACAATCGTGCCCTCAACAGGTGTTTTTCCTGCCTCAATGAATCCGTGCAAGTAATGTAACGACCGTGAGAACATCTGACGCCGGTCCAACGAAGGATACGCTCTAACAGGCAAGACGCAAGGTGTCCTTGCGAGCCGCGCCTTTCGGGCAAGTAAGGGATCGAGATTGACCGTTAGGTAGCATTCAAATGGTAACGATAGCAAGAGATCATAAATCAGCGGGGTTTGGTCTAGTGATCGACCGAAGTGTTCACCAAGAAAACCAAAGTATTGTCTTTTGTTACCTGCTTTTGCATCCTGTGCTGCGTCAAGAAGTTCGTCTACCGTACTGTCTTTTGTAATGCGACGGGCTATACCACACCTCTCACATATCGCATTAACCAATCCAAACCACGAGTGATAAAGTCCACTTGACAAGCCGGATCCCACAAATGCGTGGCATCTTTTGCTTAGGATTACATCCCGTAATTTTGTGGGCATTATGCCGTTCTCAATAAGCAATGGTCCCCTCGCATACCTTTCTTACATCCAGCAAATACTCGCAGGGCGAGGCTGTCGGGCGAAACGTATCGGGTCTAGTCGTGCAAGTGACGTCCTCGATGACACCTTCCTTTCCGTCTCCAGTACAGAGGAGAACAACACCCGCCCTGTAGCCAGTCAGTTCGACGATTCTTGCCTTCAACATGTAGCCGTCGAAGGGCTTGAGCTGCTGGGGGTCGCCGCTTCGGCTCACCACCGCGGCAAAGACTTTGTCATCCTTTGCATCGAGAGCCAGATCATCAACGACCACGTCGACAGCTTTTCCCAGTGGAACCATGTAATCGCTAATTCGCGAGATCCTCTCGAAATGAGAGTCCACTGGGGGGCAGGTGGCGCACGCAGACAGAAGGCCGGCAACGAAGATGCACACGGCAACTCCGGTGCAACTCCGGGTTCTACGCAATATTCCAGAAGACCAGCCGATCATCTCTTGCGCTCTTGTTCCGCCCTGTATCGAGATCCCACTCGTCTTCACGGATCGTCACGAGATCCGCACGCTTGAATATGAATCGGGTAACTTCCAGCCACGCTTGTCGGATATTCTCTACGGCCAACTCGAAGATGTCGTCGTAGTGCATGCGCCTCTCCGTACCGGACAGTGCAGGCACCCTCAGATTCGTTATGTACTCCGCCATGTCGATTTCCCTTGGCGTGGGATATTTGAACCCTAGGCCGTCGCAGACATGCCGCGCGAAACCCAGAAGGCGGCTTGTTGTCGGCAGGAGTCTCCCGAGGACCCAACAACATTTCTCGTGCCACGTATCGATCTCGGGAGGGTCCTCGACGCATAAATCCGGATGAACGATCTTCAATACCTCGGTCCAAAGCGCTTTCACGTCGGGGTCGAGCTTGCCGGGGGAATCTGGGTCGCCGCATTGGAGGATTGTCGCCCGAAGGTGATAAGCCGTTTGAGGCATGCTCGTGCCGATCCGGCGAAAGATGAAGGCATCCTGGTGCATCTCGCATCTCCGGTGCGCAGTCTCGTTGCCCTCATATTTCCCTACCTTGAGTTCTACGATCGGATGCACGGTCATGTCCGCAACCACATGGGCAACGTAGCCCATTAGCCACGCCAGACATTTCTCTTTGGCCCCGCCCTCGGGATAACCACGCAATATTTCCGCACCGACAGAGATTGCTTTGCACGTGTGGGTATAGTGCATTTCGTTAGCCCACACCTTGGACTTTGTCGAAAGAAGGTGCAGGTAAGGGTAGTCAGGACTAATGCAACCAAGTTCCAGGAATTTGGCGTGCAGGTTTGCGGCGGAAGTCGCCTCGCGAGGAAACCCGGTGATATCCCGCAGCCGCCTCTTCTCCGAGGCGAAGTTCACCGATGTGATGTGCGCATAACTTCCCGGCACCGGTACCTCGTACAGTTCAGCGAGGAAGGTTCATTCGCACGTGGTCTGCACTCCGAGCGTCCCCTTCACAGGCATACGACGAAAATGGGTCGTTGGCGCATATGCCAGTTCTCGAGCAACCGCGAGGTGCGTCTTCCCCAGCCGCTGGCGACAAACAAAATGACTGAGCAGAATAGAGGTGGAAAATGGGGGCCGGGCGCAATCGCTCGTCTGAGCTATGTCCATGGCATTGCCCCCCGCTACTGGTTGGTAGCCATCAGGGACCGAACAATCGTGGAGAGAGCTCCTAATCTGCGAAGAACTGTAACGCATGCGACATCACGGATCAAGGTAAAGGCGATGCCCTACGATCAAAGCATCGCCTTTACCATAACTGATGCACTTCTCCGCGAGGCCAAGCGGCAGCAGACGATGACTGGTTCCCCTTGCCGTTACGCCACTACTCTTTCGATTACATCCAGTGAGGACAACGCGTACTGTGTGGCTCTCCAACTTCGCACAGTGTCCAGACTTTGGGAGTGACCACCTTTTCAATGCATGCGCACAGATTTTCAGGGTATGCGCGACACGACACGAGGTGTTGGGTCGCACAATTTGTGACAATCGGCAACCATTAGTTATAACCGGTTTCAGACAGGTTTCGCGCGTAATGTGACATTATCGTTGCATGAATCGAGACAAAATCCCCAAGTAATCGCGCATAACTTGCAACCCCTTAAAACTAAAGCATTTCCAGCCAATATCAGGGTGATGTCACGGATACGCAGAGCCCGGTGGGCGCTGGCTGTATATGTACCAAACTCTTATGACTTGCTGTTATTCTTTGCGAATGGCGATTTTCGATTATTACGTAATGGTGGACTGGTCCGGCGGTTCGTCGCGTCGCGGAAATAGACCCGACACTATCTGGATCGCCCACGGCGTCCGCACGGCATCAAATCCCTGCACAGTAAGCCCTTATTCTCGAACCGAGGCAACCAGCCGAATCCGCGATATCATAATCGCGAACCTCAACGAAGACCTCCGAGTACTCCTGTGTTGCGACTTCGGTTACGGCTATCCTAGAAGATTTTCTGCCGGGTTACCGACAGCATCGGCCTCAGCATGGCAGGTAGTTTGGAGTTACCTGTATGCCGCGGTGCAAGATGATATCGGGACGACACCAGGCAGGAAACCGACCAACCGGAATAACCGCTTCGATGTGGCGGAGGATATCAATATCCTTATGTCGCCTGCTGCAGGCTTGTACGGGCCGTTCTGGTGTGTCCAAAAAGCAAGAACCCATTTCCATGTCCCCCAAAATCAGCCTAGGCAACCCTTTACCACAGGTCAAGGTAACGTGTTGGACGCGCTCCGAGAAACAGATCGAAGAGCCCGGAGCGATACACCTTTTCGCCTTTTTGGAACCGGAAGCGTGGGGAGCCAAGTACTCACTGGGATTCCACGCCTTCACGCCCTGAGGACCGATCCATTGCTCGCTAAAATATCTGCGATATGGCCGTTCGAGACAGGTTGGGCAACCAAAGGGTCGTGGCTAGACCCCTGTGTTCGCGTTGTGCATGCCGAGATCTACCCCAGTGTCAAGAAACCACTGAAGGACAGCATCAAGGACCGGGGACAGGTCCATTCGATGTGGAGGTGGGCCCGCGATCTCGATAGACGCGGACGGCTCTGGAAAAAGTTCTCTATACCGAATGGAATTCAGGCCGGATCGAGCGATGACATCTGTATCCGTTCTGAGGAAGGTTGGATCCTTGGTGTTCGGTAGTCTCTGACGCCGCGTATATTCCCGCATGACGAATGCGGTGTATAACGGCCCCCCATTTCCTATCACCTGTTTTCTACGTGACGTCGAAATGGGCAACTTCCAGAGCGTTCTCGCACCAGCTCTACAAATTGTTCCAGCACATTTTTTCCGTTCAGGAGATCCTGCTGGTGTCCCTTTGCTCGTCGCAGATGTCTTTCCATTTCTTCTCCGAATTGTCGTCCAAACGAGCCATATCCATAAGTGTACACTTTTCATAAGCAGCGTTGAGGATATCGAGTTTTGCACGTGGTCTTTTCGAGGTTCGTAGTCGCCTTACGAGTGTCTCCGTCTCTGCATACGTCAGTGGCGCAAGTTTATCTTTCAGTTGCTTCAATTTAACTCCCGCAGCTGTTAACTCGGAAAGTTCGCTCCACTTCCGGAGTTTTTCCTCCGATGTCGGTGGCATCACCTGTAAGATGACGTCAAAGCGCCCAGGCCGTTTTATTGCCACGTCGAATGCATCGATGCGGTTTGTAGCAACGATAAAAGCCAGGCGACGATTATCGTTGATCTTGTGAAGCTTCGGAAGCATCGCCGTCGTGAGAAACCGCGATAACACGTCCGTTCCACTTTCTCGCGCCCGCACCATCTCGTCGAACTCGTCGAGAAGCACAATAATACGTTCGGCTACGGATAGCATCCCGAATATACGGTCCGCTTCGGCGTAGACTCCCTCCATTCCGTTCTTAAGAAAATGAGAGGCATCGATCGGCAAGGTCGGCCATCCGAGTAATTTCGCTATGGTTTCGGCGAGCTTCGTCTTCGAGGTCCCAGGTGGTCCGAAAAAAATGATTGAGATGGGAGTATACCTTGACAGTGGTCTGCCGGACTCAATCGTTCCATGTTGTTCTTCCTTGATTAGGGGCTTCAAGATGTAATCCGACACGACAGCCTTGAGCGACTTTATCTTGCCGTCAAGTTTCACCTGACAGTCTAGGAAACCATCTGGCAGCACAACTTGGTCGCTGTCGGGTTTCTGGGGTGGAGTGTACTGAGCTGCAAGATACGAGAAGGTCTCCCGTCTGATCTGTTCAGCGATTAAGCGCTCAAAACAGTGCGCAAAATGATACACCGACGCGGTAGACCATGATTCAGGTCCTTTGAACTGAGGGTGGTGCCCAGAAGACCACCCAGAGGCACGAGACCCGAGCGGAAACCAACTCTGGAGGGCCCTCGCAGATTTTTCGAGACATGGAATGAACCGCAGGAGCTTTGGCGTCAACCGAGGCTCACTGAGAAGCTGTACGAGCATCTCATAATCGTAGCAGTGGGCGCTGCCGACCTTCGGGTAGTGGAACAAGGGCCTACTCAACGGCCATGTTCCGTCATCGCGCTGACGTTTGAACATTTCGTCGAGCGCAGCTTCAAGTATGAATTCCTGATCGGGCGTTACTCTATCCGGCTCGACGAGATTCGCCAGAAGTATAACCGCATACGCCAACTGGAACACGTCGGCGGTCTTGTCATTCCGGCTTAGCAACGCGACTTGCTTGTTTATCTCCCGTTCGGCCCAATCCGAAATCTTGCTCGGGATCGTCTTCTTACGCTTTTTCAGCGTTCGAACCACTAGTTGGGTTACATAGGCGGAGGCTGGGTATCCTTGAACACTTAGCGCTCCCTCATTTGCTCCGACAACGAGTATTCCTTCCGCTTCTCTAAGCCGGCTCTTGCACTTGGGATCGAGCTCAACCTTCTGACCATCCGTTAGAAGCTTGGTGACGGCTTCCAGGATGAACGCGACTGTAAAGACATTGTTGACATCAAGGCCGGCACTTTGCCACCGTCTTTTTAGCAGTCTCTTTACGAGCTTGCCGGTGCCGGATTTCCAAGGGCCATCGTTCCATCGGTTGGCGGCGATCAGCGACAGAACACACGTCGCAGTACTTGATCTTGAGAGCTTGCCTGGAATTTTTTCGTCAAGCCTGTGGTAAAACCCGCCCGACGGGCTGTCGTAGTAAATGGAAAGGGATGCGACCTGCCGATCGCACAGTTCTCGAAGGAACAACCGCAGATTAGTAAGATCGCGAAACTCCATCGCGGGACCAGCCTACCAAGCGAATTCTGGGAGACCGTCGATAAGCCTGCGAACCAAAGTTCGGTCTGCGTAGATTTTGCGGCCGACGTTTTCGTCAACGGTACGTGCTGGTTTCTGGAGGATGCTATCGATCCTTTCAAGCACCTTATGTGCTTTGTCGATATTGGCGCGCGGATCAATCAGGAAAGCCTCCGGCCGTTGCCGAGCCCGCTTGCTGGCGAGGCAAACTCCGTGAGCGAGGCTCTCGACCAGCCGCACATACTGTCGAAGTGTTAGATCGGAAGGGACATCCGTGCCAAACACCGGCACATTGTTGGCGACAGCAAAGCCAAGCTCCATGGAAGCGGATTGGCCGACGTACCCTCCTGGACAGACAAGCCATAGAAAGTCGGATGCCTCGATCGAATCCAGATGGCGATCTTGGACCAGTCGAATCGATCTCACGCGGTCACTCGCGACAAAGAGGAATTCGCCGGCGTGGTCTACAACTGTTGGGCAGGCCGGCGACAACACACGCACGTCTCGCGCGCATAGTTCCTGTACCGCACTTTCCACTTGGGGCATGAATCGGTGGAAGCTGCCCGATACGGTAGCCGTGAGCATAACCACCTCACTCCTCTGGTTCGCGACCAGGCACCGGAACGGAATTGCCCGTGTCGCGGGCGCGGATAGACACCACCGCGCCTCGTTGTTTGGTCAACAACGATCTCTCTTCCAAGAAACGCGCATTCATCTCTGGTTCGGCCTCTAAACGCGCTTTGATGAAGAACCGTAAAGCACGGCGGATAACTTCCCCTTTTTCAGCGTTGTAGTGAGCCGCGCAGAAAGCGTCCAAATCTATCTGCAAATCGCCCGGAAGCGGCGTTGGCGCAAGACTTTTAGCTGGTGCTCGAGTTGCCCTGTTGCTCATAGCTCATCCCATGTCCGTACATATATTTCAAAATATTTTGAAATATATGTATCAAATAAGCACCGCCATGTCAACCAGTTAGATGTTTCTCATGCTTCGACGTACTATGCGACGTGTTGCGAGTGTATCGGACTCCTGTAACCAGCGGAAACACAGGTCTTTCACCCACCCTGGGCAACTCTTGCCAGCGTCATTCAGCCAGTTTCCGGCAGAGCGCTGGACGTAGTTACTAGGATCCGCTCGCACTATCTCTAGTAGCGCCGCAGCAGTTTGGGGGGCACTTTTCAGTTCTGGGATATGGGTACACCAGACCCCTCGCGGACGGGTGATTTCAATGGCAAAACGCCTCACGTTCGGATCGACATCCAATGCCCAAGGTTCAAGCGCAATCAGCGCTCGCGAGAGCTCGGTAGTGACATGGGGTCGGAGTGCCATCCACGCGCATTCTCGAACAGACATGTTTTGATCCGCTGCGAATGGACGAATCTGCTCAAGTCGCTCGCAAAGATCCAAACGAGCGCGGATTCCGACCAAGTACGCAGCCCACTGGCGAACAACGTCTGATCGGTGTGTCGCTATCGCTCGAATTGTCGCCGCTCGTTTCTGCCGGCTCGCCGGCAAGGCAAGCTCGATCGACTGCGCGATGTACTGCAACCGGCGTGTTACGCCAAGCGATCGCAAAAGACTTGTGTCGGGACCATTGTGCTTGGATAGTCCCAACTGACGCCACACCACTCCAACAAGCACCGCCATGTCGACCGCCAGCCATTCAGCCAGCGTGGCACTTTCTATTTCCCCTCGGTTTAAGGCGCACAGCAGGTCCGGAGAGATCGCCTCACGCCTGGTGATTCCGATTCGGCGGCGAGTCGTGGTCGAGGAAACCGTCTTGTTCACCAGTGGCGCAGTGTCGGTACGCACAGGACTTGTCTCACCTCCTCGGGTTCCGAATTTTCAGCAGAACAGTCGAATTGTGAGGCAGGATACATTGTCTTCGAGAGGATTGAAATCGCGTTTTGGTGTCGATCGCTCCTTTCCCTCAGACACCGGACGCATGAGATTCTCATTCTTCCCGAAGTTTCTCGACGTCCGTCATCAAGTAGAGATTGCAGCCGAAACCATCCACATCGGGCCCTGATACAGCTCTCAGCTTTCCTTTTTGGGTCATTTTCAGGATTGCCGTGCGGTGCAAACCGAGGATACGAGCGGCTTCGGGGCCGGTAACGGTCGACTTTTTGAGTTCGACCATTTTCTCAACTTCGCCTCGCCGAAAGAAATGCTTTCCGAGCTTGTCCTCGAACTCGACTCGGGCCAATCGGCCAGTGCGCACCCACCTCTTGTAAAACCAGGAGAGATCTTCGCCCAGGAGTGCCGCCGCTTCATGGGACGATACAAGGCCCCTCGCGTCCATTCGGCGCCGCCTGTATCTTTCGACGTCGAACCGCGAAAAGCGCAACGGCACGCCCCTGCCCGGGTCGCGCCCTCTTCGCTTCCAAGGGTTGAGATCACCGCGCTGTACGAGCCTGCGAAACCTGCCTTCAGCGATCCCGAGGACATCTGCGGCCTGCGCGGTGCTCAGGAGCCTTGTCCGCCTTTTCCTCTTCGGTCTGCCGGCCTGACGCGCCGCCGCAACCATCTCGCGGATGTTCAGAGGCTCCAGATCCGCGCTTCTGTAGAGATACCGGAGGCAGGGGTCCTCCCTTCGACCCGTAACAGGCGCCACGCCCTTTTCGGCGAACATTTGCATAAGAAAGCGGGATCTGATTCCGCAATCGCGGGCAAGCGCCGTAGCGGACACGTATTGCGATATGAAGTCTTCAATCGCCATCTTGTCAAACATCCCGCCAGAGGTTCGATTCCCTATCGGCACAGCAGCGCGGAGAATCCCTTTCCTTGCCAGGGCGTGTATCTCGTTATCCTTCATGCCCAGCGCGCGGGCAGCGTCCCTTGTGGACAGAAGCCCTTCCCTTCGCTTCCGAAGTCGATCACGAAGATATTTTGAGATCTCCTCTTCATCGAACAGGAACCGGAGAATCCCTATCCCCGGGCGTTCGCCAGCTGGCTGAATGTGACCGTCGATGATCTCCCGAATGAATCTTCCCGTTCCGCATTCAACGAAGGTAAGGCTACGAGCGGCGTGGCGATAGTCAATCATGCCTTTGCGCGATGGGCGCCCGGCACGGGGAATGCGTTCGGCGATCTGGGAAAGGAGTCCTACAACAGCATTTCTCTCGAATACGTATTTCGCGGACCCGTCCGACGAGGGATTTGCCAGTGGGGTTAGGCAGCCGTGTGCCACCAAATCGGCCACGGCCTTTCGGTCGACGCACAGCATTCCGGCCGCCTGCTTCGCTGTGAGGAGATCCCCCTTCTTCGCGCTCAATGCGTCCAAACTCAAACGCTCGATCCTGAACACCTTCCGCTTGCCCCTTGACTTCACGGTTCCCCGGAGGAGGCCTTTATCGACGAACCCGTCTATGGACTCGGAGGAGACCTTGAGCTCTCTGGCAGCCTCGCACTTCCCCACATACTTGTTGTTCCGAAACGCGTTCGGAAGAAGGTCCTTGTACTTCGAGTGAATCAGGCCGCTGTCCCAGCGGTTGGTCAGGTAGTCTTCGAACGCCGCTCGCATGAAATCAAAACGCCGCGATGAAAGCCTCCTGTAAAGGCCGGGATAGAATCGACCAAACGTTCGGTGTAAACCCCCTACGGTGGACGTCCCGCCGTGCCGGCCGCGTATTCGATCGAGAAATCGGTGGAAGTTGTCGGGCCAGGTATCGAACACTTCGAAGGCGTTCGACAGGGCAACATGGACGGACTCGTTGGCGAGGGAATTCAGGCCGGACGCGCCGGAGCTGCCTTTTTTGAACCGCTCCTGAGCGGCAATGAAGAGGACGGCTACCAGGAGATGGTGGATATCCAAGCCGTAAAGAGGATTCCTGGCACGGCCCTCCTGTTCCCGGTCCGCATTCGTCGAATGCCCGCATCGCTCGTGTATCAGTCGGGCCAGCCGGAGTTCAGCCGCCCCGGCAGTCTGTACAGTCGCGTCGCGCCAGTCCGCGCCGCACGAACAGGACGACAACTTTTCCCGTGCCCAGGAAATACGCTTCCTGCATTTGGGACACGTCTCAAGAAGTAGGCGCTCGTGAAGAGGGCAAGCCGTGACCGGGACAAACTCCCATATGCGCCGTGCATAGTCCGTTTCGGCGAGGCAGGAAGGGCACACCTTCGCGCGATCAACGCGGATGAGGTGTCGAGGAATGAGGGACCCAAATGCCAGGTGCGTTTGAGCATTGTCGCCCTGCGTCGCCGGGGGATAGACGAGCTTGCGCAACTCTTCTGCGGTAACGCCAGTGAGCTTCGACAACGGCAGCAGATCGGCGGCACCGCTGACGAGGAAGGAATGCCATGTGGAGACATTCCTGATCCCCGCCATTCCGAGGATCCATGAAGGGGTTTCGTAGCCGTTCTCTTCCGTAAGCCTGACGATGTAGCCGGGAAAGCTCTCGTCCGCCTTGGGAGGAAGCCTCCTCAGTAGGATTGCGTTCTCCATTTCCGAATCAGTGCCCCCTGACGCTTAGGAGCCAACCGAAGTCGCAATCAAATTCCCAATGGACTTCCGGTCCGGACCGCCAAAGATTCCCCCCACGCGCCTCCTTGAATGGCGGCCCCCGCTCATGGTCCCCGACTCGCCGGCCGAACTCGCGGATGGCGGCTCCTCCGCCAATGTTCCCGCCGCTGCTTCGAAGGGATTCGTGTACTTTTCGCCGCGCCTCAGGCGCTGTGCAATGCCCCACTTCTCTTCGTACGCGTTGGACAAGCGGTCCAGTGTAATCCGATCCTGTCCGTCCCGGACGGCCTTGGCCGTCGCGGTCCGGACTAAGGCCATGACCTTGCCCACCACGCCTCCGGTGGCGTAATGGATGCGAAGCGCGGTTTCCCATGAGGCGAGTTGTGACCGCGTATTGAAGGGCAGGTTTTCGTCGAGGACCTGGAGGAACCTCCGGAAGTCGTCCTCGCGCGTCTTTGTCCCCCATCCGAACGGCTCCAGAGTCATGCGAGAGGAGAAGCGCCTTTCGAGCTGGTCGTTGGCGTCGAGGATCTTATCGGCTCCCGGCATGCCCATGAGGACCATGGGCTTTCCAGTGTGGTTTACGAGATTCTTCAGCCAGTCGGCGGCGGTATTTAGAACCTTTAGACGCTCCCGGTCGATGATGTGCTGGAATTCGTCGAGGATGACCAACTCGACCTCGCATTTCCCCATCAGCCTGTACAGTCGGTACGTCTGAGAGACGGTGGAACCTTTATCGGGAATGGGGTCGCCGAGACTGTCGAGCAGACTCGTCGCGAGGCTTTTCACGCTCGCGGGGGAGGGAATCGTAGCCGTCAGGACGGGGACAACGGTACCCTCTTCGGTCGTTCGCCTCGGATGATTCTCCCGGAAGTAACGGGAGATGGTCGTCTTCCCCGCGCCGGTGGGCCCCGTGACGAACAAGCAGGGAGGCTCCGCGGTGAGTTTGGCGTGCCGGTGGCATTGATCCACCTTGCTCAGGATCTCCTTAAGCCGAGGGTACTTGATGAATATCCGCTCGGCCATCGCGATCCTTTCCTCGTCGGGCATCCTTGAGAAATCCACTCCTTTTCCGCTCACGCGTTTTCCTCCTTCGTGGGCAGGTCGAAGTTGGCGTCCCATCCTGTGGTGTCGAGATCATCGTCGTTTCCTGGGAATCCTCCCGGCCGGGAGCCGGTGCCGGGTGCTTCCGCCGCAGGCTTTGCGGACTTGGCCCGCTTCGCTTGCGCTCTTCCTCGCTTGTTAACGCGGGCCTCTTTTTTCGGCCCCATGGCTCCCGCTCCGTCATCCGCGCCGGCGGCACCCCGCGCTGGCGGAAGGGAGTCACTCCGCTCCCGTACGTCTTCTCGACCGTCGACGTCCGAGGAACCGGCGGTCAGGCTGGAGACACCCATACCGGCGACATTGCCGTGACCAACTAACGCCCTGCTCTGCCTCGCATCAAGGGCGACGATGGGAGTCGCCTCTATTGCCACTGCGGGTTCCGGCAACGTCTTTGCGGAATCGATCTCGCCGTGGCTCAGGAAGCGGGCCATTTTCTGCCTCGTCGCGCTCTTCTTCGTCTCAGCCCAACCGCGTTTCACGATCTCCTCGACCGTCTGCCGCGCCAAGGCGAGGTCGACAACGCTGACCTTCTCCTTGATTCTCCCGCGGGCGAAGCTCTTGATGACCTCATGTTGGTACAGGGTGAGGTTCTGCGTGTATTTTTGGTCGACGGCCGGAACCGGGATGAAGGCTCCTTGCGACGCGTCGAACACGTGGATGAGCGAAAGGTCCGTCGGATCATATTTGACCCTGACCCTCTCGCCCGTCCCCATGCCGCGCCGAAGCAGGGCAAGTCCGTCGTCGTTGTAGAGAAGGCCGTGGATTTCGACGCCTGACGCGGAAACGACTCGCTCTTCGATCATGCCGAGAAGAACCTCGAGCTCCTCGCGTCTTGGAGGCAGGGCCGGTGGGTACGAGGCGATTCCCTCTTCCCAGGCGACGGCGGGAATGCCCCTTAGTCCTCGATGTTCCCGCCGGTGGTAGTCGTCGACGATCCAGACGTGCAGAATTTCGTGGAGAGTGTGTATGGGAATGATGGCGTTTGCTTTCGGATCGTAATCCCCCTTGTCGAAGATGTTGGAGAACGTCGTCCCCGGCTGCTGATGGAGGAGACGCCGGTTCAGGGTCCCGAAATACCTCTCCACGCAGCCCTTGTACCAAGCCAGCTTTATGGGCGCGTACTGGACCAGGATCCCCAACTGGAGACAGGCATCCTCGAAGTGCGTGCTGTGAAACTCTTTCCCATTGTCTACGACGACCGTTTCCGGCAGTCCATGCGCGTCCCAGCGATTCACGACGCTCGGATACCGGGCCTTCACGTACGATTTCGGCGCCACGGCGTGGCGGAGGCATTGCATCACGGAGAGATAGCTGGGCGGAGTAAAGCCCATGTAAAATCCGACAACGCTCTTCGAGCACACGTCGATGGCGGAGGTAAGCCAGGGCCGGCCGATTGGAATCCCCCTGTCCGGGTCCACCACGAACAGGTCAAGCTTGGTATGGTCGATTTCAACCCGCTCCAGGGGACGGGTCGGGCGAACACCCAGCTTCAACGCATTGAATTTAAGGTCCGCGATCCTCTTTCCGAAGCGGGCGGCCATCTTCTCGTACGGGTCGAGTTTGGCCACCTCCCGGTACACGGTGGCCCTGTCGGGTGTCTTCAACTTCTCCATCCCGGGGGGCCTGAACCTATTTTCATCCGCGACCCGCAAGACGATCGTCTCGTAAACAGTCGCGACAGTGATTCTCTGGGGGCGCAGATACTCCTGGTCGATTACCCTCTCGATGATCTCAATGACTTGCGGCTGGACCCGTCTTTTCTTGTTCCCCCTGTTGCAGACGAGGGGTACCAGGGTTCGCACGTTCTCCCCGGACGAGACGAACCTCCGATACCAACGGCAGAGGGTTCTCCACGAGGGCGGCGCCATGTCGTTGATGGATTTTGCGACGTTGCTGATGAGCGGCCGAAGCGTCTCGGGCGTCCTGGCGGTAATATTTCGCCTGCGGATCTCGGTGACGTACCTGTGACGCCGCTTGGCTTCCTCGCGCCACGCCTGGGGCAACTGAGTGAAGTCGGCGGTAAGGAGCGCCTTCGCCCTTCTCTCGACGTGAGACTCGCCCGTTATCTCGCCGGGAATTACAAGTTGTCCGTCGAAGAGGGCGTTGACGAGGTCGTCATACGATTTGGCGAAACAGGCGCTTGTCGCCGCGTCCCTGAGTTGCAGGTCGCCGCTGGTGAGACGGTTTTCGATGCGGCATTCCCGCCCCGCCAGGACGAGCGTTTGCTCCTTCCTGAACCAATTTCTAGTCATGCCGGCACCCCGTCCGTCCCACAATGGTTCCGGGATAGCCATGCGACAGGGGTGTGTTCCGTCAGGGGAAGATTCAGATCGACTGCGACCACTCCACGATGCGCGAGGGCATAAGCGACCTGCTTCCCGAGACCCCTGGCGGAGAGATATTCCGCCAGCAGCCCCAGGGAAGGCTCCCGGCATTCAAAGAAAAACCTCCGGCATTCGATCAAGTGTTCCGGCAAGATGGCGATACGCGCATATCGGCTGAGAAGCTTGACATTGTCGAGTCGCGGCGGGATCCGGATCAGGCGGTCAGTAACCGTGAGAAACCCGTAGCCGCTCTTTTCGCAGACCGAAGTGACGGCGCGGGAGAATCGTTGGTACTCCTCTTCGATCGCCACGTCTTCCGGTTTCACCTCGACGATCTGCTTGCGCCCGAACGTCCTCTCGACTAGAAAATCGGGGGTGTACTTGTGCACGTCCCCGTCGAGGACGTAGTGGATCCGGAGCGGCTGCTCCCGGTAGGAGACCACTTCGGGGTCGAATTCCAGCAGGTAGAGGTAGTCACGTTCGAGGGACGATTCCCACCAAACGGCGCGGCCCGTCTTGAGGCTCGGGAACTTGCCGATGACCTTCCGGCCCCCGTTGGTGATCCTTCTGACCGGCATTTCCAGACCCCCCTTCCGGGAATACTCGCCCTTCCCTACATCTCATAATAGTTAATAACGCATATCATGTCAAGGTAAATTAGCGTACAACTATTATTCGTGGCTACACGCAACGTGGCAGGAAATGGATGCGTGGACGGGAGGGCCTTGCCCGACGTGGCGACTGGATGAGCGGATTACTTGGGTAAAAGGGTCCTGAAAATCCAGATAATGCGACCAATTACGGCCGACGGGTGCGCTCGAAGGTCCACGACGACCGGATCTTCACCGTCGACCACCTGGCCGGAGAGGACGAGGTGATGTCCTTTTGGATCCAGACGGCCGATCCCGACATCGTCCTCTAGGCGGACTGCGTACAGCGCATTGGGCTCGTGCTGCCCCAATATGGGCTTCCTGTTGCAGGCGATGCACACGATATCGCCCTTCTCAATCGGCGCCGACACCCTTTCGTGCCCGACCCGCGTGTACACGAGGTCATCACCTTCGATTCCAGCGGCGAGTGAAGGAACGGCGACCTTGCCGAGGCCATAGCGCTCGGAAGGTTCCTTCACCAATAGACTCCTTAAGTCGTACACCTCCCTGGCTTCAAAGTGTAACCCGTACTGAGATACCTCCGACGAAAGGGCGGACACCTCTTCCTTGGTCGATTCTGTCAGCGACCCGACATCCTGTCTACGAGGCTCCCCGGCCGTTGCGTCGACGCCCGCCTTGTAAAATTCGCTTGGGTCCACTTCCAGTGCTTGGGAAAGCTTCCTGAGGGTCTGGGGTCCCACACCGGTGGTGCCTTTTTCGAGCTGGCTCACCATAGCCTGGTAGCGCCACCCGGCTTTCTCCTGCAACTGCTTCTGGGTCAGCCCCTTGAGGAGCCGTAATCGCTTGATGTTTTTGGAAATTACTTCGGTGATCTCGCGGTCTCGAACCTTCGCCATTCGATACCTCGGCTCATAATCCCCATTGAATGGAAACGCGAACTTTCGTTATAAGCTATTTTGAGACGATTTAAGTGAAGATGTCAACGCGGGGATATAGTTTAGGACTAATAAGTCATATGCGAGCTCGGGAAAACTTGTCGAACTTTCCCCGGGACATTTCGGTTACGGATAAAACTGCAGTTTCCGTGAACCTTTTCTCTTGGGTCGCCGCGCACGGTTTTCGTCAGCGGCACTTGCTACTCGGAGACAAATCGCGCTAACTCCCACCAATACTCCGGATCCCAGTAACCGCGGGCGGCACCGGACGTCGAGGGCAACACGAAGAGAGCCGTTTTCCCGATCCGGTTCTCTTGCAGGCCGGACTCGATGCCAGTTCTCCCAAAGAATACTTCGGCGGCCTTCTTTCCGTTGAACCCCACCGCCTTCGGCGCGAACTTTTCGATCTTCGCCTTGAAGCTTTCAACATCGAAGTCATGGGCCGCGAGGACGGTGTCTCGCCCTGCCCGACCTTTCACCAAATCGGTTAAGCCAATTCGAAACTTGACGAGGGAAGGGTACTGCTCGGGCAGGAGTCGATACGGAGTAAGACCGGTCTCCGCCAGAATGGGCCAGAACTGGTTCCCGGGTCCTGCGTAGTAGGCTCCCCTTCGGGCCGACTGATCCCCTACCGCAGTCCCGCAGAAGACGACTTTCAATCCCCTCTTAAGAACGTCCTTGAGAACCATCATGATCTCCCAGGAAAGGGGATTCCATGGCGCACTTTCTGAGCCTATTTCCGTCGGCGCAGAACACCCGCGGTTATTGTTTCGCCGGCTCCGGACATGCCTCCTTGGCCTTCACGGTGAAGTCGCACAGCTTGGTCGGATTTTCCTTCCACAGGTGCCTGTCCATCTCCGAGCTGCACCCGGCGTCCTCCAGCAGCCCGACCTTCCCGTCCTTGTCGCAGACAAGCACGACGGCGTGCCCGTCCTGGCGGGACACCCAGAGGCCGTACTCGGCGAAAGGCTCCATAAGCCCCGGGTCGTGTTTCGTGGACAGGGCGAGCAGCTCCTTGTCGCTGATCCCCTGAGGCGGAGCCTCGTATCGGACGGTCGCCTCGACGGACGCGCTCAACTTCGTCAGCGCGGAGCCGAGGACGTACATCTTTTCCGCCTCGGCCGCCCGGCTGACCGTACAGCCGGCGGACGCCACGAGGAGGAACATGAGGGCGATTCCTCGGATGACGAGGTTGCGTTTCATGCGACCCCCCAGAAGACCAGCCGCTTGCTCTCGTCGCGGCCCGTGTCGAGGTTCCAGTTGCCGATGCGCGCAAGGTACGTCTTCTGCCCCTGCGTCGCTCCGCTTGCCGCCACCTGCCAGATGTTGCCGACATTACCGATCGCGGCATCGAAGATCGCGTCGTAGTCCTGTTTCCCCGACGGTGTGGCAAGTCCTTTGATGAATTGCAGGTCGATGTCGTCATTCGCAGGGTAAATTAGCCCCGAATCGACGCCCAGGTGCCTTGCGAACGGGACGAGGCGGTCGCCTTCCTCGGCGATCTTGTCGATGACGAACTTGAACCTCCGGTGCCACTTGTCTATGTCCGGGGGATTCGCGGCGAATTCTTGCGGGTGGACGTCCTGGAGCATCCCGGACCAGAGGGAAACGATGTTGCGGTCGAGCAGGTCGGGATCCGCAACCTCGCGGCAGGCGGCGATGCCGGAGTCGAGATGCTCCGACAGGCCGACCTCACCCAGGTTGAGTCGCTGGAAGATGTGGGCGTCCTGGTGCATCTCGCATATCCGGTGGGGCTTCTCGTGGCCCTTGTATTCCCCGACCTTCAACTCCACGACAGGGTGGATAGTGACGTCGGTCGTGACATGAGCCGTGTAGCCCAACAGCCACGCGAGGCCCTTCTTGCGCGCATCCCCTTCGATGGCCTGCAGACGCTTCACCCCTGCGTGGATCATCTCGCCCGTACGGGTGTAATGCATGATGTCCGCCCACCGCTTGGCCCTCTCGTCGCCGATCGCCAAATACGGGTAGTCCGGGCTGACGGCGCCCAGCTCGCAGAACTTGAAGTATTTGAGGACCGCGGAGATCGCGTATCGGGGAAACCCGGGGATTTTTTCGAGCCGCTGCGGTTCCTTAAGCTCGTTCACCATCGTGATATGTGCATATGCGCCGGGCACGTACTCCTCCTTAATCCACTAGGATTCCCACGGCTTTGATGTCCCGACCCGTATAGTGCGAAATCAGCTCTCAATCTACGCTGACCTCCATGTACGATTGCCCGTCTGCTCCGTGTTCAAGGGATATATAAACGACTCCGTCGTTCCGCGTGGTGACGCAGTTCCGGCTTTCGCTTCCACCACTCCTTTTCTTCACATTCCATCCTCGTGATTTTTGCGAATACCGGCTTGTAGCGCTTGTGTCGCAATAGGCACCATCGGAGATAATCGTCAGGTAGGGCTGGATGCACTGGAGAAGATCCGATGAAAACCCCGACTCCCGGCCATGGTGGGATGCCACAAAAACAGTTGTCCCTTGGATGGCCTTTTTGAAATCGGGACTGGAGAGCAATTCGCTCCATGATGCGGGTTCGTTGTCTCCAGGGATGATCATCTTGTGACTCGCATATTCGAGAACAGCCACGACGCTGTGGTTATTGAGGTTGGAACGTGCACACGTATTGGGGATGAAGCATCTAATGTTCACGCCTCCATTGTTTGCCGCCGAGAAAGGGTTGTTTCCGGATTCCCAGGGGATGTCGGCGTTGTATCTCTTCCGAATCTCGATGTACTTCTCAATGATGTGACGGCTCTCCGGAGCGTTCCCGTCGTACATGTCGCTGTCCTGCAAATGCTTGGACGCCATGAGCACCTTCGGCGCTAATGCATTGAAACAATGGATGTCGTCAAGATGGTCGCGATGGGGATGGGTAATGATGACGGCGTCAAGCTGATGGACACCGTATCGATCATGAAGGTGGCTCAACGGACTGAAGTTCTTGTCGGAATAACCGTATGAACCCGTTCCCAGGTCGATGGCGATGTGCTTGCCGCCCGGCGTTTTCACATAGACGGCGCTCCCGTGCTGGACGTCCCAGATCACCACATCAAGACCTGAATTCATGGGCACCTCCGACTAAGCAGGGAGTTGCAAGAACTGCACGAAAAGCTCCCTCGCGTAATGTTTCCCGAACCGATGCATGCGGGAGAGGGCGATGCCCGATCCGACCAGGGCCATCCACCACCAAGGCTTGCCATTGATCGCCGCCAGAATTGCGATAACGAGCAGGGAGGAAGCAATACCTCTGTTGAGACCATAATTCCCGTTGAAGACCTCCACCCTGCGAATCCTTGACTCCACGCACGATACAGCCGCGTGGATCTGCCTCGTCACACCGTGCCATCCCCTTTCCGTCATTTCTTGAATCTTCACGGGTGACGGCAAGCCGAGCCGTGAATTGACCCGGGTCTCCAGAGCGGCGAGCTGCTCGTCTGATATCAATTTCTGGTGTCTGTTCGTCCGTACCCAATCGGTCGGCCATCCTCCCCAAGCTTTCCACCAGATCCATTCGACTCCGTTCCCTACGGCCTGAATGAGGTGGCCGGCGACGTATGCGATGACCGTGGCAAACCCCAGGCCGCCTACGCCCATATCCTTCAGTGCTCCGACGCCGAGACCTCCCGAGTACACCAGATAGACACCTGTGAGCACAACGGCCCCCGGGGCCAGGATCCCTGCATACTCGTAGAAGTCGAATCCTTTGCCTTCGCGTTTCTCGCTCATACCGCTCCTTCGACGTAGAACCTGTATTCTTCATCACCCGCAATTAACATCAGGGCGGGAAAGCCGTCTGCCAGCATGTAGGCCTTCAGCCAAAGAAACGCCTTCGCATCATCGGGGCTGAGTCCACAGCCAGCGCCGGGAGGGTGGGAATGCCATTCCCCGACGTAGTCCAGACCTGCCCACGTGATGGCCCGAACCCTATCCACGCGCTGCTTTAATCCTTGGCACCCGCGGATATACACCGTGGGCCACTCCGTACTGTCCGGCGGCGAGGGCAAGGAGTCCATTACGTAGGCGATTTTTCTCTGCATGTCGAAGGACCCAAGCAGGACACCTCCCGTCTCGTTGGGGAGACGGGTCTCCCTTGCCTTGTAGACTTTATCGAGCAGACGTTGGTCTGTGCAATACGTCCAACCGTCGTACTTCATTTCGATCGCTTTTCCCGTCGGTATCTTGCATCGCTTCACGTTTCCCGTAGACGCGTCGGCGCGCCAGACGGTGATTGACGCTTTCCCGTTCTCTGTGCAGTCGTGTAGTGCGCGACTGCCTATGGCGGCGTGCAACGCGACGAGATCCTGAGGGAGAGTCGAATTGATATCCCGGCAGGAATTCCCGTACCGCAACCGGTCCGGCGGCCGCTCTAGATGGTTCTCGAACGCCTCGACATTGAGGAGATGCCGGTAATACAGCATTTCGAGGTAGTCGAGCCGGGCTGCCCGCTTCTCGTCCTCGGCGAGCATGACGAGATCCGTCCCCTTGGGGTTGAGGAACAGAGATACCCTTCTTGCAGGTGATTCCACGTCCCGCGCAAGATGCCGGGCCACGGGAATGGAGGCGGACATGTCCAGTATGACGTCCGCCTCTGCGAGGGCGACACGTAGCGGCTCCGCGGTATCTTTGTTCGGAGTGATGATATTTGCCCCAATCGCTTTCGCGATCGGCCGGTCGTCGAACATCTCGTTGACGATATGGGCAAGGGCGGTCGCTTTCTCGTAGCCGACGGCGAGTCCTGTAAGGGCATGGCGCGCGAGGTTGTGCGGAAGCAGGACGTCGTTGTCGATCAGGGTCCACTCCCCGTATCCCGTCCGTGCAAGATTCAGAAACAGTTGCGATCCGAGAGCCCCCATCCCGACAGCAGCGATTTTCCTATCCACAGGCCGCGGCAAACCGTTTTGTCTTGCCGCGAGATCCCTCGAAAAGGCACGTGTCAGGGTGACCGGAATGACGGCCACGCTATCGCCTTTCCTCTCCCTGGCTACCGGGACGAGCGCCCCAGGCCTTCCGTCCCTGATGTCCCAGATCCCTATGGCCTGACCGATCTCCAACACCCGAGCCAAGGACAGGAATGGAAACACGTCGACAGCCTCGATATCCTTCGTCCCATTCCGGCTCTTCGGAAGGACAAGGACTACCGCCAAGCGCGCTTGGAGGAGGTTCAGATGGCGATTTTCCGTGTGCCAAGAAGGGATTCGGGTCCTCAACGTTTCGAGCAAGTCGATGCCCGCTCTTTTCGCGAGATCGTGGACCTCCTTGAGGTCACGCGGATGATGTCGGATGACGCCGTGTTGCTGCGGTGAACCGTAGAGCGTGGTTACGACATACTCGATCTTTTTCCCCGGCTTCTTCTCCCGGTCTGAGTATTTCGCGATAAGCGTCTCCTGGTTATCGCCAGGGATGGTCTCCGATATCGTCAGTAGCCCCATCTCGCCTTGTTTCTCGTTTTCCAAAAAATCGGGCGGGACAATGAGCCTGAAGGGGGACGTGAGAAGTAGGGGTTCCAAGGGTTGGTCCTCGGCGTGGAGTTTCCCTTTGGCGGTGAGGGCGAGCCAGTCCCGTATCCGCGAGACGAGGCTGACGGCTGTCCACCTGAGCTTCGCCTCCTCGACGCTTTCTTCGTATAGGCACAGACAGCGGGGAAACTCGTTCGCGGTCTGGATGAGATGTGGAACCTGGGGGAAATCTTCTCGCAGGGCGAAAACCTTGGGGAGCGACTTGTCCGACGGGTCGAAATGGACGGCCAGGCGCTCCACAGGGCGGATGTCGTTCTTGCATTCCTGACCCAGCTCTACCTCGGCATCGAATATGACGATCTCTTCGTTAGTGTCCCTGTTGCGCCGGCACTCCACCAACGCGACATAGTTCAGCATCGCCAGCGCGACGACGAAAGACCTTGCCCTCTCGATCCTCAGGTCCCGCGGCGAAATGTCCTCGCCGGGAGCTTGGATGTAAGCGGCCTGCATGTCGTCGTCACCCCGCCCGAGCGGCCGGCCGGCTCACGATGGAGATCCCCCCTCCCGCGGTCGCCTTCTTTAACGTAGCGCCGGGGTCGTCGATCTCGATCTCAAGGGGCTCGGGGCGGCTCCTGCTCGGGTGCTCCATCGTCACCTTGAACTCCCCCGATACGGCAGCGGCGGCTTTCGCATAGAACTTGGCGGCTTGGCGGTGAGGGGGTAGGTCGTCCTTGTCGTCCGTGGGGATCGGCTTGCAGTTGGCAACCAGGATCCCACGGGCGCCTCCCTTGGCGAACATCCACTTGATCTCGGCGTCCGGATCCGTCTCGTCCTTTCCCTTCTCCGCGCTTAAAGCCGTGTAACTGCAATGATGGGCGATATTGAAGACGTCCCACGCCAACCTCTCGTCCCTTCTGTGGTACCGCGTGATCTTGACAATGTCCACCCATGCTTCATTCTCGCAATCCGACCCTAGGATCAGCCTCCTGTCTTTTCCGCCCGTGCCGAAGGTCGCCTGCATGACAAGCGCCGCTTCGTTCCGGTCGATCAGCTTGTCTTCCTGTCTGACGGCGAACGGGGAGTGGACGAAGAACTCCACTTTGTCCGAGGACATGGAGAATTCGGGGGCAACCTGTCCCGCGTCCGTGAGGAGGTTCTTCCGGTCAGCGGGATTTATCCCTTCACTTTCCAGCCAGTCCTTGAGCCGATCGGGACGGGAAAATACGCGGATGCCTTTTCCGTTCTTAAACCTGTGGCGCGCTTCGGCTTGGAGGACCTTCCCCTCGTCCTTGAGGCCCTTATCGATGATCACGGCTGCGGGCACCCACAACACGCCGATCTTGATGCGGGATTTATCTTGGTACATTTCTGCATGTTCGAGAAAGAAGAAATCGGAGAAGCCGTGGATGTGGTCGTCGTCGGCGTGGGTGAACGCCACCACATCGAAGTGGCTACGCTTGGCCGCTTCGAGATCGCCCCGAAGGGCAGCGTCGAGGGGAATGCGAAGGTCCGACTCGTCCTTCGGGTCGCGGCAGTTCGCGTAATCGAAAAGTATGTTCTTTCCGTTTTCAAGGTCGATACGGCAGCAGTCGGCGTTCCCGAGAGGGAAAAAGGTCAACTTGTGCAAGAGATTTGTCCCCTTTCTTCTGGCAAATATAATATACCGATAATCCCTTTAATATTGCGTGCTTTGCGAAGGCAAACAAGCGATATTAGCCCTTCCTTTCCGCCCGTGGGCGACGGGCATTCTGCCGTCGGCTTCTGCCCTTGTACGCGGGATTCGGCGGACTTTCGGACAAAATAGTATTTCCCTGTCCGACTCTCCCGGTAGGTCCGCGTATAGAATAGGGTGCGCCGAACTGGGCGTGAGCATCCCGGAGAGGACAGGGCCATCGCGAATGAACGCCTTTCGCAGAGCCGGTGTTAGATGTAGATTGTCGGTGTCCGTCTGCCAGCGCAATTCCACGGGGAAGATTGGTGAAAGGCGTCGAACGGATGGGACGATCAGCAACCGACGCGGAAGTCCGGGAGGCTGTCGGATCTCTCACAGACACGGACTTGGCGCGCCTCGGGAGCTACGCCTGGTGGCGTGTTCAAGCGATCGGGAAAGCCGCCCGCGGTAACAAGCGCGAGGACCTGCTGCAAGAGGCGATCGTCAGGACCCTCGATGGTAGACGGACTTGGAACCGATCCGCCGTGGACTTCATCGGACATCTCATCGGCGTTATGCGAAGCATCGCCTCGGAGTGGGTGGAAAGTTTGGAAGCGGAACGACACGAGGAGCCTCTACTTGAGTCCGAGTTGGTTGGAAATCCGGACGGCACCGCCGTCAATCCTTTTCAATCAGCGGTCTTGCCCGCGCCGGGATTCGAAAAGACGTTGGAGGCCAAAGACAGCGTCTCGGCCATCAGGGATTTCTTCCGGGACGACCCGGAGGTACTGGAGATCATGGAGGGACTGGCAGCGGAACTCAAGGGTCCGGAGATCTGCGAGATCCTTGGAATTACCCGGACCGCCTACGAGACGGTGATGCGCCGTTTACGTCGCGGTCTGCCGAAGATCTTCCCGGAAGGGATCTATCCATGACCTACAAGGGCACGGACGAACGATTGCGCAGGATCCTTGACACCGTCGCCGAGTCGGTCGCCGAAGCTACCGACGCAGAGATACTTGAGGACGTGAAGGCGCAGGGCAAGAATCCGGCAGTCGTCGCCCAGGAGGTACGCACAGTCCTTCTCCGCGGTGTCATCGCTCATGGGAAGACCAAGCTTCGTGCAGCCCAGATACAGCACGAGCAGCAGGTAGTTGCACTACGCAGAATAAGATTCAGCCTGCCCGACACCCCCGCCGCAATGCGGGCGCTACTTGCCAAGGTACTAACCTTGGTCCCGGAATACGAAACGGCGCTGCTCACAGCCCAATATCGGGGTTTTTCCGAACTTAGCGACGAGGACGTGCGCCAGCATCTGGTTCAGTTGGCGCAACTGGGCGTCCTGGAGGACCCGAAGCTCCGGGAAGGCGGCAATTGATGCCTCGGGCGGCCTTCCGGAGTCCCGCTGAACTGCTCGACGACCTCGGGATTACAGAGCCGGGCGAGATCATCGTCGAGGCGCTCGCGGCCCGTTGCGGGGCGACCATCCTGGAGCAACCCTTGGCGGGTTGCGAGGCGCGCCTCTTAGGGTACGGCGAAAGGGCGATCATCACCGTGAACAGCGCGTCATCCGTCGAGCGCAGGAGATTCTCCGCCGCCCACGAACTCGGGCACTGGGTACGGGACAGGGGCAGGGTGGCGGCGGCGTGTTCCGAGGAGATGCTGGCAGGCCGCTGGCAGGACAAGGGCCGCGAGTCCGGCGCGAACAGGTTCGCCGCGGACCTCCTGCTTCCGGATCCCATCTTCCGCCCCCACGCCCGCAACCGTCCGATCACGTTGTCCACTGTCCGGGACCTGGGAGCCTCCTTCAGGACGAGCGTCACCGCGACGGCGATCCGCCTGGTGGAACTCGGATCGCTCCCGGGAATGGTCATATGCTCTGGTCCAAAGGGGCGGTTGTGGTTCGTGAGGGGGCCGGACGTCCCGAAGGTGCTGTTTCCTCTCAGGGCGCCTGGAAAGGGGTCTGTGGCGTACGATCTGCTACAAGGAAAGATGGATGCTGGCGGCGCGGAGGTGGACGCCGACAGTTGGATTGATCACCCTGACGCCGGGCGTTACGAGATTCACGAAGACTCGATGCGAATCACCAAAGACCTCGTCTTGACGCTGCTTTGGTGGAAGGACGAAAGCCAGATCTTGGATCTCGACGATGAAGCCGACATGTAAGTCAGAGTTGTTTACGGTCTCCCTCCGTCCCCCGTATCAAAAACCATCCGGACCATCCCCGTTCTTTCCAGTTCGGCGACCACCTGCTTCGCTGCTTTAGCTTCTCTGCCACCACCGAGGACAACCCCCGCCTCGATGTTCTGCTCAAGGCCTGGACTGGTCAGGTTAGCAGATCCAAGCACCATCACATCCTCGTCCGCGATAACCAACTTCGCGTGCAACATGCTCCCGACCGGCGCATCGGCCGTAAAGACTCTCAATGATTTTCCGAGCCGGGTGGCCTCCCTGCGGAGTTCCTCGACAGCGATGCTTTGAGAGGAACCCAAGTCATCGGCATGGTGGGTCAGGACAGTAAGCTTCACCCCGCGCCCCAGCGCGTCCACAAGCGCTTCCATTAGAGACGAGATGCCATGCTCCTGCATGAAAGGGGATGTCATCACCAATTCACTTCTAGCGTTCCCGATCACCCCAAGGATGGCTTTGGTATAGGAATCTCCTATTTTTGCCGCCATCGGATGACTGGCCGGAAGAGTCCAAACGAGTCGGGGAATACCTCCTGAGCCGGTGAGATCTCCCAACCAACGAGCCAGCGATGGAGCACCGAGAACGCCATCCTTGTCAACCGCTCCCCCAGCATGCAATGCATCCAAGATCAAGCGGTCACCAGCCGGCCCAAATAGACCCAATCCCCATGACAGATCCGATACCCCGATTTTCCGACCGATCTGAGACCATAGCGCTGCCCCCATGCGGGCCAGTTTGTTGCCGTCAAGCCTTATCGAAAGGTCGGCCGTCCAGGTCATCCTCGGCTCACCAAGTTCACATATTCATGCCAGTACCCTTGCCGGATGCTGGCCTGTCTTCCCTCGTCATTTTGCGGCAAAACTCCGCCATATAGGACTGCGCGGGAGAGCCTTTCATTGAAAAACGGGCAATTATGCTCCCGGTGGAGACATCCGACGCAGGAACCACCATCCTCCGCGCAGAGAGGGTCGTATACGCATTCGCGGCCGGATTGAGCCGTGTCGAGAAGCCACAAGGGAAGTCGCTGTTCGAACAACGTTGTCAGCCCGCCGATCTTGGCCTCAGCAAAACGGTTCGCGTAGATCACGAAAGACAACGTTTCTGGTATTAGATACTCGCCGATGCTTGACGACGCGAAGCCGCTCCACTCGATCTTGTGAAGCAGGACGTGACTCATGGTGTGGACCAACAACTCCACTGCGGCCGCGGCAGGGGACATCTCTTCAGCGCGGTCAAATCCCGCTTTTAGTATCTCCCGATATAGCCACGCCCACGCGTGGTGAGGATCTATAGGCTGTTCCCCACTGGCGATCCCGTTTGTGACGAGCCACGCACAGACCTTGACAGGATCCAATTGGAACCAAAGCCCTTCGGTTTCCGTCGGGATCACGAACAGCGGAATCTTTCCGTCCTCCCCAGGGGGGAACGGGTTGAAAACACTTTTGTGCGGATCCCGGGTTACCCTTGTGTATCCCAATGCTGTCAGCGCGATCGGGAAATCGTTGATGACCCGAACATCGGATAGCCCCAAGCTCGCTTTTACCTTACCGGCCTCCCGCTCGAAACGGGCAGCCTGCTCTTCGTTCTCTCTCTCCCGGAGCCTCCTTACCACCGTCTCGATGGTGGTTAAATTCATGCTGTCCTGAAGGGCGACGTGTTCCACAAGTTTTCTTGGAGGAGCGGAGGACAGGTCCACTCCGCCCACCAAGCTACGAACTTGGTTGATTTCATCCTGCCCAGGCGGATTATCTTTTGCCGTTTTATACTCCTGAACGAGTGGGTGATCGGGGTTTGTCTTCTCGAATTGCTCGATGATTGCCCGCACACCCGGCGGGAGATTCTTGGCCCCGGGAATCCAGTGCTTGCGGTCTTTGAGGATATCCAGTACTTTTCCGCCAAGAATCCCCCACACCCGGGCCAGAAGAATCGGGAGCCCGTCGGTCATCTGGCTTAGTTTTTTTTCGTCCTCTTCGGGAAAATTGATGAACGCGACGACGTGAGGGGTGTAGAGCCCGGGCTCGGTTGTCGGATACAACCGCATCCTTTTCTCGTACGGACTTGCAGTAGGTGGCAATGCCTCGCTGTACTCGCACTTGCATGGCCTCATCCGGGGTTTTTGTACTTCACGCCCACAGGCTCCGCAGGTCCAGTGCGAGGTTTGAGCCCTTCCTGTATCGTGGAACTTAAGGTATGCACGCTTATGCACTGAGCATCCCTCTGGTGGTACAAACATCTCCTCTAGTCGCCCGCAGTTGTGGACCTCTACAAACCGCATTTGTTGCATGTGACCGCCACATCCGGTTCTTGGGCAATGGCCCGGCTGGAGTCCTTTTTTCTGGATCTTTCCGTATTCGATAACGTGTTTGCACTTCTGGCACTGTAGGACCAACGGGAAGGGATTGAAGCGAACCTCATTGGGTTGGCCTGCCCGGTACATCCTCTGTCCTTTATCCGTTCGGGGATCCGGGAATTTTTTGCGGAATTCCTCCACAGGCCATTTTTGTAGACCGTCGACCAACGTGGCGAAGAGCGCCGACTTGTTGATCTGACCGCTGTCCTCCAAGCGAACTTCCTCTATTTTGCAGATACCATAGTCGTCATGCTCAAAAATCGCTTGCGGCATGAAGCGGTAGAAGATCTGGGTTTGTCCTCTGGTAAAAGATCTTTTTGCCATAGTCACTTTGCTTCCTTCCGGAACCAGTGAAGAAACAAGTAGTCGTCACTATTGGGATAGAAGGGAACACCACGTTCTACGTCTCTTAAACTGGTCATAGGCTTCGGTTGCATTGCGTCGGTGATCCTGTCTGCCCTGCTTGCATGCAGTCTCACCATAAGGTCTTCGAAGCACTCCTGGATGGCTCTGCCGTAATACTCTTCTAGGTCTTTTTCGTATATATCCCTACCTAGAGCATACGCAGATCGGAGGAGGTCCTCTGTTCTCGAGAGATCCGCATCGATCCACTCAAGCGCCTTCTGGAGTTTTTTGAGACCCAGATCCTCGGTCATAGGCCCCACATAACCAAACAGGAGGCCGCTCAGGATTCCGGGGAGGGTCCTTTGTACCGCGTATTTTGCGAACCGGTTTACGGGCACTGGGGAGACCATTCGGTCCAAGTGTTGGTGGTATTCCCGGAAACGGTGGTAGACGCTTGTCGCTCGCAAGTTGTATGAGGGCAATACTACGGTTACCAATCCGATTTTTTTCCGTCCACTTCGACTGGAAGCTTGTATGTACTCTGCTGTTTCGGCCGGGAACTTGTCCATGACCATGAGATTGATTCTCTCGAGGTCGACGCCGTGACTGATCATGTTCGTTGCGACGATCGCGTCGAGATAGTCCTGGTTTTCCCATTCCGGGGGTTGTTCCATGCGGTGGATTACCGCCGAAACCTCACCCGAATTGGAGCGGCTGGAGAGATATTCCACGTTCAGGTCACGAAGTCCCTTGTGGACATCCTGGGCCGCTCTTCCTAGCACGTCCTTGATCCGTGTGCCGTTCGGCAGGCTGTTCACGTAGCTGAGCGTCGCCGAATAGTAGTGGATGAGGTTCCGTAGATCGTCGACCGATGACAGGAACGGCAATGCTGCCAGTCCCTCGTAGGGATTCCGTATCCACTTGGCGATCTCCTCGTGGAGAATCAGGGTAACCTGGCCGGCAACGTCCGGCGTGGCCCCCGCTGGCGGGCGGAACGCAACGAAGTAGCGGGCAACCTTGTGTTCTTCGGGGTTATCAGGGTCTTGCTCCGGAGTCACATAAAAGGACTCGTGCCGCCTGTACCCACGCCCCGGGAACCTCCTGGCCCCAAGGACACCATAGAGATGTCTGGCCTGATGCTCGTAACCTTCGATGGTCGCGGTGGCGGCGAGCACCTTGGCCGGTTTTCCTCCAGTTGCCTCCTCGCAAAAACGCGTTAGTGTTTCGTAATGTCCGGCGAAAGTACCCAACTCCTCCTGAAGCAGGTGCAATTCGTCCTGAACATGAAACGTGGGGGAAGGATCATAGGAAACCACGGGCTGCTTGGTATGCGTACCTTTCCCTTTGCGCTTTCCTTTGCCTTTTCCCTTGCTGGCCTCGCAGCCATAAACTTCGCAGTATTCCCCGAAACTGTACCCATGTTCGGGGCATTTCCATTTCGGGCCTGCCCACAGGATCCCGAAACGGGTTTGAAAACCAATAGTAGCCATCTTGTCCACGGTTCCGACGAGGAGCGAGGGCAGGTATCTGTATATTTCGGAGTCCGACACGAGCAAGGGAATCTCGACCCCGCATGAACTGCAAATGTGTCGGAGTCGAGACTTCTCTGAGTCAGGGACGGCTTGGATGGAATCTTCAGCTCCACAAGCCGGACAATCTGGGACGACTCGAAAGTTTTCGCATGAAGCGGTATCAGGGTAACGTTTATAAAACTCGTCATCGAGTTGGTTGGGGGTCGTCGACTTCCCAACAAAGTAACCAAGGCGTACCGGATCGTCATCGTTTCCTTCGCCGCTGGCAAGAGACTGTCGTTCCTTTTCGGTCTCCCACACCATCTTCATCGCTCGCTGCAACTGCTGGACGGACAGCATCCGCAAAGGGAAACGCAACCAAGCCGTAAGACCGAACTTTTTCCCCCGAAGACGATCGTAAAGTATCGCGCAGGAAACCAAGCCGAGATATGCCTCGGTTTTTCCTCCCCCCGTGGGAAACCAGAGGACGTCCGCCCAACTGAGCTCGTCCTCCCACGTCCGTCTCACTCCCTCGGGCCATTCTCCTTCGGTCTTCCCTTCCCGGAGCGCAATCGTGGGAAGTTGGGTGACGATGAAAACGATCTGAAAAAGCCGCCAACTGTCGTATCCTTTGGCCAATCGGCCCATCACCCGGTTCATTCCCCGGAAGGCATCCAGCAGTCGGGGGTCGCTCCTCAATGCAGCGATTCCCCGGCAATAACGGTCTATCTCGGCTTTGAAACCCTCTAGGTCCTTACGACACTCGGCGAGAAACTCCGCGTTTAGACCCAACGTGTTTGACCGGATCGCCTCGTCCTCCCAACGGACTGCATACGCTTCCATGGCATGCCGGATGGATTCGAGGATCTCGTAGGGTTTCGCATCCAGATCCTCGAACTTGGCGGGGGGATCATTTTGGGTTGTGAGGCGATGTTGCTCTACGCAGGCAAGCGTGCGCGTTTCCATTGTTATGCGGTCTTCGCTTACATCTACGCTGGCGTTGTGCCCGACTGCCCATACCTTTCTGTCGTACTGGTAGTCCTCGGGAACGGGAAGAATCTCTATGGGTTGTAGAACCCCATCAAGAATATGGATCCTCAGGCGTGCATCGCCCAGGATACGACAGTTGTCCTCGCTTCGCTTTTCGCCTCGCTCTGTATCATTGCGCAGGTACACGCTCAGCCGGAATCGGTTCTCTCCGAGAGGAAAAGCCCGAGCATCTATGGAAGATCGAAGCGGCGAGCGTTCTGAAGAGGGATTCTCCGCCTTGGTCTTCTTGAGCCATGCGTTGAAATGGTTTTCGTCCTTGAGATTCTCCGAATCCAGTTTGGGTTGGGTCTCGAATTTCGGCATAGCGTCTGGGCTAGACAAAGCTGCTTCGAGTACGTCGTCAAGTACCGACTGGATTGCACCGTTGTCGTTTTGCTGTCCAGGAATCTGGAAACGTATGCCTTTGACCGAAACGACGCGGCGCTGCCAAACGTCAGCAAGGGTCATCACCCCTTTACCGGTTACTTCCTCACCGATCTCCCCACCCAAGGAGCCAACCTGTTCTGCGTACGTAGGCAAATGGGGCGTATAAACAGCGAAATCGGTATCGACCTCAATGACGGCTTGCCCGTCATGAGACTCCATAACAAACTCGGCACCCAAGGAAGAAGGGGGCCGACGAATATAGTCTTGGTTGTCTCTTCCTTCCGCTGGCGGTCGGTCCAGCACATCCTCTTCTTGAACGTTCTTAGCGGAAAGCATTACTCCGGGCTCACCGGCAACACGAGCATCCTTCGCCTGCTCACCTGCCGGAGCTTCGATTTTCGGTTCGGGTCCTTCTTCGGTTTCAAGGGGGTCCACCTCGGGCACTTCTCGGCGCCAAGGCATCAATACGCCTAACTGGCACTCGTCTACGGGCACCCTCTTGACGATCCGCTCTTTGTTTCGCCCGGCGAGACGGTTCTCTAATAGATTGATAAAGAAGCGGACGAGCCCCTTCTCCTGGCCATATGCCGTGGACGGGGATGTCACCATCTTTCCTTTTGCCATACCGTCTCCCTCAGACCACGCCGGACATGCGGTGAGCTGCGATACGAATCTCACGAACCGGCTGGACATCCACGGCAGCCATTACATCGCCGACTTCGCTGCCCAACTCCCTGGCACCTTTCAGTGCACGATCGTATCCTTCCCCGCTTGCGATCGCTCGAAGCAATTCGTGCAATGCATGCCCGGCCTTGCGCCGCCGCCCGCGTTCCTCCTGGATCGCCCTGAAGGTCTCCTTAATCATGCCCTCGCTCGGGTATTGCCCGCAGTCTTCGGCGAGGATCTTCATGTTTTCGTACTGCTGCGGCGCGATGATTTCCGAGGAACGCTTTCCCGAAGATCCGCCGAATCCGAGGCTCAACTGCGGGTACAAGGATTCGTTGCGGAACCAGGCCAGCAACGTAGTGTAGTCGACGGCAAGTCCCTTCCCCAACAGGTGTAGGTACAGGTCCTTCCTCCTGCCGTTGTGCTTTTTCAACAATTCGGCCTTCGCCTTATCCCACATCAGGAGGACCATCTTCGTGTACACACCAAGACGGACCCTTAACGCTTCCAGTAACCGGTCGTACAGGCTTTCGTAAAGACCATCTACGAGTAAAATTACTTGCATCCCGGGTTTCAGATCGCAGGCATTCACGCGCTCGATGTCGCCGGTCCCAGGATGGTAGACATCCACCATCTGCCATGTCGCATATTCCACAACACGTCCATCTGGGTACGTAACGATAACGTCCTTCTCCCTCTTTCTGTAGGTGCCCTCGCGGAGTTCCACCTCCGCTCTTGGTTCGTCGTCCCAGGAGGCGGAAACCCCCGATCCAGCCAGTTGTTCCAGATCGAGGCTGGCTGGCTCGGGGACTACGATCCTTGCCTTGCGGACGCGGTCCGTTACCGTACCCTCAACGTGAACTACGGGCCTGGGCGATTTTCCCGCCTCCGGGCCGCTACCTGCCGGGAACCCTAAGGCGGAAAGCGTTTCGGCTCGCTTCCTATCCCCCTGAAGGCCTTCCACGAAATCGTAGATCCGCTCCTGTTGGGCCACGTCAAGGTCTGCCTCGTACGGGTAAGCAACGACTTCCGTGGGATAGTCCGGATATACGTCGAGGTATCGCTGCGCCCCGGACCGGGAGCCTGCGAGCAGGGTGGGCTTGGACTCGCCTTGGGACACTCTCCTTGCCTCCTCCTTGGCGGAGACCACTTCGATTGAGCCGTCTTGTTGGGCCCGGAGCCAGCCGCTGATCACACAGTCCAGGTTGACGTTCAGGATGGTCCCCTCGTGCTCCGTCGGGACCACGATCCTTAACTTCCTGGCGCCTTGCTTCAGGTATGTCTCGGCTCGCTCGGCCAACGCCCAAAACTTTGCGGGTTCCTGACGCTTGCGGAGAAGGTCATATACGCTGTGCAGCCCTTCGATAATCTTGGGCCACCGGACCTCGACGGAAAACGTATCGGGCCACTCGTTTTTCAACCTCTCCAGTCTTTTCCCAAACGACAACGCTCCCCATACGCGAAACGTGGAGTCCTCAATCTGGGCCAGTGGGACCGCAAGTTGCCGAAAACGCTGAAGCAGCGCCCACGCTTCCCATACCGCTGGCATGGGTTGTCCGGAAATGGTCTTGCAGGAGGACAGCAGGTCATGGACCCCGGCGAGGGCTTCGTCTACCTCGGGATCCTGGCAGACCCAGATGGAGCGTTTCCCGGCACCCAGAGAAGGAGCTGGCAAGCCGGACACAACCTCGTCGATATTTTTCTTGGCCTCGGGGTCCCAAAGCCACAGTTTTGCTTTTTCCGGATAACCCAGATTCGACAGGTCGGCTTTCAGAAGCGGGGAGGTGACGATGATCTGCAGGGGAGGTTTGCCGATTCTCTCCAACAACATCAGTGTCTTGGACAACGTCCGTGGGTGAGTCGCGTCGATCACCAATCCATAGATGCGCCGGCCAGGGATGCCGTCCATGACCCAGCCAGGGTTTGCGACAAAAACCCTGGCTTTCCCGTGAGAGCGGTAGTACCTGGAGTAACTGCCGACGTACCAATAGTCCTGAATTTTCTCTCCACCCAGGCTCAACCCTCCGAGCCGCTCCACCGTCTCGCCGACGGCGTGCGTGATCACCAGAAGGTCCCCGTCCAGCAAGGTGCCGGACTCTCCGGGAGGGACGCTCGCCGGCATCATCCTGTATGCAAAATCGGCGATCAGCAGACCGGCAGAGATCACGCAACCCAGGTAATCACATGGCGGGGGTGCCATGAAGATGAACCGCTGGTCTGAACGACGGGACGCGGCGGCGACCCTCGATGCCATAACTACGCTTGCTCGTTCGAAGCGCGGGGTTGCCTGCGAAAGGACATCCCTTTTCAGAAGAGCATGGCCCAAGCTCTCTTTTTGCCGCGAAAGGATCCGGAAGGTTTCAGGCCACAATTAGCGTATGCCGCCCTCCCCGACGGAGTACCGCAGGAGTTCGGTTTCGTAGAACAGCGGCAAGTTGTCCGGCGTCCCCGCCTTAAGCGCTTTACCCATGGCGGCGCCCATGGCGAGGAGATCCCTTGCGGGGGCCGACTCAGCGGGGAAGGTGACCACCCTCCCGACTCTTTTTTCCTCCTTGCGCTCGCATTCAAGGACGAGGTCGTGGAGCAAGCCCTTGCCATGGCGCTTGGTGTGGTCGGCGTCGTTTTCGACGCGAACGGCGGCTACCGCGCGGATGATGAACCCCGCTTCGTGAAGAGCTCGGCAGAGCGCCTTCCAGGCGGCCATTTTCTTGTTGTGGAAGGTGAGGATCAGTTTCCCTCTATGCGCGAGGGTCCTTTTGCTTTCGCCAAGACACTTCCCTATGGTTCGAACGTAGAAATCGGCGTCGTTTCCGCGAGACCGGTTGGGGACTGCTTCCTGCCTCTCGTCGATCTCCGGGATCTCCTTGTACAGGGCCAACCAAAAATGGAGGAGGCGGGCCAGTTCCCCGTACTGCACGTCATCGAAATACGGAGGGTCGGTCAGCACGAGATCCACCACGCCATCCTTGAGCCGCTGGCGGATGCTGCTTCCCGTCGCGATGGTAACCCCGCTCTCCGGCTTCAGGCGCCTTGACCTCGGTTTCAGGCAGGTCGTCTTTACTTCGCCCCTCCCTTCGGCAAGCATCCACTCCAAAGCCTTATGCGCCGAAGCGAGGCGGCGTGGCAGGGTCCCCCGGCCAATTGGGGCCAAAAGATTGGATTCGACGACGAGGGTGGTGTGGGCATACCGGTGGTTCGCGATACCCTCGTACACCTTCAGGTAATTGCGGTCCCAACGGCTGAGATACGCAGGCATCTCAGCCGCACCGATGACCGCAAGAGCCAATCGGTCCTTGCAGGCGGCCGGCGCTTCCAGACCTTCGATCCAGCGCAGGGCGGAGAGCAAGACGGCGGCCTGACGTCCGGTGTAGAGATCCCCCCATGTCCGGAATCCGGCATCCAGCAGTCGATGGGTCTCTACGCCATCTAGAATGGGCTTCCGCAGTTCGGGGAAAGACAGGGATGCGAAAGGGGAGTTCAGGGGATCATCTGCCTCTGGCCGACGCAACATCGCGCGGCGGCGGCCATCCACCATGACCACTTCCTGGACAGCAACCGGTTTCCAGGTAGATTTCCCCTTGCCGAAATCCATCGCACGACCGACGTGGCTGCAATGGGGGCAGGAGATATGCCCGTGTTCGGTTTCGGCGACGCTGAGGGCCGATTCGCAGGCAGGACAAGCGGTCACCTGGGCGTTCTTGGAGTCCTGGGTCACGTTGCCGCACGACCGACAGCCGAAAATGGCGCGCTCCTCCTTGGTGCCGCGGGACACCAAGGAGATCAACGGATTCGGAAAGAGATAGGCGTTCTGAGTGCAGCGGGGGCATGCACCGACCCTGACGCGAAGCACATGCGTCAGTTCCCGTCCATCGGGTCTTTGAAAAGCGGAACGTAGGGGATCCAGCGATTTTAGCAAGTCCGCCGATAGATCCTTAAACTGCTGGGGGGACGTCTTCGACAGACTTACGGCCAATCCATTGGTCGGCCACGGAAAGAGGTCCTGCGCGTAAACGGGGATACCTCTGCGCGCTGACTCTACCGCAACCGTTCCACCCCCGCTGAAGGGGTCGGCGACAACAGGAGGTTTCCCCCCATTGGCCTTGACGGCAGCGTCGAGGATCGCCCCCATCAGGGCGTTGGGGCGGCGGGCCCACCAACGGTAAACGGAGATGACCGGGGCATACCTTTCCCGGTTGCGTTGCTCATGGATGACGGTCTGTTCGACGTTTTTCCAGTCGATCCGGGAAAGGATCGAGGTGGCGCGACGCCTGTTCTTGAGGCGGCGATCCCGTATGCGGCGGGTGCGTTTTCGCGGCACTATTTCCTGCCCCCTACCAGCCTTGCCGGTAATTTATTTCCCACTCACACCCCCTTTGTGTTGACAACCTCTTTCAACACAATGTTGCGCAATAGGGTTCATTTCACGGCTTTTTGAGATAACAGCATCTTCCGTGCTGGGCGACTGGGACACTGGGCGTGGAGGTTCAGGAGGTGGAGTTACCCTGCTGCGGCTGGCATCTCGCCCCACGTCTGGCCTTCCAGGATTCGCCCGGCCTTCTTCTTGTCTGTTCCTCCCCACTGCTTGAAGAAGAACGGCACGCCTGCGGTGCTGCACTGATCCCGGATGTCGATAACCCACGCCGGGTCCATGTAACGCGCGCCAGGTCCGGACTCGCCCCCAACGATGACCCAGTAAATACCGGTCAGGTCTAGAGTAGGCAATGGGCCGAGAAAAGGTTCGACGGAAAGAAATTTGACGGCGGCAGCCGTCTTGCGGAGATGATCAATGCGGTCAACGACGTTCTCGTTCTCGACGGTCACCCCCATCCAGATATTTGAAACCCTTGGAAGCGTGGCGCTCAATTCAAGCAGCCTTTCGGAACGTTTCGTTAGGACCTGGAATCGATGCCATTTTGCCTTCACCATCACGCCGAAGATTTTCTGAATGAACGCTGTCGGCACCTTCTCGTAAAACAAGTCGCTCATTGAGTTTACGAAGATGGTTCGAGGCCTCTTCCAGGTGATGGGGAGGTCAATGACATGCGGGTGCAGGGTCACGCGAAAGCCGTTGCGATAGTTCATCTGACCCATGGCCTGAAGCCGCCGCGCCATCCTCTCGGCGTAGCAGTTCCGGCAACCGGCGCTAATCTTCGAGCAGCCAGTGACCGGGTTCCAGGTCGAGCCCGTCCACTCGATCGAGGAATTTGCCGCCATCATCGCACCCCGTAGTTACGGTACCGCTCGAAGATCTCTGCGACTATTCTCGCACCTGTCGCGTTCGGGGAGGCAAAGAAAAGATAGTACACGACCGCGTTCTTCGAGTTCCGCATCGGAATCGGCTCAGGAACATACTTGAACCCGGCAGCCTCCTTGAGCCGTTTTCGGTACGCCTCCGCGATCGTGCCCCGCCCCTGTTCGAGAGCCCCGAGATGAAGGTTGTGCGGGCCACGTTCCGCGCCGGGCAGTTCATTCCCGTCCACGCCCCGGACGTGCACGTCGCCCTCTACATCGTCTCCGGGGAAGGGGAGGTGGTCGCCGGGAAGGAGCGGCGCAACGTCACGGAAGGGGATCTCGTCGTCATCCCGAGGAAGGTCCGTCGGGGCGTCAAGGCGAAGACCGACATGATCGTGCTGCACGTCGTCTCGCCGTCCCCGACGCAGGCCGACCACGGCGACATGGGGGAACGGATCGCCCGCGGGGAGTTCGAACTCCCCGCCTGACCCGGGCGATTCCGCCGGCACCATTGATTATCAGGCAGTTGCGCCGGCAGGTTTCCTTCGGAAGGGATGTTCGAGGCGGACTGTTGAGGAAATCACCTATAGAGCGATTCGATTCGATCGGGGCCGACTAACACCTACGCGACGTGCAAACTTTGCCCGCTCGCGGTTCTTTGCCACACGTAATCGTAAACCTGACTGGTCAGCACTTCGGCGTCATCGTCAGTAAAAGGGGGACGTGGCAGCGATCGCCATAGAGTGTCGAGAATTAGCACCCGCACCTCGGCCTGTGTGGCCGTGTTCTTGGTCCAGTCGTGCATCGGCGTCAACAATTCGGTGAGCGATGCGAGCAACACCTTGCTGGCTTGCTTCAACTTTTCCCGATCCGCCTTGGTAATGGTTTCCCGGAAGAGCAGGTCGAAAAGCGCGAGTTCGTCGTCGTTCAGCCCCTCTTCCGCGGCTCGCCGCTGTTCGGCGTCCAGACCGCTCGCGAACTCGACCAGCCTCGCGAACGTTTCCTCGACGGTCACACGATCCTTCTCGCGGTTATAGTCCGCAATTATCTCCTGGTACTTCCTGTAGTAATCCATCCGCATCGGATTCTGTTCGATCATCCGGGCCAGCTTCTTCTCGATCACGTCGCGGATGTCCTGCAATGCGGCGTGCTTCCGCTTCACCTTGCCCGCGAACTCGTCCCGGAGCTTTTCAAAATCGATCCGGCTCAGGTCGACCGTCATCCCCTCGGCATGGTCTCCACCCATCTCCTGCGCGCGAATCGCCTCGTTGACGATCTTGTGCAACTCCTTGAGCAGCTCGGTCACATCGGCGGTATCCCGTTTCTCCTGGAGCTTTTTGTAGATTGCCTCGATGTTGTCGTGCCGCTCGGCGTATGCAAAAACGCTCGGCTCCATCAGCAGCGCCTTGAAACGGATGAAAATCTGCCTTGCCATGATTTCGAAACGCCTCTTCGTCTCGTCCGACTCGTAAAGCGCCTCCACGGCATCCTTCAACGCTTCGATCCGGGTGAAATCCGTCGCTCCTGCAAGTCGCGCCGGGTCAAAGCCGTTCCCTTTAAGGTGATTCTCCGCGGCTTCGAGGGCCTGCAACAACGCGGCGACCAGTTCCTCGATGGGCGCCACGATATCCCCGTTTTCCCCGCCTTCATCGTCATCACCGGCCGCGTACTGAGCAAGCGCCTCGCGGAGGCTCTTGAGCATCCCGTTGTAATCCACGATCACGCCGCACTCTTTTCCCGGGAAAATACGATTTGCGCGGGTGATCGCCTGCATCAGCGTGTGGGCCTTCATCGGCTTGTCGATATAGAGCGTCGAGAGACACTCGACATCGAAGCCGGTCAACCACATTGCGCAGACGATGGCGATGCGGAACGGATGCTCCGGATCCTTGAACGCATCCTCCACATCCATGCGCTTCCCGTCGGACGTTTCGAAACCGGTCTTCATCACCACGCGATGCGGGATGATATCGAAGTCCCATTTCCCGAAATCCCGTACCTCGTTCTGGGCTTCGCTGATGATGATCTCGAAGATCGTGCTTTTCATCCAGGCGGTCTGCCCTCGCAGGCGTTCCAGGGCACCGGACAAACGTTCGCACACATCCGTGTCCGTCGTTGCGGCCAGTTCCGCTTCCTTGCCTGAAATAAGCGCCTCCACCTGCGCCAGCTTCGCCTTCCACCGGGGCTCGATGCGTTGGAACATCCGTGCGCACGTCAGCTTGTCGATGCACACCATCATCGACTTGCCTGTCTCCCACCGGGTTGAGCAGTGCTCGACGAAATCGTCGGCCAGCTTGTCGAGGCGATCGCCGGCGGTGATGACCTCGTAATCTTTCCCGAGCAGCTTCTCCAGGAGGGCTTGCTGGTCCGGATCGAGGTCGGCTTTCTCGATGGCATCAGCGATCCGGTCGTTCAGGTCCAGCCGGGCGATGCCGAGCTTCTCGCCCCGGTTCTCGTAGACCAGCTTCACTGTGGAATGGTCTTCCTCGGACCGTTTGAAGTCGTAGCGAGAGACGTAGGTGCCGAAGATCCGCCGGGTAAGGTGATCATGCGTGAAGAGCGGCGTGCCGGTGAATCCGATGAAAGACGCATTCGGTAATGCCAGCCGCATGTTGCGGGCGAACTTTCCCGCCTGGGTCCGGTGCGCCTCATCCGAGATGACAATGATGTCGTCGCGCAAGCTGTACGGCTCCGTCACCGTCTGGTTGAACTTATGGATCAGACTGAAGACGAACCGGGGGTTCTCGCCGAGGATTTCTTTCAGGTCCTTGCCGGACGCCGCGCGCGGCATCTTCTCGTCCGCCACGCCGCAACCGATGAACGTGCGGCGGATTTGATCGTCGAGATCCTCGCGGTCGGTCATCACGAGGAAGGTGAAGTTGCCGGGCACCACGCGGCGCACCTTCTCGGCAAAGAACGCCATCGAGTACGACTTGCCGCTCCCCTGGGTGTGCCAGAAGACCCCCAGCAACCCGAGATCGGGATGGGCCCGTTTCACCAATGGCAGGTCGTCGGTATCCGAAGCCGCAGGTCCGGCCAACTCGCCGCCGTAACCCTCAATCCGATCCTTCTCCGCCACCTTGAGGAGCTCCGACCGGGCGACCGTGTACTCGACCAACCGCCTCTCCGGAGGAAACTCCCGCTTGAGCACCTCTTGCCGAAGGACGGACGCGACTGCGTTGTTCACCCCAAGCACCTGTTGGTTGCGGGCGATTACCTTGCGCGTCCCGCCGGCGCGGCTGTCATCGAACAGGATGAAATTCTCGACCAGGTCGAGAAGTCGATCCTTGGCCAGCATCCCGTCGAGAAGCGCCTCGGCGTCCACTCGCCCCTTGGTGTTTTCCTTGTCCCGCTTCCACTCGACGAAATGATCCCACTTGCAGGTGATCGACCCGTAGCGGGCACGGTGGCCGTTGCTGACCACGAGAAACGCGTTGTGATGGAAGGCGTGAGCAATGCTGTGCTCGTGCAGATAATCGGTCAGATTGTCGTCGAACCCGGCGCGGATGTTTTTATAGACGGCCTTGAGCTCGATGAACACCAGCGGCAGTCCATTGACAAAGCAGACGAGGTCCGCACGCCGGTTGTAGTGGGGTACCCGTGCGCCCTGGATCTTCCACTCGCGAACAGCGAGGAATCGGTTGTAGGGAACGCCATTGGTCGATCCATTCCGGAAGTCGATCACTCGCGCCCGGGCATGGCGCGTTTCCCCCTCGTTCTCCCGCCATTCGACCGGCACGCCGTCGCGGATGAACCCGTAATATTCCCGGTTGTGCTGGAGGAGGGATCGCGAGAAGTCGATCCGGATCAAACTTTCGATGGCCTGTTCGACAACAAAGCCAGGTAGACCAGGATTCAGGCGCTCAATCGCCGTCCGCAAGTCCCGAACAAGGACGATCTCCCTTTCGTTTTCCCGCCCCAGCGTACCGCTCGATCCGAACGTCTCCGTATTATAGGCGTAGACGCTTTCCCAGCCGAGCTTCTTTTCCAAGTGCTCGGAAAAGGTCTTCTGGACCAACCGGTCTTCGCTATTGATGTTGGTGAACGCCATTCAGGCTCCCTATCGGACAAACCGACCCGGCCAAAAAAACATCCGAATCTCTAGACTCATAACCTATTCGCCACGTTTTGGTAATAGGTTTTCCCGCAAATATCGGATGAAATCGGTCGCCGATTCCAGGATGACCGTGAACACCCGTTGCTGTCCCGCATCTTCGATCTGAAGATCTGCCACGAGCTTATCGTAGTTACTGCCTTTGCGATGCGCCGCCGACTTCGATCTCAGATCTTGCAAACCCCTAAGAAACTTTACATGCAGCTCATAGCCCGAGAATCCCCGCCCTGAAAAATATTTCTCCAGCTTGGTGATTCCTCTGTCCTCACTTACCAATCCGATCAACCCTTGAGCGATTCTTTTTTCGTTGAGCGAGTCAACGAGCACCTTGGTAAGGGCAAGGATTTGGGAATCGAATTCTGCCTGGTTGTCCTTCGACAGCAGGTGTAGCCCAACGAAAAAATGCTCATCATCCGAGTGAAGAGGCAAAAACAACGACCATCCATTCACATCGACAAAATTTCGATTGAACCTTGTGAATTCATGTTTGAACGCCAAATCTGGTCGCGACGGGTCAGCAAACTCCGCCATGAAAGCACGCTTGAAATTCGTCTGGCTGATACCCCTCCCATCGGGCGGAATGTTATAGCTAAGCCAATAGAGCCTCTCTCGCTCCGAAAGATCTTGGCCGAGGTCGCCCAGCCAGACAACGACATAATCTACATGGTCGTTGTCCATGCGAAGCCCCCACAACCCGCCGCAACGGAGATAACCGTCCTCCACAGAATACTTGGCAGGTTCGGCGTAATATTTCGCTAACACCTCCGGCCGAAAGTACACAGGCGTCAGGAAATGTGGCGAACTTGGATTTGCTCCAAAGTTGTTGGCCAATAACTTCGGATCGCAAGTGTGCCGAATTAGCTTGCCATTCGAATTCTTGCCGATAGTGAATTCTTGGTAAAGTTCTCCCGCTTCACGCTCGTCAGAGGGATTCGGATCCGGAAGGATATACTTCTTTCCGCCAATCACGAGACCGCATGTTTCAAACTTTTTCTCGAACCACGCCTCCGCGGGGACAACAGCCAAGGAAAAATGATGGCGATCCTTTGACTCTATAGTTCTACCTTCTGACAACCCAAGCTCCGCCAATGTATAGCGGCTGTATCGGAAACTTTCGACATAGACGGCAAGCGTCATTTGCTTTGCGGCACAGAAGTGCCGTAGAAGGTCCGTCCGGATTTCCATGAAGTTTTCGCCATATCGAGCGGCTTCTGATTCATCACCGTTGCTGTCGATGTGAATAAACCGGTTCCGTGTCGAATCTGGGTAGAGATTGTGATAAAGACGGAACTCCTGCGATAAATCGAGGAAGTCTGGACGCATCCCATGGAATGACCTCCAGATCACGATCGGCTCGATGCCTTCTTCGTTTCCAAACGGGCAATATTGTTGAATCTTTCTTCCGTCTTCATAGGATGTCCATATCGCTGGCCCACCTTCCGAGGGTCCGATGTCCCACCCATCAGCCCGTTCAACCAATTTAGGAATCGAGGTCAATGGAACCAGCGCAGCGAACCACCTAGTCCGTTGCCTCTCGGTGTTCTCAAATTTGAAGGCTGAAAACCATGGTGACTCGATATCATCGCTTGAAAGGAACGCCCGAATGTCACGATTCTGAAGCCACTCGATGTGTTTGTTTTTCTCGTCCGGGCTAATATTCATACCGTAACTTCTCCGCTCATCAAGCGCGGCAGCAGCAGGTCGCGGGCAGTGCCAAGCCTCTCGTTTTGCTCCATCAGGTTAGCGACCTGTCGGTACATCGGTGCGACTGTTTCCTCGAAGTGACGGACTCTCTTCTCTTCCGGCACCAAAAACGGAATCAGCTTGAATGTGTCCACTATAATCGCATCGAACACCGCGCCGCCCGCATGTTGCTTGAAATGTTCGATCGCCTCCTTGAGGGCACAGAAGAGGAAGAGCTGCGAAACATGCCCCTTCCCAATAAGAGCGTAACAAGACTGGCTCATTGCCATTGGGCGCAAAGCAAGATTGAGCTTGCCAACTGTTCCCCGCGCGGATATGAAAACCGTATCCGTGTCGTAGAGCCTGCTGTTGCAGTTCTTCAACCCAAGCTCCGTTATGGCACGTTCAGTCTTGAGTACATAGGAGGTTTCAGTTGCGTCTTTCGGTGTATAAAAGGAAATCTCACCGCCCCAGTAATCCGGCACGGTGGTTTTTGGAGTACCGCCGCTCCTCACCTCCATAGCCGAAAATGCTGTCCCCTTCTCCCACCCCTCCGGCACACCGTCTTTGATGCGGGTGTGCTCATATCCTGGGAAACGAAGACGGACGAACCACTCGCGGTATAGTTGTCCCACGGCATTCTCCAGCAACACTATCCGCCGCCGGTTGTTCTCGATTAGGTTGTCGTAGGCAGAGAGCACATCAGCAGCCCGGAGCTGCATGCCGAGCGGTGGTAGTCGCACAATTACTTGACCAATCCGTTCGGGGGCCGTGTGTCGAACCTTCCCGCCCGTGGCTCTTGCCGATATTTGCTGCCGCACCTCCCGCATATTGAATAGGTAATACAAGTACCGTTTACACAGTCGTTTCTCATCGAGGTCGACTATTCGACCAAGCCGCTGATTGTGGAGCAAGCGATTACTCTCGGGAATCCACGCTGAACTACCAAGTAAGCCAGGAGCCTGTTCGGTCATCGCAACGAGCAGGTCGCCCTCTTCAAGGATGTAGTTGTCAGGCACATCGTCCGTGTAGAACTTCGTCTTTTCACCTTGCTCACGGTATCCACCCTCTTCTTTGAAGTTGCCTGGAGTCAACAAGACATAAGGGCCGTCAGAGGCGAAGTATCTCCCCTTGAATGCATAGCCGTGCTTCACATGGAAGAGATCAACCATCCTAACGGTCGGCCATGTCATACACCCAACTCCTCGAAGTTCCCCTGGATCTTGGCCGCTAGTTCCACCGCCTCTTTGTTGAGATCGGCCAGCTCCGTGTGGATATCACGCAGCGTCTGCTCGAAGTCGAAATCGTCATCGACCTCCGGCGGGGCAACGCCGACGTAGCGGCCAGGGGTGAGCGACCAGTCGGCGGCTTCGATTTCTTTCCGGTCGACCAGCTTCACCAATCCGGGAACGGACTCCAACACGGCCTTCGGGAAACGGTCCTGCAGCCACGCTACCTGCCGGTGGAAGTAGACCGCCCGCTTGAGCTGTTCAACGGCCGCCTTCCGCTGGTCGTCGAGCAGCTTGACTAACTTCCCCGCCTCCCGGCGATCGTAGACAGCGGCGATAGCATCTTCCCCAACGAGTTCCCGACCGAGATCGGCGACGCGCGTGGTGAGCTTGTAGAGCAGGTCAACCTGCTTGACGAGACCGCGGATCGCCTCGACGGTCGGGGCGAACGCCTGGCGAGCGGCGTGCTGCCCTTCGTTTCCACCGGACAGCACCTTTGCGAACTTCCTGCCAAACTGATCGAGCGAGGACAAGAGAGCCGCCCGATCTGCCCCGTAGGGAGCGACCGCATCGAGCAACTCTTTCACGGAATCAGCGAACGCCTGCTTCTTCCCGACGTCGATAGCGGCATGGTCCGCGACTGCCTTGGCGAGCGGCTCGAACTGCCTCCGCAGATCGGTGAGCGTCGCATCGAAGACATCTAACGCGGACGGGATCGCCACGATCTCATCGCAGACGCACCCGAGGTACTCCCGCACCAACCCGAGGAACCGCGCCTTTTGCCCGCGATAGAGCCAGACGATCGCCGAGAGGTTCCGCATCTGCTCCCGCGAGAAGTCGAAGATCTTGCGCGTGACCTTCCGGTAGACGTTGCGGGCGTCGAGCATCAGCACCTTGTCGCGGCGGTCGGCGGGTTTCGCGCGGTCGAAGAACCACAGCTCGCATGGGACGGTGCGTGTGTAGAAGAAGTTGGAGCGGATCGAGATCATCACATCAACGTCGCCGGTATCGACGATCTTCTTCCGCACATCCTTTTCGCCGTGCCCGGCGCTGCTGGCCTGCGAGGACATGACGAAGCCGGAACGGCCTTTTTTGTTCAGGTAGCTCCAGAAGTAGGAGATCCAGAGGTAGTTGCCGTTGCCGACCTTCTTCTGCTTGTTCACGCCCGGCAGACCGAACGGCAGGCGCGGGTCGACCTTGATCCGCTCGGCGTCGACCAGGTCGACGTTGAACGGCGGATTGGCCATTACGAAGTCGCACTTCCCCGCCAGCGTGTGCTCGTCCTGGTAGTAGGTGATCGCCTCGGCGATCTTCCCCTCCAGCCCGTGGACTGCGAGGTTCATCTTGGCGATGCGGATCGTGTCGCGGTTCTTCTCCTGCCCGTAGAATACGACCTTCTTCGCCGTATCGCCGCCTTCGTGTTCGATGAAGTGGCTCGACTGTACGAACATGCCGCCCGAACCGCACGCCGGATCGAGCACGGTCCCGTGGTTCGGTTCGATGACATTGACGATCGTTTGGACGATCGAGGCCGGGGTGAAGAACTCGCCATTGTCGTGCGCCTTTTGGATCGAGAATTTGGCGAGGAAGTATTCGTAGATTCGGCCGAAGACGTCACCAGTGGCCTTCTTGATCTGTTCGCTGTCGAACTGGCGCATCAGGTCTTCAAGCACCTTGGGCTCGAAGATGCCGAAGTCCTTAGGAAGAACCCCTTGCAGCGGCTCGAACTCCGCTTCGATAGCCGTCATTGCGTCGGTGACGAGCTTCGGCAGGTCGCTGCCGCTGACGGCGGCCTGTTTCATGATCCAGTCGTAACGGGCGTTTTCAGGCAACCACAAGGCACGGCGTCGGAGGTAGTCGGCAGGCAGTACCTTCCGCTTTGGCATCACCCCGCTTTCCTGATCCGCCTCGATCTGCCGGGTAGCCACATCGAATCGGTTGGCCGCATGGCGGAGGAAAATGACCCCCAGCACCGGCATAAAATAGTCACTGGAGGTGAGCTTGGAGTTAGCGCGGAGGTTGTCTGCAGCCTCCCAAAGGTCGCCTTCGAGTTTTTCGATGTCCTTAAAAACATCGGCAGTCATAACGTGACTATTCTCCGAATGTTCGCATTCAGTTTTCTTACTCGGCACAGTTTATTGTATTCGTAGCAGAAGATGAACGGATTTCGGGAATCGACGGCACCCCGTGATGACCCTGTTCAACCGGCGGCGGACCAGTTACGCCGCAGGGAAGTCCGAACTGTGCTGATCAACAGCAGCAGCGGGGGAGGTTCTGATTACCTTAGAATGCGAGCGGCTATGGTCTGCGCGAGGGCTTCCGTGGGTATTGAGGAGTGTACGAAGTACGCCGGGATTCCGAGTGCAATGCTATAGCCTATCACCACAGATCCCTGCAAACCCGCGTGCAATCCTGCCTCGAACTCCGAAACTATGCGCCGTCCTCCCGGGTCGGATGCAATTCGTTCCCTAGTAATGGCAGGGTCGACGAACAGACAGAAGATCAGGGTGGGTTGTAGGCGCTTTACTTGTTCGAGGGAGAACGGTGTTGCTCGAAAGCCGTATTCTTCGCGGGTGACAGCGTGTGTATCTATAACAATGTGGGATGTGTGTCGTTGCGTTTCGGTCCAACCAATCAGGTGCTCGTCCAGTGCAGAAATATCTGCCGGGGTCGCGAGCTGCGCCGACTGCGACCGAAGGTGTTCGTACGAAACATCCCCTTGCCGCCGACGGGAGACTTGAGCACGGAGTTGCTCGCCGTAGTCAAAGACCTGCAGGGGAGAGACGAGTCCGCTCAAGGCTTCCCTAACGGAACTCTTCCCCGACGCCGGGGAGCCGGTCAGGTAGACGACTTGGTAGCTCCCCACCAATACAGCCTCTAATCTCCGCCTCGAAGTAGCACTGCGTAGGGCTCGATCACCTCAGCAGAGTATTTGATTTGCACAAGGCGTGGCTTTTCTGGCGCCACGGCCCGAGAGGAATCCAAAGATAAGCACGCCTTGTCGACTCTCCCCTGGAGATATTGACTTGCATTCCGCCCTTCACTCCTCCCGAGCGCAACCGCGTAATCATGCAGTGGCAACTCCAATTCCTCTTCCCTGATTTCGCCCAATACGATGGCGTATCGAGAACCGGTGACAATGATCCCGTTCGGCAACGACTTCCAAACGATGCCGTCCTCGGAATATTCCGTCGCCGGGACAATATCCGGATCGGCCTTCGAATCCATTGATTCCATGAGCAGGTGGAGTCCCCCTCCACGCGCGACAACCTCGCGCACAAACGGTCGGATTTGAGTGATTGGGTGACACGTGGGGCCGCCATACCCCCAGAATGTCATGCCGGCCCTTCGATACTCTTCACGCTTGCGCGCAAGGATGCGTTCGAAATCCTCGCCTGCGTGCTGGCCCACCTTCATGAATATGAAGTTCTCAGGCAACTTCTTCATATCTACCCCCCAGCTTTCTCCGGAAAGGGCTCCATTCGATAGTCACGCGAAGCCAACTTGACGCCATTCGTCAGGTCCCGAACATATCGAATCTTCAGTTCGGCACCCCTTCCGTAGAAGTTGTCGCGGACTTCCTTCGAAAGTGGCATGTTACCTTCGTCAGATTCGGGAAGTATATCCGGGCCCAGCCTTGCGATCAGGCTACAAGACTTTAGGCCTGGGTTATCATCAAGGTGATAGCTGTGAAGTTCAGGGATCATCTCTGCGATGACGCAGCCGGATTTCAGCAGCATCGACTGCGCAGCGTGTAGAACCTTATTACACCATCGCAGCGAATTATCGTCGGCCAGCACGGCACAGCAGATCCCGTCCGGCTGCAGCGATTCGAGTCCTCGCTGTAGGAAGGCGCACACGCTTGCCCCACCGTTGCTGCCTCCAAACGGGGGGTTCGTGTAAAATCCGCCATACCTTTTCCTAAGTGCGTCGGGCAATGAGTCCGCGACGTTGTAGAGCGATGCACTTATTCTATCTTCGTAACCGTATCGCTCCGAAAAGCGCTTTATCGAGTTCACCATCCGTTCGTCAAAGTCGAGCACGTGGACCTTCGAGGGGCCGCGGTCCAACTGCCCTTGCGCCTTAAGATGAATAAGGCAAAGAGCAAGCGCATCGCCGTCACCGATAAACACGACATCGCGATCTGTAAGCCACTTGCTGATATGCTCCGCCTGGATAAGCATGTCAGCGGCTTTCATATAGATTTGATCAAATTCACGGAGAGGCAACGGCCTGTTCACGATTACATCAGATACGGCATTTAAGCTTTCGCGAAGATCCATTGGTATTACCTTTCATCCGGCTCGATCAGCTTCTCACCCGCCGCAATACTCGTTTTTACGAGTTGAAGTACATCGGAACTTCTGTCTGGAAATAGATACTTGACGACTACGAGCACAAGGCCCGTTGACTGCGCAAACGCCGCGAGCAGAAACCCCTCCCCTACCCACCTCGGGGTAGTAAGCTTGCCGGTCCCGATGAGGAAAAAGGCAACGAAGATTGCTATTAGCTCTAAGGCCAAAATGATGATGAGCACCAGTGCATATGTACGGCGAAGCTTGCGTTCTTCCCGCTGCTGTTCCTCCCATGCTCCGATGAGCGTTCGCAATCTCGACACTCGCTCATCAAAATCACGCAACCGCAGAATGGCATCTACGTCCGATGGCTCGACGGGCCCGAGTTCGCGTATAACCACCGAGCCGGATTCAGGTCTCGCTACGTCGCCGCCAATCGCATCTGCTGGCCCGCCCTTTCTGTCCGAATGATCATTCATGTTCAAACAACCCGAGGTCTTGTAGCCTGATAGCTATTGCAGCGTCTGAGACCTGAAAAACATTTGCCATGGTGCCGATCGTCCGCTCTTTGGGGGGAATCTGCTCCCAGTATGACCGTACGAGCTCGGCAGGCATGAGTAGTTCTGCCGCGAACACATTCGCCTCGTACTCGCGCCGTCGCTCCGGCGTCCAGCTTTCTAAAGGCGTATCCGTCAAGCGGAAGAGGTCCGCTTCCGTGGTGATGATTTCGTCTGTACCGGATCGTAGGTGGAGAAGCAGGTGACCGAGCTCGTGTGCAACCGAGAATCTCTTGCGGACGAGGGAATCATTTTCCTTGATCAAGATCGTCGCTCCCTCGGCCCGGCGTGCGGTCAATCCGGAGTACCTTGGGTCGCTGAAAATCGCGTGCATCGGCCTAACACCCAATTTCGAAGCCACAATGACTGGGTTGACAGGTACCGAGTACAGCCCGTGGTTGATGAGGGTTTCCTTGGCTAACTTCTGGATCTCCTCTTTCGTCACAGGCTATCCCCCATCACCGAACTACACGCTTCTTAGGCCACACATAGCGGTTCAACGTCGCTACATGGAATTCGTCAACGAACCCACACGACAAACGGGCGACGAACCGTCAGGAGAATCCGCACCAGCGGTCCGCGTTCTGTTGCGGATATTCTACGGACTAGGTACTGACCGCGAGTGGGGACCGTTGACTCCTCCTCCCAGCACCCGTTTTGCGCGCGAAACCACTGCCGAGGACGCTCAACACGCGCTGAAGGTGGGGCATCTATAGAAGTAATGACGAACGCACTGGCAACCAATCCGCTCTTGGTGGGACCGCGGTGGTAGCTGGTCATCTGGGGGCAAGGCATTGGCATCCAACTGTCCAAATCATCGCTGTACTCAGTCCCCCAGGTTACTGGGGCCATGCCGGTGTAAGGATCCACCGATGAGTCTCCGCAGCAGACGGCCACGCACTGCTCCTGCCCAAGACGCCACAATTCATTACGCCACGCGAAAACACGCTCTGGCCGAGCCGGGGCGAAGGACCAGAGGGTGAACCCGAACCGTTTTATGTCCTTGCGCTTGCGAATAAGGATCTCGTCCAGTGATTCGCCGGCGTGTGGCCCGACTGGGTGCCAGAAACAAAGGTCGTTGGAGGTGATGGAGTGCATCGCCATGGGATAAAGCACCTCTGCAACAGTCCGATGAGAATGGGGGGACTCCCCGATGGCTGTATCCTACGCAGGCTGGTGGGGTTGAGCAAGCGAAAAGCAGGAGTTTGTACCCGCCCGGGATGACCGCGTGGCCAGACAAATCCCGATGTCGTTGGTGCCTGGTGGCGTGAGATGTTCAGGCAGAAGAACCAGCGGCTCGTTTTCAGTTTATGTGAACTTGCATCCCAATATATGTGAAGTGATTTTAATTATGTGAGCGCTGACACGGTGCTTGTCAGGTTATACGCGACTTCTTGTCACGATATGCGCACGATTTGTCAGGTTATGCGCGACCCGACAAGGGGAAAAAACTAGATATCCAGCGACGAGACGTTCAGCGCGTTCTGCTCGATGAATTCGCGGCGCGGCTCGACCTGGTCGCCCATCAGGCGGGAGAAGATCTCGTCGGCGTCGGTCTCGTCCCCCAGCTCCACGCGCAGCAGCTCGCGCGACTCCG